>Ga0068864_100001393_pt1 | contig 20031 bp, 18 predicted proteins | sample KBSSwiS72_FD_66586 | JGI IMG/M metagenome (GOLD analysis project Ga0068864, IMG submission 66586) | Switchgrass rhizosphere microbial communities from Kellogg Biological Station, Michigan, USA - KBS Switchgrass S7-2 | ecosystem: Host-associated > Plants > Roots > Rhizosphere > Soil ... | reverse complement strand
CGACAGCACCTGCCGCGGCCGCGTTCAAGGAAATCAAGTCGCCGATGGTTGGAACCTTCTACCGCGCGCCGGAGCCGGGTGCCGAGCCTTATGTGAAGGTTGGAAGCCGGGTGTCGGCCGGGCAGACGGTGTGCATCATCGAAGCCATGAAAATCATGAACGAGATCGAAGCCGAGGTCACCGGTGTGGTGAAGGAAGTCTGCCTCGAGGACGCCTCCCCGGTCGAGTTCGGGACCGTGCTGTACCGGGTGGATCCCAATGGCTGAGGCAGCCGCGACGGGCCCCGTCGCTCCGTTCAATTTCAAGCAGGCGATTTCGCAGATGGTGCAGCGGAACGGCTCTGACCTGCACCTCAAGGTTGGCCGCCCGCCCACGATCCGAGTCAACGGCGAACTCGCCGGGCTCGATATGGCTCCCCTCAAGCCGGAAGACCTGAAGCTGCTGGCGGAGCAGATCATGACTCCGCGGCAGGTGAAGGAATTTGCGGAGAAGAAGGAAGCGGACTTCGCGATCGGTGTGCCGGGGGTGGGGCGCTTCCGGACCAACATCTACCAGCAGCGCGGGACCCTGGCCTTTGCGTTCCGGGCCATTCCCTACGAGGTCAAGACGATCCGGGAGCTGCACCTTCCGGAAGTCCTCGAAGAGATCTCGCTCAAGCCCCGGGGGCTCGTTCTGGTGACCGGGGTGACCGGGTCGGGCAAGTCCACCTCGCTGGCCGCGATGATCAACCACGTGAACCAGAACCGGCGGGTCAACGTCATCACGATCGAGGACCCGATCGAGTTCCTTCACCGCGACGTGCACGCCAACATCTCGCAGCGCGAGGTGGGGAGCGACACGCTCTCTTTCGGCACCGCCCTCCGGCACGTGCTGCGGCAGGATCCGGACGTGATCCTGATCGGCGAGGTCCGGGACATGGAAACCCTGGACACCGCGCTCAAGGCCGCCGACACGGGCCACCTGGTCTTCTCGACCCTGCACACCACCGACGCGACTCAGACGATCAACCGGGTGATTTCCTTCTACCCGCCGCACCAGCACCAGGAGATTCGTTCGCTGCTTTCGACCGCGCTGCAGGCCGTTGTCTGCCTTCGCCTGGTTCCCCGCAGCGACGGCAAGGGACGGGTCGCCGCGGCCGAAGTGCTTATCAACACCGCCGCCGTGGCCGACAACATCCGCGACATCGAGAAGGCACTCAATATTCCCGATCTGATCGCGGAAGGCACCGAGGCCTACGGCATGCAATCGTTCGACCAGTCGCTGATGCAGTGGTATCGGGATAAGGTGATCTCTTACGAGAGCGCGCTGTTCTACTCCAGTAATCCGAGCGAATTCGCCTTGCGCGCGTCGGGCATCAGCGCCGCCTCCGACCGGACCTTCAGCGGCATCGCGGAGGGCGGTAAGCCTGACGCGGACATCTCCCAGGATATCGCGCCCTGATGTTCAAGAAAGTCCTGATTGCCAACCGCGGGGAAATCGCCCTGCGGGTCATTCGGGCCTGTCGGGAGTTGGGTGTGGAAACTGTGGCGGTCTACAGCGAGGCCGACCGCGAGTCGTTACACGTCCGCTTCGCGGACGATGATGTCTGTATCGGCCCCCCACCCAGTCGCCAGTCGTATCTCCGCATCCCCAACATCATCGCCGCCGCGGAAATCACCGGAGCCGACGCGATCCACCCGGGTTACGGCTTTCTGGCGGAGAACGCCGAGTTCGCCGATACCTGCAAGGCCTCGAACATCACGTTCATCGGTCCGACCGGCGATCAGATTCGCCAGATGGGAGACAAGGCGACTGCCAAGCGCCTTGCCCAGGAGGCCGGAGTGCCGACCGTGCCGGGAACTCCCGGCACGGTTCAGGACCTCGATGAGGCGCTGAAGCACGTCGAGGCCATCGGATTCCCGGTCATCATCAAGGCCACGGCGGGTGGCGGCGGCAAGGGAATGCGGGTGGCGCAGGAAGCGGAGCAGTTCGCTCAGTCGTTCTCGCTCGCGCAGAACGAGGCCCTGGCGGCGTTCGGAAACGGTGAGGTGTACGTCGAGAAGTATCTGGCGCGGCCCAGACACGTGGAAATCCAAGTCATGGGGGACCTGCACGGCAACGTGGTGCACTTCGGGGAGCGGGACTGCTCGGTGCAGCGGCGACACCAGAAGCTGGTCGAAGAGAGCCCGAGTCCGGCGCTCACCGCGGAGCTGAGGGCCCGCATGGGCGAGGCGGCGATCAAGCTCGCGTCGGCGATTCACTACGCGGGAGCCGGCACTCTCGAATTCCTTCTCGACGAGGATGGCAGCTTCTATTTCATGGAGATGAACACCCGGATCCAGGTTGAACATCCGGTGACCGAGATGGTCACCAGCTTCGACCTGGTCAAGGAGCAGATCCGGGTGGCTTCGGGCGAGCCGGTGAGCTTCCGGGGAGACGGTGCCCGGCTCAGGGGTCACGCGATCGAGTGCCGGATCAACGCCGAAGACCCCTACCGCAACTTCCAACCGTCGCCGGGCGTCATCACCGCCTACCATCCGCCGGGCGGACCAGGCGTGCGCCTCGACAGCCACATCTATGCCGGCTACACCGTCCCACCCTATTACGATTCTCTCCTGGCGAAAGTGATCGTGCATGGCAACGACCGCGAGGAGGCACTCGCGCGGATGGGCCAGGCACTCGACAGCTTCGTCCTGGAGGGCGTTACGACTACGATTCCCTTCCTCGGCCGGGTTATTCGTCACCCGGATTTCGTGGCCGGCCGGGTTGACACCAAGTTTCTCGAGCGCCAGCCGCAGCTCTTCGATCCTGAGGCATGAAGCTGGACGTTCTGTTTTCCCCGCTCGGCCTCACCCCGGCCGAGGTGCAGGGTCGCACGGTGTTCGTGGTGGACATCCTGCGGCTTTCCACCACAGTCTGCGCGGCCCTGCATCACGGCGCCCGCGCAGTTATTCCGGTACCGTCAACCGAAGAAGCCCTGCGCATGGCCCAGACCCTGGGCCCGGGCGAGGTCGTGCTGGCCGGCGAGCGTAACGGTCTCCCTATTCCGGGGTTTGCCCTCGGCAACAGCCCCCGGGAAATGACCCCTGAGGCGGTGAAGGGACGTCTCGTAATCATCACGACGACGAACGGCACGGGAGCACTGCTGGCAGTGCAGGGCGCGGCCCAGGTCTACTGCGCCGCGGCGGCGAACTTCTCGCTCGCGGCCGCGGCCGCCCGGGAGGTCTGGGCCCGGGATCGCGATATGGTCATCCTCTGTGCCGGCCGGGATCACCGTTTTTCGCTTGACGATGCGTACTGCGCGGGACGGCTGGCCTCGGTGGCGCTTGGCGGAGTCCGGCGGCGACAGGGGTTGAACGACGCCGGACTGGCCACGCTCCACCTGGTTCGACGCTACGGTGAGCGTTGGGAACGGCCCCTGCTCAGCAGCCGGGCAGGGCGAGAGCTGTCCACGATTGGCCTCAAACACGACGTGCTGGATTGTGCCCGTGCCGATGCCTATCCGGTGCTGGCGCTCTTCCATGAGCGGCGGGTGACCGCCGCCTCTACCTAATGACCGCTGACGCATCCCGCCACCCCGATCACGATCAGGCCAGACATCTCACCGCGATCGCGGCGCTGGTGCTGGGTGTCTTCCTTGGAATCACTCTGCTGCCTGTCTCCATTACCGGCCCACTAGGAAACTGGGTAGGACACGCGCTGTGGACTTTTCTCGGGATCGGCGCGCTCGGATTTCCGCTACTCGGCCTCGGCATTGGGCTCGCCGGGTTTGATCGGCTTCCGCGCCTCGACATGAAGCGAGTCGCGGTTCTGGTCGTCGGCTTGAGCGTGGTCGTACCATTCCTGGTGGGGATCGTTACCCACGTAACACCGCGCGACTTCGATGGACCCACGCTCCCTGCTCGACTCACCGGATTCGGCCCGGGGATGATCGCGTACTACTTGTATGGCTGGATCGGTCCGGTCGGCGGATTCCTGCTGGGATTCTTTGCGCTCTCGGCACTCACGATCATGACCATCGCCTGGCACCCGCTCAGCCGGCTGGCGGGCGTCTCTACCGGCACATTGACGCCGGTCGCGCGCGGAGGAGAGCCGATTACAACGCCGATCGCCGTCGCGGGGGCGGGCGAGATCCAGGATGACGAACCGGCGATCCTTCCTCCCCCCCGCATGGAACGCAAACCCAAGAAACCAGGGAAGGGTGCCACCGCTCCGCTGCCCGAGGCGGGGGATGAAGACGAATTGCCGCCCATCGAACTGCTGGCGCCTCCCGCGACGAAGGACACTGACGCGGGTGAGGCCCAACTCGATCGGCTGGGCCAGGTCCTGCTCGAGACGCTGAAAACTTTCAAGGTTGACGGGACCATCGCCGGAAGAACCACCGGGCCTGTCGTTACTCAGTTCGAAGTGGTACCGGCGCCGGGGATCAAAGCAGGCCGGATCGCCTCACTGGCGGACGATATGGCGATGGCCATGCGGGCCCAGTCTATCCGTGTCGCACCAATCCCGGGCAAGGGTGCCGTCGGAGTCGAAATTCCCAATCCGACCGCACGCATGGTGACGCTGCGGGAACTGCTCGAGGCTCCCGAGTGGGAGATGAGCCGAGCCTCTCTGCCAGTGACGCTGGGGCGCGATCTCGAGGGGAAGCCGATCATCGCCGACCTCGCGAAGATGCCGCATCTCCTGATTGCGGGGGCGACCGGGTCCGGCAAGTCCGTCGCGATCAACACCATCATCACGAGTCTGGTCTACCGCTACACCCCGAAGCAGCTGCGTCTCCTGATGGTGGATCCGAAGATGGTGGAGCTGTCGATGTACAACGCTCTTCCCCATCTGAGACACGCGGTCGTCACCAACAACAACGACGCCGCGCGAGTGCTCAAGTGGGCGGTATTCGAGATGAGCCGCCGCTACGAGCTGCTGCACGCGAACGGCGCGCGCAATCTTGCGGACTTCAACCGCAAGGTGGAGGAAGGGAAGCCGCTGCGTCATCCGGCCAAACCCAGGCCCACACTGACCAGCGTCAACGCGGAGCCGCCCGACACCCCACCGGAGGCACCGGTCGAAACGGAATATCGAGATGGGCCGCTTCCGCTCATCGTGATGATCGTGGACGAGCTCGCCGACCTGATGATGACGGTACAGAGCGAGGTCGAAACGCCGCTGGCCATCCTGGCGCAGAAGGCACGGGCGATCGGAATCCACATCATCCTGGCCACTCAGCGCCCGTCGGTGAACGTCCTCACGGGCCTCATCAAGGCGAACTTTGCGAGCCGCATCGCATTTCGGGTGGCATCCAAGGTGGACAGTCGGACCATTCTGGATCAGAACGGTGCCGAGGCGCTCCTCGGCAACGGCGACATGCTCTTCCTGCCGCCGGGCAAGAGTGAGCCGATGCGGTTGCAGGGTGCCTTCATCGCAACGGACGAAACCGAACGGCTGATGGCCTGGTTCGAGAAGCGCCGGGAAGCGCGGCGGGCCGGTGCTTCAGCGGCAACCAGCCAGGAGCCGGATATCATCGAGCTGGTCCGAGCCCAGGAGCAGGCGGAAGAGGGTGTCGGGCCGTCGCAGTTCGAAGGTGAGCGCGACCCGTTATTCCGGGAGGCCGCCGAGGCATGTGTCCAGAACCAGGGCGGATCCACCTCGTTGCTGCAGCGCAAGCTCAAGATCGGGTACGGGCGCGCAGCCCGGATCATCGACCAGCTCTACGAAGCCGGGATCCTTGGCCCGCCAGACGGAAGCAAGCCGCGCGACGTGCTCATCGGCATCGATCAACTGGACGAGTATGCTGGGTAGCCGTCAGCCGTCAGGTGTTAGCTGTTAGCTGTCAGAGTTAGGCGTTAGCAGCGACTTCTCGCTGTTCACTGCTCTCTCCGCGTCGATCTCCGCCGACTCAGTAAGCCTGTAGCAGCCCCACCGCGTTCGATTGACTCCCTCCTGCGGCAGATTGATGAAGGCTGCATGCTGCCGCGGCGTACCTTAGCCCACGATGACACGCCGCTTCGTTCCAACCCGGGAATGGGAGGATGCCCGACAGATCCGCGGACTCGAAGGCGAGCACGCGGCGATGGCATATCTGATTTCCTGTGGCTGGTCCATCGAGGCCCATCGGTTTCGGCTGGGCCGCCATGATGTGGATCTGATCGCTCGACGCGGCCGCGTCGTGGCGTTCATTGAAGTGAAGACTCGACGGGGAACCGAATTCGGCTCACCCGGCTCCGCAGTCGGCCGGCGCAAACAGGCTGCGATTGCCAAGGTCGCCGATATCTGGCGGATCAGGTTTGGCCATGGGGGAGACGAATACCGATTCGACGTGGTTGAGGTATCCGAGGAGAGCGGTGCTACTCCCGAGATCAATCACATCGAGGATGCCTGGCGTGGTCTTCGATAAGGTAGTGGCTTAAAATGAGCCACAAATTCACTCTTGATTCGGGTAATATTCGGCTGTAGATTGGTGTCTAGTAAATCAGTGACTCAAAATCAACCATTTTAATACCCGGAGCCAGGCATGGCCGCAGAAGAGCACAAACTCGACGCCGATCGCCGCAAGGCGCTCAATCTGGCTATCTCCCAAATCGAAAAGCAGTTGGGGAAGGGTTCCATCATGCGGATGGGCTCCGAGTCGCCCCGGGTAAGGGTCTCGGCGATTCCGACCGGCGCCATCAACCTGGATGCCGCGATCGGAATCGGCGGAGTGCCTCGCGGCCGCATCACCGAGATCTACGGTCCCGAGTCCTCGGGCAAGACCACCCTCACGCTCCACATCGCGGCCAACGTGCAGCGGGCCGGCGGCGTCGCGGCCTACGTCGACGCTGAGCACGCGCTGGACGTGGAGTACGCCAAGAAGCTCGGGGTCGACGTGGAGAATCTCCTGGTGTCGCAACCCGATACCGGCGAGCAGGCCCTCGAGGTCGTGGAGATCCTGGTCCGCTCGGGAGCGGTGGATCTCGTGGTGATCGACTCGGTCGCGGCCCTGGTGCCCAAGGCCGAGATCGAGGGTGAGATGGGCGATAGTCACATGGGGCTCCAGGCGCGGCTCATGAGCCAGGCCCTCCGCAAGCTGGCCGGCGCCATCAACCGCTCCAACTGCGCCGTGGTGTTCATCAACCAGCTGCGGGAAAAGATCGGTGTGATGTTCGGCAACCCCGAGACCACCACGGGGGGGAAGGCGCTCAAGTTCTACGCCTCGCTCCGGCTCGACATTCGTCGCGTGGGTCCGGTGAAGGAGCGGGAGATCGTGATCGGCAATCACGTCCGGGTGAAGGTGGTGAAGAACAAGGTGGCGCCGCCATTCAAGCAGGCGGAGTTCGACGTGATGTTCGACGAAGGCATCAGCCATGCTTCGCTGGTGGTGGATATCGCGGCCGAGGCCGGGATCATCCAGAAGTCCGGAGCGTGGTACTCCTACGGTGATCAACGTATCGGTCAGGGTCGGGAGAATGCCAAGCTGTTCCTCAAGGACAATCCCGCCCTCATGGCGGAGGTCGAGCAGAAGGTGAAGGACTCGCTCGGCGTGAAGGGAACCACCGTGGTCGGAGTCGGGGCTGAGGAGGATGAGTAGAACCATCACGGCACTGGACCCGGACCCGGCGCGTGCCGGTTTCGTCCGGGTTCAGCTGGATGGAACCCCGTACTGCAGCCTTCCGGTCACCCGGATCGCCGCCGCGGGGTTTACCGCGGGAGATGCACTCGATGCCAGGGGAGTACGCGAGCTGAATCAGGCCGCGGACGAGGAGGCGGCTTATCGGACTCTGCTCCGGACCCTGGAGCGGCGCTCCTTCGCCGTCGCCGAGCTGCGTCGTACGCTGGTGCGGAAGGGTCACCCGAAGGATGCCGTCGAGGCGGCGCTCGCCCGGGCAATGCGGGCCGGGTTGCTTGATGACGCCGCCTTCGCTGCCAGGTTCGTTCAGTCGCGCACCGAAAGGGGCCGTGGCCCTGTCCGGATCCGGCGAGATCTGCTGGTATTGGGTTTGGACTCGGTCGTCATCGAGAGAGCGCTTGAAGCGGCCTTCCCCCCTGATCACGATCCCCAACTTGCCGCCGAGGCACTGGCCCGTAAGCGCCTTGCCCAACTCCATGGTTTGCCTGCTTCGGCCCAGTTGCGGCGGGTGACGGCGTATCTCGGGCGTCGGGGATTCAGCGGAAGGGCTGTCACTGAGATGGTCAGGCGATTTGTTCGGGAACCAGATCAGCCATAAGCCATAGCCGTCAGCCATAGCCGTAAGCCATAAGCTGTAAGCCATAAGCCGTAAGCAAGGCTGAGTCTGATCTCCCCCCTCATGACTCTCCTGGCCTACGGCTTATGGCTCATGGCCCTCATCCTGTCACCGCACCTCACCCTTATGGCTTAAGGCTCCTGCCTTCCTGTATATTCCCGCCATGCAATCGAGTCAGATTCGACGTTTGTTCCTCGACTTTTTCGTCGCCCAGGGGCACCGAGAGGTGCCTTCTTCGTCACTGGTCCCAGCCGACGACCCGACGTTGCTCTTCACCAATGCCGGCATGGTGCAGTTCAAGCGGACGTTCCTGGGTCAGGAGCGGCGCGACTACCTGCGGGCTACGACCTGCCAGAAGTGCGTGCGCGCCGGGGGCAAACACAACGATCTCGAGCAGGTGGGGCATACCAAGCGGCACCACACCTTCTTCGAGATGCTAGGCAACTTCTCCTTCGGAGACTACTTCAAGCGCGAGGCGATCGCATTCGCCTGGGAGTTCGTGACCGGGGCGAAATATCTCGGGCTGGCTCCCGACCGGCTGCGGGTCACCGTGCACGAGACCGACGACGAGGCGCGCGCCCTCTGGCGCGAGGTCGCCGGGCTTCCCGATCACCGGATCTATGGTCTGGGGGACAAGGACAACTTCTGGCAGATGGGGGACACCGGTCCTTGCGGTCCCTGCTCGGAGATCTACGTCGACCTCGAGTGGAATGAGTCCCGCAGCGGAGCGAGCCCCGCCGTGGTCCCCAAGGCGGAGTTTGAAGAACAGGCCGAGGCAGGACGCTTCCTCGAGATCTGGAATCTGGTGTTCATGCAGTTCGATCGCTCAGTGGACGGCAAGCTGACCCCGTTGCCGCGCCCTTCGGTTGATACCGGCGCCGGCCTCGAGCGCATCGCCGCGGTGATGCAGGGTGAGGATTCGAATTTTCACACCGATCTTTTCCTGCCGCTGATTCACCGGGTCGAACAGCTCGTGGGGCAGCCCTATGACCGGGGACCCGCGGGTGCCTCATTCCGGGTACTCGCCGACCATGCACGGGCGGTGACCTTCCTGTTGGGAGATGACTGCTTCCCGAGCAACGAGGGAAGGGGGTACGTGCTGCGCCGGATTCTTCGTCGTGCGGTCCGCCATGCGTGGCTCTTGGGACGCCGGGAACCCACGCTCACTCCGCTCACCGATGTCGTCGTTCACGAAATGGGAGCGGTGTATCCCGTGCTCCGCGCCAAGGCGGGCCAGATCCGTCAGTGGACCATGATGGAGGAGGAGCGGTTCCTCGAAACCATCGAAGGGGGGCTCACCAGGCTGGATTCTCTGCTCGGGTCCGGGGCGACTGTGATCCCCGGCGAAGAGGTCTTCAAGCTCTATGATACTTTCGGGTTCCCCCTCGATCTCACGATGCTCATCGCGGAGGAGCGGGGTGCGTCGGTGGACGTCGCCGGATTCGAGGCGGCGTTGAACAAGCAGCGCCAGCGCTCTCGCGACGCCCGGGCGACCCAGCAGGGCGGAGGTCCGGCTGTGCATGTGGATCGATCGGGTGAATGGCGTGAACTGAGGCCGGATACCCAGCAGTTCGTCGGGTACGAGTCGGACTACGTGGAGACCGAACTGCTCGCCTTCCGGCAGGAGGGGGGCAGAGTCGAGGTGCTGCTACGGGAGAATCCCTTCTACGTCGAGTCTGGTGGACAGGTCAGCGACACCGGAATTGTGGAGGGGCAGGGGTGGGACCTTCCGGTTGACCAGGTGCGTAAGGACCCCAGGGGGACGGTGATTGGCGGGAGCTTCGGTCAGGAGTTCGAGCCGACCTCCAGCCGTGCCCGGGTTGACGCGGTCCGGCGCCGCAACATCGAGAGAAACCACAGCGCCACTCACCTGGTTCATGCAGCGCTGCGCAAATATCTCGGAACCCACGTCCGGCAACAGGGTTCGCTGGTGGACGAGAATCACCTCCGGTTCGACTTCTCCCATCACGGGCCGATCAATCCAGAAATGCTGCAGAGCATCGAGCGGGAGGTGAACGCCCGGATCTGGGACAACATCCCTGTGACCACGCGGCGCATGGCCTATCCCGACGCACTCGCTCTGGGGGCGATGGCTCTCTTTTCGGAGAAGTACGGGGATGTCGTGAGAGTCGTCTTCATGGGAGACTCCTCAATCGAACTTTGCGGCGGGACTCACGTACGGAGCACCGGACAGGTTGGACTCTTCCAGTTCCGGGCTCAGGGGGGAGTCGCCGCGGGAGTACGCCGGATCGAGGCGGTTACCGGCCCCGAGGCCTATGTGATGGTGGAGGCGCTCCAGTCCCAACTTGACCGGGCCGCCAAGGCGCTGAAGGCGCAGCCGGAGCACCTGGTGCGGAAGCTGGAGCAATTGGTCGAGGAGCGGGAACGCCTCGCTGCCCGAGTCGCCGAAATGGTGAAGGGAGGCGGCGCCGGCAGCCCACAGGGGAAGACGCTCGCAATCAACGGTGTGACCGTGACCCTGGCGGATAGCCCCGCCGAGAATCGGGATGAGATTGCAGCGATGGCCGATGCGTTTCGCAGCGGGAAGACTCGCGCGGCTCTGATTCTGTTCGGCACCGGAGAACGCGCGGCGGTCCATGTGGCCCTGACCGACGACCTGGTAAAGGCGGGACGCAAGGCGGGAGACCTGGTCAGCCGTATCGCGGCCGTGGGCGGTGGAAAGGGTGGTGGGAGGCCGCACTTTGCCTCGGGGAGCCTGGGCGACGGGTCGCGGCTCGCCGCCGCGCGCGAAGCGGCCGGCTCTATTGTGCAGGCCTGGTTGGAGGGATCGTGAGTCTGCGCTCCTGGCTCGAGGCGCGAACCAGCCAGGCTCCGGTTCCCCTGCGCGAACGGGTGTTGGAGCATGCGCTCACTGCACCGGCAACCGGATCGTATGCCGAGCACCTGGGCATCACTGCGCAGGAGCTGCTGAGCAAGGTTGAGGAACATCCCGGGGACAGATCGGTCGCCCTCGATCTCCTCGCCGCTGATGCGCTGATCACGCTGGCCCTGTTGGCCCGGGCCGAGGAGGCGCCCGAGCGGCTGGCCGAGTTTGCGACGGAACTGCTTACGGTAGATCGCGGGGGCTGAGTGATCGATCTGCATTCTCACCTGTTGCCCGGAGTGGATGACGGGTCACGCTCGGTTCAGCAGTCGCTCGGCGTGCTTGAAGATTTGCAGCGCCAGGGCGTCACCCATTTGTGCCTGACTCCGCATGTCTTCGCCAGCAAGGCAGGAGATGGGGTACCCGAACCTCACGACCGGGCCTTCGAGGCGCTGGCGCCGCATGTCCCCTACGGCATCAAGCTGCTGCGCGGCGCCGAGGTAATGATGGACAGGCCGCTGCCCGCCGTTGTGGCCGATCGGCGCGACCTCACGATCAACCGCACCCGCTACATCCTGATCGAATTCCCCCGGCTGGTCACGGCACAAACCGTAGCCCAGGCTATCGCCGGGGTGACCGGGATCGGCCTGATCCCACTGGTGGCCCATCCCGAACGCTACTCCTGTTGCACGCCCGCGCTGGTGGGCCGGTGGAAAGCGGCCGGCGCCGTGATGCAGGTGGATGCGACCACGCTCTTCATGCCCCGCACCCGAGGGGAGCGCGCGCGGGATCTGGTTGCCAACGGGTTGGCCGACATTCTCGCCGCCGACAACCACGGAGACGAGCGCAGTGTCGCCATCGCGTTCGAGGCGCTCAAGGACCAGCACGGGTTCATGCAGGGAGAGCTGCTCGTGACGCGGAATCCCAAGGCAATCATCTCCGACGGTCACGTCGAGGCGGTCCCGCCGCTCGCGGTCAAGGTCTCCTTGCTCGAACGCCTGCGTACGCTGTTCGAACGCGAATCTTCGTGAGCGCCGACCGGGCTGCTCAGTCCCTGCGGGCGCTCGGGGCACTGGCCGAGCGCTGCGCCTCGCTGGCCCCACAGATCGAACGGATCGCCCGCCGATACTCCGAGACTCTGCGACGGGGGGGCACGCTGTTCTTCGCCGGGAACGGCGGCAGCGCCGCGGATGCGCAGCATATCGCCGCGGAATACGTCGTCCGCCATCAGCAGAAACGCCCCGGCCTCGCCGCGCTCGCGCTGACGACCGATACCTCCCTCCTCACCGCGGCCGCCAATGACATGGGCTTCGAGGAGGTATTCGCTCGACAGGTGGAAACTCTCTGCCGGCCGTCCGATCTTCTGATTCTCCATAGTACAAGCGGACAAAGTCCCAATCTGCTCGCGGCAGCTAACGCGGCTCGGAAGCGCGGCGTCGCCATCGTTGCCCTGCTCGGACGCGACGGAGGCGGGCTCATGGAGATCGTGGATGAGGCCGTCGTGGTGCCTTCCTCCGAAACCGGCCGCATTCAGGAAATGCATCTCGCGATCGAGCATGTAGTGTGTGAGTTAGTTGAGAATGAGCTGGGGATTGGGGGGTGAGGGAAAGGACTGAGCAAGTACCGAGTACCGAGTATCGAGTCCCGAGGAGTACCGAGGACGAGCCATGATTGATCTGCGCAATCGAACCGCACTGGTGACCGGTGGATCCCGCGGCATCGGGCGCGCGACGGCGTTGCTGCTGGCGCGGGCGGGGGCGGATGTCGGTATTACCTATCTGACCAGGGCCGAGGATGCCGGAAAAGTCGTGGCCGAGATCCGGGGAATGGGGCGAAAGGCGTTCTCGGCGGGAGGTGACCTGGGAGATCCGAAGAAGGTGGACTCGATCTTCCAGACGGTGAAGCACGAATTCGGCCGGCTCGACTTGTTCATTGGCAATGCCGGGATCTGGCCCGAGGAGGAGGTACCCCTCCAGCGCATGAACTATGAACGCTGGCGAGGCACACTCGGCGCCAATCTCGACGCAATCTTCCTCACGACGAAGGCGGCGCTGGCCCTGATGCCGCCCGGAGGCCGGGTCGTTCTGGTTGGCAGCACCGCGGGCCAGCGCGGCGAGGCGATGCACGCGGATTACGCCGCCACCAAAGGGGCGATGATCTCGCTGGTCAAATCGCTGTGCATCGAGTGCGCACCGGGCATCACGGTCAACTGTGTAGCTCCCGGTTGGGTCGATACCGAAATGAGCGAACCTGCCTTCGGCGGCGGAGGCCGGGAGCGGATTGCCCAGGCCGTTCCGCTGCGGCGCATCGCTTCGGCCGAGGACATCGCCGGCCCCATCCTGTTTCTCTGCTCGGATCTGGCGCGGCACGTGACCGGCGAGATCCTGAATGTGAATGGCGGGAGCGTGCTTTGTGGGTGAGAAAGATTGAAGATTTCAGATTGCAGATTGCAGATTGAAAAGCAGATCTAGCCTTCGACACCCACTCTGAAATCTGAAATCTTCAATCTTTAATCCCCTCATGATCCACCTCATCTTCACTGGCGGCACCATCTCGATGCAGCGGGATGCTGCAGCCGGCGGCAAGGTCCCCAGTCTCGATGGCAAGGCTCTGGTGAACATGGCGCCAGGGCTTTCGGAGCTGGCGCCGCTCAAGATCGATGATTGGGGACGCTACCCGGCCTGTCATATGGATCAGGCCAGGCTCTGGGAACTGCGGGAACATGTGCGCAGTGTCGCTACCGGCTCCAAAGCCTCAACACCTCCTTCCGGCATCGTCATCACTCACGGCACCGACACGATCGAGGAAACCGGATACCTCCTCGCGCGGACCCTCGATCTGGAGCTGCCGGTGGTCATAACCGGAGCGATGCGGACGTCGGGCGATCCCGGCTGGGATGGCCCGCGCAATCTCACCGATGCCGTCCGGGTCGCCACCGATCCTGGAAGCAGGAGCCGCGGCGTGATGGTTGCCTTTGCCGGTCAGCTATTCGCGGCGCACCAGGCCGTGAAGACTCACACCAGCGATCTCGACGCCTTCTCGGCACCGCATGCCGCGGCGTTGGGGACCGTCTCCGCAGATGGGGTTCATTTTCAAACGCCGGCTGCCAAGCCCGCGGCGGTGGCTCCATCCGGACTTTCGGCGCGGGTCGCAATGATTCCGGTGATCACGGGCGACAATGGTGAGCTGCTCGATCACGCTCTTCCTACTTTTGACGGTGTCGTCGTCGTGGGCTACGGAACCGGGAACTGCCCACCGGGCATCATTCCCGCCGTGCGACGCTGGCTCGATGCGGGGAAGCCGGTGGTGCTGGCCAGTCGCTGTATCCGCGGCGAGGTGAGCGCGACGTATGCGTTCCCGGGAGCGGGCGGGGACCTTATCCGGCTGGGAGCCGTGCCGGCCGGTCCTCGCGCTCCCTCCCAGGCGCGGATGGAACTGGTCATTTCCCTGTCCGCCAGAGTGCAGTACGGAAGCGGTGGGTAGGAGGTAGGAAGTAGGAGGGCTCCGCTGCTCGCGCTTCGCGTCCCACCTCCCACCTCCCACTTCTCACTTCCCACCTCTTACTTCCCCCGCCTGCCCTCTTACTTTTCCGCCATGCATTTTCCTGATCGCCTCGAAATCCCCGAAGATGTCCTGGAAATTGCCGAGACGTTGCACGCCGCCGGTCATGAGGCGTGGTGCGTCGGCGGCGCTATCCGGGACACCCTGCTGGGCGAGGTGAACACCGACTACGATGTGGCGACTTCAGCGACACCCGATGTCGTCAAGAAGCTGTTTGAGCACACCGTCCCGGTGGGAGAGCGGTTCGGCACGGTGGCGGTACGAACTCGCCGCCGTCATCACGAGGTTACCACCTTTCGCAAGGACGTTTCGACCGACGGGCGGCACGCGGTGGTGGAATACGGCGCATCGCTCGACGAGGATCTTGCCCGGCGCGACTTCACGGTCAACGCCATCGCCTATGAGCCGCTGCGGCACGAATGGCGGGACCTGTTCGGCGGACTAGCCGATCTCGAAGCCGGAGTGATCCGTGCCGTGGGCACGCCGATCGAGCGCTTTCGGGAAGACTACCTGCGGATTCTCCGTGCGATTCGTTTCACCACCCGCTTCGAGTTCACCATCGATCCGGCAACCTGGGAAGCGGCTCGAGAGGCCAGCCCAGGCTTGGCTCAACTCTCTGCTGAACGGGTGCGGGAGGAGTGGTATAAGGGACTGCGTGGCTCTCACTCGATCAAGCGCCTGGTCGAGCTGTGGTGGGACAGCGGAGCTGCGGCGGTGCTGCTGCCTGAGTTGATGAAAGAGGGCTCCGAACTCTCGGCCTCGCCCGATACGGCTCCAGAGAATCCGCTGCTTCGGCGGCACGAGCTGGTGGGTCGGATGGGCCAGCAGGCGGCCTCGCTGGCAAACCGCGCCGAAGATCGGGGCACGATGGTGCGCCGGGACCCGGTTCTTCTCACCACGTTGCTCTGTCTCGATCCGGTCGGCGTTCTGGTACGGCTCAAGGCCTCGGGCTCTGACATCGCCCGGGCCGCGGCGGTGTTGTCTGGCCCCGCGGAGCCACCCTCCCTCAGCGTGACGGCGGTGCGACGCTGGATGGCCGCAGTGGGAGATGCCGCCGATGATCTGACGGCGATCTGGCATATGCGCAACGGCGTTGAGCCTCTCTGGGAACCGGTCATGCGGGGGATTCGCGAGCGGGGCGAGCCGCTCACCCGGCGAATGCTGGCGGTGACTGGCGGCGATCTTCAGGTTGTCGGCATCGCCCCGGGTCCGGCGATGGGCCACATCCTTGACCGCCTGCTGGCACTCGTCGTGGACGATCCCTCACAGAACACCCGCGAAACCCTGCTGGCCCACGCCCGGAAACTCGCGTGAACGCACTTTACTTCGCGCTGGTTGCCGCGGCGGCGAATGTCGTCGGTGCCCTGGCCGTGGTGCGCCACGAGCGGCGCAGCCTCACCGTCATCGAGACCTTCATGGCGTTCGGGGCCGGCTACATGCTCGCGGTGGCATTGGTCGAAGTGGCTCCGGAGGCGTGGGCTCGCGGTGGCCAGGCGCCGCTCTACATGCTCCTCGGCTACCTGGCGGTCCATTTCACGCAGCACGCCTTCGTTCCCCATTTTCACTTCGGTGAAGAGACCCACCGCGTCTCGGCCGGAGCAGGGCTCACGGCGCTGATCGGACTCTTGCTCCACACCTTCTTCGATGGGGTCGCGATCGCCAGTGGCTTTGCCGTATCGAGCGAACTGGGTCTCCTCCTCTTCCTGGCGGTGTTCCTGCACAAACTCCCGGAGGGAGTTGCCATGGCCAGTGTCGCGCTCGCGAGTGGTCAGGGCCGTCGCCGCGCATTGCTGGCAGCCGGAGCGCTGGGCATCGCGACGATCGTGGGAGTCGTGCTGACCGACACTCTTGCACCGCTCCAGGCTCACGGTCTCGCCCTCTCTGCGGGGGTGACCATTTACGTCGCCGCCTCCAACCTGGTGCCGGAGTTCCAAGGGAAGCATGGCTGGCGGATGCCGTTGGCTCTGCTGGGTGGGTCGGTTGCCTTTTTCCTGAGCAAGGTGGTCGTGGAGGCAGGGATGAGGTAAGACGGAAAGACGGAAAGACGGGAGACGGGAGACGGGAGACGGAAGAAGGGAGAAGGGAGAAGGGGAGAAGGGGAGAAGGGGAGAAGGGGCGGCGGGCCAGATTACCTTTCCACTATGAGTCAGTCGTCGCTGTTCACGCTGCCAGAGCCGCTGGCCGCTCGGATGCGCCCGCGCACTCTGGAGGAATGTGTCGGGCAGGAGCATCTGCTGGCGCCTGGGCGTCCGCTGGGCGATGCCATTCGGCGTGGTGATGTCGGGAGCTGCATCTTCTGGGGCCCACCCGGCAGCGGCAAGACCACGATTGCGCGCCTGATCGCCCAGTACACCGACCGCGAATTCGTAGAGTTCAGCGCGGTAGTAGACGGCGTTCCCCGGGTCCGGGAAATCATCAAGGAAGCCGAATCACGCCGCTCGTTGGGCCGCGGGACGGTGCTCTTCTGCGACGAGATCCACCGCTTCAACCGGTCGCAGCAGGATGCCTTCCTCCCCCACGTCGAACGCGCCACCGTCACCCTGATTGGCGCCACCACTGAAAACCCAAGCTTCGAACTCAACGGCTCGCTGCTGAGCCGCTGCACGGTCTATGTCCTCCAGCCGCTCCCGCCCGCGGCCATCTTCACGGTGCTCCAGCGGACGCTGGAGGATTCCGAGCGGGGACTGGGTCAGCTCGACCTCAAGGTACCGGACGACGCGCTCGAACTGCTGGCTGAGCAGGCGGACGGCGACGCGCGTCGGGCGTTGGCGGCGTTGGAGCTGGCCGCTCAGCAGACTGGACCTCGAGGAACCATCAGCCGGGAAGCGATGGCCGAAGCCCTCGCCCGCCGCATCGCGGTCTACGACAAGGGTCGAGAAGAGCATTTCAATATCCTCTCCGCGTACCACAAGTCTCTCAGGGGAAGCGATCCGCAGGGTGCGTTGTACTGGATGGCCCGCATGCTGGAGGGCGGGGAAGACCCCATGACAATCTTCCGGAGAGCGATTGCCATGGCGGCGGAAGACGTCGGCCTGGCGGACCCCGATGCTCTGCGACTCGCCATCGCGGCGCGGGACGCGTACCACATGCTGGGAGCGCCTGAGGGATACCTGCCCCTGGCCGAGATGACCATCTACCTCGCCACGGCACCGAAATCCAACCGGACTGTAGTGGCACTCCAGGCCGCCCTCGATGCAGCGAGGGAAACACCCGCGGCGCCGGTCCCGATGCACATTCGCAACGCGCCGACCGGCCTGATGAAGCAGCTAGGGTACGGGGCCGGCTACCAGTACGCTCACGATTCACCGACCGGATTTATCCCCCAGGAGTACCTTCCAGACGTCCTGAAGGGCCGGCTGTTCTACGAGCCGCACTCGGTAGGATTCGAGAAGCGCATCCGGGAGCGGATGAATTACTGGGACCAGCAGCGGGAGCGCGATGCCAGCATTCTCAAAAAAGGAGGGGAACCAGAGCGGTGAGTTCCGGGATTATCTTTGGGCGTCTCTAGAAACCAGGATGCGTCCATGCCACGCGCTGCAAGACTGACCCTCATCACCCTGCTGCTCGCTGCTTGCGGCGGTAGCGGTGTTTCTCCGTCCAGTTTTCTTCAACCTCAGGTCAATCTCCGCCAGGTCAAGCTCCGCTCGGCGGGAATCACCGGCGGTACTCTTGATGCTCAGCTTGCCATTGCCAACCCGAATCACCTCGAGGTAAAGGGCGCCAAGCTTGCGGCAGGGCTCGATCTCTCGGGCCAGCACTTCGGTGACCTTGTCACCTCCGATGCCTTCACCCTGACGAAGGAAGACACCACGCTCATCACGCTCCCATTGACCTTCAAGTGGGCGGACATGGCCTCGGCGGCCAAGAACATCCTCGGCTACGGCGAAGTGAACTACCACCTGGCGGGAACCATGTCGGTGACCACACCAGTGACGATCGACGTGCCCTTCACGAAGGACGGGACGGTTTCGGTGGTTCAATGATCGAGATCCAGGCGCCGATCGAGCGCGCCATTCTGGTGGGCGCCCCGCGGAAGGGCTCACCGGATGCTCAGCACGTCACCGAACATCTGGATGAGCTGGCACGCCTCGCCGATACCGCCGGGGCTGACGTCGTGGGCCGGCTGACCCAGCAGGTTCCCTCTCCCCATCCGGGAACGCTGATCGGAGAAGGCAAGGTCGAGGAGCTGCGTGCTCTGGTCGAGGAACGGGGTGCGACGCTGGTGATCTTCGACGAAGAGCTCTCGCCAGTGCAGGGCGTCAACCTCGAGCAGGAGCTTTCCCGGCGGGTCATGGACCGGGCCGAGCTCATCCTCGACATCTTTTCGACCCGGGCCCGCTCGCATGAGGCCAAGCTGCAGGTGGAGCTGGCTCAACTCGAGTACCTGCTGCCTCGGCTGACGCGGATGTGGACTCACCTTTCGCGTATTCGAGGTGGTATCGGACTCCGCGGTCCGGGTGAAACCCAGCTGGAAACCGACCGCCGGATCATCCGACGCAAGATCCAGGGTCTCAGGGCCAAGCTTCGCGAAGTCGAGCGTCATCGGGCAGTACTGCGCGCGGGACGCCAGCCGCTCCTGAACGCCGCGCTGGTGGGCTACACCAACGCGGGCAAGTCGAGCATTCTCCGAATGCTTACCGGCGAGAACGAGATCTTCGTGGAGGACCGGCTCTTCGCGACGCTGGATACCCTCACCCGTGAGGTGGATCTCGGAGCAGGGTCAAGGGCGCGGGTCTCCGATACCGTAGGCTTCATCCGGAAATTGCCCCACCACCTGGTCGCGAGCTTTCGTGCCACACTCGAAGAAGTCCGCGAGGCCGATGTGCTGCTCCACGTGGTTGACGCCAGTCATCCGGGATGGGATGAGCAGTATCGGGTCGTCGAGCAGGTGCTCGCCGAGATCGGCATCGAGGACCGTCCGGTGGTACCGGTGTTCAACAAGATGGATGCGGTGCGGGACCCGGCCGCGCTCACGACCAGGGTGAAGGAGTTGTATCCCGACGCCGTCCTTACCAGCACGATGCGTATCGATGGGCTGGAGACTTTGAAGGCTGCGCTCCGCGCGCGGGAGCAGGAAGTCCGGCCGGCTGTGACGGTGCGGTTGCCGATGTCCGATGGAGCCCGGCTGGCCGCGTTATACCGTCATGGCGAAGTGCTGGGCCTTGCCGCCTCAGGGGACCAGAACGAGATCACAGTGCGACTCGACGGATGGCGGGTGGAGCAACTGCGGAAGGAAGGGGTGGAGGTGGTAGTGAGCCGTCCACGGCGGCGGAGGACAAGCGGGGAAGCACTTTAGTTCCGGGTTCCGAGTTCCGAGGCAGTTGCCATCTCAACTCGGAACTCGGAACTCGGAACTCACTCGGCCTTGGCGCTCAACACCTGCTCCAACAGCAGCCACCGGTTCATCCCCGCAAACTTCTGGTGCATCTTGGTCATGGGCGGCCCGCCGGC
>Ga0068864_100001387_pt1 | contig 20080 bp, 18 predicted proteins | sample KBSSwiS72_FD_66586 | JGI IMG/M metagenome (GOLD analysis project Ga0068864, IMG submission 66586) | Switchgrass rhizosphere microbial communities from Kellogg Biological Station, Michigan, USA - KBS Switchgrass S7-2 | ecosystem: Host-associated > Plants > Roots > Rhizosphere > Soil ... | reverse complement strand
CGCGAACTACGGGTTGCCCGAATACCTCCGTGTCACGGTCGGCTTGCCCGCCGAGAACCGGCGCTTCCTCGATGCGCTCGCCATCGCGCTCACGCGCTGACAGCGTCGTCGCCGCGCGGCTCTGCAAGCGATTTCCATCGTGACGAACGGCGCGCCCCGCATCGGGAAGCTCGTCGTTATCGGCGTCGGACTGATCGGCGGATCGTTCGCTCTCGCCCTCAAGGCTGCGGGCTGCGTCGGCCAGGTTGTGGGCGTCGGACGCGGCCGGGCGAACCTGGATGTGGCGCGCTCCCGCGGCATCATCGACGACGGTATCGCCCTCGACGGCGATTGGACGCGCGAGCTCGGCCATGCGGATGTCGTGCTGCTCGCGACACCCGTCGCGCAGTTCGATTCGCTCTTCCGCGCGATCGCCACGCGGCTGCCTGAGGGCGCAATACTGACGGACGCCGGGAGCACCAAGCAGAACGTGATCGTCGCGGCGCGACGTCACCTCGGTCCCGCGCTGCCGCAATTCATCCCAGGGCATCCGATTGCCGGCACGGAGCACACGGGTGCCGCCGCCGCTTTCGCGACGCTCTTTCGCGATCGCAACGTCGTGCTGACGCCGCTCCCGGAAAACGATCCCGATGCCGTGGAGACGTTGTCCGGCCTTTGGTCCGCTTGCGGCGGCGAAGTGCGCGTGCTCGCCCCGGCGCTGCACGACCGGATCTTCGCCGCGGTTTCGCATCTGCCGCATCTGCTCGCGTTCGGGCTCGTCGATCTGCTCGCCGCGCGCGCCGACGCGGCCGAGCTCTTTCGCTATGCCGCGAGCGGCTTTCGCGACTTCACCCGCATCGCCGCGGGCTCGCCCGAGATGTGGCGCGACATTTCGCTTGCCAATCGCGAGGCGCTGCTCGCCGAGGTCGATGCGTACCGCGCGGAGCTCGACCGCATCGCCGCGCTCGTCACTGCAGGCGATGGCGCGGCGCTCCAGGCCGTGTTCGAGCGCGCGTCCGCGGCACGGCGCGAGTGGGGCGCGCGATTCGCCAAGGGCACCGGAACAGGCGTCGCGGCCGAGGGTCCGCGCGAGCCGTAGCGCTCGCCGATGCTGGACACCGACCGCGTGGCAACCCCGTTCCTAGACCTCGCACCCGTCGCGCGCGCCGAAGGCGTCGTCGATCTTCCGGGGTCGAAGAGCATCTCCAATCGGACGCTCTTGCTTGCCGCACTGGCGGAGGGCAGGACGCGGCTTTCCGGCCTGCTCGATGCCGACGACGTCGATCGCATGCAGGACGCCCTTGCAACGCTCGGCATTCGCGTCACGCAAGTCCCGGGCACGCGCGACTTCGTCGTTGAAGGGCAGGGCGGCGCGATCCCCGTCAAGTCGGCGCGATTGCATCTTGGCAATGCCGGCACCGCGTTTCGTCCGCTGACCGCCGCCCTCGCGCTGTCAGGCGGCAATTACGAGTTGTCGGGAGTCCCCCGAATGCACGAGCGCCCTATCGGCGATCTCGTCGATGCATTGCGACACCTGGGCGCCGACATCCGTTATCTCGGCAACGCCGGCTTTCCGCCGCTTGCGATCGCGCCCGGATCGGTCGACCGGCCCGGAGGACCGTCCCGTGTCACGGTCCAAGGGAACGTATCGAGCCAGTTCACATCCGCGCTGCTGATGGCGCTGCCGCTCGTGACCGCGCACGGCGACCGTGCGATCAACGTCGACATCGCAGGCGAGCTGATCTCGAAGCCGTACGTATCCATCACGACGCACCTCATGGCGCGCTTCGGCGTAACGGTCGAGCCGGCGGAACCCAATTGGCGCTCGTTTCGCGTCCCTCGCGGTGCCCGGTACGCGAGCCCCGGCCACATCCATGTCGAAGGCGACGCATCGTCGGCGTCGTACTTTCTCGCGGCGGGCGCCATCGGCGGCGGCCCGGTTCGCGTCAACGGCGTCGGCCGGCGTTCGATCCAGGGCGACGTCGCTTTCGCCGACGCGCTCGCGAAAATGGGCGCGCGCATCGACACCGGCGACAACTGGATCGAAGCGCGCTCGGGCTCTCCGCTCGAAGGCGTGGAAATCGACTGCACGCCCATCCCGGACGCCGCGATGACGCTCGCGCTCGTCGCGCTGTTCGCCAGAGGGTCGACGACGCTGACCGGCATTGCGAGCTGGCGCGTGAAGGAGACTGATCGCATCGCGGCGATGGCCGTCGAGCTCCGCAAGCTCGGCGCGGGAGTAAGCGCAGGCGACGACCGGCTGACGGTGTCGCCGCCGCCACGTTTCCTTCCCGCCACGATCGCGACGTACGACGACCATCGGATGGCGATGTGCTTTTCCCTCGCATCGTTCGGGGGCGTCGCGATTCGCATTCTCGATCCCGGCTGCGTCGCCAAGACATTCCCCGATTACTTCGCCGCATTCCGTCAGGTGGCGTTCTCATGACAGCGATCCGATGAGCGCGGCGAACTCGACCGCATCCACCGGCGTACCGGTCATCACCGTTGACGGCCCCGCGGCATCCGGCAAGGGCACGATCGCCGCGGGCGTCGCGAACGCTCTCGGCTATCACCAGCTCGACAGCGGATCGCTCTATCGACTGGTCGCGCTGTCGGCCCTCGAAGCGGGCGTCGCGGCCGACGACGAGGCGAAGCTCGCGCCGATCGCCGAAAGCCTCGACGTCACGTTCGGGAACGGGAGGATCGTGCTCAAGGGCCAGGACGTGACCGACCGGATCCGGCGGGAGGATATGAGCGTTGCCGCCTCGCGCGTGGCCGTCCATCCCGCGGTGCGGACCGCCTTGATAGGGCGGCAGCGCGCTTTTCGTCAGCCGCCGGGCCTCGTCGCCGACGGGCGCGACATGGGCACCGTCGTCTTTCCCGACGCGACGCTCAAGGTGTTCCTCACGGCGAGCCAGCAGGAGCGGGCGGAGCGGCGATATAAGCAGTTGATCGAAAAAGGAATGTCCGATACACTCGAAAGTCTTTTGCGTGATATTCGGGAGCGGGACGCCCGCGATGCCGGCAGGGCCACAGCCCCGCTGGCCGCTGCGGCGGACGCCGTGATCCTGGATACCACCGGCATGACCATCACCGCCGCAATCCAGTTCGTGCTCGACCGCTACGGCGCCATATGGGTGGACGCCAAGCGGCCGGGCACGAAGGGGAGTGGCGCTTAGCAAGCGCTGAAAGCAAGGATGGACCGGCCGTCCGGATGCAGGAAGGCCGTGCAGCAAAAAGTTAACTGAGGTTTCACCCACGGATCGCTCCGCAGCGCTCTAGCCGGCGTCTCGGAACGAAATCGACAACCCGCCCGCCGCGCGAGAAACAGGGTTCTCGCTCACGGCGGCAAGCAACATGAAGGAACCGAACCCCCATGGCTACTGCCATTTCCAGCGTCACCTCCGGTAAGTCCGCCCCGCAGGAAAACTTCGCCGCGCTGTTCGAGGAATCGCTCACCCGGCAAGAGATGCGCCAGGGCGAGCTCATCACGGCCGAGGTCGTCCGCGTCGACTACAACATCGTCGTCGTCAACGCCGGCCTCAAGTCCGAAAGCTTCATTCCGATCGAAGAGTTCAAGAACGACAAGGGCGAGATCGAGGTCAAGGCCGGCGATTTCGTGACGGTCGCGATCGAGAGCCTCGAGGACGGATACGGCGAGACGAAGCTCTCGCGCGACAAGGCGAAGCGCCTCAAGGCCTGGCACGATCTCGAGTCCGCGATGGAGCAGGGCACGATCGTCTCCGGCCTCGTCACCGGCAAGGTGAAGGGCGGTCTCACCGTGATGGTCAACGGCATTCGCGCGTTCCTGCCCGGATCGCTGGTGGACATCCGCCCCGTCAAGGACACGACTCCGTACGAGAACAAGGCGCTCGAGTTCAAGGTGATCAAGCTCGACCGGAAGCGCAACAACGTCGTCGTCTCGCGGCGCGCGGTGCTCGAAGCGAGCCTCGGCGAGGAACGCGAGAAGCTCCTGTCGACGCTGCAGGAAGGCGCGGTTGTCAAGGGCATCGTGAAGAACATCACCGACTACGGCGCGTTCGTCGACCTGGGCGGCATCGACGGCCTGCTCCACATCACCGATCTCGCATGGCGCCGCGTGAAGCATCCGTCGGAGGTGCTCGCCGTCGGCGACGAGGTGACGGCGAAGATTCTGAAGTTCGACCAGGAGAAGAATCGCGTTTCGCTCGGCATGAAGCAGCTGGGCGAAGACCCGTGGGTGGGGCTCTCGCGCCGCTATCCGACGGGCACGCGCCTCTTCGGCAAGGTCACGAACATCACCGACTACGGCGCGTTCGTCGAGATCGAGTCGGGGATCGAAGGCCTGGTGCACGTCTCGGAAATGGACTGGACCAACAAGAACATCCATCCGACCAAGGTGGTGCAGCTCGGCGACGAAGTGGAGGTGATGATCCTCGAGATCGACGAGGACCGCCGCCGCATCTCGCTCGGCATGAAGCAGTGCATGTCGAACCCGTGGGACGACTTCGCGATGAACCACAAGAAGGGCGATCGGGTGACCGGCCAGATCAAGTCCATCACGGACTTCGGCGTGTTCGTCGGCCTGCCCGGCGGCATCGACGGCCTCGTTCATCTGTCCGACCTCTCGTGGTCGCAAGCCGGCGAAGTGGCGGTGCGCGAGTACAAGAAGGGCGCCGACGTGGAAGCGGTCGTGCTCGCGATCGACGTCGAGCGCGAGCGGATCTCGCTCGGCATCAAGCAGCTCGACGGCGACCCCTTCACCAACTACGTCGCGACGCACGACAAGGGCAACGTGGTCAAGGGCACCGTCAAGTCGCTCGACGGCAAGGGCGCCGTGATCGCGCTGGACGCCGACGTCGAAGGCTACCTGCGCGCGTCCGAAGTCGCGCGCGACCGCGTCGAGGACATCCGCACGCACCTGAAGGAAGGCGATGCCGTCAGCGCGATGATCATCAACATCGACCGCAAGAACCGCAGCATCAACCTGTCGATCAAGGCGAAGGATCACGCGGAAGAGACGGAAGCGATGCAGAACGTCAAGGCCGACACCGCGGGCACCACTTCGGGGACGACGAATCTCGGCGCGCTCCTGCGGGCGAAGATGGACAACAAGGCCACCGAATAAAGACTGATCGCGTGATGACCAAATCGGAGCTGATCGACCGCCTTGCGGCGCAGTTCCCGCAGCTTGTCGCAAAGGATGCCGAGCTCGCGGTCAAGATGATCCTCGAGGCGATGGCCGAAAGCCTCGCCAAGGGGGAACGCATCGAGATCCGCGGGTTCGGAAGCTTCGGGCTCAACTATCGCCCACCGCGAACCGGACGCAATCCCAAGTCCGGGGACAAGGTGCAGGTGCCGGAGAAGCACGTCCCGCACTTCAAGGCGGGCAAGGAGTTGCGCGAGCGGGTGGATTTCAAGGGCGCATAGATGCAAGTCTTGCGCTGGGTTGTGGGCGGCCTGATCTTCCTCGCGCTGCTGTTTCTGTCGCTGCAGAATTCCGAGCTCGTCACGCTCAAGTTCTACCACTGGTGGAGCTGGCAGGCGCCGCTCATCTTCGTCGTGCTGACCGCGTTCGTCATCGGCGCGGCCGCCGGTCTCCTTGCGGGCGCGATGCGCTCGGCGCGGCTGTCCCGGCAGCTCAGCAAGCTGCGGCGCGACCAGCGGAGCAAGGACGGCGCTCCCAGCGCCGACTGGGCGCACACGGGCACGCCGGGTACCACGCCAGGGTCCGGGCCGGGCTTCGAACGTCCCGACGGTAGGTGAACGACCCCCGCGCTCGGTCCGTTCGCTGCCCCCGAAGGGGGCGCCCCGTGCGCTTCGGAACGGCCGTGCGCGCACGGTCCTGGCCCGGGCGCTGATCGATGGACTTCGAGCTGTGGTGGCTGCTGCCGATACCGGCGCTTTTCTTCGGCCTGGGCTGGATGGCGGCGCGCGTCGACATCAAGCACCTGCTGCGGGAGTCCCGGGCGCTGCCGCTCTCGTATTTTCGCGGCCTTAATTTCCTCCTGAACGAGCAGCCCGACAAGGCCATCGAATCCTTCATCGAAGTGGTCAAGGTCGATCCGCAGACCGTCGACCTCCACTTCGCGCTGGGAAGTCTTTTCCGCCGGCAAGGCGAGATCGAGCGTGCGACGCGCATGCACCAGAACCTGCTCGACCGCCCCAACCTGCCGCCGGACAAACGCGAGTCCGCGTTGTTCGAGCTCGCGCAAGACTTCCACCGTGCGGGCCTGCTGGATCGTGCCGAAGAGCTTTTCACGAAGCTCGACGGTACCGCGTTCGAGCATCCGTCCCTCGGGTTCCTGATCTCGATCTACGAGCAGGAGAAGGATTGGCCGAAAGCCATCGCGGTCACCCGGCGGATGGAGGCGATTGCCAAGCGCCCGTACTTCAAGGAGATCGCGCACTACTATTGCGAGCTCGCGCAGGCCGCGCTGCTCAAGCAGGACATTGCCGCTGCGCGCGCCAACATCGAGCATGCGCTCGCGGAATACCGCGCGTGCACCCGAGCGACGATGCTGCTGGGCGATCTCGAGCTGCAGGAAGGCAACGTGGACGCGGCGATCGCCGCATGGCAGCGCATCGAATCGCAGAATCCCGCCTTCCTGTCGCTAGTCGCCGAGCGGCTTGCCGATGCGTATCGCCGCCAGGGCAGCACGGCGCAGGCGTTGCGCGTCATCGGCGCCTATCAGCGCGACTATCCTTCGCTCGACCTTCTCAACACGATGTTCACGTTGACGCTGGCGGAGGAGGGGTCCGAAGCGGCGGGCACCCTGATCAAGGAGGAGCTCGCGCGAAACCCGACGCTCCTCGGGCTCGACCGGCTGCTCGAAGCGCAGCTCCTGGCCGCGCCTGCCGAGCGGCGTCACGACCTCGAGCTCGTGAAGCAGCTCGTCGGGCAGCACATCAAACGGCTTGGCCTCTACAAGTGCGAGCACTGCGGGTTCCGCGCGCGCCAGTACTATTGGCGATGCCCGGGTTGCGGCAAGTGGGAAACGTACTCGCCGCGGCGCACCGAGACGCCCGACGGCTTCGCATAGAAGGCGAAAACAATGACCGAAAGCGATCCGCGCGTCATCGTCGCGCTCGATTTTCCCGAGCCGCGTCCGGCGCTGGCGCTCGCCGAGCGGCTCGACCCTGCGGCCTGCGCGCTCAAGATCGGCAAGGAGCTGTTCGTCGCTGCCGGCCCCGAAGCCGTACGCGCGATGATCGAGCGCGGGTTTCGCATCTTTCTCGATCTCAAGTTCCACGACATCCCCAACACGGTCGCTGGCGCGTGCGCAGCGGCGACACGGCTCGGCGTGTGGATGATGAACGTCCACGCGGCGGGCGGTGCGGCGATGCTTACGGCGGCGCGGCACGCGGTCGACGAGACGGCCGAGGCAAGCGGAGCGAAAGCGCCGCTGCTGATCGCTGTGACGGTGCTCACGAGCCTGTCCAATGAAGATCTAAAGGCCACGGGCGTCGGCGACGACGCGGCGCGCCAGGCGCTGCGGCTCGCCCGTTTGACGTCGGACTGCGGGCTCGACGGTGTCGTGTGCTCGGCGCGGGACGCGCCCGCACTGCGCGCAGCGCTCGGGCCGCGGTTCACGCTCGTCACGCCGGGCATTCGGCCCGCCGGCAGCGCCGTCGACGACCAGTCTCGCATCGTCACGCCGGAGGCTGCCATCGCCAACGGCGCGGATTATCTCGTCATCGGGCGTCCGATCACCGAGGCGCCGGATCCGGTTGCCGCACTCGCGCTCATCAACGCTTCGCTGCGCCAGAACACAAGATGAAGATTACGATGATTGGAACGGGCTACGTGGGGCTCGTCACGGCAACCTGCCTCGCGGAAGTCGGCAACGACGTGCTGTGCGCGGACGTCGACGAGCTCAAGATCGAGATTCTGTCGCGCGGCGGCGTGCCCATTCACGAGCCCGGGCTCGAAACGATGGTCCTGCGCAACGTCGCGGCCGGCCGGCTTCGTTTCACCACGGACCAGGCCGCCGCCGCCGCCCACGGTATGCTGCAATTCATCGCCGTGGGCACGCCTCCCGACGAGGACGGATCCGCCGACATGAAATACGTGCTGGCGGCGGCGCGCGACATCGGCCGGCGAATGACCGAATTCAAGATCGTGGTCGTGAAGTCGACCGTTCCCGTGGGAACGTCGGACCGTGTGCGCGAAACGATCGCGCAGGAGCTCGAGCGGCGCGAGGCGAAGATCCCGTTCGCGGTCGTGTCCAATCCCGAATTCCTGAAGGAAGGGGCGGCGGTCGAGGATTTCATGCGGCCGGATCGCGTCGTCGTCGGTGCGGAGGACGAACGTGCCATCGCCGCGATGCGCGCCGTCTATGCGCCATTCCAGCGCAATCACGAGCGCCTGCTGCTGATGGATGTCCGTTCCGCCGAGCTCACGAAGTACGCCGCCAATGCAATGCTCGCGACGCGCATCTCGTTCATGAACGAGCTCGCGAACCTCGCCGACGCGCTCGGCGCCGACATCGAGCACGTGCGCCAGGGCATCGGCTCCGATCCGCGGATCGGCTGGCAGTTCCTGTACCCGGGGGTCGGATACGGCGGCTCGTGTTTTCCAAAGGACGTGAAGGCGCTGCAACACACGGCTACCAAGCTGGGACGCCCGCTCAAGATTTTGAACGCCGTGGAAGCGGCCAACGACGAGCAGAAGCTGCGACTCGTGGAGAAGATCGTCAATCGGCTGGGCGCCGACCTGTCCGGCCGCCGGTTCGCAGTCTGGGGATTGGCCTTCAAGCCGAACACTGACGACGTGCGCGAAGCCCCTTCGCTCGAGATCATCGCCGGGCTCACGGTGCGGGGCGCCGACGTCGTCGCTTACGATCCGGTCGCAATGCCGGCGGCGCGGCGGGTGCTCGGCCTTTCGCAGCACCTCGAGTTCGCCGCAACGCCGATGGATGCGGTCAGTGGCGCGGACGCGCTCGTCGTCGTCACCGAGTGGAAGGAGTTTCGCAGTCCCGACTTCGGTGCGATCGCCAGCGCGCTCAAGCACCCGCTCGTGTTCGACGGCCGCAATCTGTACGACCCGGCGCTCGTTCGCGGCGCGGGCCTGGAATACTTCTCGATCGGCCGGCGCTAGCGCCATGACTCGCGAGCATTTGAGCTTCTCCGCGTGGCGCGAGCGCGTGGCGCGCACCCGCATTCTCGTCGCGGGCGACGTGATGCTCGATCGCTACTGGTTCGGCGACGTCGAGCGGATCTCGCCCGAAGCGCCGGTCCCTGTCGTCAGGATCGCCCGCACGGAAGAGCGTCCGGGCGGCGCCGCCAACGTCGCGCGTAATGCGGCCGCATTGGGCGCAGCCACCACGCTGTTGGCCGTCACGGGCGCGGACGAGGCGGGAGCAACGCTCGAACGGCTGCTGGCCGACGACCGCGTGCAGATCTCGTTCCATCGCGATGCGACGCTGCCGACCACCGTGAAGCTGCGGGTGGTCAGTCGCCAGCAGCAGCTGTTGCGCATCGACTTCGAAACGACGCCATCGAACGAAGTGCTCGCGACCAAGCTCGCGGATTTCGATCGGCTGCTTGCCGATACGGATCTCCTCATCCTGTCCGACTACGGCAAAGGCGCGCTCGCGCACGTCACCACGATGATCGAGCGCGCGCGGGTGGCGGGAAAGCCCGTGCTGGTCGACCCGAAGGGCGACGAGTGGGACAAGTATCGAGGCGCAACCGTGATCACACCGAACCGCGGCGAGTTCCGCACCGTCGTGGGACGCTGGCGCGACGAGGCCGAGATGAGCGCGAAGGCGCAGAAGCTGCGTGCGGATCTCGGCATCACCGCGCTGCTCGTCACGCGCTCGGAAGAGGGGATGAGCGTCTACACCGCCGACGGAACCGACGACATCCCGGCGGTAGCCCGGGAGGTCTACGACGTCTCGGGCGCCGGCGACACCGTGATCGCGACGCTGGGCGCAATGCTCGGCGCCGGCGCGGACCTTCATTCGGCCGTGCGCATCGCCAACCAGGCGGCAGGTGTGGTCGTCGGCAAGCTCGGAACCGCAGTCGTCACGCCCGACGAGCTCTCCTAGCTTTCACGCGGCCGTGGCCAAAGCCAAGACCGTCTACAGCTGCACCGAGTGCGGCGGCCAGAGCCCCAAGTGGCAGGGTCAGTGTCCGCACTGCATGGCGTGGAACACGCTCGTCGAGACGGCGGCGGCGGCGCCGGCGAAGCGCTTTCAGAGCGTGGCCGGGAAAGCGGCCGGCGTACGCGTGCTCGGTTCGATCGACGCGAAAGAGAGCCCGCGATTCGCCACGGGCCTCGAGGAATTCGACCGCGTGCTGGGTGGCGGGCTCGTGCCGGGGGGCGTGATCCTGCTCGGCGGAGATCCCGGCATCGGCAAGTCGACGCTCCTGCTGCAGGCCATGGCGGCGATCGGCGGCACGCGTAAGGCGCTGTACGTCACCGGCGAGGAATCCGTCGAGCAGGTGGCGCTCCGGGCCGACCGGCTGGGACTGCTCAATGCGCCCGTCGCGATGCTCGCGGAGGTACAGCTCGAGGCGATCGTCGCGACCATCACCGTCGAAGCGCCGGAAGTGGTCGTCATCGATTCGATCCAGACGGCGTACACCGAGTCGCTTACGTCCGCGCCGGGGAGCGTCGCGCAGGTGCGGGAGTGCGCCGCGCAATTGACGCGGCTCGCGAAGGAGCGCCACATCGTGGTGATGTTCGTCGGGCACGTCACGAAGGAGGGCGCGATTGCCGGTCCGCGCGTGCTCGAGCACATCGTCGACACCGTGCTCTACTTCGAGGGCGATACGCATTCGAGTTTTCGCCTGGTGCGCGCGATCAAGAACCGCTTCGGCGCGGCGAACGAGCTCGGGGTCTTCGCGATGACGGAGCGCGGACTGCGCGGCGTCGCCAACCCGTCCGCGCTGTTTCTCACGCAGCATGGAGAGAATGTCGCGGGGTCCGCCGTCGTTGCCACGCTCGAAGGGTCGCGGCCGCTTTTGGTCGAGATCCAGGCGCTCGTCGACCCGGTCCAGGGTGCGATGCCGAAGCGCCTCTCGGTGGGACTCGATGCGCAGCGCCTTTCGCTGCTGCTCGCCGTGCTGCATCGCCACGGCGGCGTGGAGACGGCGGGCTACGACGTGTTCGTCAACGCGGTCGGCGGGGTGCGCATCAACGAGCCCGCCGCGGATCTCGCGATTCTGCTCGCCGTGAATTCGTCGTTGACCGGCCGACCGCTGCCCGCGAAGACGCTGGTCTTCGGCGAGGTCGGGCTCGCCGGAGAGATTCGCGCGGTCCAGCGCGGCCAGGAGCGCATTCGCGAAGCGGCGAAGCTCGGCTTCCGCCAAGTATTGATCCCCAACCTCAACAAGCCACGGCAGCCCATTGAAAACATGAAAATCATGGGTGTCGATCGCGTGGATCAGGCGCTGGCTATCCTGCGCGATTGACGCGCGGGCGGCGCGGTCGCCCGCTGCAACCTCGGCGCCGCTAAGATGCTGTTGCCATGACGCCCATCCCGGATCTCCGTACGCCCGCGGCGCTCATAGACGTGCGACGCATGCGGCAAAACATCGACCGCATGCAGCAGAGGATGCATGCGCTCGGCGCGTGCTTCCGTCCGCACGTCAAGACGACGAAGTGTCTGCCGGTCGTGCGCGCCCAGCTCGACGCCGGCGCGCGCGGCATCACCGTTTCGACGCTGAAGGAAGCCGAGCAGTTTTTCGCGGCGGGAGTCACCGACATCCTGTATGCGGTCGGAATGGCAACGGCAAAGCTGCCGCAAGCGCTCGCGCTGCGACGCCAGGGCTGCGCTCTCAAGCTCATCGTCGACAACGTCGCGACGGCGCGAGCGCTGGCCGAATTCGGGCAACAGCACGATGCGGCGTTCGAAGCATGGATCGAGATCGATTGCGACGGCCATCGATCCGGCATCGCGCCGGAGGACGACAGGCTGCTCGAAGTGGGCAGGGCGCTGCACGAGGGAGGCGTGCGCCTGGGGGGCGTCATGACGCATGCGGGCTCCAGCTACGACTGCAACACCCCCGCCGCGCTCGTGCAGATCGCGGAGCAGGAGCGTTCACGGGCGGTGGCGGCTGCCGAGCGCCTGCGGGCGGCTGGGCTTCCGTGCCCGGTGGTCAGCGTGGGCTCGACGCCGACGGCACTGTCCGCGCAGCATCTCGAGGGGGTAACCGAGGTGCGAGCCGGCGTCTACGTGTTCTTCGATCTTGTCATGCACAACGTCGGCGTTTGCGGCATCGACGACATCGCGCTTTCCGTGCTCACGACGGTCATCGGGCACCAGGAAGAAAAAGGGTGGGCGATCGTCGACGCCGGCTGGATGGCGCTGAGCCGGGATCGCGGAACGCAGAGACAGCAGCGGGACTTCGCGTTCGGTCTGGTTTGCGACGAGGACGGCGCGATGCTCGGCGACTACGTCATCAGCGACGCCAATCAGGAGCACGGGATCGTATCGCGGACCGGAGGCATCGATCGCGACATCGCAAGCACGTTTCCGATCGGGGCGCGCCTTCGCGTTCTTCCCAACCACGCGTGCGCCACGGGCGCGCAGCATCCCGAATACCACGCGCTGCTCGCCGATGGCGAAACGGAAGTGTGGCCGCGGTTCTACGGATGGTAGGCGCCGGAGAACCGATTGACCGCTGAACGCTTACAGTTCGATGTCGCGATCGTCGGCGGCGGCGTCATCGGTTGCAGCACCGCCCATTTCCTGAAGCGGATGGCGCCGGCAGCAAGCGTCGCGGTCATCGAGCCCGATCCGACTTACGAGTTCGCCTCGACACCGCGCGCTTCGGGCGGCTGCCGCGTGCAGTTCACGCGGCCTGAGAACATCGCGATGTCGAAGTTCGGCATCGATTTCATCAGGAGCTTCGGCTCGTCGATGACTGTCGAGGGCGACGCATCGCCCGACGTCGGATGGACTGAAGGCGGCTATCTCTTCATCGTCCCGCCCGGGTCCGTCGAATCGCTCGCGAGCAACGTTGCGCTCCAGCGGGGAATGGGTTGCAACGTCGAGTTGCTCACCCCCGCCGAGTTGAAGCTCAAATGGCCGTCGATGAACGTGAAAGACCTCGGCGCGGGAGCACATTCGCCCAACGACGGCTGGTGCGACCCGAACAGCCTTCTCTGGGGTTTCCGGCGAAAGGCTGCCGCTCAGGGCGCCGTGTTCGTGAAGGCGCGCGTCCAGTCGATGGGCTTCGATTCCACCGCGGTTCGCAGTCTTCGCCTCGACACCGGCGTGAGCGTCGGAGCCGCCCATTTCGTAAATGCGGCCGGCGCGTGGTCGGGCGAGGTCGCGGCGATGGCCGGGATGAAGCTGCCGGTGTCGCCGATGAAACGTTACGAGCATTACTTCACGCCTGGATCTCCAATGGAATCCTTGCCTTACGTCAAGGATCTCGACCGAATGGCGTTTCGCTCCGCAGGCCAGGGGTTCTCGGGCGGCGTCGTGGACGGTGCCGCGGCCCGAGGCTACGACTTCGAGGTGGACCACGGCTACTTCGAACGTGTCGTGTGGCCCGCCGCGGCGCACCGTTTTCCTGCGCTGGAGGCGGCGAAGTGCCACCGGACCTGGTCGGGGCTGTACGAGGAATGCGAGCTCGATGGCAACCCGATCATCGGCCGCTGGAACGGCGGATGTGCGAACCTCTACACCGTCGCGGGTTTCTCGGGCCACGGAATGATGCATGCGCCCGCGGCGGGCCGCGCGATCGCTGAATTGATGACCATCGGCCGCTTCCAGACCATCGATCTCGCGAAGTTCGGCTACGAACGGGTGGAGAACAACGAGCCGTGTCCCGAGGTGGGAATCCGGTAGTGGGCCACGCGGGAAATCGGGTCGATCCCCGATGTGAGCTCACCGCCCTGCAATCGATCTAGAATGTCGCATAATTGTTATTATGTCAAATGCAGGATAGCGTAGCTTCCGCATGAAAATCCGCATTCTCGGTGCGGGTCCGGCGGGCCTCTACTTCGCCGCGCTCATGAAGATGCGCGACCCCGCCCACGACATCGCGATCTTCGAGCGCAACCCGCGGGCCGCGACGTTCGGCTTCGGTGTGGTCTTCTCGGACCGCGCGCTCGACTTCCTGCGCGCCGACGACGAGGCGCTTTACCAGTACCTGACCCCGCACCTGGAACGCTGGCCGAACATCACCGTCGCGCACAACGACACCGCGATCCCGATCGCGGGCAACGGCTTCACATCGATCGGCCGGTTGGAGCTTCTGACGCTGCTCTACGCGTACGTCGAGCGCCTCGGCGTGAAGCTTGTTTTCAACCGCGAGATCACGTCGCTGGGTGCGCTCGGCGACACGGACCTGGTGGTCGCGGCCAACGGCGCTTTTTCCTGGATCCGTGACGAAAACACGCATCGCTTCGGCACGACGGTCGATTGGCGGCCGAACAAGTTCATCTGGTACGGAAGCACGAAGGCCTTCGACAGCCTGACGCTCACCTTTCGCGAGACGGACGCGGGCGTGTTCTGCGCCCATCACTACCGCTATGCGCCGGATCGCAGCACCTTCCTCGTGGAGGTGACGCCAGCGACGTGGGACAACGTCGGTTTCGCGACGATGAGCGCCGAGGAGACCACCGCGTATTGCGAGCGCGTCTTCGCCCGCGAGCTCGCCGGCGAGCGGATTCTGTCCAACCATTCGCAATGGCGGCAGTTTCCGGCGGTCTGGAACGATCGGTGGAGCTTCGACAACGTCGTGCTCCTGGGCGATGCGCTGCGCACCGCGCATTTCTCGATCGGCTCGGGTACGCGCCTCGCCATGGAGGACGCCGTTGCGCTGTTCAAGGCGTTTGCGGCGACGGGCGACCGTGACATGCCCGAAGCGCTACGGCTCTTCCAGCAGCAGCGGCTGCCGCCGATGCGCAAGATCTGGGACGCCGCGAACGCGAGCCTGCGCTGGTACGAGGACATGGACCGGCTCGTGCAGTCGCTCTCCCCTGTGGAATTCGCGTACGGCTACATGACGCGCACCGGTCGCGTCGACCGCGCCGAAGTACGGCGCCGCGACCCGCAGCTTGCGGCCGCGTACGAAGCGTTGCATCCCGAGGCCGCCGACGAATTGCCGACGCGCGGAGCGAGCGCGCTCAACGGGGGAGCACATCGATGATGATCGACGGTCCGCAGGACGTGACGAGCGCCGTCCTCGATGCGATGCGGCGCACCTCCGATCCGCGCCTGCGCGAAATCATGGTGTCGCTGGCCGCGCATCTGCACGCGTTCGCGACCGAGGTCCGCCTGACGGAAACCGAGTTGCGGCAAGGGGCGGCGCTTCTCGCCGAAATGGGAAAGCTCACGACCGCCACCCACAACGAATTCATTCTGATGGCGGGCTCGCTCGGGCTCTCGTCGCTCGTCTGTCTGCAGAACCATGGCGGCGGCGAGCGCACGTCTCATTCGCTGCTCGGTCCGTTCTGGCGCATGCACTCGCCCCCGACGCGCAACGGCGGCACCCTGGTGCGCTCGCCGACACCCGGGGCCGATCTCCTGGTTTCCGGCCGCGTCGTCGATCGAAGCGGGAAAGCCATCGCCGGCGCGGAGGTCGACGTCTGGCACGCGTCGCCGGTCGGCCTTTATGAAAACCAGGATCCCGCGCAGGCCGACATGAACCTGCGCGGCAAGTTCGTCACCGACGGCGACGGCCGCTTCCGGTTCCACACCGTGAAGATGGTTGGCTATCCGATTCCCACCGATGGTGTCGTGGGGCGCTTGCTGCGCGCGCAGCGCCGGCACCCGTATCGACCCGCGCACTTGCACGTGCTCGTCGTCAAGCCCGGCTTCGAAGTGCTGATCTCGCAGACGTACGATCCGGCCGATCCGAACATCGGCAGCGATGCGCAGTTCGGCGTGACGCGCGCGCTTCTCGGCGATTACGTCCGCCACGACGAGCCTCATCCCGACGATGAAAGCGTCGCGGCGCCGTGGTACTCGCTGGATCACACCTACGTGATGGAGCCCGGCAAGACGGTGCTGCCCGCGCCGCCGATCGAGTAACATCGCGGCTGACGCCATGCGCACGTGGCCCGCCCTGCTCTTCGTCGTTGCGACCGGCACGAACGGCCCGGCCGGGGCCCACGAACGCACGCTGCAGGAGTGCCTCGAGGGCGGCGACTTCATTGCCAACGCCGCCTTCTCCCGCGACAACGGCATGACGCGCGAAGCATTCTTGCGACGCCTCGTCGACGACATCCGCCTGATCCAGGCGTTTCCGCCCCAACTGCGCTGGTTCGTCGTCGACGCCGAGGACGCGGAGTTCCTGCACGGGGAAGCGAGCAAGGTGTTCGACGCGCCGCAGCGGCCCGAAGCGCATCGCGCGCAGTTCCTGTCGCGCTGCTTCGAGCACTAGCAAGAGGCGAATTTCGCGCGATCTGACCGCATTTCCCGCTCGATGAAAGTCGACCTGGCCGCCACGTCGCTGGTGCGGCTTTGTAACGTGTTGTAAATCCGCGAAATCATCCGCGCCAACGCACGGTCCATGATGCAGCATCAAGGGGCCGTCATCGAGCGTCCACGACGGCGTCAGGGATGAACGTGTGGTGTCGTACAGACCTTTGACGGAGCGGTGGGGATGATCGTGTGCCTCGCCTTGGGTCCACCTATGTCCGAACTGCGTCAAGAAACGCCGGAGCGTCTTCGCGCCGTCGCGGGGCGAGCAGCCCTCGCCGCGGCGGTGCTGCTGACGATCGCCGGTTGTGCGATCGTGCCGCAGGAGAGCCCGAGCGCGCTGCCCTTCGCGGTCCCGCCCGCATGGTCGGGTGAAATGTCGGTTGCCGCGCCCGGCGATACGCGATCGCTCGCCCAGTGGTGGCAACGCTTCGACGATCCGCTGCTCGCTCGCCTCGTCGAAGACGCGCTGCGTGCGAACACCGACGTCGCGAGCGCCGAAGCTGCGGTGCGGCAGGCGCGCGCGGCGCGCGACGTGGCGGCGGCGGCTCTGCTGCCGTTCGTATCGGGCTCGGCTTCCGCTGCGCGCAGCAGCGCGGGCGGCCGGAGCCTCGGCAACAGCTTCCGCGCGGGGCTCGATGCGAGCTGGGAGCTCGACATCTTCGGCGAGAACCGCGCCGGCTTGAACGCCAGCGAGGCGGCGCTTGGCGCGAGCGCCGCGACGCTCGGCAATGTGCAGGTGTCGATCGCGGCGGAAGTCGCGCTCGACTACATCACGTTGCGCGGAACGCAGGCTCGATACGCCATCGCGCAATCCAACCTCGAGACGCAGGTGGAGACGCTGCAGATCACCGAGTGGCGTGTCCAGGCCGGGCTTGCGACGTCGCTCGACGAGGAACAGCTCCGCTCCGGCGTGGAACAGACGCGAGCGCTGCTGCCCGCGCTCAACACCGCGATCGAGCAGACGCGACACGCGTTGGCCGTGCTCACCGGAAAGCCGCCCGCGGCGCTGACCGCCGAGCTCGCGGCGACCGGTCCCATTCCGAAGGCGCCCGACACGCTCGCCGTGAGTTTTCCCGCCGAGACGCTGCGCCAGCGGCCCGACGTCCGCGCCGCCGAATATCAGGTGTCCGCCGCAATGGCTCGAGTGACGCAGGCGGATGCGGCGCGGTATCCGAACTTCAAGATCGGCGGCACCCTGGGCCTTGCGTCGGTGACGCTCGGAGCGCTCACGAGCGGGTCGTCGGTGCTGACCTCGCTGCTCGCCAACATGAGCGTGCCGATCTTCGAAGGCGGCGCCCTCTTGGCCCAGGTTCGCGGCCAGCAGGCCGCGCTCGACCAGGCGCACTCCGCTTACGAAGCTGCCGTGCTGCAGGCGCTGCGGGATGTCGAGGATGCGCTCGTCGCGCTGCGAGGCGACCGCGACCGGCTCGCGCATCTGCAGATCGCGGCGGAGTCCGCTGCGAACGCGTCGCTGCTGGCGCGCGACCGCTACAGCACCGGCCTCGTCGATTTCCAGACGGTCCTCGACACGCTGCGCAACCAGCTCACCACGCAGGAAAGTGTCGCCAATGCGATGACCGACCTCGGCAACGATTATGTGCGTCTTTACAAGGCGCTGGGCGGCGGCTGGACGCCGGGCGGCGCCGAGGCCGTTGCGGCTGTTTCTTCGAACAACGCGTCGCCATCGAGCGCCGCAGGGAAGACGTAATGAACGCTCCACTGCCTCCCCACGTCACGGCTCCTTCGGTCCCCGCAGAGGCCGAGCGCACCGCGAGCGCGTCTGCGCCGGCCGATACCGCGGCGCTGCTCGACGAGCCGGCGCCTCGCGCCTGGTACCGGCGCCCCGTCTTGTGGGTCGTCGCTGCGCTCATCGCGATCGCGGCCGCCGGCGCCGGGTACTGGCAAACGTCGCGACAAGCGAGCGAAGCCCCGAGGTACACGACCGAGCCCGCGCGACGCGGCAACATCACGCTCACCGTGACGGCCAACGGGACGCTGCAGCCGACGCGCTCGATCGCGATCGGCAGCGAGTTGTCGGGGACGGTCTCGAAAGTCAACGTCGACGTCAACGACAGGGTCAAGAAAGGCCAGGTCCTGGTCGAGCTCGACACGGCGAAGCTCAAGGACCAGATCCTGCGCTCGCGCGCGACGCTCGCGGCGGCGAATGCCAAGGTCGCGCAGACCGTGGCAACGGTGAAGGAAGCGCAGGCAACACTCGGGCGCTTCGAGGAAGTGCAGCGCCTTTCCGGCGGCAAGGTCCCGTCGCAAACCGAGCTCGACACCGCGCGCGCAACGCTGGATCGGGCGCGAGCCGACGAGGCGGCGGCGCGCGCGACGGTCAACGATGCGCAGGCGGCTCTGTCCACCGACGAGATCAATCTGTCGAAGGCGTCGATACGCGCGCCGTCGGATGGCGTGATCCTCACACGCAGCGTCGATCCGGGCAACGCGGTGGCGGCGTCGCTGCAGGCGGTGACCCTCTTCACGATCGCCGAGGATCTGAAGCAGCTCCGCCTGCAGGTAAACGTGGACGAGGCCGACGTCGGCTCCGTCGCCGTCGGCGAAAAGGCGACATTCACGGTGAGCGCGTATCCCGGGCGCAACTACCCGGCGACGGTCACGCGCGTTGCCTATGGGTCGACCACCACCGACAACGTCGTCACTTACATCACGTACCTGGACGTCGACAACAGCGATCTTTCGCTGCGCCCCGGGATGACGGCGACGGCGACGATCATCGCGACGAGCCGCAACGACGTGCTGCTCGTGCCCAACACCGCGTTGCGATTCGAGCCGGCTGCCGCCGAAGCGGCGGCGCCGGCGGCGAAGGGTGGCGGAGGGATCGTGTCGCAGTTGACGCCGCGCTTCCCTCGACGAGCACGCAGCGGCGCCGCCGACACGGCGAGTACGGCGACGGCGCGACAGGTCTGGGTGCTGCGCGACGGAAAGGCGGTTCCGGTCGCGGTCACGCCAGGGATCAGCGATGGCCGCGTGACCGAGATCGTGAGCGGCGACTTGCAGGTCGGGATGCCGGTCATCATCGATCAGCGGGCGCGCGAGAAATGAGCCCCGACGTTCGGGTAGTTGCGTCGCTTGCCCCGCGGGGGCGCGCAGTCGGTCCCCTGGCGCGGCCCTTCGGGACCGACCGATGAGCATCGCGCTGCCGCGCACGGCACTCGCGCCCGCGGACGCCGGTGCCGCGGACGGCGCGGCCGCGGGCGCGCTGGCCAGCGGCCGTGCGCCTTCTACGCCCCGCGCGGCGAAGCCCGGCGAGCTTCTCATCCGGTTGCGCGGCGTGACGAAGAAATATGGCAGCGGGGCAGCGGAGCTGCTGGCGCTCAAGGGCATCGATCTCGACATCCGCGCCGGCGAGTTCGTCGCGATCATGGGACCGAGCGGCTCCGGCAAGTCGACGGCGATGAACATTCTCGGCTGCCTCGACACGCCGACGACCGGCGAATACCTTTTTCTCGGCGCGCACGTCGAATCGCTCTCGCGCGATCAGCGCGCGCGGCTCCGGCGCCGGTATCTCGGCTTCGTGTTCCAGGGGTTCAACCTGCTCGCCCGGACGTCCGCGCAGGAGAACACGGAGCTGCCGCTGCTGTATCGTGGTGAATCGGCGGCGGTGCGCCGCGCCGCCGCGTCGAAAGCGCTCGACTCGGTCGGCTTGGGCGACCGCAAGGACCACACGCCCGCGGAGCTCTCGGGCGGACAGCAGCAGCGCGTCGCAA
>Ga0068864_100001382_pt1 | contig 20126 bp, 15 predicted proteins | sample KBSSwiS72_FD_66586 | JGI IMG/M metagenome (GOLD analysis project Ga0068864, IMG submission 66586) | Switchgrass rhizosphere microbial communities from Kellogg Biological Station, Michigan, USA - KBS Switchgrass S7-2 | ecosystem: Host-associated > Plants > Roots > Rhizosphere > Soil ... | reverse complement strand
GTGTTTCCGTGGCTCGTCGGCTGACGTCGAAGGAGCGAGGATCAAGCTCAGCGATGAGAAGGCGCGGAGCCTTGCTCGAAGCAATTTCGGGGAAGGGACGCCGATGGTGGCGGACCTCCCGGCTGACCCGAAACTGAGGGCGCGGGTCGTCGCCGGCCGCAAGAAGTTCGGCGCCCCCGAACCGCTTCCCGCGGGCTATTCCGGTTCGGTCGAGCTCGTCGAGGGAGACAGCGTCGTCGGGGAAGTGTTCGATCCGAAGACCAGGACCTGGGTCGAGACCAAGAATTATACGATCCACTACAGCGAGGGGGGAGCGTTCATCCGTCCCGAAGCGCCCTAGCGGTAAAGGGCCGGATGGAGCCTTGAGCTACTGACATCCGGACGGATTTCGTTATTCTCGCAAGTTGCTGCGGCTCGGGCGGCCATAAGACGGTTCAGGGGTTGCGCTTTCCTCGGCGCTGCCTCCGGCGGCTCAGGGAGGCGGGCATGGAAATCGGCAGTTCGGCAAGCCAGGAAGTCAATGTCCATTCGCCGGGACCGCCCAAGCGGCTGATCTTCTGCTTCGACGGCACCTGGAACACGCTCGATGCGAAGTGCCCGACCAATGTCGTCCTGACCGCCGAGACGGTTCTACCGATGGCGCCGGACGGCAAGGCCCAGGCGATCTTCTACGACGAAGGCGTCGGCACCGGTAAGCTCGACCGGATCGGCGGGGGCGTGTTCGGCTGGGGGCTCGCGGACCGCCTGGGCGATGCTTACCGCTTCCTCACCTTCAACTATACGCCCGGCGACGAAATCTTCGTCTTCGGCTTCTCGCGCGGAGCGTTCACCGCGCGCTCGTTTGTCGGGCTGATGCGCAATTGCGGGGTGGTCTCGCGCTCGAAGGCGGGACGGATTGGCGAAGCGATCGACTGGTACCGTGACCGGACCTTGTCCAAGTCGCCGGATTCGCTCCGGAGCCGCGAATTCCGGGCGGAGATCTCGCCGTCGGTCTGCGTCGATGAAGGCGAGGACGAATGGCGCCAGGCGATGATCAACGGCTATTCGCCCGGCGATTCTCCCCAGCTTTGTATCCGCTATCTCGGAGTCTGGGACACGGTCGGCGCGCTTGGCGTCCCGACCCGCTACCGGCTGTTGCAATTCTTCAACCGTAAATACCGCTTCCACGACACCAACCTTTCCGGGCTGGTCATGTCGGGGCGTCACGCCGTTGCGATCGACGAAAGGCGCCAGGACTTCACGCCGACCTTGTGGTCCAACATCGACAAATTGAACCGCGCTAGCGGGTTCGATCCCGATGCGCCTGTCACCCCTTACCAGGAGCGCTGGTTCCCGGGCGTCCATTGCGGGGTGGGCGGCGGCGGCGACTTTCGCGGCCTCTCCGACCAGTCGCTCGCCTGGGTGTGGGACGGGGCCCAGAAGGCCGGCCTCGCGCTCGACACATCGCGCGGATCGCGATTGTTCGAGCTTGCCCCCGACCCGCGCTCGCCTCTGTCGCCCTTCGACGAGGAGGGCTCGGGATTGTGGCAGGGCGCCAAGTCGGCATTGATCAATGCCCTGTGGCGCCGCGGCGACCGAACCGGGCCGAAGCTCTTTCGCGACGTTTCCTCGCCGGCGCGCCGGCGGTGGAAGCTCGAGCCCGGCGAGCTGGCCGAGCGCCGGAAATACCGCCCGAAGCCGTTGCGGCGGTTCAGCAAGGATTTGAATGCGCTTCCGCCGATCCCGGAAGCTCCGGAGCCCGGAACCTACCGGATGATCCGGGTTGCCTCCGGGGACACCCTCGCCGGGATCGCCAAGCGGGAGCTGCTCAAGGCCGACCGCTGGCGCGAGATCTTCGACATCAACGGGGACGTCCTCGACGATCCCGACCACATTTATATCGGAATGCCGCTGAGGATTCCCAAGCCGGCGCCGCCGCCGCGCATCGGGGATGAGGCCTGACCGACTGACCGGACCCCTGCGCGCCGGCGAGCCCTCTAATCCTTCATGTCGGGGGTCGCCTGGCCGTACGTCTCGCGCCGGAACGACAGGGTGATGAAGGAGGTGCCATTGCCTTCGCGCTCGGCGGCCTGGAGGAAGCCTCCCGAATCGCACCTGAGGTCCGAAAGCGGGATGAGCGTGTCGCCCCAGCTCCTGAGGATGATGTTCCCGCTGCCGTCGGCACGAAGCGTGATGTCGGTGATGTCGCGGTGGGCGATGTTGAACCCGCGGTCGCTGAACGCGACCATGAAGCGGCCCTGCATGTCGGTTCCGTGCCATGCGAAGGCACCTTCCGCCTCGCTGATATGGCCCCATCTGGTGGTCGAGGGGGCGATCGCGAAGGAGGTGATCTTGACCCTTGCGAACTTCGCCCCGATCCGGCGGTAGGTCGGCCCGGTACGCATCCAGCCGATGTATCCGCTGATGAGGCTGGCACAGCTGACCGGCGTCGCTGCTGCCGGCGCGGGTGTTGCGGCAAGGCAGATCGCGGTTGCGAGAAGAAAAGTCCTGTTCATCTCATTCCCCCTTTGGCCGACTGGCCCTTGCTTTCTTACGCAGGCATTCTCCATCGTTTCGGGAAACGGACAGCTTCAACGCAGCCCGTAACCGCTGACGCAAATTGGCCGGTATCCGTCGGCGATGCGTTTATCGAACTCGGCCTGGTGCTCGTTCGAGGTCAGCCGGATCGCCGAGCCCCAGCTTGGGGAGTCGTAGCTCGTCTGTTCCCAGATGCCGGCATAGAAGTCGCGGCCGCCCGAACTGTAGCCGCTGACCTTGACCGGGCGGTGGCGGCTGTTGCGCTCGAATAACTGGTCCCAATGGGCGGCGGTGGCATTGTGAACCGCAAAGCCCGGCGGCCCGCCCCGCTTTTCGTAGATCGCGGCAAACAGGGCATCGCCGCCGACATTGTAGCCCGAGACATGGACCTGCCGGAAACCGTCGTTCGAAAGATCGGTGAATTTCTGCTGGTGGTCGGCCGAATTGAGGCCGTGGGTTGCCTGCCAGTCGGGCCCGGGAGCCTGTTGCCAGATCGAGGCGTAACGGTCCTCGTTGCCGACTGCATAGCCTGAGACGTCGACCAGCCGGTAGCCTTGCTCGGGGAGCTCGTTGAACAGGGCCTGGTGCTCGTCCCAGCTGAGGCCGTGGCGGGCAAGCCAGTGCGGGCCGGTTCGTTCTTCCCAGATCGACGAAAAGAGGGTCGTCCCGTTGACGTCGTAGCCGCTGACCTGGACCGGGCACAGGCCCTGTTGGGGAAGGTCGGTGAAAAGCTGCTGGTGGTCGCCCGCGTCGAGGCCGTGCCGGGCCTGGAAGCCGGGGCCGGACTGGCTCGACCAGATCGACGCATAGAGCGGGTAGAAGGCGACGATATTGCCGGAACCGTCGATCGAGCACTGGCCCGAGGCAAGGACAAAGCGGACGTGCGGATGATTGCCGCTGCCGCCGATCACGGCTCCGACCGAAAAGCCGCTGCCGTCGGCCTGACCGGTTGGCCAGGCGGTATAGGTATAGCTGTTCGAGCCGATGAAGGGATTGTCCCAGCTGAGCTTCAATTCGAGATTGTTGCCGCCCTGCCCGTCGGTCACCCGGTAGAAGACATTGCCCTCGGTACCGGTCATGAAGCCATTGGATTCGGACGCCCACGACGCGCTGTCGCCGACGAAGTCGGGTGGCTTTACCGACCAGATGCCATGGTCGAGCGTCTTGTCGACCAGCTCGAGCGCCCAATTGTTGACCATGCGATTGTCGAGCAGGACATCGACCGTTCGAGCCGCCATCTAGACCTCCGGTTGGTGCACTTCGTGCGCACGCGGGCCACCAGGACCGAAGGCTGGCCAAGAGCTTCTTTCCGCCGGAGTGGAATCGCTCTTTGCAAGCCGCCCCCAGCGACTCACCCGAGCAATGTTTTCCTGTACAACGTTACGGGGCGCCAACAAAGTGGGCTGGTGCCGTGTCGGTCACGAGCTGACGCCCCCTTACGCGGCCAAAAGCCCGCAAGCCTGCAGGTGTGAAGTGCTGGGGGCGGTTAACTCATTACATACCCGGCCAATTGCCTAGGTGAGCAATTCCAAAGGCCTAAAGCAGGCATTAGCGAATTGGGCTTAACATGCCGGTTCATGCGGTCGCTCCAGTCCGTCCTGGCCAGCCATCCATTGGCGAAGAAGCCTTATAATGCGATCCGCTTTGTCCGGTTCGACGGCAATGGAACGCCGCTTACCGGGTGGGGAGGGACAAGAAGGTGGTTGGCGCCGCTGGCGCTCTCAAGCTCGCTTTCGAGCAATGGGGCGGGCACTGCTTCCACTGCAAGGAGTGGATGCCGCCTCAACCTTTGTCGCAGGATTGCACGAGGGACCATTTGCGGCCCTTGAAGGACGGCGGCGAGGGTTTCTTGCACAATCTCGTCCTTGCCTGCGGACCCTGCAACCGGGCGAAGGGAGGAAGCGACCTTATCAGCTTCAGGGCCGAGGTCGGGGTCGAATATATGAAGGCGCTCGATGCGCATCTCGGCCGCTGCCTGGCGCGGATGGCGAGAGCCGCTCTATGAAGAAAGGCGTCCCCCCGACGGGGCCAAGGTTCCTCGCCAATCGACCTTCAATCCATTAAACAGGAGGCAGTCGGGCGGGCCTTGAAGGCGCCTGCTCAATGCGGGGCAGCGGGGGGCGCTGGGATGGCTGCAAGGAAAGAGCGTGGGTCCGGCCGGGGATTCCCTCGTTACCTGGTTCCGGCAATCCTCCTGGTCGCGGTCGCGGCAGCGGTCGGCCTCCTCCTTTACAAGACGAGGATTGCTGCGGTCGCACAGCCGCAAAATCGCGAGCTCGCAGATGCGGCCGCAGTGTCGCAGCAGATCGCCCAGCAATGCGCGATGGGCAGGCAGACCGAGGAGCAGGCGAATGTCAGCGCAAAGCTCGGCAAATATCTTACCAACCTGGGGGCGCGAAGGTGACCACTTCCGACGTTGGCGCGCTGATCGACAAGATCACTCCCAACGACCAGGGACTGGCATTCTACAAGGCCTATACCGATTGCCTTAAGCAGCAGGCGGCGATCCTCCTCAACCAGCGCGGCGTGACCCTGGTCCCGCCGAGCGAAGCGGACCTCGAAGAACGCAAAGACGAGCAGCTTCGCCAGCAAATCTCGGAGATCAACCCGTCAGTCCCCAAGGCCCGGCTGGTCCAGCTGCTCGGCGAGCCGATCTCGAGCGGCAGCAACGAGATGACTGAGATGTACGGCCTTACGGCCGACCTCTACCAATATAAGCACATGCTGTTCGTGACGGACTATTACAAAGCCGGGCGACGCATTGGATTGGTGATCGCAACGAGGGACCCGGTCCTTGGGGCGGCCATGTTTCCCGAGCAGATCCGCGGCGTGACCCTCGGCGAGGCGGCGGGCATTTGCGAGGGTGCGGTGTTCACGACGCGCGAGAACGCCCGGACCAATGTTTGTCCTGCCAGCCATGCGACCGACTTCATCAAGAAAATCTATTTCTTCGACCTCGTCGGAAAGACCGGCTCGAGCGAGGATTCCTCCCAGGCGTGCCATGACGCGAGCCTTGGAATCGGCACCATGAACCTGTCGAACTGTCCCGGAATCGCGTCCGCTCCCGCACTTGGGCTCGCGATGGCCAAGGACACGGGCGTCAGTGACGCCGACTTACTCGTGGCGGCTAAGGCATGGATGGACGAGGTCGATTTCGGCGGGAATTTCGCCTGGTTTTCCGACGAGGAAAACAAGAAGCTCGACGCAAAAAGCGACGCTGAAGAGAAAATGTCCAAAAGTCAGCTTGCCGAGGTCGACCGGCAGGAACGGCGGCGGCGAATAGACCTCATGCGGAGCCCGGTCACTCCGGCGATCTAGCCCGCCGCTCGCGATTGCCCGACGCTGCCCGCCAGGCCTCTTAACTTGGGAGCCGAACAGGCGCATCCTGATCGCGCCGAATCGCTGCAGCCGCGCTGCTCGGGGGATCGTCGCTTAACCTCCCCGGGCGGCGGGGCCGTCAATCGTGGGAGAACGGTCATGACGACCCACGTCGTCTGCCTCGACGGCACCAACCAGACCAAGAACCAGCCGTGCCCGACCAACATCGCCCGGCTGTTCGATGCCCTCGGTGGAAACGCTTCGGACGCCGGCAACGGCTCCTTCGAAACGTCGGTCGGAAACCCGGTCGGAATCACCGGCAAATATCTTCCTGGCGTGGGAGCCCTTGGCGACGCACCGTTGCGGGCGCTTGGCAATCTGTTCGGGGACGGGATCGCCGAGCCGATCATCCGTGGATACACATTCCTTTCGCGCTCGTGGCAGCCAGGGGATTCGATCGTCATCACCGGCTTCAGTCGCGGCGCCGCGGCAGCTCGGGCGCTTGCCGGGTTCGTTACCGGCCAGGGCCTGCTCGAGCGGTCCAGGTACGACAGTTCGAACAAGGACCTTGCTTACCGGCGGGCGATCGCGGCCTGGTACAAATATCGAAGCGGGCGGCCCGACCTCGCCCACCAGGCGCGGGTCATGCTCATTGCCAAATTGACCGGGCAAATCCCGAAGCTCGGCAATGGCGACTTTACGCCGGCGCCGGACATCGCGTGCGTCGGAGTGTTCGACACCGTAAGCTCGCTTGGCCTTCCCCATCTCGACTGGAACGGGGAAACCAAGTTCGATTTCGCGATCTGTGACACGAGCCTTAGCCCGAAGGTGCAAAACGGCTTCCACGCGCTCGCGGCCGATGAAGTACGCGAAATCTTCGCTCCGACCTTCTGGGCGGAGCGCGCGGGGATCGTCCAGGAGATCTTCCCCGGCGGCCATTCGGACGTCGGCGGCGGCTATTCGCTTCATGGGCTGTCGGACTGCGCGCTCGACTGGATGATCGGCCATTTGAACAAGGTCCGGAGTGTCTTCGACACCAAGCGCCTCGGACCCGGGTTCAAGCCCAATGCAGTGGCTGCGGCGCATGACGATTCGCGCATTTTCCCGTTCACCGGAATGAACAAGAGGGCCCGGGCCTTCCCGCGCATCGCGGCGCCAAGCGACCCGCTCAAGAAGCGGCTTCACCAGGCGGTCGAGACGCTCCCCGGGACCAACAAGCCGCCTTATGCGCCGGCGGGAAGATATGCGGATGGCTCGAGCCTGCTTTGATCGGGCCGTAAGCCGGCGGATGGCGCGCAAGCAGATGTAAGGAGAGGAAGAAGGCGGGAGGGGGGCCGCCCGCCCTTCGCTCGTCACCGGCTGGGGACGGCGCACCGGACCTAGTCAAAAGCGCCGCAGGGAGTTCGACCGGGCGCTCGAGGGCTGAGGCGGTGGCCGCCTTGATCCCTGCGGCAAATGGTAGCCAAAGTTCCTTTGGCCTCAGCGCCGTGAAATCAGGCCGGCGAGGCCCTTGCCGCCGCTCACTGCCGGCCGCTCCGGAAGCACCGAGGAATCGAGCAATTTCTCGACGATTGCTCTCTTGGCCTCATCGGCCTCCTTCATCGTGTCGGAAATCCGGAAACAGAGGATCGCGGTGTGGCTGTGCATCTGCAGCCGGTAGTAGAAAGTGAGCTGCCCGATCGTGCTCCGATAGACCCACAGGAACAGGGCCGAGATCATCTCGACGATCGCCGCGCTCGACAGGATGAGGATCTTGAAGTCGGCGCTCGGACGATGGATCCCGAATTGCTCGAACGGGCCGATATAAAGGACGATTCCACTAAGCATGATCGCAAAGCCGAGCCACATCGCAATCACGGCATTGACGAAGCTTCGCCGGGTCTGGGCAAGTCCCATCACATAATAAGCGTCGAGCTGCGCCCGGCTGTAGCGAAGCAGGGGAAGGAGTCCGGCCTGGTCCGTCGTCTCGAGGCGGCCAAGCGCATCCTCCTCGGTTTCGCGGACGCGCTCGTGGACCGCGGCGATGGCCCTGGTTTCCGAAGCGAAGGTCGCGTCGGCGACGATCTGGGTCGCGCGGGCGGCAAACATCCATCCCCAGAACGGCACGCAGAACAACAGGATGGAGCCCAAGACAGCGACGATTGTCCGGCCAAGATTGCCGGCATCCTCCCAGGCCCACATTTCGAGACCGATCTGCCAGCAGACCCAAAGGAGCGCGAAGCTGCCGATCCAGATCAACGTGACGATGGTCCAGCCAAGATAAAGGAGCCGGGGGCGCCGGGCCGCGGCCTGGCCGTACCACATGAGCGCCCGGCCCAGGCGGGTGCTGGTGGCATTGTCGGACGCTGCCGCCGGGACGTCCGGCGGCGCTACTGGAGCTTTGCGGGACCGCTCGTTCATCTGCGCCCCTCCCTGTCATTTTCACCTATGATCGTGGGGGAAGAGCTGGACAATGGACCAAGCGGCCCGGTCCGTTCAGGCCTTTGTAGCCGCCACGGCGTTGAATCGGATCAAGCGCTTCCGTTGCGATTTGTTACTTATGCCACTCGACGAAGAGGCGCCCGGCCCGGTCCGACTTGACCACGCCCCAGCGTACGATCTTGTCGGGTGCGACCTGGGCGGGGATCGCATATTCGCCTTCGCCATGCATCAAATTGCCGCGGTAATTGCCGCCCGAGCGGACCTGGCCCTGCAGCGACTTGTTGACGTCCCAGGTCGGAACGCCGCGGATCTCGTAGACATAATTGCCTTCGCCGGCGAAATAAGCGGCGCCGCTTTGGTTGACGGGGTCGGACTGGACCGAGGTCGTCCCGCGGTAAGCGGAATCGTTCACCTGTTTCCCTGCCGGCTGGTAATGCCACAATTCCTCGGCGTGGTTCTGCAGATCCCAATTGTCGCCGCGCGCCGGAAGTCCCGATTTCATCGCGACCTCGGGTGGCACCGTGGTTCCGTGATAGCCGCCGGAATGGCTGTCGGGGGGGATCGACTTGCCGCCGGGAAGAATGGCCCTTGGGCCCTGCGGCTGCGCCGGGGCCTTGGCGGCCGGGGGATTGTTCGCGTGGCCTTCCTCGGTCGGCGGCGCCTTGCCCGCCTTGACCGGCGGCGCGCCAGCTTCACCCTCTTCGCCAGCGGGCATCTTGCCGGCTTTGAACCGGGCCGGCTTGGCGGGCTTCACCGGCTTGAATGAGCCGAATTTGGCCTGCTGGTTCATCCGGCTGGCGACCAGTTCGCCCTCGATCATCATCAGGCCCGCGGTGTCCGACATCGGAAGCCCTGGCGGGATCGCATATTGCGACCAGAGGAACCGAAGGCTCCGGTTGCCTTTCTCATAATCGCCGTCAGGAGCGATATGGTGCCAGTTTTCGCGGCGCAGGACCCGCCCGTCGGACAGGCGGTAGGTCAGGCTGAAAATCCCGCCGAGCGCTTTCTTGGGGATCTTGTTGTTCTTGGCGAGATCCTTGGACGGGGTGGTCAATTGGCCGGCCTTGGCGTCGGCCCCGAGCCAGGTGAAGTCGCGCTCGGGCTCGACCGATTCCTTTCTCGCAACCAATTCGTCATTGACCTTCTGGAAGGCGGAAGGAGCGACCTCGACGCCGTCGATCGTGAAGCGCTCGAAGCTCCACAGGTCAAAGGATTTGCTGATGTCGCGGCCATTGGCCATGACGAAGAAATCGACCTCGTCGAAATTGCCTGTCGACTGGGCCTGATCGAGGGCGATCGCGGTCCCCATTGCGGCGATGAACCGGCCGGGGTCGTAGATCGAACCCGAGCGGCGGGCTTCGTCGAGCGCGCTCGACGCGGCGGCGACATTGCCGCTCGGGGTGGGGGCGTTGATGTCGGAGAAGAATTTCTTGCGGGCCGCGGCGTCCGGGATCAGCACCGCCGCGACCATCTGGAGCGCTTTGTCGGGATGCTCGAGTTTCGCGAGGCCGCGCCAGCCATAGAAATACCAGGCCCTGAATTCCCTCGATTCATAGAAGCCGCCTTCGTCGCTGAAAGTGAGGTTGGCCTCCATTTCCTGATAGCCCTCGACCGAGCCCGAGCCGCCCGGCCAGGAGCCCCAGGCGGGATGATGGTCGATGCGGTCGGCGCGCTCGTCTTCCGCGCTCTTGGCGGCCGGCGCCGGAGCCCGGCGGACGACCGACGCGCCCGCGTTTGGCGCCGTTGGGCCTCCCGGCGATTGCTGGACGACATGGGCGAGCTCGTGGGCAAGGAGACGCCGTCCTTGCGCGTCTCCGGGCCGGTATTGGCCGCGCGCAAAGGCGATGTGCGAGCCGGCGGTGAACGCTTGGGCGTGGATCTGCCTCGATGCGCTGTCGGCACTCTCGCCGTCATGAACCCGGACATCGGCGAAGCTTCGCTGGAAGCGTTCCTCGAAATGCCGGCGTGCGGCGGGATCGAGCGAGCGGCCGGGCTCGGCAAGGAGGCGCTGGACCGCCGGCGGGGCGGCGAGTCCCGTGACATTGCCCCTGGCCTCGCTGGCGGAAGCCCCTGGGTGGGCGGTGCGCTGCACGTCACCCGACCGCCCGCGGGGCCGCCCGGCAAGCGCCCGGTCCGCAAGCTCGTCGGCCTGGCGCTCGGCGGGGTCATTGGCGCGGCCGACCGTCAGCTTTGGCCTTGAACCGGTGAAAGGTCGCGAGGGCAGTCCGGCTCCCCGACAGCGGGCATTGCCGCCGGTATTGCGCGATGGAGGCTTCGCGAAGCAGGCGGCGCTTTTCATGGCCGGTGGGGCCTGATCATTGCCTCGCTATATCATGAGATGGGCGCGTGCCGGAGAGTGTTTAATGTGCCTTTGGCCGCGCCGGCCAGCTTGGGCACCCCCCCGCAAACTTTCGATAACTAGGCCTCCTTATCCCGGTTGCTACTTGGTCGACATTGCTCGGACCACATCACCCGGGAGGCAGGCTGAACGCCCGCCGCCGGTTGAACAGACGGGGTGGACATGGCCGCGAGCGACCTGCCGATTGGGGCAATCCTTCCATATGCGGGCGCCGGCGAGCTGACCGCAATGCAGAATGACCTTGAGCAGAAGGGCTGGTTCATCTGCAACGGCAGCGTCGCCCATTACAAGCAATGCGAAGACCTCTACGCCTTGCTTCACCCGCTCGACAAAGACCCGCCGGCAACGTTCAACCTGCCCAATTTTGAAGGGATGTTCCTTCGCGGTTACGACCCTGACGGAAGGACCGACAAAGGCCTGCCGGACCGCTATGATCCAGTCACCAAGGCCGCTTCATTCGCGGTCGGCTCCAAGCAGGATTATGCGACTGCCAATTCGAGCGGCGGGTTCAGGACCCCACCGCTGGACGGGCCGGTTGGGACCGTTCCGGCATGGGACCGCTTCTGGACCAACGAGACCATCGTCCGGGGCGGTTCGTGCAATGTCCCGCTCGCGGGCCGGTCGAGCGATGACCCTCGGCTCGAGTTTCCGCAGGAAACCCGGCCGAAGAATATTTACGTCCTCTACATCATAAAATTTCTCGAGGGGGCCGAGCCGCCGGTTGGGACGGTCGCCCAATTCCTGGTCACGCCGCCAGCGGGGATCGGCGGCACCTACCTTCGCTGCGACGGTCAGGCGCCGCCCGATGGCGACTATTCAGATCTCGGTACGTGCCTCGCTAAGGCTTACGGGATGGCCGGCGCCAACTTCAAATTGCCCAACTATCTCGGCCTGTTTTTTCGCGGCCTCGATCTTGGCCTCGGTTACGATCCGGACTGGGCGAGCCGGGCAAGCGCGGCCATTCCGGCTCGCAAAGGAAATACCAACGGGACGACCCAGCGCTTCGATACCGGTCCCCCAAAGAAGCCGATGTGGCTTCAAATTCCATTGGCCGTCGACACCCCCGACCTGCCGCTTCCGGACAAGGTCGACAGTCCGGCGCGAGCGCCGGCTTCGTCGGGCACGGCGGCGGCTTATACGGATACCAATTCGATCGTTGCCGCGACCGCCGCCGGCGGCGACCTTGAGACGAGGCCGGCCAATTGCTCGGTCGACAGCTATGTCCAGGCCAAAGCCCTTCTAGGCGATGCGCCGGGCTTGCCGGTGGGCGCGCTCATCGCCTGGCTTGCCGACGATATCAGCATGGCGGGCCCGAATTTTGCCGAATGCAATGGCACGAACGGGGCGCCGGACCTTTCGGGCCGGTTTCTGCGCAACATGGATGGCGGCTCGGGGCGCGATCCCGATTGCGCAAAGCGCACTCTCGGGACCCAGAAGGGCGACCTGGTCGGGAGCTACCAGGACGAGGCGACAGCCGACGGCTCGACCAGCCTTGCGATCAAATGGCCTTTGCCGACCGCCACCTACGCGGTCGACAATGAAGGCGGCGGAAGCGTCAATGCCGCGGGATTTGGAGCGACTTCCTATCCCCTCATCGGCGGCGATCCCGAAACGCGCCCGGTTAACATTTCCGTCAAATTCCTGATCAGGACGAAATGACGAGGGTCAGGCTCAACGCAAAACGGAGCAGGTGAACCATGGCAAGCGCCCCGAATTTCAACCTCCTCGCCCACGAAACGCCGATCAACAATAGCACCGAGCGGGTCGGAACCGCCAAATTGGACTATGAAGTGAAAGCGCTGCTCGACCTCCGGAAAAAGGCGCCGACCCCGAGATATCAGGTGACCTGCCGCCAGCGGGTGATCGTCGGCAACGATGACGTCCGGGCCAGATTCCATAAATGGCTGAATGACGGCACGGCGGTCGATTTCACCGAGAAGGACGGTATGGGCTTTTCGGGCTATGTCGCCCTGGTCAATTGGAGCACGCAGGTCCCCAAGGACGCCAATCCCGAGCTCGTTGCTTATTCGCCCAAGACCTTGAACACCGCCGTCAGCACCTCGCTCAACAGCGGCGCCGGGACGAGCGCGTCGATCAGCCGGACCCATATGACCGGCGCCCAGAACAGCGACACCAACACTTATGGAGTCCATCTCTCGGTCGGGCTGTCCAAGGACGGTCCGTCGGGGACGGTCGGTGGGGAGCAGGGCGGCTCGCAGACCAGCGAGACCAGCAATTCGAGGACCAAGAGCCACGATTCAGGAAAGAATGTGAGCCTCGACGAGGGCTCATCGATGTCGATCAAGGACTGGTCCTGTTACTCATGCCTCAGCAACCATGGCCAGAGCCCGGTGTGGGTCTGGGGCCAGGAATATCCGTGGGACGCCATTCAATGGGGCCAGATCGCCGACGGCAGCGGCATTGCGCCCGATTTCATCAAGGACCGGCTGTTTGTCCGGCAGGCGCCGCCGGATAATTCCCCGGCTGGCACGCCCTGGATCTGCCTTGCTGCCATCCCGCCGAGCCAATTGTCCTTTTTCGGAGTCGATTTTCACATGGCCGCGACCTGGCTGGTCGATGTTCCGCCGTGCGTCGCTGTTCTCGACAGCAACAAGAATCCGACCGGGCTTTACACGCAGACCCTGCAGCTGACCCACCATGCCCAGGTCGCCACCGCGTCGCACTGGTATGGTGCACCGGGATCAGCGCCAGGATCGGCTCAATCCACGACTCCACCGGCCACGACTGCACCGGCCGACAAGAACCAGGCGAGCGCCGACGATTATAACCTGGCGTTCGACAGCGTCGGCGCGACCACGCTGGGCGATTCCAATTCTCCGGCGCTGGACCTCACGCTTCTCGGCCTCGACCCGATCATTGGCGGGGGCACGACCAATGGCGCGGTGATCGGATTTGCCGACCCCCAGTTCGTCGGCCAGGGCGACAAATATTTCAAGGCCCTGTCGGCCAGGAACAACCTCCAGGTGCAGGGAATCGGGTTCGACCTTGCGGCGATGGCCGGGACCAACGGATCGAGGCTCGTCATCGATTTCAAGATTGCCGACGTCGACTCCGAATATGCCCTGTTCATGAAGCACTGGACGGTGTCGGGCGATGTGAAGCTCCGCTTCACTTTCTATCGGGGACAGGCCTCTGACGGCGGCGTCGAGATCGGGTCGATCGAACGTTTTGTGACGGCCGCGGAGGGCGAGGGCGGAGAGAATAATTTGCTCGCCATCAGTCTTCGAAACCTGGATTTCACCTCGCTCGATTGCCACAATTATATCAGCGTCGGCTTGAATGAGGTGACGGTCGACATCGAATGCTCCGCCGACCCGGCCTATGTGCTCCGGGCGGTCGCCATTGGCGACGTTTCGAGGTGAACGCGGAGATTTCGTTTGAAGGCGTCCGCTGATGCCCGCGCCTAAGATTGTCTCGACCGGTCGCGGCTATTGGTCATCCAGCGATCCTTATTCGACCTTCGGGACGAAGGCTGCCGCGTCAGCCTGGGCGAAGAAATTGTCGGGCCAGAAGAACCGGTCGAACCGCACGCCGACTACTTATACGATGCTGGTCGGCAAACCGAACCGGAAGACGGGGAAATTTAGCGCGTATAAGCAGGGCCCGCATACGATTGCCCACACGTCGGTTTGGGGAGCGATCCTCAATGCTCGCCGGCTCGACCGGCTCGACGATTTGTTCGAAATCCTCGATCCGCCCGAGCGGGTCGATGAGATCATCGACCAGGAGTTTCCCCTCGATCACCTCAAGCGCGATCTGGCGGTGGACTCAGCGAGGCAGTACCAGAAATATTATAACAAGGCTGGGTCGATCCTGGTCATCTCCAAAGGCTCGGCCCTGGACACGGACACTGCCATCCAGCTCAGCCATTCGATCAACAAGGCATTCAGCCTCCATCCACATGCGACCTATGCCTATAAGGGGAAGGGTGCGAGCAAGAAGAGCCTTCGCGGCAAGGGCGAGCGGAGCGACAAGCCGGTCCGGGAGATGATCGACACAGGCTTCAGGTTCAACGATCCTGACGCGGCGATGGACATCGAAACGACGGCGGATGCGCTGCAGGAAATGATCGACGCCTTTTAGGGCGCGGCCGATGCCGCGCGGGATCGCGGGCCCGCTACACGAGCCAGTAGATTGCCGCGGCGATTGCAAGGCCGACGAAGACCAGTATCAAGCCAAGCAGCCACAGGATTGATCTTGGAGCGCTTCTCGCCGGGGAGTAGCGATTGATCTCCATCCGGTGGGCAGGCTCTCCGCCATAGTCGCGGCTCAGTTTCTCGGGTGGTCGGGCCATGCTGAGGTTCCCCCCAATTAGCTGTGCTATGGTGCGCCCATGGCGGGCGTCGAGCAATTTGAATCTTTGCGGGGGTTCGATCCCGAGGTCCTCGGCGAGATCGTACGCGAAGCGGAGCTTCGCCTGGGTTCGCTGCTTGAGATCGCCGGCGCCGCGGATTCGCGGGCAATGACCTTGGCCGGCTTCCAGATCAGCGGTGCGACCGCGTCGCTCGGCGCCGGCCTCATCCTCCTCCAGGAGCCGCATGGGCAAGTCTGGCTTTCCGTCCTGAGCCTCCTTTTCACCTTTTTGATGATCGTTGCTGCGCTCCTTGCGGTGTCGACATTGCGCCCCGCAAAATTCCATGTCCCCGGCAACCGGCCGGGAAACTGGCTTCCCGATTGCTGGTTCGACGGGAAAGCGCACGGCTTTTCGCTCGTCCAGGCCCGGCTCGAACAGGCTGCCTGCCTCGAGACCGCGATCGCCGAAAACGAGCAGTGGATCGAATGGGCAGCCGGCCGGGTGCGGCGGTCGATCGATTGCATGTTGCTGGCGGTCGGCATCGCCGGGATGATGCTGCTGGCCTGGATCGCGATCCGGGCCTGAGGACCGGATCGGCGGGGGCGTTATGCAAATCAATTCGAGAAATGTCGGCCGGATTGCCGAGCGCATCGCCATGAACGAGCTGGAAGCGCGCGGCTTTCATATCATCGACCTTGCTTACATGTCGAAGACCTCCGCCAATGTCGATTTCATCGCGTCGAAAGGCGGCAGGAGCTGCAATGTCCAGGTCAAGGGTTCGGCCAATGCGCTCGGCACGCCGGGCGCGCGCTGGATGGTGCAATATGGCTATTGCGACGACGATATCGTCCAGGGCCGCCGGCCGTTGTACAACGGCAAGTCGGACTTCGCCCTGAAGGCGGACGCGATCGTGCTCCTGGCGGTCAATTCGCCGTCGGCCTACCGGGCCATCGTCCTGCCGGTCGATAAGGCCGAAGAGGCGGCGCAGATAAACATGACCGGTTATTTCCGGCAGCCCAAGCCGGGTGGCGGAAAGCGCTCGCCCAACAAGATCACCTTGAGCCTGGAGCCCGCCGCCAATCCCCGGAAACTGGATCCGTCGAAGGATGCCGAGCGCGCCCTCGTCAAGCCCTATGAAGGGGCCTGGGAGACGCTTGGCGGGCTATGCGATTGCGAAGTCCGCTGAGGAATCCCGCGTCTTATCGCATCGGCTGCCGGCTCAACCTTTTGACGGGATCATGCGCGCCTTCAGCGAAGTCGAAATGCTCGCCCGTCACCGGCGAGAAGAAGACGACGTCGGCGATCGCATTGCCGTCGCTGAAGCGGCCGATCGGAACCCTGCTGAGGTCGCTGATGACATAATTAGGGGCGATGGTTGCCGACCTCACCGAATGCCAGGCTTCGGCGCCCGAGGCCGAGACCCACCATTTGCCGCTCTTGCTTCGAACCAGGTCCATTTTGAGGTCGCCGGCAAGGTTGGCGACGACCACGCCGGCGAGCGAGCCCGACAGGCTGTGGTGGAGCGGGGCCCATTGCTCGGTCCCGCCCGCGCGGGTGAGGATCTGCCAGCGTCCGTCATGCTGGGCGACGACGTCGGTCAGCCCGTCGCCATTGAGGTCGCCGAAGCGAAGGTCCGGCGTCCTCCCGGCCTGGGACGAATAAGGGGCCCAGTTGCGGGCGCCGGGCGCAACGAACCATTGGTTGCCGGTGGCGAGGAACAGGTCAGCGCGGCGGTCGCCATCGAAATCGCCGACAGCGAGGTCGGCGAGGTCCCAGGCGGTGACGTTGACGGGCTGGAAGGGCGAGCGCCCGGCCCAGGAGATTTCGATCCGGCCGTTGTGGAGCGCGAGGACATCGGTCAGGCCGTCCGAGTCAAAGTCGCCGAAGCGAAGCGAGCTCGACTTTTCGGGCTGCCGGTTGAGGAAGCGCCATTCCGCCCGCCCGGCGGAGGAAAAATACCAGGCGGCCCCGCTGCCGACAAACATGTCCTCGATCCCGTCGCCGTCGAAATCGCCTTTCGCGAGGTCGTTCAGCGCGTTGGTGACGCCGAAAATGTTGGCCGACTGGACGAGGCGCGACGGGTCGAGCGAGTTCGAGGCAATGGCGAAAATCCTGGCCCGGCGGAAGATATTATCGTGAAGGTCGACCCTCAGGCACGGCGTCCCGCGCAGGAAGAAATTGGGGCGGGTGTTGCCGTTATAATATTTGATCCGGCCCAGGGCCGTGTTGAAGCCGATGTCGAAATAATAGCCGGCAAGCCCGGCATCCCAGCTCGTGGGATGGAGGGTCCCGTGGATGTCGAGCTCCTGGCTGCCCGACGGGTTGACGAACAGATTGTCGTAAGCGGCATAGCCCGATTTCTTGGCGCCGTCCGAGGTGATGACGTGATTGTGGATCCGGTAGGCGACATTGCCCTGCGCCAGCGCGTAGGCGCCGCGGTCGGAATTGACGCCGTAGAGATCGACGTGGTGAAAGAAATTCCCGATCGCTCGGGTCCGCACCTGGCGCGGCAGGGGGACTGGCTCGCAATCTGTCTTGTAATCGTCGTCCACCTTGTAATCGCGCGACGGGCCGGCGCCGCGGACGGTGAGGGCCGTTCCATGCCATCCCCGGATTTCCATGTGGTCGACGATTGCGCGAGGCTCGGACGGCAGCGGCTGATCCGGGACCTGGTCCTGCCCGGCCTGGATTGCGGGAATGTCGCCTTCGGTGTCCCTGTAGCCGGGGCAGCGGTCCTTGCTTGGACCGGTCAGTTGGAAGCCGGTCATCCGGACATCCTCTTCCCAGATCCGGAAAGCGGGCGCGTCGCTCGTCGAGCAGCGGAAGACCTCCGGCCCCTGGAAAGCATGCTTGCGGTAGCCGCGAAGGGTTGAGCCCGCTTTGAGGAACTTCGAATCGTTGGAGGCAATCCGGAACGGGGCGCGCGGGTCAATCTCGATGACGCTTCCCCAGCCGCCAGTGGCGATCGCCGAGTCCAGCTCGGCCTCGGTTGAGACGAACACGAACCCCGAATGCGGGCGGGCGTCGCTTCCATCGACCGGATAGGCCCGGAAATATTCAAGGTCGGACACTTCTCTCGGCGCAATTGCCAAAGGCGTTCGCGAATTGGTGATCCCGCCTTGTGGCTGGACCGCATAGTCGCGCGTGACCCGGCCCGACAGCTGGCGACCGGCGAGGATTGAATCGCCGTCGAGGGCGAAGCGCTGGCGGGGCGACTTGTCGCAGGCCTGGAGTTCGAGCTGCCCGGCGAGGATGATAAAGCGCGATCGTCCCCTGACCCCGATGCAATAAAGGTCCCGTACCCGAAGTTCGACGTCATGCGTGCCGTCGCCGAGCTCGCGCACCCTGACGCGCTGCGCCACGCTCCCGTTGCAGGTGTAGACGAAGACCGGCGAGCCAATCGACCAATATGCCTCGCCGCCAAAGTCGAGGCAGCGGTTACCGAGCATCTTGAAATAGAATTCGCGGTCGAAGGCCGGCTGCGGCTGGGCCCGAGACCCTGCATTGCTCATCAGCGCCAGGAAGCCGGCACAGGCCGCCGCCAGTTTACGCATCGATTGTTCCCCCGGCGGGCTTTTAACATGGCCGGGGCGAACCCCCAACGCTGGACGCCCGCAGCCCGGCACGGCGATCAGCTGCCCTGCAGCCAGCCCCCGCCGCGCTCCTCGAAGGAGTCTCTTTCCCGTACATCCACGGCAGCGCTGAACAGGTCGACCAAACGGTCCGTCTCGCGCCCGATGAGATTGTCGAAGCGCCGCAGCTGGAGCGAGCGCAGGGTCCTGGCTGCTTCCTCGAGGCGCTCCACCAGGGGGACGACCGCGGCCTCGACGAAGTCTGGGCCATCCGCGACCCCGCATTGAATGAGGAAAGCCGCCAAATCCTCCGCGCTCATGTCATCGAAATGCGTCGCATTGCCGATGTTGAAGGCAAGCTGGTGCGTGTAGCGGTCGTCGAGCCTGATCGGCAGCATGTCGTATAGGGGGGCAAGGCGGGGCAAGCCGGGCCGGTCGTAGAGCAGGGCATAATTCTTGGCGTGGTTGTCGGTGTTGCCGATGCACAGGTTGAACAGGGTCGAGAGAAGGAAAGCGAGGCGCGCTGCCTCGGGGTCGCGGGTGCGGTCGAGCACGGACAAGGCCGCGGCGACGTCGAACTGGCGGCCGGGCTTGCCCCGGCGCTGGTATTTGAGATCGGACGAGAAGCCCAGCGCCTGCGCAAAATCCTCCTGGTGGATGCGCGTCACGACCCCGTCTTCGACGCGTCGGTCAAATCGTTCGATCAGGAGGGCGTCATAGTCCCCGACCGTGATGGCTTCGGGAATGCTGACGTCGAGGCCAACTGCACGGGCTAACAGCGCGGCGGTTTCCTCGAGCTTCGCGTCGCGCCCGCTCCGCCGCTCGGGAACCTTGAGGATGTGGGTCGTCGGCACTCGAAGGCCGGCCTTGGGCAAGGCAAACTGCCGGCCAGGAAGCAGGGTTAGGGCGATTTTGCTCTGGACGCCAGCGACCGGCGAGGGATCGTTCACGTCCGCGGGCAGCCGCTTCAGGTCGGCAAGGCTGCGGACGATATTGATCAGCGCCTTGTCGTCGAGAATGTCATAGTCGGTCTCGAGCCGGCCCGGCGTTTTTACCGGGGGATCGCCGACCGGAAGGCAGGAGACCGCGCCCGCGCAGTCGGCGCCCAGGTGGGCGAGCAGCCCGACGACGTCGCCGCGTTCGATGCCTTCGCGATCGAGGATCCGCTGCAGCTGCGCATTCTCCGGAAGGAGGTTGGCGAAAAAGGCGCGCGTCTGGATGTCGTCAAAAGGCTCGTCGCCAACGGGCAGGGACAGCGACAAAGGCGGCCGGTTGGCGAGGATATAGTCGGGTTCGTAGCCGAAGCCCGTATTTCCATCATCGCCCCGGGTCAGGTGCCCGGCGGGGAACGGGCATCCGTCCATCCAGACGGCAAGGACTTCACTGGTCATCGCTCGGCCCGATCGCGAACAGCCTGATGCCAAGCGACCTGCACAATTTCATGAGGCGTTCGAACTCGACCGTCGGCTTGCCGGCCTCGACATCGGAGACGAACCGGCGCCCGGTTCCGGCGGCGTGCGCAAGCCCGGCCTGGGTGAGGCCCTGCCGCCGGCGGGCGCGGCGGACGATATCGCCGAGCTGGTCCAGCGTCCTGACGGACACGAGCGCCTCGGGGTCCGGCGGG
>Ga0068864_100001380_pt1 | contig 20130 bp, 23 predicted proteins | sample KBSSwiS72_FD_66586 | JGI IMG/M metagenome (GOLD analysis project Ga0068864, IMG submission 66586) | Switchgrass rhizosphere microbial communities from Kellogg Biological Station, Michigan, USA - KBS Switchgrass S7-2 | ecosystem: Host-associated > Plants > Roots > Rhizosphere > Soil ... | reverse complement strand
GATCGGACTCGGTCCTCGGACGCGAACCGCCTTCGGCGCCGTACACCTCGCCGGTCGAGACCACGAGCAGCAGCGGGTTAGTCCCGGTGCGGCCGCGTGCGATGCCCATCGCCTCAGCCAGGCGCGCCGTTCCCGCCGCGTTCACCTCCCACGCAAGACCGGGATCTCTCCTCGCATCCGCACCCGAGGCGAGTGCCGCGAGGTGAATCACCGCGTCCGGTGCCGTGGAGATCGCCGAATTCACCGCGGCCTGATCGCGCAGGTCCAAGGGGAGCCAGCGTACCCTACGCCGGTCGGTCTCGGAAATCGAGACCGGAGGAGTCGCGACGGGATACAGGGCCCCAACCACCTCGTGACCAGCCGCCAGCAGCCCAGGAACCAGCCACTGGCCGACGAAGCCGCCGGCGCCGGTCACCAGCACCTTCACGACTCACCCCGCAGCCGCTTGAGGTCCGCGTCAACCATCAGGCGCACCAGTTCCTCGAAGGAGACGGTCGGCGCCCATTGCAACTCCCGCCGCGCGAGCGAGGGATCGGCCTGCAGAAGGTCCACCTCGGCGGGACGGAAGAAGCGGGGATCTTCCACCACGTGCTTCTTCCAATCCAGCCCCAGGTGGCTGAAGGCGATCTCCACGAACTCACGGACGCTGTGGGTAGTGCCGCTTCCTACGACGTAGTCCCGGGGCTCGGGCCGCTGCAGCATGCGCCACATGGCCTCGACATAGTCACCGGCGAAGCCCCAATCGCGCCGGGCTTCGAGGTTCCCGAGCCTCAGCTCCTTCGCGAGACCCAGTTTGATGCGGGCCGCGCCGTCGCTGATTTTTCGGGTGACAAACTCCACACCGCGTCGAGGCGATTCGTGATTGAACAGAATGCCGTTCACCGCGTAGAGACCGTACGACTCGCGGTAGTTCACCGTGATCCAGTGCCCGTAGAGCTTCGCCACGCCGTAAGGAGAGCGGGGATAGAACGGCGTCGATTCCCGCTGCGGCGTCTCCATCGCCTTGCCGAACATCTCCGAGGAGCTGGCCTGGTAGAAGCGGGCCTTCGGGTGCACCAACCGAATCGCTTCGAGGATCCGGGTCACGCCCAACGCGGTGAACTCTCCGGTGAGCACCGGCTGAGTCCATGACGTTGGCACGTATGATTGCGCCGCGAGATTGTAGACCTCGTCCGGCTGCACTTCCTGCAGCACGACCGTGAGAGAATGCTGGTCCAGCAGATCGGCGGGGCAGATAGTGATCCGGTCCAGCAGGTGGCCGATGCGCTCGTAGCTGTCGTGACTGGTCCGGCGCACCACCCCGACCACCTCGTACCCCTTCGCCAGGAGCAATTCCGCGAGGTAGGACCCGTCTTGCCCGGTCACCCCGGTGATCAAGGCCCGAGGCATCAGCTCAGGACCCCCTCGGGTTGTGTCAACCGCCTGTGCTGATTATACTTCCGCCCTCGCTGGAGCCTCATGGCGGACCATTTTTGTGAAGGATGAATGATATGGCACGGGTGTGCACCGTGTGCGGCAAAGGCCCGGTGACTGGCAACAATGTGAGTCACGCGAACAACCGCACCAAGCGCCGGTGGTATCCCAATCTTCAGACCGTCCGCATCCTGGTGGACGGCGCCCCCCGTCGTGTGCGGGCGTGCACCCAGTGCATCAAGAGTAACCGGATCAGGAAGGCCAGCTGAGCAGCAGCTAGCTTCGCGGGCTGCGGCTCGCACCGGACCGAAAAAAAGGGGACCCGAAGGTCCCCTTCTTTCATTTCGGGAGTCCGCGGGCCGCCTCACTCTGGCAGCAGCTCGATCCGGGCGACATCGGCTCCGTCTCCGGGGCGATGACCCAGCTTGAGGATGCGGGTATAGCCGCCGGGACGTGCCGCGAAGCGGGGGCCGATCTCGCTGAAGAGACGGGACAGCGCGTCGCGCTCGCGGATCTTGCTGGACACCAGGCGCCGGGCGTGCAGATCTCCCCGCCGGGCGAGCGTGATGAGCTTCTCCGCGTAGGGACGCAGCTCCTTGGCCTTGGCTTCGGTGGTGACCACCTTGCCATGGAGGAAGAGGCTGGTGGCCATGTTGCTCAACAGCGCGCGGCGGTGTTCCGCGGTGCGGGAGAGCTGGCGGCCCTTCGCCTGATGACGCATTAGAGCTCCTCGCCCAAGTCGGCGCCGGTGCGGACGGTCGGAGGCGCGCCGGGACGGACCACGCGCAGGTCGCCGTCAACCTCCTCGAACAGCATCCCGAAGTTGAGCTCCTGCTGGCGCAGCAGGTCGGCGATTTCCCGCAGGGCTTTCTCGCCGACGTTCTTCACCTTCAGCAGCTCGTCCTCGGTATAGGCGACCAGATCGCCGAGGGTGCGGATATTCGAGTTCTTGAGCGAATTCAGCGAGCGGACCGAGAGACCGAAATCGTCGATCAGGCGGCTCAGCTTCTCCTGGAGCGCGCCGCCGGGCGAACCGGCGTTCAGCGACTCGGGACGAGCGGTCGGCACCTTGCCGAACTCGACGAAGTAGCGGAAGTGCTCCTGCGCGAGAGCGGCCGCGTAGGCAATCGCGTCCTCGGGCGTGATGGTACCGTTGGTCTCGACGCTCACGGTGAGCCGGTCGTAGTCGGTGCGCTGGCCGACGCGGGTTTCCGCGACGGAGAAGTTGGCGCGCCGAACCGGATTGTAGATCGCGTCGATGGCGATCAGGTCAACCGGTAGCGAGCGATCCTTGGGATGCAGCTCGGACTCGACGTAGCCCCGACCCTTGTTGACATACAGCTCGCCATTCAGCTCCCGGTCATCCTGCACCGTGAAGAGCAGGTGGTCGGGGTTCACGATGCGGACGTTGCCGGAGGGCTGGATGTCGCGGGCGTAGACCGGCCCGGTGCCTTCCTTCTTGATCCGGAGCACCGCCTCGTCCACCTCTTCGTCGAGGACGATGGTCAGCGCCTTCAGGCGCTGGATGATCTGGTGCACATCCTCATGGACCCCGGGAATCGTCTGGTGCTCGTGCACCACTCCGTCCAGCCGGAAGGCCCAGACTGCGCTGCCGCGCAGCGAGGAGAGCAGCAGGCGGCGAAGCGAATTGCCCAGGGTGTAACCGAACCCGCGCTCCAGCGGCTGCAGCCGGAACTCAGCGATGTTCGGGTTGTCTTCCCGCTTGGTCATTTCGACCAGGTGCGGGTGAACTAAGCCGGTGAGATCGATGGTCATGGTCACTTCGAGTAGAGCTCGACGATGAGCTGTTCCTGTGCGTTGATCGGAATCGCCTCGCGGGTGGGGCGCTCCGTCACCCGGCCCGCGACCTTATCCGCGTCCACGGTGATCCAGTTGAGCGTCTGCCTGCCCGCGGCCTGGAGCGACATCTTCACGTTCACGTTATCCCGGCTGGCCTGCGCGACCCGGATTTCCTCGCCCGGCCGCACGACGTAGGAGGGCACGTCCACCTTGTGGCCGTTTACTTCGACGTGGCCGTGGCGCACCAGCTGGCGGGCGCCTTTCCGGCTGGCCGAGAAGCCCATGCGGTAGACGATATTGTCCAGCCTCGACTCAAGCGCGATGAGCAGGTTGGTGCCCTTCACGCCGGCTTCGCGGGTCACCCGGTCAAAGGTGTTGCGGAACTGCCGCTCGGTGAGGCCGTACATCCGCTTCACCTTCTGCTTCTCCCGCAGCTGCTTGGCGTATTCCGACGCTTTGCGCGAGCGGCCGCCGCTCTGGCCGTGCTGGCCCGGGGCGTAGCCACGGCGCTCCACGGCGCATTTCTCGGTCAGACAGCGGGAACCCTTGAGGAAGAGCTTGGTGCCTTCGCGACGGCACTGACGGCAGCTTGCACCTGTATATCGTGCCATGATCAGACCCGCCGCTTTTTCGGCGGACGGCAGCCGTTGTGGGGAATCGGAGTCACGTCCTTAATCGACAGAACCTTGAGGCCGACCGAGGCAAGCGCCTGGATCGCGGACTCACGCCCGCTGCCGGGACCCTGGACCCTGACGTGAACCCGCCGGACACCGAGGTTCATGGCCTCGCGCCCGCAGTTCTCGGCGGCGACGGTGGCGGCGAAGGGAGTGGACTTCTTGGAGCCCTTGAAGCCCGCCTTCCCGGCCGATCCCCACACCAGGGCATTGCCCTTCATGTCGGTGATGGTGATCAGCAGGTTGTTGAAGGTTGCCGAGATGTGGGCGACGCCCTCGGACTCGACCACCTTGCGCGCACGTTTAGCCGCAGGCGTCTTGGGAGCAACTGGTGTCGTCATAGGTTACTTCTTCGTGGCCTTCTTCTTACCGGCGATAGCGCGACGGGGGCCCTTCTTGGTGCGCGCGTTGGTGTGAGTCCGCTGACCCCGCACCGGCAGTCCACGCCGGTGGCGAATCCCGCGGTAACTCCCGATATCCATCAGCCGCTTGATGTTCATCGCGACTTCGGTCCGGAGGGCACCCTCCACTTTCACCGAACGCTCGATGATCTGGCGGAGACGGGCAACTTCGGCGTCGGAGAGATCGCGCACACGGGTGTCGGGGCTCACCCCGGTCTCCGTGAGGAGGCGTCCGCTCGTTGGACGGCCGATGCCATAGATGTAGGTAAGCGCGACTTCAACGCGCTTCTCGCGCGGCAAGTCCACGCCAGCGATACGCGCCATGATTAACCCTGCCGCTGCTTGTGCTTGGGGTTACGCTTGCAGATGACTCGCTTGACGCCTTGACGCATTACCACCTTACAGTGCTCGCAGATGGGCTTAACGCTCGACCGAACCTTCACGCGAAACGCTCCGTGGAAAAGCCGTATTTCAGGAGTAGCTCGCAAATATACCAGACGCTGGAAGTCCCCGCAAGGGAACCGTATAGCCCCCAAGGGGATACCCCGAGCTCCTGCCCTTCCAGATGGTCAGGGGGAAATCCGGACCTCGACCAGCCTCCAGGAGTCCTGCACCAGGGAATAGCCCAGCAGGGCAGAATGGCGGCGGACCTCCATGGTCCCGGTCACCCGATATTGCCGGAGAATCTCAACCAAGGCCCTGTCATTGCCCGACTTGTGGACTCGGCCCAGGTCGGTCTGAACCTCCTCACTGGTACGGAAGAAATTGCGGAGGAGCGCCACCGCCTGATCCCGAGAGACCGGGACCGAAGGCGAGGCACCCGGAAGCTGGACCAGGATGCTGTCACTGCCGCGGACGAGTTGGGAGACTTCGTGGCCAAACCAGGCATCCCGTGCCTGGTCGGCTGTTTTCTGCAGGGAGGCAGACTGTCCCGGCGCCGGCGACGCAGCCAAGGTGATCAGCAGGGCCATCCAAACCCCACGTTTCATCGGGCTGCCTCCATCATCTCACGAAAGGCCGCCGCCGGATCGGAGGCATTGATGATGGGCCTCCCGACGACGAGATGGGTGGCGCCGCGGCGTACCGCCTCTCCCGGAGCAGCGGTGCGCGACTGATCCCCGGCAGGGTCCGAAGGCCGGCGAATCCCCGGAACCACGATGAACGATCCCGTCACCAGAGTCTCGCGCGCGGTTTCTATCTCGAGCGGGGAGCAGACGATTCCCCGCAGGCCGGCGTCCATCGCCATCCTCGCGAGGCGGGTGACTTCCTCTAGAATGATCACGTCAGGCCGTCGAGTCGTGACGGCAAGACTTTCCCGATCGAAGGAAGTGAGCACCGTGACGCCCACCAGCGCCATATCACTGCCCGTGGCGCTGGCCGCTGCTCGCATCATCTCTTTGCCACCGATCGCATGGACGGTCGCCATGGCGACGCCGAGTTCCGCTGCTGCTTCCACGGCCCCTGCCACCGTGTTTGGAATATCGTGCCACTTGAGGTCGAGGAACACGCGAATCCCGCGGCGCACGAGATCTCGAATCAGGGCTGGTCCCTCTCGAGTGTAGAGAATCGGTCCAACCTTGACCCAGCGAACATCGGGCAGCCGGTCCAGCAGCCGGCGAGACTGCTCGGGCGGGGTGTCGAGCGCGACAATGACTTCAGCCACCGTATCGCTCCAGGTCCGCGACCACCTGCTCGGGAAGCCGGGGGTTCGCGAGCGCCGCGGTACCGATCGCGACGAGGGACGCACCGGCCCTGAGGTACTGGCGCGCGTCATCCGCGGTCCGGATACCGCCGACTCCGATGACCGGAATGCCCCCGGTCCGCTCCACAACCTTGCGAGTCGCGAGGACGCCGACCGGTAGAAGCGCCGGTCCGCTTACCCCGCCGAAGCCATTGCCGAGCCGAGGGTGACCTCGAGGATCGGCCAGCTCTCCGGGAATCGTGTTGACGACGGAGATTCCATCCGCTCCTGCGTCCCGCGCGACGACCGCCATGCCGCCGATGTCCGGCAGCGCTGGCGAGAGTTTGGCGAAGAGCGGGAGGCGGGTTTTCACGCGACAGAGGGAAATCACCCGAGTGACGCTCGCGGGATCGGCCCCGAATTCCAGTCCGCCGGCGCTGGTGTTGGGACAGGAGAGATTGATCTCGAGTGCCGCGATACCGGTGACTCCTTCCAGGCCTTCGACGACGACGCCGAAATCTTCCGCGGTGAATCCGACCACGTTCACCACGACTCTGGCCTTCCGAAGGTTCTGCTGCAGCCAGGGAAGCGCCTCCTCAAGCACCCGCGCCAGTCCCGGGTTGGCCAATCCTACTGAATTGAGCATCCCTCCCGGAAACTCGGCCACGCGAGGTGCGCGGTTCCCCGCCCTGGGCTCGCGTGACACGGCCTTGGTCACGATGCCGCCCAGCCGATCGAGATTGATCACTCCGGCGAGCTCGCGACCGAATCCGGCCGTTCCGGCAGCCAGGAGAACGGGATTCTGAAAGTGTGCGCCGAGTACCTCGCGGGACAGCGGGGTAGCGGCCACTACTGTTCCACCGGCTGGCGAGTGGTGGGATTGGGGCGCGCCTGCTGGGTCGCGGGCCGTCGCCTGTTCTGGATCGCCGCGGCCTGAGCGAAGACGCGTAAAGAGTCTTCCAGCTTGTGGTAGGCGGGCGAGTCCTCGCCCCGGAGCACGGCCAGATAGGGGCTCTCGGCGTACCGCTCGGTTACCACTTGAATGAGAGAATCCGCGCGGTCGGGTTGGAGTCCGGCCAGAGCGAAGAGCGCCTTGGGAGCGAAGGACGATTGGGGCCAATCCTTCGGTACCCGCTCGAACAGTTCAATCGCGAGCGGAATTGCACCGAGGGAGTCGCGGGCGAGCTCCCCGGAGAGGAAGAGCCGCAAGTCGCCTTGGGGAGCACCGGCCGTCACCGAATCGCGCGCTGCTGCGACACTACGCGTCACGAACGCGAGTCGCGCAGCTTCGGCCCCGGCTGGACCACCGAATTCCACCAGTTGTTCCAGGGCTTCTGCCTGCTGGTCGAGGCTGCGGGCGCCGTTCGCACTGCGCAACCGCATCCGTGCCAGCTCGAGGCGGGCGTTGAGACCCGCTTGCCCCTTCCCTGACAGCTGGATGACCTGCGCGAATCTGGTTGCGGCCCGCTCTTCATCAACCGGGGCCCAGCGCAGTGCATCCTGTCGGAGGAATCCTGCGCGCGATTCGGCGGCGACAAACACTTCGATCACCCGGTCGGTCAGCCGCGATGCGGTCTCAAGATCCTTGCGGCCGATCGCGGCAAGGATCGAGTCCCAGGGCGCCAGTGTGTCATGAGACGCGATCAGCGAATCGCTTACGGTGATCGCATCGGGTATCCGGCCCGCGCCGGCCAGCGCCGCCGCGCGCTCTCCCGCGGCGCGGGGATGATCGCTGGTTGAAAGGACGTTCAGCGCTTCTTCGTAGTCTCCGCCGGTACGGAGCGCCCGGCCATGTTGATATCGCGCGAGGTTGCGGCGCTGGGGATCGGGGCTGTCCATCATCTGAGCGTAAATCCGGGAGGCCCCTTCCGCGTCCCCGAGGCTTTCGCGGCAATTCCCATTCAGGAGAGCGGCCTCGTCCCGCATCTTCGGGTCGGTTGTGGATGCCAGAACCTTGTCGAGGATCGGGACTGCCTGTTCACATTCCTTGAGCCGGACCAGCGCGGTCCCCTGGAGGAGTCGCGTTTCATCGGCCCATTTGCTGCTCGGATGCCGGGCTAGCGTGGACTCGGCCTGAAGCGCCACGCGTCCCCAGAGCCCATTTGCCTCCAGTGTGCGACCGTCCTTCTCTGCCCGCCGTGCATCGCTCGCGAGCCGCTTGGTGTTGTACACCCCGTTGTAGTAGGCACAGCCAAGGGCGAGCAGGACCAGGACAAGAGGAAGTCGTTTCACGGCCCTCGACCTCCCGAATCGGCCGCGGACCCGGTCTTCCGCTCGTATTCCAGCAGAAAATCCACTACCGCATCGGCGATCGCAGTGGCGAGAGCCCTCTGCGAATTCTTGTTGATGAGGAGCCGCGCGTCGCTCTCATTGGTGCTGTAGCCCAGTTCAATCAGAATCGCGGGCCGGCGTGCGGTGCGCAGCACGGCGAAATTGGCCTGCTTTACCCCATGATTCACTCCGGTATGAACCGGGTCGAGCTCGTCCTGCACCATCTCGGCGATGCGAGCCGACTCCCGCAGATATTCGTTCAACTGGAGGTCACGCAGAATGAACCCGAGATCGGTGCCCGATTGCGACGCATTGCCCGGTGCCTCGAAACGCAGCGCCTCGTTTTCCATCGCTTCGACTCGTTCCGCCTCCTCGGTCTTTGCCTCGGCGAGGAAGTAGGTCTCGAACCCACTGGTCGAGGTGTACCCGCGGCGCCGGGCGAGGGAATTCACGTGGAGGCTCACGAACAGATCGCACTTCTCGGTGCAGTACGCACCCCGATCCGCCAGATCAATCAGAGTATCGGTGGTCCGGGTCATCACCACGCCGATGCCCCGGCGCTTCAACTCGTCGCGCAGAAGGAAACCCATCTTCAGAGTGATGGTCTTCTCGGTGACTCCGCGCGGGAAGAACACTCCCGGATTGCCGGGATCCACTCCGCCATGTCCGGCATCAACCGTCACGACGTGGCCGGGCAGCAATCCGTTGGGCAACCGGGCCGCGGGCGGTTTGGGTCGCTCGGTAGCCTCGAGGAGGCGCCCTTCGGCCGCATCGTAGCGATAGAATCCGGTGAAGACCCGGGGGAGAATCTCCGCCACGAACTGGAAGGGAAGAAACAGCGAGTCGTTCGCCTCGTAAACCAGCCCCGCGAGCGGTTCCAACCGGTCATTCAGGAGGAACACGGGAGCACCCAGCAGAAAGCGGAAGGGCCGGCCGCCGATCGTCAGCTCCATCCAGCTACCGTCGGCCCGGGCCGATCCTCGCAGTGCATTGAGCAGCTGAGCCGCCGAGACGCCGGGACCAGCGGACGAATCGGGCCTTACCACAAGGCGAGACTCGCCGCGAGGAGTCGCGACAACCAGAGTTTCCGGGGCGCCCGGAGGCGCCACCGTTGCGAACACGATGGTGGGCAGAATCGCGGCAACCAGCACGATGATAGCGAAGGTCACGACCGGCCTGGGGGACGGGAGAGCAAGCTTCGACATCAGGTTCGGCCTCTCGCTCGGACGGCTCGGGCCACCTCGCGCTCGGCGATGCGCCGCTTGGCATCCTCCCGCTTGTCGTACCGCTTCTTTCCGCGCGCCAGCGCCAGCGCGACCTTGGCCCGCCCTCGCTTGAAGTACAGCTCAAGCGGGACCAGGGTGAGGCCCTGCTGTTCCACTGCGCCGATCATGCGCTGAATCTCCCGCTTGTGCAGCAGGAGTTTGCGGGCGCGGACCGGCTCGTGATTGTAGCGATTGCCCTGTTCATACGGCGTGATGTTCACACCTTCGAGGAACACTTCCCCTCTATCCACTCTCGCGAACCCCTCCTTGATAGACGCTTTCCGCCCCCGCAGGGCCTTCACCTCGGTGCCCGAGAGGACGATGCCCGCCTCCCACGTCTCGAGGATGTGGTAGTCATGCGTCGCCTTGGGATTGCGGGCGATCGATTCCCTGCCCTCCTCGGCATCAGGCGATTTGCGGGCGACCATGGTGGCGTAACTGCAAGATAGACCGGGGGTTGGGTGGGGAAAAGGGGAGGAGCGGAAGACGACAGGGAGACGGGAGACGAAGACGGAAGAAGGGAGAAAGGAGAAGGGTGTTGTGGTCCCCGTCTCCCGTCTCCCTTCTCCTGTCTCCTGCTTTGCAGTGCCGAAGGGGGGACTCGAACCCCCACGGGCTTGCGCCCACTGCGCCCTGAACGCAGCGCGTCTACCAGTTCCACCACTTCGGCGTGGGGGGACAAGCTATCTAGCCTGCTGCGCCAGCGTCAACGGGCTGGGAGGAGCCGTCAGCGGTCAGCCGTCGGCCGTCGGCAATTAGCCGTTAGCCGTTAGCCACCTCATCCCGAGCAACCCGAGGGATGAGGTGTTTATGATGGCAGACGACAGACCGCTGACGCCTCTCAGTACCTGGCCATGTCCGGATCCACCACCACGGCCCACTCGTCGATCCCACCCTTGAGACTGCGAACCTTGCCAAAGCCGGCGCCGCGGAGAATCTCCAGCGCCTTCATCGAGCGCGCCCCGTGATGGCAGTGGAGCACGATTTCGTCGTGCCCATCGAGCTCGTTCAAGCGGGTCGGCAACTGGCCCAGCGGAATCAGCCGGGCGTTTTCCAGGTGAACGATCTCCCACTCGTGCGGCTCTCGCACATCCACCACCGTGATCGGCTTGCCGATCGCCAGCTCCCGCTCGAGCTCCTGGACGGTGATTTCCGGCCCCGCGTACGCGGGCTCGGCTCCAATGCCACAGAAAGCTTCGTAGTCGATCAATTCCCGGATGCTGGGATTGGTCCCGCAGATCGGGCACGCGGGGTCCTTGCGCAGCGACAATTCCCGGAAGCGCAGCCGCAGCGCGTCGAACAGCAGGAGCCGGCCAACCAGCGGCTCACCCGCACCGAGAATGAGCTTGATAGTCTCGAGGGCCTGGATGGTGCCGATGATGCCCGGAAGCACGCCGAGTACTCCACCTTCGGCGCAGCTGGGGACCAGTCCGGGAGGAGGCGGCTCGGAATACAGGCAGCGATAGCAGGGGCCGCGGCGCGCATCGAACACCGAGGCCTGTCCCTCGAACCGGAAAATGCTGCCATAAACGTTCGGCTTGCCGAGCAGCACGCAGGCGTCATTGACCAGATAACGGGTCGGGAAATTGTCGGTCCCGTCAACGATCACATCGAAGTCCGCGAGGATCTCAAGCGCGTTGGCCGAGGTAAGGCGAGTCTCGAACCCCTCGATCTTCACGTTGGGATTCAGATCGGTGAGCCGCGTAGCGGCGGAGCCCAGCTTCGGCGTGCCCACCCCCGAAGTGCCGTGAACGATCTGGCGCTGCAGATTCGTGAGATCCACGGCGTCGAAGTCCACGATACCGAGAGTGCCGACACCCGCGGCCGCGAGATAAAGCGCCAGGGGTGACCCAAGTCCGCCGGCACCCACGCACAGCACTCGGGCTGCCTTGAGCTTCCGCTGGCCTTCGAGTCCTACCTCCGGCAACAGGAGATGGCGAGAGTAGCGCAGGATCTCCTGATGCGAGAGCGGCGGCAGTCCGGTGATGGGCTCGGCTGACGGTGCTGCAGCCGGGCTGCCGCCTGCGATGCTGGGCACAATGGTGATCGCATCACCCGGACGCACCGGAGTCTCGCTCTGCCCCAGGTACCGGATGTCGGTCTCGTTGAGATAGATGTTGACGAAATTCCGAGGTCGTCCATCCTCCTGCAGCAGGTGGCGACGCAGGGCCTGGTGCTCGCCAACCAGCGCCTGGAGAATCTCCCCGACAGTGGCGCCGTCCAGCTCGAGCCGGTCGTGACCGGCGGTGAACCCGCGGAGCGGTGTGGGGATGTGAACGGTTACCGGCATCTTAGACCTCACTCTCGACGTCAAGCGTTTCTCGCTGCATGCTTGGCCGATCCGGATCCAGCACCCATGACGCGGCGCTCTCGGCCCGGCCATCCGCAACTGCTACGATCAAGTAACTGTACCACGGCCATGCGTGCGAGGTATCGAACTCGGACGGGATGGCGGGGTGATCCGGGTGCGAGTGATAGAAGCCCAGGATCTCCCAATTGTTTGCCCGCGCCTCCCGCTCAACACTGCGCAGCTGCTCGGCATCGATCAGGTACCGATGGGGATCATCGGTATGACGATTCGCCAAGGGATAGAGCCGCGCCGCGCGCTTCTCTCCGTCCACCGGTCCCGCGATGGCACCACAGCACTCGCTGGGGTAGGCCTGCTCGCCTTCTCGTCTCACCTGGTCGAGCAACGGCGCCGGCAGGTGTAGCGTCATCGGACGCTCCAGCGGCGGGGATCGCTTAGATACCGGCTCCCGGTGTCGCAACCGATGACGACCACGACCGCACCGGGCTCCCGCCGTGCGATAAGGCGCGCGGCCCACACCGCTGCCCCCGCCGACCAACCCATCAGCAGCCCGCGCGACCGGGCCAGATCCCGCGCGGTCAGGTCGGCGTCTTCGGTGGCCACTTCGACCAGCTCATCCGGTAACGCGGGATCGTAGATCGGCGGCACATGGCTCGTGGTGGGAAGGTGCTTCAATCCCTCCAGGCCATGGAGCGGTGAATCGGGGCCTACCCCAACGACCTTGATCGTGGAGTTCCGGCTCTTCAGATAACTGCCGGTGCCCATGATGGTGCCGGTCGTGCCCAAGGCCGCCACGAAATGCGTGATGCGTCCATCGGTGCCATTCCAGATTTCGGGTCCGGTGGTCTCCCAATGAGCTGCTGGATTCGCTGGATTGCCGTACTGATCGGCGAACCAGAAAAGGTCGGGTTCACTCGCCGCGAGAGCGCGCGCGGTATCGGCCGCGCCGTCGGAACCGGTCATGCGGTCGGTGAGAATGACTTGGGCACCATAGATCTCGAGCAGCGCCAGCCGCTCGGGGCTTGCGTTGCCCGGCACGCAGACGGTCACTCCCACACCGGCCGCGGCTCCCAGCATCGCGTAGGCGATGGCAGTGTTGCCGCTGGAGGAATCGAGCAGCCGCTTACCGGGAAGCTCGCCGCGACGAAATCCATCCCGCAGGATTCCCCGCGCAGTGCGGTCCTTCACGCTCCCGCCCGGATTCAGCCACTCGGCCTTGAGCCAAATCTCACTGGCACCCTCAGGCGACAGCGGCAGGAGTGGCGTGTTACCAACCGCCAACCACAGCGCCGGCTCAACCTGAATCGAAGCGATAGCCACCTGACCCCCACAAAGTTTGAACGCCCGACCTGAGAGGCCGGGCGTTGAGGCAAACGAACCGTTTCACTTCCAGGTTCGATCAGCTCGATGACGAAATACCGACCAACTCGACTACCTGCGATTCCTGTTTCATCAGGTCGGCGATGGAGATGCTGGACAGCAAGTCATCCACCCGCTGCTGCAGCGCCTGCCATACCGGCCTGATGCTACAGGCCGATGCCGGGTTACATCGTTCGGCCTCGACCTGGTGGTTCTCGCAGTTCATCTCGAAGGTCTGATGCTCGGAGGCGCTCATGATGTCGCGCACCGTAATCGCCGAGGGCTCCTTGGCGAGGTGATACCCACCCTTCGCGCCGCGAACCGAGTCCACCAGGCCCGCCCGGCGCAGCCGTAGCAGAATCTGCTCGACATAGTCGCCCGGCAGCCGTTCGACCTCCGCAATTTCCCGCGCCGCTACCGGGCCCGCTCCAGCGGCCCCACGCCGCGCGAGGTGCAGCGCGATGATGAGGCTGTACTCGGTCCAGGTAGTAATGCGCATGGGCGGAATATGGGAGGGGGTCCAGACAGGGGCAATAGACTCACCCACCACCAGGCAACCCTTTCCCTCCCGGCACGCCGATCTCGGTCATGGCGCGAAGGTCGAGCACTTCGTCGAGTTCCTTTCCCTTCAGCAGCCCTTTCTTCACGACCAGTTCCTTCACCGTGAGTCCCGATGCCACCGCTTCCTTCGCGAGTTTGGCCGATTCGGCGTAGCCGAGCTTCGGGGCAAGCGCAGTTACCAGCGCGGGACTCCGCTCCAGCCAGTGAGCGCATTGGGCTTCGTCGGCTTCGATTCCCCGAATGCAGCGGTCGGCGAAGACATGGGCAGCATTGGTCAGCAAGGTCATCGCGAACACGATATTGTGGGTCATCACCGGCATCATGACGTTGAGCTCGAGCTGACCGGCTTCGGCGGCCATCGCGACGGTGGTATCCAATCCCAGAACCTGGAAGCAGACCTGGTTCACCATCTCGGCAATGGATGGATTCACCTTGCCGGGCATAATGCTCGATCCGGGCTGGACCGCGGGCAGCAGAATCTCGGCGAGACCGGTGCGCGGTCCGGAAGCGAGAAGCCTGATGTCGTTGGCGATCTTGTTGAGGTCCAGCGTCCACGCGCGAAGGGCACCGCTGAAGGTTGCGATGTCTCCCATGGACTGCATGAGTTGCACGCGGTCCTGTCCGACCTTCAAGTCGAGTCCGGTGACCGCGCGCAGGTGCTTCACTATGAGACCGGGATATTCCGGCTCCGCATTGAGACCGGTCCCGACAGCGGTCCCCCCGATGCCGAGCGATCGAAGCCAACCGGCGGCCTGAGCCAGCTTTTCCCGATGGCGATGCACCGTGCGGCCGTAGGCGGCGAATTCCTGTCCCAGCCGGATCGGAGTCGCGTCCTGGAGATGGGTCCGGCCCGACTTGATCACTGCATCGAACTGGTGGCCCTTTTCGAGCAGGGCTTCTCCCAACGCGTCGAGCGATCCAAGGAGGCCGGACAGCGTGGCCAGGGTCGCCAGCCGCATGGCGGTTGGAATGACGTCGTTGGTGCTTTGCGCCATGTTGACGTGATCGTTGGGGTGCACCGGGCTGTAGCTACCTCGGGGCTGGCCAAGGATCTCGTTCGCGCGGTTTGCGAGGACTTCGTTGCAGTTCATGTTGTGGCTGGTGCCCGCGCCGGCCTGGTAGACGTCCACGATGAACTGATCACGGTGCTTGCCGCTCAGCACCTCATCCGCGGCCTGGACGATGGCGTCGGCGAGTTTGGACTCGAGCCGTCCGGTCTCCTTGTGGGTCAGCGCCGCTGATCGCTTGATCCAGACGACCGCATCGACAAAGGCCGGAAGCGGTCTGAGTCCTGAGATGGGGAAGTTCTCAGCCGCGCGAAGAGTTTGAATCCCGTAGAGCGCGTCAGAAGGAACGGCCTTTTCACCCAGCGGGTCTTTTTCGATCCTGGTCGTCATATCCACAAGGCACAGGTCAGAGGTGGATGCCGCGATCGGTGCGACACCCTGCTTGGTTCGACCGGGATTCTACTTTCCTGCCTCGGGAAAGGCGAGGATGGAGAGCCGTTTGAGGGCAGCCTGACCAAAGATCCTGAGCGCCAGCCCCACACCGATTATGGCGCCGATCCCGACGGTATAGAATCGCCAGGCAAGCAGCACCCGGGTGTTGGCAGGTCCCAATTCACCCGCTGCTCCGCCCAGCAGCCCCAGGTCGACCGCCCCAAGCCCGGCAGGTGTCGGAATGATCAACTGACTGTAGAGCAGTCCGAAAGAGCCGAGGATCAGTGCGCCGACGGGTGGTGGATTGGGAAGAGCGAGGGCGAGGAGTGGCAGGATCGCCGTTCGGGAAATCAGGTTGATCACGGTGCAGGGGACACTCGCGACGATCGCCCAGCGTGGCATGCGGCGCCAGTAGACAGCGAGGCGCCGCAGGGGACGGCGGACCCTGTGGCTGGCAGTTCTAATGGAACGGGCGGCGAGCCAACCGACCAGCAATGTCCCAGACAGGACGGCAATCACCCAGCCGCTCGCGCTCTGCACCGAAGAGCGGAGCACGGGCCATGCGTGAGCCAGCCAGTCGGGTGCGAACCACCAGCCGAGCAGGGCCGCAAAGATCAGAATCACGGGCCACGCGGCCAGGACTTCGACCGCTATCGCGACGAAGGCGGCCGTCGCGGGAACACCAGCATGCAGCATCCCTGCCAGTCGAGACGGTTCCCCTGCAAGCCGCATCGGCGTGAGGGTGCAGCCGGCCTCTCCAAAGACATTGATCGTGAAGGCTTGCCGGAACCGAATCGGATGGCCCAGCCCGCGAAGGAACCACTGGATCCGGAATGAACGCGCTACCAGATCGGCTGCGACGCAGCCGAGACAGAGGAGGTGGGCGGTGAGGGGAGACAGAGGATTGAAAATTGAAAATTGAAAATTGATAATTGAGATTTGAAGAGATTGTGATCTCCTCGCGGTCGCATGTCAATCCAGCCCGTGCGGCGCCCCCTCAATTCTCAATTTGCAATTTTCAATTTTCAATTCCCTAACACCTCTCGATACACCTCAAAGATCCGCCCGAACGCGGCCGGCCAGGAGTGATGCTCTTCCGCGTAGCGGCGTGCGGTCTGTCCCAAAGATCTCAGGTCGCCTTGCAATAAACGAATCGTCGCCTCTGCGAGGGCATGCGAATCGCCGGGGGGGTATAGAGCGCCCGCTCCCGAGACGCGGATTCGGTCCGCGACACCGCCCCGGTCCACCGAGAGCACGGGGACACCGGCCGCCATCGCTTCCAGCGCGGAGAGGCCGAAGGTCTCGGCAGGACCGGGCGCAACGTAGAGATCGGCGGCGGCAAGCAGATCCGCGGTGAGATCACGATCGCTCACGAACGGCAGCCACACGACCCGGCGGGATTCGCTGTGCGCCTCGAGGCGACGCCGGGCCGGACCGTCTCCAACCAGAAGAAGCGTGGCGCCGGTGCGACGCTCGACCTCGGGCCATGCCTCAAGCACCACATCGAGCTGCTTCTCTCGTGCCAACCGCCCCAGGAACACGGCGAGCGGACCGTCGGGGAGGTTCAACCGCCGCCGAGTCTCCGACTGTCCCGCCTGGCGTGAGGGATGAAAGCGCTCCAAGTCAACGCCGAGTGGCACTTGGTACACGCGCTCGATTCCTTCGTTGGCCAACTCGCGGGCCAGGCTTTCCGAGGCGACGAGCGTGGCGCGGAACAGGCGATTCAGGCGCCGGAAATACCTCCAAGTGAGCGCCGTCGCCGCTCTGGCCGCGGCACCCGAGCGTCCTCCACCGATTATGCGTGGCAGATGAGTGTGAAAGAACCACACCATCGGCGCCTTGAGATCGCGGTTCGCGCGCCGGGTAATCCAGGGGACAAAGAACGGACTGCCGACTTCGACAATGTCGGGCCGCTCGTGGTCCAGAATCCGGTGAGTGGTCCGGGTCGCGAGCAGAAAGCGATACGCTTCCTCCGTCGGAATCCGGGGACCCCGAAGCCGGTACGCACGCACGCCCCGCGATTCGGTGAGGGTGTCCTCGGGTCCGGGGACAATGAGAACCTGGCGAAGTGAGGGATTCGCCTCGACGTAGCGCGCCTTCTCCAAGAGGTAGGTGCGAATCCCACCGGTCTTCTCGCCGAAGTATTTCGTGATGTCGAGAACCGAGAGACCAGCCTCGGGACGGAGCGGTGGCGGGAAACTGGTGCGGGCGAGGTTGATCGGCGGAGCGTCGGGTGAAAACAGGCCCTGGTGGGCGCGAGGTCCAGCAATCGTCGCCGTCACACGCGGGTCAGTCCGAGCAGTCGCCCAGTGGATAGACCGTGCCGCAATTGGTGCACGGATTCTTGCAGCCTCGGGCCCGGGGGCGGGCAACCAGGAAGCCACAGCGGTTGCAAACTGGGCGGTTCGACGGTTCGACGGTTCGACCGCTCCATTCTAACTGACCGCCGGAGCCGAAATCATTCGCGATCTCGACCCGCGGCATCGAACCGTCGAACCGTCGAACCGTCCCGCTACTCAAGCCGATACACTCCCGTCAGAAACGGATTCGTCATCCGCTCGACGCCGATCGTGGTTTCGGGGCCGTGACCGCTGTAGATGATCGTCGAGTCAGGCAAGCCAAGGAACACCGACTGGATGCTGCTGAGCAGCGTCGAAAGGTCTCCGCCAGGCAGATCGGTACGGCCAATGGAACCGCTGAAGAGCACGTCTCCGCCGATCACGACCCCATTCCCGACGAAACTCACGCTGCCCGGCGAATGGCCGGGAGTGTGACGCACGGTGAAAAGCTGGCGCCCCACGCCGATTGGCTGACCATCATGCCATTCCGCCTGCGGGGCGGGCGGGCGCTCGAGCCTGAGCCCGAGCCATTCTGCTTGCTGCGGCAGCGCGTCGTAGAGAGTGCGATCGGCTGGATGCAGGTGGATCGGCGCGCCGGTTGCTTCGTGAATCGCGGCCACGCCCATGATGTGGTCCAGATGGGCGTGGGTGAGCCAGATCGCGTTCAGCGTCCAGGCCCGGGTGTTGAGCTCGGCCAGAAATAGCCCGGGCTCTTCCCCCGGGTCCACGATCACCGCCTGCCGGGTGGAGGGCTCACCCACCAGATAGCAGTTCTCGGCGAACTGCCCGTTGGGGAGGGGGACAATCTCCAGGTCAGACACCGACCCTGCTCCTCCGTTCGGCCAGGTACTTCTCGACCGCAATCGCGGCCGTCGTCGCGTCGCCTACGGCCGTCGTGATCTGACGGGTCAGCTGGACCCGCAGGTCCCCAGCCGCGAACAAACCCGGAATGGACGTCATCATCCGGTCGTCGGTGATGATGTAACCACCGGCATCGTGGGCGAAATGCTCCTGAATCAGGGCCGAGTTCGGCCGGAATCCGATGAAGATGAAGCACCCCTGAGCCGCCAGCTCGGAGCGCGCGCCAGTGATGGTATCCTCCAGGACCAGGTGCTTCAACCCGCTCGCGTCACCTACCAGCTCCTCGACCTTCGTGTTCCAGATGACCTCGATCTTTGGATTGGCGAAGAGCCGCTCCTGCAGGATCTTCGAGGCACGCAGCTCGTCCCGCCGGTGGATCAAATACACCTTGGCGGCATACCGGGTGAGGTAGTCGGCCTCTTCGACGGCCGCATCACCACCGCCGACCACGGCGACCGTATCTCCCTTGAAGAACGCGCCGTCACAGACCGCACAATAGGAGACACCGCGTCCGGCGTACTCCATCTCACCGGGAACTCCCAGCTTGGTAGGGGTGCCGCCGGCGGTGAGAATCACAGTCGGAGCCCGAAAGATGCTGCCTTCCTCGGTCTTTACCTCGAAGGTGCCGTCCTCCTGGCGGTGAATGCCGATCACGGTCTCCTGCACGATTCCGGTCCCGAATTTGACCGCGTGCGCAGCCATCTTTTGGGCGAGGTCCCGGCCAAGAATCGATTCGAAACCGGGATAATCCTCGATCTTCTCGGTATTGAGCAGCTCGCCGCCAGGGAGTTTGCTCTCGAGGATGATCGCCTTGAGCATGCCGCGGCCCGCGTACATCCCGGCACAGAGTCCGGCCGGTCCGCCGCCCACAATAATGGTGTCAAAATCCAAGGAGGTCTGAGACATTGATCGGTATCCGTATCCGTTATCCCATCCGCGAAGTCCGCCACCCACCTCGGGTTACGGCCATGACGGCCGGTGGAACGCCAGCCGCAGTCTGGAAGAAATATAGACTGCCTGGAAACCCCTCGGCTTGACTGCCCCTTGACGGGCGGCCCCCATCGTGATCGGACCACAGAACTTATCGGTGAACCGATGCGAACCGCGACCTATTTCCTCCTCCTGCTCTCCAGCCTGATGCTCGCCGATGTGGGCCTGAGCGGGTGCGTCGGCAACCCGACCGGCAGCCCGGCCTGCAAAGCCAAGGGCCAGCTCTGTTCCAACAGCAACAGATGCTGCTCAAAACGGTGCACCCACATTGACATCAACGGCGTGGGGACCTGTGAATGACTCACCCTGGCCCCCTCACGCCGGGCCGAGGTGAAGCAAGTTCAGCGCACCGTGGCATGCAGAAACGGTTCCAACCAGCAGATCGGTTTCCTCTCCCCGGCTCCCCGCCTCCGCGACCACCCGGTCGCCGGCCACCACTTCGGCCACTGAGAAGCTTCCCACCGCGAAGACCTGGTGACGGCACTCGAACAGGATGGGTGCCGGCATGCGGAGGCGCGCGGCCAGATCGGCGATCGCCTCCTTCATCTCCCAGGTCCGGGGCCCCCGGATCACGGGGCAGCGGCTCGGTTCGGTACAGTGGGTTGGACAGATCCAGTCGGCGAACGAGACATACCGGACCAGGTCGGGCGAGCTGACGTCGTATGGAGTACCCGGGCCTTCCGACAGCGCTCGGGATTCCACAACCCGCGCCGGCCATCGGGCCCGCGCCCGGCGCATCAGCCACTGATACATGAGGTGCGGCATCAG
>Ga0068864_100001379_pt1 | contig 20133 bp, 16 predicted proteins | sample KBSSwiS72_FD_66586 | JGI IMG/M metagenome (GOLD analysis project Ga0068864, IMG submission 66586) | Switchgrass rhizosphere microbial communities from Kellogg Biological Station, Michigan, USA - KBS Switchgrass S7-2 | ecosystem: Host-associated > Plants > Roots > Rhizosphere > Soil ... | reverse complement strand
GCGGGCGCTGATGGGCGCTCGGCAAGCTCTCGCGCGGGCGCTGATGGGCGCTCGGCAAGCTCTCGCGCCGAAGCGGCCCGGCTGCTGCGCGAGGCGCTCGGCCTGTGGCGCGGCGAAGCCCTCGCGGACGCCACCGGCGCGTTCGTCGAGGCGGCCCGGGCCGCCCTCACCGAGCGGCGGCTGGGCGCGGTGGAGCAGCTCGCCACGGTGGAGCTGGACCTCGACCGGGCGCCGACCGTCGTCACCGATCTGATGCCGCTGGTGGCGGCCAACCCGTACCGGGAGAGCCTGCGGCGGTTGCTGATGCTCGCCCTGCACCGGTGCGGCCGGCAGGCGGAGGCCCTGGAGAGCTTCCGCGCGTACCGGGAGCTCCTCGCCGACCAGCAGGGCCTCGACCCCGGCGCCGGGATCAGCCGGCTGGCCGTCGAGATCCTGCAGGCCGGGCCGGACCACCCGCCGACGGGCCCGGCGCGTCCCGCCCCACCAGAACAACCGGTGCCGGCCCAGCTGCCGGCCGACGTGGCCGGGTTCGTCGGGCGGCGCGGCCACCTCGAGGAGCTCAACCACATCGCCGGGCCGGGGTCCGGGTCGGGCGGTCGGGTGGTCGTGGTCTCCGGCATGGGCGGGATCGGCAAGTCCGCGCTGGTCGTGCACTGGGCGCACGAGGTCGCGGTCCGGTTCCCGGACGGCCAGCTCTTTCTCGACCTGCACGGCTTCGCCCCGGACGCTGCGGTGCCGCCGCTGGTCGCCCTCGCCCGGTGCCTGCGCGCGCTCGGCGAACCGCCCGGCGCCATCCCCACCGACCTGGACGAGGCGGCCGCGCTCTACCGCACCCGGTTGGCCGACCGGCGGATGCTGGTCGTGCTGGACAACGCGCGCGACGCCGAGCAGGTCCGACCGCTGCTGCCGGGCGGGGACGGCGCGTTCACGGTGGTGACGAGTCGCGACTGGCTGACCGGATTGGTCGCCCGCGACGGCGCTCGGCCGTTGACGCTGGACGCGCTGACCCCGGACGAGTCCGGTCAGCTGCTGTCCCGCCTCCTCCCGCCGGCGAGTCGGGACGAGCCCGGGTTGCTGGGCGACCTCGCGGCCGCCTGCGGTCACGTGCCGCTGGCCCTGCGGATGGTGGCGGCCCGGATCGCGACCGCGGACGCCCCCACCCCGATCGAGCTGCTGCGTCGTGGCAGCGCCGCCGAGCTGCTCACCCTCATGCAGGTCGAGGGGGACCGCCTCGCCTCGGTCCGGGCCGCGTTCGACCTGTCCTACGCCGCCTTGCCGGAGCCGGCCCAGCGCTTGTTCCGGCGCCTCGGCCAGGTGCCCGGGCCGGACGCGTCGGCCGCCCTCGCGGGCGCCGTGGCCGGGCTGCCGGACCCGGAGCCGTACCTGGACCGGTTGGTGGAGAGCAGCCTGTTGCGGCCGGTCGGCGCGTACCGGTACGGGCTGCACGACCTGGTCCGGCTGTACGCCACCGTACTGTCCGAACAGGACAGTGAGGACGAGCGGGCGGCCGCGGTCGAGCGGATGTACCGCTGGTACCTCGACGGGATCGCCGGCGCCGCCGCGGAGTTGTACCCGCAGACGCTGCGACTGCCCGCCGCCGACCCGCCCGCGGCGTACGACGACGACACGGCGCCCGCGGCGTTCGACGACGACACCGCCGCGCTGGCCTGGCTCGACGCCGAGCTGCCCGGCCTCGTCGCCGCCGTGACATCGCCGGTGCCGCACCGCCCGGCCCGCGCCGCGGCCCGGGTCGCCGACGGGCTGCGCGGCTACTTCTGGATCCGCCGGTACATGCCGGAGTGGATGGCGATCGCGGCCGCCGGCATCGACGCGGCGGCGCGCGAGGGCGACGAGGCCGGACTGGCGGCCAACCACATCAGCCTGGGTCTGGCCTACCGGACGCAGTCGCGCTACGACGAGAGTGTCGGCGAGCTCAACCGGGCGCTGGCGCTGGCCCGCCGCGTGCCGTGGCCGGAGGCCGAGGCGACGGCCCTGTCCCAGCTCGCGGTCGCCCACGCCGAGATGGGCCGGCTCGCGCTGGCCCGCGACAGCATGCTCGAGGCGCTCGCGGTGAACCGCCGGCTCGGCCGGACCGGCAGCGAGGCGGTCGTACTGGGAAACCTCGGATCGCTGCGCATCCGCACCGGCGAGCTGACCCAGGCCGCCCGCGATCTCACCGATGCGATGGCGTTGTACCGCGAGGTCGGCTCCAGCGGCGGCGAGGCGATCGCCCGGAGCAACCTCGGCGTCGTCCACGCGTACCAGGGCGACTTCGCGGTAGCGGCCGAGCAGTTGACCGCCGCCCTGGCCCAGCAACGCGAGATCGGCGACCGGTACGGGCAGACGGTGTCGCTGACCACCCTGGCCCTGCTCAACCGCGAACGCGGCCGCTACGCCGAGGCGACCGACCAGGCGACCGAGGCGCTGGGCATCACCCGGGAGACCGGCGACCGGCAGGGCGAGGCGTACGCGTTGCTCACCCTCGGCCTCATCCGGTCCGGACTCGGCGACTACGGCCAGGCACTGGTCTACTGCCGCGACGCCGCCCAGATGGCGCACGCCGACGACGACCGCCTGCCGGAGACCGAGGCCCTGATCGGCGCGGCCCAGGCGCACCTCGACCTCGGCAACGTCGACGCGGCGCACGAGGTGGCCGAGCGGGCCGTGCGCCAGGCCGACGAGCTGTCGTTCACGCTGCTGGGCGGGCAGGGGCTCACCGTGCTCGCCGCGGTACACCTGGCCGCGGGCCGGCTGACCGAGGCGCGCACCTGCGCGGACCAGGCCCTCAAGCGTCACGTCGAGACCGGGCACCGTCCGGGCGAGGCGCGGACCCGGTCGGTCTCCGGGCGGATCTGGCGGGCCGCCGGCGACGAGACGGCCGCGGTGGCCGAGTTCGCCGCGGCGGAGGCGCTCTTCATCGAAATGGGAATGCCGTTACCTGGTCAGCAGCCGGAGCCCAACGAGTTGGCGTAGCCGACGGCGACCGTGAACAGGGCCGCCACCGGTACGAAGCTCGCCACCCAGCCGAGGGTGGCGGCGATCGGGGCTCCCCGGTTGCGTTTGCGGGTCAGGAACACCACTCCAGCCGCGATCAGCACGTCCGCGCCGGCGGCGAGGGCCAGCGCGTGTGCTGTGACGCGTCCCTGGTCGCATTGGCTCGAATTCATCGCGAAGGCGACGCCGAAGATGACAGCAGCGGCCAGGTGCACGGACAGTCCGGTCATCAGGCACGAACCGAACCGGCCGCGGGGCCGTTGCTGGGTCGCGGTCGGCACGGCACCCCCTCCACCTTCGCGGCCGTGACCGTCCGCCGTGGACGGTCGCCGCACCGCGCCCGCCACCGTACCGCCCATCGTCAACCGACGCTGGTTACCCGGCGGCGCTGGGCGTGCCGGTTCGCCTTGGCCCGGTTGCCGCACCACGCCATCGAGCACCAGCGCCGCCGTCCCCGCGGGTCGGTGAAGACCCAGCCGCAGCCCGCGCCCGGGCAGGCGCCGACGGTGCCGGCGGCCGGTGAGGTGAGGAAACCGGCCGCGGACCAGGCGACCGCGGCCAACGGTGCCGCCGCGGCCGGCGGGTCGAGCCACCACGCGGCGGGTGCGCCGCCGCCCGCAGTCGGTGCCAGCCCGGCTCCGGCCGCCCGTACCTCGCGATTGATGGTCGACCAGGGGTCGTTCTCCCCGTCGTTGTCGCCCACCAGGACGGCGTAGAGCGCGCCCCGCAACGCGATCGCGCGTCGAACCACCGCCCGCCCGGTCGCCGCGGACGGGGTCGGTGGGGGCTGGGCCAGCAGCCCGTTCTCCGTCGCCCAGCGGGCCAGGTGCGGGTACGAGTGCAGGTACTCCTTCGGGGTGGGGGCGCCCCAACCCGCCCGGGTGTTGCAGAAGTCCAGCACCGGGTGCCCGCCCACCGACACGGGCAGGACGAGGCCGTCGACCACGTACGACGCCACGCGCCAAACCCCTCCCATAGTGCTAACCTGCAGAACACAGTTTACTGGTTAGCCGGGGAGGGCACATGCGCGCGGTGGTGTCGCTCGCCTGGGCCCGCCTGCGGCACCGCCCGGCCCGCTGGCTTCTGGTCGCCCTGGGCGTCGCCGCCGCGACCGTTCTCCCGGTGTCGGCCCAGGCGACGTCCACTGTGGTCAGTGGACAGGCCCTGCGGCACGGCCTGGCCGAGCTGCCGGTCGGCGACCGCAGCCTGGCCGCGGTCCGGTCCGGTCTGCGCGAGACGCCCACGGGCATCGCCGCCCTCGACGCCACCGCGCGCGACGCGTTCGCTTCGCTCGCCGCCGGGCCCGTGCTGGTCGAGATGCTCAGTCGGTCCATTTCGGACGGTTCCGGCCACACCTTCTACTTCGGCGCGGCCGACGGTCTGGCCGGGCGGGTCAAGCTGACCTCGGGTCGACTTCCGACCAGCTGTACGCCCAAACGGTGCGAGGTGGTCGCCATCGGCACCGGCGACCCGACCGTCAACCCCGACCTGGGCCTGGTCGTGGTCGGCCGGGCGGTGCGCACCGACCCGCTGCTGTTCGGCGGCTCGTTCGACCCGGGCGACGGCGCGCCCATGCTGCTCGCCGACGGGGTGACCGCGGCCGCCCAGCTCGACTCGCTCTCCGCGTTCCAGCGCAACTACATCTGGGTCACCGCGGTCGACCTGGACCGGGTCGACGCGCTCGGCGTCGACGGCTACCTCGCCCGCAGCGCCCAGGCCACCGTCGAGCTCTACGGGGCCCGGCTGAGCCTCTCCGCCCCGGACCAGGTGCTGCGGGCCGAGTACGACCGGGCCCAGCGCTCGTCCCGGCGGTTCGCGCTGCTGGGGGCGTCGGCGATGGCGTTGCTGCTCGGCTTCGCCGCGATCGGGGCGATCGGCCTGCGCCGCGACCATTCGTCCACTGTGGAGCTTCTGCGCCGCCGCGGGGCCACCCGCCGGCAGGCCGCCGTGCTGACCGCTATCGGCGCGCTGGTACCGGTGGCCGTCGGAGTCGTCCTCGGTACGGCGGTCGGCTACGGTTTTGCCCGCGCGGAGGGCGGCGGGCTCGCCACGGTACGGGCGGCGGCGCCGACGATGGCGATCGGAGCCCTGGCCGCGGCGCTCGTGGTGGCGGTCTTCCTCCAGGTCGGCTCCGGCTCGGCCGGCTCCTCGGGCTCGGCCGGTTCGGGCGAGGACGGGCCGGGTCGGTCGCGGGCCGCCTGGCGCGCGGTCGACGTCACGGTCGTGGCCGGCGCCGTCGTGGCCGCGCTCGCGGTCGCCCGCGGAGCGGTCACCACGCAGAGCCTGGCCGACGGCACCGACCCGCTGCTGCTCGCGCTGCCGGTCATCACCGTCGTCTGCGGCGGGTTGGTGGTCGGCCGAGCCTGGCCGGCCCTGACCGCCGGGCTGGCCCGGCTGCTGCCGCGGCGGGCCCTGGCCCCCCGGCTCGGTCTGGTCGGAGCGGTCCGCAGCCCACTGCGCCCGGTGGCCACGGCCGCGTTCCTCGCCGCCGCCACCGGGATCGTCGCGTTCGCCGGGTCGTACCAGGCGACGCTGGCGCAGGGCGCCCGGGACCAGGCGACCTTCGCGGTGCCGCTGGACGTGACCGTGCGGGCGGGGCAGACACTGCGCACCCCGTTGCAGGTCGCCCCGGTCTCCGCCTACGAACGCGCCGGCGCGACCGTCTTCCCGGTGGTGCGGGGGAACGCCACGGTACGGCTCAACGCGTCCCAGTCGGTGGTGCCGCAGCTGATCGGGGTCGACCCGACGGCGCTGGCCTCGATCCCGAACTGGTCCGACGTGGTAGGCGCGTCGTCGGCCGACCGGGTGCGCTCCGGGCTGTCCGGGCCGACTGGTTCGTCCGCGCCTTCCTCGCCGACGGACGTGACCGGGCCGATGCCTGGTGTCGCGCTGCCGGCCGGCACGCGGTCGCTCACGCTCGGGGCGACCGGGCCGGTCGGCGACCTTGACCTGTCCGCGTTCATTCGCCAGCCCGATGGGCGGGACGTGGCCACACCGCTCACGCTGGACGGCGCCAACCTCGTGGCCGACCTCGACTCGCCGCTGCCGGCCGGGTCGGTGCTGTTCGCGATCACCCTGACCGAGAACAACTTCGCCAACACCCGGCGCCAGCATCGGGTCGGCGAGGGCGGCAACGACGCCGAGGCGCTGGTCGGCCACGTCGAACTGTCCGGTGTGGACTTCACCGGCTGGTCGAGCGATGCGGGTGACGCCGGAAAGGTCATCGTCGGGCCGGGCCGGGTCGCGGTCGACTACGCGCTCACCGGCAACCGCATCGTGCTACGGCCGGCCACCCCGGCGCCGGTACCGCTGCCGGTCTTCACCGATCCGGGCACCGCGGCGGCGGCCTCCGGTGGGCTGCTCACGCTCGACCTGGGCGGTGGCGCGGACGTGACCGCCCGGGTCGTCGGCGTGTTGCCACGGTTCCCGACCGTGGGACCGTCCTTTGTGGTCGCCTCCGCCCGCGGCCTGGCCGACGCGCTCGACGCGGACGCCCCGGGTACCGGCTCGGTGGACGAGCTGTGGCTGCGGTCGTCGGATCCCGCCGCCGTGACAGGGGCGCTCGCCGCCGCGCCGTTCGATCAGGTGGCGGTCGACGCCCGCCAGGATCGGGTGGACCGGCTGGCCGGGGACCCGGTCGCGCACGGGGCGACCGGCCTGCTCACCGGCAGTGCGGTGCTGGCGTTCGTGGTAGCGCTGCTGGCCCTCGTCCTGCTGGTCGTGGCCGAGCGCCGGGACGAGGCGGCCCAGCTCTACGCCTGGGAGAGCGACGGCGTGACGCCGCGCACGCTGCGCCGGTCGCTGCTGCTGCGGGCGGTCGCGGTGGTGGTCATCGCCGTGCCGGGCGGCGTCATCATTGGACTGCTGCTGTCCCGCCTGTCCACCGCCCTGGTCCGGCTCACCGCGGTCGGCACCGACCCGGTGCCGCCGTTGGCGCTGGCGGTCAGTGCACAGTGGAGTGTGCTCGCGGTCGCGGCCGGGGTCGCCGCCGGCCTGGCCGTCTGCGCGGCGGTTGCGGCGGCGGCGCTGCGGGAACCACTGCCATCCCGACCCGAGGAGGGGCTGCGATGAGCCTCGCGGTACGGGCCCACGACGTGTTCTGCCTCTACCCGACGCCGCGCGGGCACGTGGCCGCGCTGCGCGGGCTGACCGTGGACGTCGCGTCCGGCGAGCGGGTGGTGGTGCACGGCCCCAACGGTTCCGGGAAGACGACCCTGATGCGCGTGCTGATCGGTGAGCTGGCCCCGAGCGCGGGCACCGTCGCCGTCTGCGGGGTCGACCTGGCCGGCGCCGGGGAGGCGGCGCGGACCCGGCTGCGTTCCGTCCACATCGGACTCGTCGACCAGCACCACGGGCGCAGCCTGCGCCCGGAGCTCACCGTCCGCGACAACGTCGCGTTGCAGCTTCGGCTCGCCGGTACCGGTGCGCGCGCTGCCCGTCGCGCCGCGGTCGACCTGCTGGAGCGGCTCGGGCTGGGCGCGTTGGCCGGGCGACGCCCGACCACCCTGTCCGGCGGCGAGGCCCAGCGGGTCTCGGTCTGCGCGGCGGTCGCGCACGGGCCGGCGCTGATCCTGGCCGACGAACCGACCGGCGAGCTGGACCCGGACTCGGCCGACGAGGTGTACGACCTGCTGGCCGCCGCGGCCGCCGGCACCGGCGCGGCCCTGCTCGTGGTCAGCCACGACACCCGGGCGACCCGGATCGCCGACCGGATCGTGCGCATCCGCGACGGCCGCCTGTCCGAGGAGTGGCGGCCCGACGACGCCGGCCGCGAGTCGTTGGTGGTGGACGACCGCGGCTGGGTCCGGCTGCCCGAACCGCTGCGCCGCCGGGCCTCCATCGGCGCGCGGGTCCGGGCGTCCACAGTGGACTCCTCCGTGGTGCTCGAACCGGCCGGCCCGCCCTCGACCGTTGCCCCGCCCTCGACCGTTGCCCCGGCTGAGACCACGAGCGACGCCACGGGCGGCGCCCCGGCCCCGGCCAGCGCGGGACCGGGGTCGATGGTGGCCGTCGTGAGCGGCGTCGTGGTGCGCCGCGACGGCCGGACCGTGCTCGACGGCGTCGATGTGACCCTGCGAGCGGGCACGCTCACCGTGGTCCAGGGCCGGTCCGGCTCGGGCAAGACGACGCTGCTGCGGGTCGTGTGCGGGCTCGAGCGCCCCGACGCCGGTACCGTCCACGTCGGCGACGTCGACCTCGCCCGACTGGACCGGACCGGGCTGGCCGACCTGCGCCGGGCCGCGATCGCCGTGGCCGGGCAGAGCACGGCGCTGCTCGAGACGATGGACACCGACGAGAACCTCGAGCTGGTCCGGCTGGCCCGGCGGCTGCCCCCCGACCCCGCGCGTACCAGTGCATGGGTTGGCGCTCTCGGCCTCGAGGCAATCCGCTCCCGGCCCGTCCGGGTCCTGTCCGGGGGCGAACGCCAGCGCGTCGCGGTGGCCCGGGTGCTCGCCGCGCGACCGTCCCTCGCCGTCGTGGACGAGCCGACGTCGCGGCAGGACGAGGCCCACGCCGAACTGGTCGTCGCGGCGTTGGTCGCGGCCGCCCGCGACGGCGCGGCGGTGGTCGCGGCGACCCACGACCCGGTGCTGGTCGCGGCGGCGGACCTGGTCGTGCCGCTCTGACCGCGGGTGTGCGGACCGTCACGCTTCGCCGTCCGCCCGGCTCTCCGCTGGGCCGGCCCGGCCGGGTGGGGTAGTTTGACCGCGGGTCGGAAGCGACCCGGACCGATGTCGCGTCCGCAACGATGGGATGCCCCTTGTGACCGTCGACCCGACCGAACCGTCGCCGTGGTCCTCACCGAGCACGCCCACCGAGGTCCCCGCGCCGCGCCCGCAGCCCTACGTCGAGCGCAGGGAACGGTTCCTGGGCAAGCCGGCCTGGTTGGTGGTCCTGGTCATCTCGGCGATCGTGGTCGGAGCGCTCGCCACGTCGCTCGCCGTCATGGCCGGCGGTGGTCTGAAGACCGTCCCGCCGCCGACGTTCCCGCCCACCGACTCGGCACCGGCGACCACCGCGACCGCACAGAACACCCCGGTCGGGATGTACCGGGCGCCGGCCGACCTGTGCCAGGACGCCGACTTCACCAACCTGCGACCGCCTTTCACGACGATCGGCGACCTGAGTCCGCACGGCACCAGTGACCCGTCGCTGACGGTCGCCGGCTGCTCCGGCTCCACCGGCAACGACAAGGTGGACGGCAGCTTCGCCTTCGAGGTGCAGGTGTCCAGCGACCCGGCGGCGCTGCTCGACCTGTTCCACCAGCAGCGCGCCGCGCTCGCCGCCCGGGTGAAGGTCACTCCGGTGCCAGGGCTGGGCACGGAGGCCTTCCAGTACGTCGCGGTCGGGCAGAACGGTCTCTCGCTCGACATCTACGACGACAACCTGATCATGCGCCTGTCCTGGACGGCCAAGCGCCTGGGCGACAAGCCGCCGGCCGACCTGGCCGAGGCGCTGGCCGGGACGTGCCGGTCGACCTTGCGCCTGCTCCGCCAGGTCTGATCCGCGGGGCCGGCGGCCCGGCCAAGATCTGCACATCTGTCCAACAGTTGTGGGGTCTTACGGCTCGAAACCCCACAACTGTTGGACAGTTGTGGTGATCTTGACGGTCACCCGGGGCACCGACGGATCTACCCTCGGTGAGTGGGGGCGGAGACCGTGGCGTTGGTGGACCGGTTGCGCGCGTCCCCGGCGGCCGTCTTCGCCGACCTGTTGCGATCATCCGGCGCGGCATACGACGCCCGCGCGCTCAAGCGACTGCTGACCGACCGCGGGCTCGACCGGACGGTCGTGGACGCGGCCTGGCGACGGGCCCAGCCGAGCCTGCGCCGGCACCGCGACGTGCGGGTCGACCCGCCCGGCGTCTACCGGTGGCAGCCCGGTCGGCCGGCTGAGCCGGTCAGCCCGGAGGCGGCCCTGGACCGGCTCGTCACCGGACGCCTCCCCGCCCTCGCCCGGGCCGAGTTGGCCGAAGGCATCCGGGAAGCCCTCGCCGAGCGGGACGCGTTCGAGGAGCGGGCCCGCGGCGCGTACCGGGACGCGGCGGCCACGCGCGCGGCGTATGAGCGGCAGCTGCGCGTCGACGCCGCCCGCGCACTGGCCGACGTCGCGATGGAGGTGGAGGAGCTGGCCGCCGCCGGCGCCGACGGACGGGTCGCGGTCGAGCGGATCCGGGCTCTGGTGGCCGGATTCGGGCTGCATCCGATTGGCCGGGCGGGTGAGCGCACCCTGTTCGACGCGGTCCGACATACCCCGATCGGCGTAGCGGTACCCGCCGGGTCGGTCGTACTGATAATCCGGCCGGGCTATAGCTGGCAGGCCGGGGACCAGGATGTACTCCTTGCACGGGCGCAGATAGCGCCTGTCTGACCGGTCAGTCAGTGCGGGAAGGACCGGGGCGCAACGCCGAAGGCGCTCCGACCACGTATCACGGCTCCGGTTGGCGCATCGGCGGAGGCACAACCCATGGAACAGGTCGGGGTCGACTTCGGCACGGCTACGACTCTGGTGGCACGCGGAACCGGCCCCGGCGCGTCGATGGTGGTGCCGCTCGGTCTGTCCACTCCGTGGCTGCCGTCGGTGGCCCGCCCCGACGGGGCCGACGTCGTGGTCGGCGAGGACGCCGAGGCCGCCAGCCCGGAGCAGGTCATCCGCTCGGTCAAGCGGGCCATCACCCAACGCCGCGACACGGTCGTCGTCGGCGGCGCCGACGACGTCGAGGCTGATCGGGTCATCACCGCCGTGCTCCGCGCCGTCGTCGGCCGGTCCGCGCAGGCCGGGCTCATGCTCAACCGCCGCGGCGTGCAGGTCCGCCTCGGCTGTCCGGCGATGTGGGATGGCGTGCAGCGGCGCCGGCTGCTGGCGCTGGCCGACGCGGCCGGCCTCCCGGTCACCGACAGCAGCCTCGTCGACGAGCCGGTGGCAGCCGGGCTGGCCTGGCTGTCGCACCGCTACCTGGGGTACGGGGAACGCCCCACCGGACGGTTGCTCGTGGTCGACATGGGCGGCGGCACCCTCGACATCGCGGTCCTGACCGTCCACGGTGGACCGTTGCCCGAGGTGACCGTGGAGGCGAGCATGGGGCTGGCCACCGCCGGCGACATGCTCGACGCGGCGATCGCCCGCGACCTGGCCGACGTCATGGTCGACCACGGCATCGACCCCGAGCGGCACCCGCAGCCCGAGCTGGCCTGGGCGCTGCTGGAGCGGGCCGCCCGCGAGGCCAAGGTCCGGCTGTCCACGGTGCCCGAGCACCCGGTCGTCCTGCCGCGGATCCTGGGCTATCCGAACGTGATCCGGTACCTGCGGGAGGACCTCGAGGCGGCGTTCGCGTCGCAATTGGACGGTGCCGAGAACCTGGCCGTGGCGGCGCTGCGGGCGGCCCGCGGGGCGCGCGGACTCGATGCGGTCAGCCTGCGCGGCGTCAGCCGGGCCGACCTCGCCGCGGACGTGGACTATGTCCTGCTGGTGGGCGGGATGAGCCGGATACCGGCGGTGGCCGCGCGGTTCGCCGCGTTCCTGCCGCGGGCCTACCACTACACCGACGGCGGGGTGGCGCCGGAGGAGGCGGTGGTGGCCGGTCTCGCCGGCGCCGGCCACGAGCGGATCAGCCTCAACCGCCCCGGCTTCGACCTCGTCGTCGACTGGGACCGGGGTCGGCGGCGGGTCCAGGTCTACGACGCGTACACCCCGCTGTTCGAGCCGTGGCAGCTCTACAGCGGGTACTCCGATCTGCGCTACGAGCGGCGCCTTCTCGCCCCGGATGTGCCGACCTCCGGCGAGGGCGTGTTGCGGGCGGTCGCCGTCGGCGGGGTGGCGGTGCCGCTGACTCTGGACGGGCGGGCGCGGCCGGGGATTCCGGTCCGGTTCTCCCCGGCCGGGATCGTGGTGCAGGTCAGCGGCGACGGCCGGCTCGTCCTGGCCGACGGTGAGCAAGAGACGACGACGGTACGGGTGGAGCGCTGGCCGGCCCCGATCGGCGCCGAGGACGCCGGGCTCACGCTCTGGCGCGAGACCTGATCCCCCGGTGCCGACGGTGCGGTGGCCGTCCGGTCACGAGTACGGGGTGCGGATCACCCGACTCGCCGCGCTCGGGGTCGGAAGGTCCGTCGGTGCCCACCGTTAGAGTCCATGCGTGACTCCCGCCAAGCCGTCCCCACCACCCGGCCGCAAGGCCGCCGCGGCGAAGGGTGCCCCTCCGAAGGGCGCCCCGGCGAAGGCGACCCAGGCCACGACCTCGGACAAGCCCTCGACCTCGGACAAGGCCCCGACCTCGGACAAGCCCCTGGCCGGCCCGGCGCAGGCCGGCCCGGATCTGGCCGGCGACGCGGTCGGTGCCATCCTCGCCGTGCTGGCCGACACCACCGAGGCGTTGATGGCCGGCGAGGTGAAGCAGCGGCTGGTCGCGCGGGGGGCCTCGACGGAGGACGCGGATCGGGCGTGGTCCCGGTCCCAGGAGAAGATCCGCTTCCACGAGAACGTCGTGGTCGAGAACCGCGCCTACCGCTACACCGCGCAAGCCCGCACGATCACCCCGGCCGAGGCGGTGTACCACCTCTCCAAGGGCGGCACCGTGGCCGAGCGCGCGGCCTGGCGCGCCGTCATCGAGACGGCCCTCGCCGCCGAGGTCAAGGACCCGGCCCAGCTCGACGACGCCCGGGCCAGGATCGCCGACGCCGAGCGGCGGATCAACGACCTCGAGGAGGAGCTCAAGCGGGTCGCCTCCGCCCCACCCGCCGAGCCGCCACCGCAGGCGGAGGAGACGCCCCACGACCAGTACGACCGGGCCGAGCGGCGCCGGGCGGCCCGGGAGCGCCAGGCCCGCATCGACGCGATGTCCACTGTGGCCGAACTCGCCGCAGAGGTGGAGGAGCTCACCGCCAAGCGGGCCTCGGCGGAGGTGCTGCTCGAGCACACCCGGGCGCTGACCGGGGACCGCGGGCTCGAGGCGATCGGCCGGGCCGGTGAGCTCTCGCCGTACGACGAGACCCGACACGACCCGGTCGGAGACGTGCCCGGCGAGGGCGAGCCGGTGATTGTCATACGCCCGGGGTATCTGTGGCATGCGCCCGGCGAGGCGGTCCTGATCAGCCGGGCCGTCGTTAAGCGCAAGTAGGGCAGCGCACCTCGGGTAGCGCAGGTAGGGCAGCGAAGTAGGTCCCGGAACACGGTTCGGAACTAGGGGAGGACATGGCTGGCATCGGCGGCCGGGCGATCGGCGTGGACTTCGGCACCTCGACGTCACTCGTCGCCGAGCGCGACGGGGTGGAGCGGGCCGAGGTCCTGCCTCTGGGGTTCGAGATGCGCACCCGGTTCCTGCCGTCGGTGGCCGCGCTGCGGTCCGGGCGGATCGCGCTCGCCGAGGAGGCCGAGGGGCGCCGCGGCGGCGACGGCATCATCCGCTCGATCAAGCGGGCCATCACCGAGCTGCGGGAGACGGTGCCGGTGACCACGGCCGACGGCGTGCGCGAGGTGGCCGTCGACGACGTGGTGCTGGGTCTGCTCACCGAGATCGCGAACCGGACCCGGGCCCAGGGCCTGCCGCTGGACGAGGAGCCGCTGGTACGGATGGGCTGCCCGGCGATGTGGACCGGTCCGCAGCGGCGCCGGCTGCTCTACCTGGCCCGCAAGGCCGGAATTCCGGCCGGCCACGCCACTCTCGTCGACGAGCCGGTCGCCGCCGGCGTGGCCTGGCTCAGCCATCAGTACCTGGCCCGGCGCGAGGCGCCCGAGGGCCGTGTCCTGGTCTTCGACATGGGCGGTGGCACGCTCGACATCGCGGTGCTCAAGGTGAAGGGCGGGCCGAAGCCCGACGTGTCGGTGCTCGCGGCGATCGGTCTGCCGGAGGCGGGTGACGACCTGGACCGGGCGATCCTGCGCGACTTCACCGACGCGCTGCGCGAGCGGGGCTTCGAGCTGGACGGCCATCCAAAGGAGACGGAGCTGAGGGGCGAGCTGCTGCGCGCGGCCCGCGAGGCGAAGGTCTTCCTGTCGGTCAACCCGACCCGGTCGGTGGCCCTGACCGCGGCGGACTTCGGTGGCGTGGACGGCTTCACGTACACCCGCGACCAGCTGGAGAAGGCGTTCGCGGCGCAGCTGGACCGCGCCACCCAGATGGTGTGGGCGTCGCTGCGGGCGGCCCGCCTGGTCGAGGAGTTCGCCCCGGTCGGCGCCGAGCAGTCCGCGATCGGGGCGGACGCGCTGCGGGCACTGGGCCCGGACCAGCTCGCCGGCGACGTGCAGTACGTGGTGCTGGCCGGCGGCATGAGCCGGATCCCGGCGGTGGCCCGCCGGCTGGCCGAGCTGCTGCCCAAGGCCGAGCTGCACGAGCGGGTCGGTGAGTTCCTCGCCGACGAGGTGGTGGTCGCCGGCCTGGCCGACACCGTCGGTTACGACCGGATCAGCCTGCACCGCCCGTCGTTCGACTTCGTGCTGGAGTGGGACCACGGCCGGGAGCAGCGCGTGCTGTACGAGGCGTACACCCCGCTCTACGACCAGGTGCAGGTCGCCCGCGGCAACAACTTCCTCGGGCACAGCTGGCACGCGCGGTATCCGGACGTGGCCCGGGAGGGTGAGGGCGTGCTGCGGGTGCTGTCGCCGACCGGCGAGCCGGTGCGGCTGGAGCTGGACGGGGCGCCGATGGACGGCATCCCGGTCAAGTTCGGCTCGCACCCGTTCTCGTTCAAGATCTACTGCGGTGGGCAGATCCTGGTCTCCGACGGCTCCGGCATGACGTTCGGCGCCCGGGTGGACCGCTGGCCGGTGGTGAAGGGGCACGACTTCGAGATGAAGCTGGCCCTGAGCACCAGGCCGGCGGAGGTCGAGCCGCCGGTCTTCTACCCGTTCAACATGGACCGCAACGCCTGACCCGGGCCGATCGTGCGCGGAAGCGGGTCAGGCGTCGGGGTTGGTCTCGTGCAGGCCGAGGAGCACGCCGGTGGGGTCCAGGATGTACGCCCCGCGGCCCACGCCGGGCGCCGCGAACGGCTCGACCACCACGGTGCCGCCGTTGGCCCGGACCTTGTCCATAGTGGACCCAAGCGACCCGACGCCGATCACCGCGATCGTGCGAGGCTGACCGTCCTGTGAGGACATCAGCCCGGCGTCGACCCCGGGCCCGTCGCCGTGCGGCGCGACGAAGTAGTCCGGCGCGACGAACGGCTGGGCCTGCCACCCGAACGTGTCGGCGAAGAACGCCCGGGTGCGGGCCACGTCCGAGCTGTTGATCTCGACACAGGTGACGGGCATCGTCACAGCTGGTCCCCCTCGTGCACGAGGGCGGGTGCCTTGCGGTGCCGGGCCGTGATCGCGTCGATCCACTCTCCAATGTGGAGCAACGGGTCCGGGTCCAGCTCCTGCCAGTGGTGCCGGCCGATCTGCGTGGCGCGGATGAGGCCGGCCTCGCGCAGCAGTCGCAGGTGCTGCGACACCGCGGGCCGGCTCATCGGCAGCAGGCCGGCCAGCTGACCGGCGGTGGCCGGCCGTGCGCCAGGCGCGCAACCAGCACCCGGCGACCCGGATCCGCGATCGCGACCAGCACGTCGTCCAGCACTCGCCCTCCTGAGCCAATCGTGTAAGCCGTCGCTTACACGATGCTCAGTACCAGTTGTGGGACAGCCAGTACGACCAGGCCGCCGACGGGGACCCGTACCGGCCCTTGATGTAGCTCAGGCCCCAGCTGATCTGGGTCGCCGCGCTGGTCTGCCAGTCGCTGCCGGCGCTCGCCATCTTGCTGCCGGGCAGGGCCTGCGGGATGCCGTACGCCCCGGACGAGTTGGCCGCGCTCGTGCTCCAGCCGCTCTCGTGCTGCCACAGCGGGTCCAGCGAAGCCATCTCGCCGGTGGAGAAGCCGAACGACGGGAGCAGGTTGCAGGCCACGAGCCGGTTCCCGGAGTACGCGGAGCAGCCCGCCGCCAGTGGAGCCGGCGGGGCCGGTGCCGGGGCGGCGGTGGTGGCCTTCGGCCGGGTCGTGGTGGTGGTCGGCGCCGCCGGAGTCGACGGAGCGGGCGGAGCGGCCGGCGTGGTCGGGGCCGGGGTCGTCGGGTCCGGACTGGCCGCGGTCCGGGCCTCGTCGCGGGACGCCCGGTCGTCGGTACGGACGGCGGTCGGGGTCGGCGTGGCGTGATGACCGTGCATGATCCCGAACCCGCCGCCGACCAGGATCGCGGCGGCGAGGACGGGGGCGCCGATCCGGCGTACCCGCGGGGGGATGACGGTGAGGGCACGGACGAGGCGGTGCTGCGACACGAGAAGGGCTCCCAACTCGACGCGCTGGGGGAGTTGGCGCGCCGGTCCCCGACCCTGCCGGGCAGCCGCGCCCGGATCCAAGCCGAGCGAGTGGATCGTGAATGTCGTCACGACGAGACGGGGCGGCCCGGGCAGCGATAGGCCCGACCATCCACGTTTCCGACATGCCCGATTTGTCGAGCCAAAGAGTCGCTCAAGATCCGCTGTGAAGATCCGCGCAACTGTCCGTCAGTTGCGGCGTGCGAGCGCGAAACACCCCGCAACTGATGGACAGTTGCGCGGATCAAGGAGTGCGGATCTTGGTCGGTCTAGCGGGAGAGCAGGAAGGTCACGGTGATCCGCGTGCCGGACGACCCGGCCACGATCTCGACCGCGTCGGCGATCTGGCGCACGATCCACAGTCCGCGGCCGTCGCCGGCGGTCGCGGCGACCGGGTCCCGGCCGGCCCGGTCAGGGTCGGTCAGGCCGGGGCCGACGTCGGTGACCTCGCACACCACCGCCGGCGGGTCGGTGGTGGCCCACAGCCGCAGCCGGCCCGGCACGGCCGCGGTCGCGCCTCCGTGGCGGACGGAGTTGGAGGCCAGTTCGTGCGCGAGCAGCACCAGGTCGGCCACCCGCGCCGAGGGGAGCCCGAGCGATCCGCCGTGGGCGGCGACCGCGTTGCGCAGCGCGAACAGGTTGTCCGCGCAGAACGTCTGATCCAGCGACACGGAGACCTGGCCCGAGCCGTTTCCGGCGGGGTCGGACGCGTCGGCGGGGACGGCGGTCACCGGCTGGTCACTGGTCACCGGGCGTCTCCGCGATCACCACGCCGGGCAGGTCCGGCAGGCCGACCAGGCGCAGCATCCGCAGCACCGGCCCGCCGCACCGCACCCGCATCGTCCGGCCTGCCGGCAGGCCGGCCACGGCCCGGAAGACGGCCCCGACCGCGGCGGCGTCCATGAAGTGCAGCCGGGCCAGGTTGAGCTCGATGTCCCGGTCCAGCCGCAGCGCCTCGGCCAGCGCCAGCGTCAGCTCCTCGACGTGACCCAGGTCGAGCTCGCCCGCGATGCGCACCCCGGGCGGGGTGTGCTGGCGGCAGATGCGCAGCACCGGATCCTCGTAGTACACGGCAGCGGCGACGGCGAGCGGGTGCACCGCGGCCGCGAAGGCGAGCGTCACCGCGTCGAAGATCTCCCGGTCGTACTGGCAGATCGCGGTGAGGCGGCCGTCTCCGAAGAGCTTGTCCACGTCGGACTCGAACACCGGCAACTCGTCGGCGCCCGCACCCGGACGGGAGATCCAGCACATGTCGGCGGTGACGCGCAGGCCGGCGAACCCGTCGCGCTGGGCGTCGTCGAGCTCACGGGCGAGCCACCGCACCATCCGGGCGCCGCCGTTGCGCAGCCACGACTCCTCGCTGGCCGCGATCGTCAACTGGTCGGGCAACAACGGGCGCTCGGGCACGCCGCGGTCGGCCAGCTCGGCCCGCAGCCGTTCGGGCGCGATGCTGTCGGTCAGGCAGAGCACCTTGTTGGATGCCTCGAGGCCGTCACGGACGAACGCGGCGACCAGATCGAGCCGCTCGTCCGGGTCGGAGAAGGTGAGGCAGGCGTGGTCCCCGGGCAGGAGGGCCTCGACGGAGGTTGCGGTAGCCACTCGTTGTCTCTCTCAGATCCGCATTGGCGGTTCACCGTAACCCAGGTCCGGCCGCGCCGCCGGTTCATCATGTTCGCCCAGGCTCCGGGTAACGACGGACATCGATGGAAATCGAGGCACCGCGACGGTCCAGCGGGAGCACTGACCGGCGCCAGCGGAGAGTTGTGGTCGTGGGACTTGGTGGCAGCCAGCAACCGCCAAGTCCCACGACAGCCTCAGGGGTGCAGCGCGGCGGCCGGGTCCGCGGCCGCCTGGATGAGCTGCTCCGGGCCGACGGCGCCGAGCAGCACCCGGCCGTCGTCGGTGTGCAGCACGCTGAACAGCGAACCGGCCAGCATCCGCCCGTGCCCGAAGGCGCCGCTCACCTCGGGCAGCGAGGCGAAGGCCTTGTCGAGGTCGGCGCTGCCGGACGTCCCGTCGGTCGCTGCCGGGAGCCGGAACACGAGCACGCTGCTCCAGCCGGAGCCGACCACCGCGAACCCGCTGCCGGCCGGCTTTCCGTCCTTGTGCGCGGTGGAGTCCGGCCCGGAGGTCGGGGCCTCGACGATCTTGGTACCCGGCGGCGGGTTGAACGTGAACTCGGCCGCGTCCGGCTTGGTCAGGCTGATCTGGGTGAACCCGAACTCCACCGCGGGTGTACCGGCACCGCGGGCGAAGACCTGCAGCCGCAAGGGGATGTGCGCCTGCGCGTCGATGGCCAGACGGATCGACCCGATCCGCGACCCAAGATCCTTCGGCGACACCACCAGCTCGTACGCGTCCCGCCCGGCGACCGTGGTGGGACCGCTTGAGGTCACGGTGGCGGTCTGGCCGAGCAGCGTCATCGCCAACCCGGCGAACTGCTCCGGTCCACCGCCCTGACCCAGGGACGGCAGTCCGGTCGGGAACGGCGACGGGCCGATGCCCGTACCCGCGTGGGTTTTTCCGTCGGTCGCGGACGTGGTGTGGTGCACGGCGGAGTTCGTCCGGCTCGACCAGATCCACTGGTCGGTGCCGTTGTTGATCACGTCGGTCTCGCCGAGCGGGCCGAGCAGCGCGACGCGGGCCTGGTTGGGCCCGGCGAACCACACGCGGACCGTGTGGGTGCCGGCGAGCAGCGAGGCGAGGTCCGGACCGCCGTCGGGCGAGCTCATCGGCGGCAGGCCGAGGTCGACCCGGGCCACCATCGTGCCGGAGAATCCGTCGAGCTTGGCCGACTGCATGTCGACCATGAGCTGGGCCGCGGAGCGGGGAGCCGGCGTGCGGTCCGCCGCCGCCGTGACCGCGCCGATCGCGGCACCGCCACCAAGCACGGCCACCGCGGCCGCGCAGGGCACCAGCCAGCGGCGGACCCGGGGCGAGGTCAGGATTGTCACCAGATCATGGTGCCTGTCCGGCGCTGTGACCGGGCTGAGGGTACAGGTGTCGGATCCACCGGCGCGTGACACTCTGGTATACGTGCGACTGCTGGTGGTGGAGGACGAGGCCCGCCTGGCCACGGCGCTGCAGCGCGGCCTGCAGGCGGAGGGTTTCGCCGTGGACCTGGCCTTCGACGGGCCCAAGGGGCTCGACCTGGCTCGGCACGGCGAGTACGACGCGATGATCCTCGACGTCATGCTGCCCGGGCTGTCCGGGTACCGGGTGGTGCGGGCGCTGCGGGCCGAGGGGCACTGGCTGCCCGTGTTGATGCTGTCGGCCAAGGACGGCGAGCACGACCAGGCCGACGGGCTCGACTGCGGGGCCGACGACTATCTGACCAAGCCCTTCTCGTACGTGGTGCTCCTGGCTCGACTGCGGGCGCTGCTGCGCCGGGGCGCGCCAACCCGACCCGTCGTGCTGCAGGTCGGCGAGGTGGCCCTCGACCCGGCCAGCCGCCGGGTCACCGTGGGCGGCAATGAGGTGAACCTCACCACCCGCGAGTACGGGCTGTTGCAGTACCTGATGCGCCGGGCGGGCTACGTCGTCTCCAAGACCGAGCTGCTCGACCACGTCTGGGACGCGGCCGAGGAGACGGCGCCGAACGCGGTCGAGGTCTACATCGGGTACCTGCGGCGCAAGCTGGGTCGCCACGTCCTGGAGACCGTGCGCGGGGCGGGCTATCGCCTGGTGCCGGGCACCGCCCTGACCTGACCCGCCCATGACCTGGTGGCGGCGCCGGACGCTGCGCGTACGGCTGCTGCTCATCGGGGTGGTGGGGCTCAGCCTCGGCCTGCTCGCCGGCGGCCTCGCGCTGGTGGCCGCGCTCGGGGTGGTGCTGCAGCGATCCGTCGACGC
>Ga0068864_100001378_pt1 | contig 20136 bp, 14 predicted proteins | sample KBSSwiS72_FD_66586 | JGI IMG/M metagenome (GOLD analysis project Ga0068864, IMG submission 66586) | Switchgrass rhizosphere microbial communities from Kellogg Biological Station, Michigan, USA - KBS Switchgrass S7-2 | ecosystem: Host-associated > Plants > Roots > Rhizosphere > Soil ... | reverse complement strand
AAGCCGATCGTCGGCCCCGACGGTGTGCACAACGCGACCCCGCTGAACTTCGGCGCCGGCCACGTTGTTCCGTCCGCGATGTTCGACCCGGGTCTGGTGTACGAGTCGGACCTCACCGACTGGGTGCGCTACGGCTGCGGTATCGGCCAGTTCCAGCTGGTCTTCGTCGCCTCGGTGTGCCAGGCGTTCGGGTCGATCGACCCGAGCAACCTCAACTACCCGACGATCGCGGTCGGCGACCTGGCCGGTGGCCAGACCGTCACCCGCACGGTCACGAACGTGATGACCGACGCGGCCGGGATCTACGACGTGCAGGTCAACGCTCCCGCGGGCACCACCGTGAAGGTCAGCCCGACTCACCTGGTGATCCCGCCGGGCCAGTCGCGCAGCTTCTCGGTGACCATCACCCGCACCAACGCGCCGCTGGGCCAGTACACCTTCGGCTCCATCACCTGGGTGGAGGAGAAGGGCGCCACCAGCCCGCACAGCCACTCGGTCCGCAGCAACATCGCGGTCCGGCCGGTGGCGCTGGCGGCTCCGCTGGAGATCGCGGGTAGCGGCGGCAGCGGCTCGGCCGCCATCACGGTGAGCCCCGGCTACACCGGCACCCTCAACGCGGCTCCGAAGGGGCTGGCGGCGGACACCGGTACGAGCCAGGTGCTCAACGGTGTGAACACCAACTTCAACACCGCCAACCCGCAGCCGGGTCCGGCCGTGCTGAAGGTGACCACCACGGTGCCGGCCGGCACCCGACTGGCCCGGTTCGCGACGTTCGACGCGGACTACCCGGCCGGGACCGACCTGGACGTGTTCGTCTACCGGTCGGGCACCAACCAACTGCTCGGCTCCAGCGCCGGCGGTACGGCTGAAGAGATCGTGACCTTCAACAACCCGACGGGCGCGTACGACATCTACGTCGTGCAGTTCGCGCTCGCCGGTGGCGCGACCTCGCAGACCGTGAAGGAGCACGCGTTCGTGGTTCCGAACGGGACCACGGCCACGGCGCTGACCACGTCGCCCGCGACCCAGTCGGTGACCACGTCGGTGTCGGCAACGGTCAACGCCGGTTGGGCCGGCCTCGCCGCGGGCCTGTACCTGGGTGTGGTCGACTTCAACGACGGCACCAACGCGATCGGCTCCACGATCGTGACGGTCCGGGTGTAACGGTCGTCTGAAACATACGGCCGGCGGGTCCCGATCCCGGGGCTCGCCGGCCGTATCGTTTCCCGTCACCGTCGCTGCTGGCCACGTCGACGACTCAGGGACGTCGCCTAGGATGGGGGAACCGTGAAGAAACGTCACTTCCTCGTGCTGCTGACCCTCGTGTTGGCCGGGTGCGGTGTCGGCACCCCACCGCCCATGACGCCGTACCCGCTCCCGTCGACTACACCTCCCGCTACGGCATCGGAGTCGCCTGTGCCGAACTCATCCGGCCTCCCGCGGCCGAACAGCGCTTCCCCCAAACCGCAGGCCGAGATCACCGTTGTCGGCACCGTCGAGGAGGGGGTCGAACACGGGTGCACGATCCTGCGCTCCGGCGAGGCCCTGTACCAACTGATGGGCAGCACCGACCCGCTCATCATGATCGGCGCCCGGATCAGCGTGACCGGCAAGACCAACCCTGGTCTGGTCACCACCTGCCAGCAGGGCACGCCGCTGCTGGTGATCGCGGTCCGACCGGCCTAATGGGAGGGCAGTCCTCCCCGAGCGGTCCGTCTGTGGTGGGGAAGGATGCGTCTCGAGCCGCCGACGGGATGATCACTGTACCGGCCGGAGATGTGATCTCTAGACCTAGAGGGTGGCCCCGTCGGTCGCTGGAGACTGTGGTCAGCTCGTGGGGTGTTGCGCCGTAGAGCGCTATCCATTAGGCCGCTGCGCAGGCTCCTGGCTCGCATCGAGTCGGGGAGGGAGCGATTGGAGATCTACTGCGGTATCGACTGGTCCGAGCGGCATCACGACGTTGCCGTTGTGGACCGGGCCGGTGTCCTACTTGGGCGTCGACGGATCACAGACGACCTGGCCGGGTTCACCGACCTGACGGCCTTGTTGGCCGAACACACTGGCGATGAGTTCACAGCCGTCGACGTGGCGATCGAGACGGACCGAGGCTTGCTGGTGGCCGCGTTGCGGGCGGCCGGGCATCGGGTCTACGCGATCAACCCGAAGGCGGTTGACCGGTACCGCGACCGGCATGCGGTGTCGGGAGCCAAGTCCGATCCCGGCGATGCGTTGGTGCTGGCCCACTTGCTACGCACCGACCGCGACCACCACCGGCCGCTGGCCGCCGACACCGAGCTGGGCCAGGCGGTCAGTGTGCTCGCCCGTGCCCACCAGGACATGGTCTGGGCACGTCAACAGGACACCAACCGACTGCGATCGCTGCTGCGCGAGTTCTTCCCGGCCGCCCTGACCGCGTTTGCGGATCTGACCACCAAGACCGCGCTGACCGTGTTGGCCGCAGCACCGACGCCAGCCGCCGCGGCTGCGTTGACCCGGGCGAACCTGATCGCGTTGCTGCACGCGGCCGGGCGCGGAACCCGACCTGCGGACGCAGCACGACTGGTCGAGGTCTTCGGCCAGCCGCAGCTGCATCAACCACCTGCCGTCGAAGACGCGATGGGGGAAGCGGTAAGGGCCATCGTGCGCACTGTGGCCGCGACTAGCGAATCGATCAAGGACTTGGAGAAGGCGCTGAACGCGTCTTTTGAGCAACACCCGGACGCCGAGATCCTCGACAGCCTGCCCGGCCTTGGTCTCGTCCTCGGCGCCCGGGTCCTCAGCGAATTCGGTGACGACCCGAACCGCTTCACCCATGCTGCCAGCCGCCGCGCCTACGCCGGCACCGCACCCATCACCCGCGCCTCCGGACGCCACCGAGCCGTCCTGGCCCGACATATCCGCAACAGACGCCTCGCAGACGCCTGCTACCTATGGGCCTTCGCCGCACTCACCAAGTCAGCTGGCGCGCGAGCGTTCTACGACCGCCGACGCGCAGCCGGAGACCACCACAACGCCGCTCTACGACGCCTCGGCAGCAAGCTGATCGGCCAACTCCACCACTGCCTCCACCAACGCCAGCCCTACAACGAGCTCCTCGCCTGGACTCAACCCGAACCGGCTTGACGCGCTATCCGCGTGGGGTGTCTAGGTCGCCTCGTACCCGGCGCCCGTCCGGAACGTTCGCAGGTCCGGCCACTCGGTCCGGGGCTCGGGCAGGCCGAGCAGCGCCGCCGCCTCCCGGCGGGTGAAACCGTTGCAGCGCAACGCGTGTACGGCCAGCGCCGACCGCTCGTACCACAGCTCGGTGGCCGCGTCCATCCAGGTACGCGCGCCGATGGCCTCGCACACGACCGCGTCCAGCTCGGGCGGAAGCACGTACTCCACCTCCAGGTCAAACGACTCGTCCGGTACGTCGAGGATGGTGGCCACCATGTCGCGGACGGCCTGTTCGATCCTGGTCAGGGTCTTCGCGTGCGCTACCCCGTCGAGCGGCGCCATATCGGCACCGTCGTTCGCCGCGACGACCCTGGCCAGCCACCAGTCGTCCTCCCTCCAGGCCCTGATCTCATAGCTCGGCTTCATCGCTCACTCCCGCCCGGGCCCGGATGGCGTCGCTGATCGCCACGAACCGGGCACCCATGCGGATGCCGACGATGTCCGTGGTCAGGTACCGCAGCGGCGTCGGGCGGTGCAGCCGCATCTCCCACAGCTCGTGCCGGGTGGGATCCAGTCCGGCCAGGACGAGCAGCTCAGCGGCGGGCTGCTTGCGACGCGTGGACTCGAAGCGCCGGCCGTCGATCGTGAACTCGACGGGTTTGTTGATGTCGATGACGTTGTCCCTGGTGCCCATCGCTATCCTGTCCCGGGTGTGCCACCCCCAGCGGGCGGTTCACCCTCCTGTCGCCGACGCGGACCCGAGCGAAAGCGATCGCGGAATATTTCTCCGCGTCACTTTCGAACGGCCGCTGGGGCGCGACAACCGGATTGAGATGATGAGGGAGCTGGCGGTCGCCGTGGGGATGAGACACCCCTTGGTGGACGACCGCGCCCGTCTCGACAAGATCACCGACAACATGTACGCGCAGATCCACCGCGTCCTGCACGGGGCGGGCCGGGATCCGAGGGCCGAGCGGATCCTCCACGGTGGACAGTCGGCCGACGACGTGCTGCAGGAGGCGCTGATCGCGCTGCTGGAGTACGACGCCGGCAAGCTGCGCACGACGTGGGAGGCGCTCAGCGTCGGCATCGCCCGGAAGAAGGCGTTCGCCGCGCTGCGCCGGGCCACCCGCGGCCGGCGGGCCGGGAGCGCCGGCCGCGGTGACCCGGACGACGTCACGGTCATCCCACTCGATGCCACGCTCATCGATCCGCGCGACGAGACCGCCGATCCGGAGCTCGCCTTCGAACACACCCAGCAGCAACTCGTGCTGCTGCGGCTGGCCGCGCGGATTTTGTCCGACCGGGAGCGTACGGTCTTCCTCGCGATCCACTTCGACGGCCAGACCCGGGCCGAGCTCGCCGAACAGGTCGGGCTGACACCGCAGGGGATCGGCCAGATGTACGCCCGGGTGCTGAAGTCCCTGTACGCCGCGGCGCGCTCGGACCCAACGTTCCCCACCACCGCTGCGGAGGGAGTGCCACATGAGTGACCACGACGACCCGGTCGACGCCGTGATCGTGGCCTTCCTCGACCACCTCGAGGGCACGGGAGCCAGGCCGACCCTGGACCACCTCGGCGACGGCGACCGGCAGCGCGCGAACGCGATCCTGACCGGCATGGCCACCGCCCGCGGCATCGACCCGCGCGCGGTCCGGCCCTCGGTGGAGTCGCTGCTCGCCGGCACGCCGCTGCAGGGGCTGCTCGCCTTAGCGGCGCGAGAGCTTGCCGAGCGCCCATCAGCTCAAGCGGGACCGGCCACGCCGGACGCGTTACGCCGCCTTCTCGCCACCGTCGACGCCCGCGCCACGGTCGAGCTGGACGGGTCTACCGTCGTCTACTCCTATCTGGACCTGCGGGCCCGGTTCCTGCTCGTGCCGGCTGCCTCCCCCGTGGTCACGGCCGACGTCCGCGGCGGGGTCCGGGCCGCCTTCGAGGCCGACCCCGACACGAGCCGGGTGGGCGTCGTGGCCGCCGCCAGCGACGAGCTGGCGACCCAGATGCTCGCCGTCGACGACCTCGCCGACACCATCACCACCCCGCGGGGCGAGCCGCCGACGCGGTGGGAGCCGGTGCTTCCGGTGGTCGCGGCCACCAAACGCATGCTGGAGCAGCGGGCGCCGGAGTGGCCCGCGTTCGACTTCGACCACGCCCGCCTCGAGCCGCTCGACCTGCCCAGCGTGGTGACCGAGATCGCGCGCACCATCATCGCGCGCGAGGCCGCCCGGTCGTACCGCGGCGAGAAACGGCGTGTGTACAAGGATCTCGTCGGCCGGGAGGCCGCCTTCGTGGACCTCGTCGTGCGCGTCCTCGCGCCGGGGTCGGACCTGGACCTCGACGACGAGACCCGACGCATCGCGCGGGCGGCCGCATGATCAGACGACTGCGCATCCAGGGCTGGCGGGCCTTCGACGACGTGACGCTGGAGCTCGGCGAAGGGCTGACCTTCGTCGTGGCCGACAACGGCGTGGGCAAGACGTCGCTCGTGCAGGCCGCCTCCTGGGGCCTCTACGGTGGACTGTCCCAAGTGGACATCCGAGCCGCGCGCCGGATCGGATCGCCACTGACCCGCGTCGACGTGGAGGTGGAGCTGCCCGACGGGCGCATGCTGTCGGTCGGGCGGGAGGCCCGTGACCGGGGCGGCGACACCGTATGGACGCGGCTCGGCGAGGAGGAGCTCGACGACGACGGCCTCGCCTTCGCGTTGGGTGAGGCGTTCGGCGCGAGTCGCGAGTTCCTGTCGAAGACCACACTTCTCCCCAGCGACGCCGTCGCTGATGACGACGCCTTCCATTTGCAGAAACATCTGCGCAAGGTGTTCGGCGTCGAGGACCTGCAGCGCGCCGCGGAGGCGGTGCGACGGCTGCACACCGAGGCCGGGGCGGCCGCTCGGCAGTTGCGCCAAGCGAGTCGGCAGGCGGCCGCTGACCTGTCCCGGCTGCGTTCCGAGCTCGCTGCGGCCGAAGCCGCGTTGACGGTCGCCGACAACGCCCGCGCGGATGCCCGACGGGCGCTGTCGCTGGCCGAGGGCGAGCTGCGCCAGGCCCGCGAGGCTGCAGCGAGGCGCGAGGCGGTCGCGGCCGCCCGGCAGAGCTTCGCCGAACTTGTCGCGACCGCCCGCGAGGCCCTGGGCAAGGGCGCCCGGCTGGGCCGGCCCGCCACCCCGGCCGACCTGGCCGCGAAGCTGGAGGCGGCCGAGGTTGCCGCGGCCGAGGCGGTCGACGCGCACCGGCGGGAGGCGGCCGAGGTGGCCGGTCGGCTCGCCGCCGTCGAGGTGGCCGCAACCGCGCTCGCCACGGCCGAGGCGGAGTGCCCAGTCTGCCGTCGCGACCTATCCCCCGACGACCTCGTCCACGCCGGCGAGGCGCACGCGCAGGAGCTCGCGGATCTGTTGAGCCGGCAACTCTCGCTGGCGGCCCAGGTCGAGTCGGCCCAGGCGTTGCTGACCACCTTGCGCGCGCTGGGCCGGCGGGCGTCGCGGCTGCGCGGCCTCTCTCCGGTCGGCGACGATGGTCCGGACGTGACCGCGGCTTCCGTTGCGGCCCAGGCCGGTCAGGCCGAGCTGGACCGGCTCGCGGACCGGGCGGCCGAGGCCCGCACGCGGCTGGTCGCGCTCACCGCGCAGGTCGCCGAGGAGGCCCGGATCGCCGAGGAGTCCGAGCAGGCCTACCGGGTGCACCAGCGCGAAGCCGTGACCAACGTGGCCGCCGAGGTCATGCAGGCCGCCGCCGACGCGATCGTGACCCAGCGGATCGACCCCCTGGCGGCCGAGATCAGCCACCGCTGGAAGCGGGTCTTCGGGGAGCGCGGCTCCCTGCAGCTCCGCCCGGACGGACGGCTCGTCCTGGTCCGCGGCATCCACGAGATCCCGTTCAGCCAGTTCTCCAGCGGCGAGAAGGTGGTGGCGCTGCTCGCGACCCGCCTGCTGGTGCTGGGCGCCTCGACCCGCGCCTCGTTCCTCTGGCTGGACGAGCCACTGGAACACCTCGATCCGCGCAACCGCCGGATCACCGCCTCGCTCATGTCGGCCGCCGGCCAGCACGTACGGCAGATCCTCGTGACCACGTACGAGGAGGCGCTGGCGCGCCGGCTCGCCTCGGCCGCGTCCGCCCACCTGCGCTACGTCCGCTCCCCCGAAGCCTGACCCGCTCCCCTTGTCACCCCGCCCCGTTGAGGGCGCGCCGTGGCGACCAAGATCCGCACAACTGTCCAGATGTTGTGGGGTGGGAGCGCTCCCGACGGCGCAACATGTGGAGAGTTGTGGGGATCTTGGCCGCGCGACGAGGGTTGACAACCACCGCGTCATAACGCGATAGTGTCGCGTTATGGCGAACCATCCTCCGCTCGCGATCAGCACCACCGCGCTGCGCAAGTCGTACGGGCGCAAGCTCGTGCTGGACGGCATCGACCTCGACGTGGCGGCGGGCAGCGTGTTGGCTCTGCTCGGCCCGAACGGGGCCGGCAAGACGACCATGGTCCAGATCATGTCCACGCTGATCCGGCCCGACTCCGGGCGGGTGCTCGTGGGCGGGCACGACGCCATCGCCGACCCGGGCGCGGTCCGCCGGCTGATCGGCGTCACCGGCCAGAACTCGGCCGTGGACAACCTGCTCACCGGCACTGAGAACCTGAGCCTGATGGCCGACCTCATGCATCTGTCCAGAGTGGAGGGTCGCCGCCGGGTGGTCGGGCTGCTGGAGCGGTTCGAGCTGGTCGACGCGGCCCGCCAACCCGTCGCGACCTACTCCGGTGGCATGCGGCGTCGGCTCGACCTGGCGATGACCCTGGTCGGCGACCCCCGCATCATCTTCCTCGACGAGCCGACGACCGGGCTCGACCCGCGCAGCCGGCGCACCATGTGGCAGATCATCCGCAACCTGGTCGCGGACGGCGTCACGATCCTGCTGACCACGCAGTACCTGGAGGAGGCCGACCAGCTGGCCGACCAGGTGGCGCTGCTGGACCACGGCCGGATCATCGCGCAGGGTACGCCGGACGAACTCAAGCGCCGCATCCCCGGCGGCCACATCCGGCTCCAGTTCACGCACCTCTCCTCGCTCGAGGCGGCCGCCCGCGCGCTCGGAGTGTCCACTAGCGACACGTCCACAAGTGACACTGACGCGCTCACCCTCGACGTCCCCGGCGACGGCGGCGTCCGCACGCTGCGCTACCTGCTGGCCGAGCTGGACCGGGCCGACATCGACGTGGCCGGCCTGTCGGTGCACACGCCCGACCTCGACGACGTCTTCCTCACCCTCACCGGCACCACAGAAGAAGGGGCCCTGCGATGAGCTACGCGCTCCGCGACTCCAGCACGATGCTGCGGCGCTACCTGCTCCACATGCGACGGTACCCCGTGATGACCTTCATGGTGATCATGATCCCGGCGGTCTTCCTGCTGCTGTTCGTCTTCGTGCTCGGCGGCACGCTCGGCGCCGGGCTGGGCGGCGACCGGTCCGCGTACGCGAACTACGTGGCACCGGGGATCCTGCTCCTCGCCATCGCCGGCGCCGGCCAGGGCACCGCGATATCGGTCGCGATGGACATGTCGGAGGGCATCATCGCGCGGTTCAAGACGATGGCGATCTTCAGGCCGTCGGTGCTGACCGGGCACGTGCTCGGCAGCGTGGTCCAGACCGTGGTCGGGCTCGCGATCGTGGTCGCGATCGCGATCGGCGTGGGGTTCCGGCCGACCGCGACCCCGGTCGAGTGGCTCGCCGCGACCGGCGTACTGGCGATGGTCTCCTTCGCCGTCATCTGGGTCTGCCTCGCCCTCGGCCTGGTCACGAAGAGCGTCGAGGCGGCGAGCAACCTGCCCATGCCGTTGCTGTTGCTGCCGTTCCTGGGCAGCGGGTTCGTGCCCACCGACTCGATGCCCACGGCGGTGCGCCTGTTCGCGCAGTACCAGCCATTCACGCCGGTGATGGAGACGCTGCGCGGACTGCTGCTCGGCACCGCGATCGGCAACAACGGCATCCTCGCGGTCGCCTGGTGCGCGGCCATGACCGTCGGCGGGTTCGTCTGGTCGGTCAAGCTCTACAACCGGGACCCGCGGCCGTAATCCGCCCGCTGATCGGGCCATTGACAGTGATGGTGGGCGTCGCGACCATGGCGGCGTGGCCGCTCCCCTCGCGGCCGCGCTCGGCGCGGCCCCCGCTGCTCCATTGTGGCTGGTGTTCGTCACCGGGCTGGTCGCCGCGGCCGTCGCGGCCGGGGCGTGGGTGTTAGCCCGGGCCGCGGTGACGATCGCCCACGAGGGCGGGCACGCCCTGGCGGCGTCGGCGGTGGGCGTGCGGGTCAAGCACATCCAGATCCATGCAAACGGCGACGGCGGCACCGCGTTCGCGAACCTGGACAGCCCGGGCCGGGACTTCCTGACCACGGTGGCCGGCTACCTCGCGCCGCCGCTGTTCGGCACCGCCGGCGCCATCCTGCTCTCGACCGGCCGGGTCCGGGCCGTGCTGTGGCTGAGCCTGGTGTTGGTCGCCGCCGGGCTGTGGCTGGCCAAGGGGCGGTTCAGCGTGGGCGCGATGGTCGCGCTTGGCGGAGTGCTGTTCCTCGTGATCCGGTACGCCGGTGCCGGTGCGCAGACCTTCTTCACGTACACCTGGATCTGGTTTCTGCTCATCGGCGGCATCCGCACCGTGCTCATCCTGTCCGACCTGCGGGCCGAGGCCAAGGACACCAGCTCCGACGCGTTCGTGCTGGGCCGGCTCACCTCGCTGCCGGCCGCGGTCTTCGTCGGCTTCTTCGCCGTGGTCTCCTTCGCCGCGCTGGTGGCCGGCGGGCTCATCATGGCCGGCGCGCTCAGATGATCCCGGCTTTCCAGGTTTGCCCGTCGGCTTGGTGACACTGGAGTGTCGGACCCTGCTCCGAGTTGCGGACGATCTTTACTCTGCTCCGTCATGAGAAAGTTTCTGATCATCACGGCCCTGGCCGGTGTCACATTCGCTGTCGCGGGCTGCGGGCCCGACTCCTCGACCTCCGCCAACTCGAACCCCGCCGGAGGTGGCGGCGGCGCCAGCAAGTCGGCGTCGTGCGACCTGGCTCCGTCCTCGCTCATCAAGTCCCAGCTCGGCCTGGACGTCGGGACGCCGTCGAAGACCGACAACGGCGGCTCCGTCGTGGTGTGCACGTATCCGCCGGCCCCTGGTGCCACCAAGACCGTCATCGTGCGCTTCGACACCGACAGCAGCGCGACCCAGTTCAAGACGACCCGGGACGGGTACGCCCCGCAGAACATGCAGACGACGGACTTCCCCGGGTTCGGCGACGAGGCGTACACGAACACCATCTCCGTCAGCAACCTCGGCATCACCACCAACACGCTGGTGGCCCGCAAGGGCAAGGTCGAACTGCTGGTCTCGTCCTCCGCGTCGTTCGAGCAGGAGAAGTCGCTGGAGCAGAAGCTGTTCGACGCGCTCGCCTGAGGCGGGGCTGAGTCTGACCTACCGTGGGACGGGTGAGGGCGATCGCGCTGCTCCTCGTCGCTGCGGTGGGTGCTCTGACACTCGCGCACGGGCTCATCCGAGGCCGACGCCTGGCCTGGTGGGGTGCGGCTCTTCTGCTCGCCGTGGCCGTGGTCGCGGCCCGACACGGACACCCGTGGCGGGTCGGCGCGTTGGTGCTGATACTCGCGGTGCTGGTGTTGCAACGCGGGCGGTTCCGGGCACCGCACCCGGCACCGGAGCCGGGCACACCGACCCAACGCCAGGCCGTGCGCACGATGGTCGACCAGGCGGCGTCGGACAGCCTGGCCCCGTTCGCGACCCGGCAGGACAAGTCCTATGTGTTCAGTCCGGACGGCCAGGCGGCGATCGGGTACCGGGTGGTGCTCGGCACCGCCGTGGTCGGCGGCGACCCGGTCGGCAGCCCCGACCAGATCGGCGCCGCGATGGCGGTGTTCCTGGACGTGTGCAAGCGGCACGGGTGGCGCCCGGCGGTGCTCGGCGCCACCGACCAGGCGGCCGGCGAGTGGCGTCGGCACCGCCTGCGCGGCATGGTGATCGGCGACGAGGCGGTGCTCGACGTCGCCTCGTTCTCGTTGCAGACGCGGCGGATGCGCAACGTACGGCAGGCGGTCTCCCGCACTCGCAACGCGGGCGTGGAGGTCACGTTCGGCCCGACGAGTGCCGCGCTCGAGCAGGAGCTGCGGCCGGTCCTGGATGACTGGCTCGCCGGCCGCCAGCTGCGCGGCTTCTCGATGAACCTCGACGAGATGCTGGCCGACCGGCCGGACACGCTCATCGGCACCGCCCGTACCGGTGATGGCGAACCCGTGGCGTTCGCCCGGTTCATCCGGTGCGCGGGCGGGCAGACGCTCACGCTCGACGTGGCGCCGCGGCGCCGGGACGCACCGAACGGGGTGGTCGAGCGGCTCATCGTGGAGGCGGTGGCCTACGCCCGGTCCGCCGGGATACGCGAGGTGTCGCTCAACTTCGCCGCGTTTCGGCGGGTATTCGAGTCCCCCGCGGCGCTGTCCCGGGTGGTGGCCCGGCTGACCCACATCGCCGACCCGTGGATCGGGATCGGCCCGCTCTACCGGTTCTGCGCGAAGTTCGACCCGCACTGGCGCCAGCGCAGCCTGATGATGCGGTCCTGGCGCAGCATCGCCGCAGTCGGCGCCGCCGCCATCATGACCGAGCTCCGTCCGTCCACTATGGAATCAGAACGGCGGCGCCGGTTACCCGGTCGGCGGCGAGATCCGCGAGGGCCCGGTCGGCGCCGTCCAACCCGTACGGGGTAGTCGTCACGTCCAGGCGGTGCCGGGCTGCGAAGTCGAGTAGGTCCCGGCCGTCCTGGCGGGTGTTCGCGGTGACGCTGCACAGCGTCCGCTCCTGGAACAGGTGGCGCTCGTAGTTGAGCGACGGGATGTCGGTCAGGTGGATGCCGGCGACCGCGAGCGTTCCGCCGCGGTCCAGCCCCTCCAACGCGACCGGGACGAGGTCCCCCACCGGGGCGAACAGGATCGCGGCGTCGAGCGGCTCGGGCGGCTGGGCGTACGCGTCGTTGGCCGAGGACGCGCCGAGCTCCACGGCCAGTTCACGGGCGGCCTCGGCCCTGGTGAACACGTGTACCCGGGCGCCCTCGGCCAACGCGATCTGAGCGGCCAGGTGCGCCGACGCGCCGAACCCGTACACGCCCAACCGCCCGCCCGCGGGCAGCCGGGACCGGCGCAACGCCCGGTAGCCGATGATCCCGGCGCACAGCAACGGGGCCAGTTGGGCGTCGGTGTAACCGTCCGGCAGCTCGTACACGTAGTCGGCCGGCGCCACTGTGTACTCCGCGTAGCCGCCGTCGTCGTCCCACCCGGTGTAGCGCGAGTACGGGCAGAGGTTCTCCGCACCGCTGGTGCAGAAACGGCACTCGCCGCAGGTGTACCGCAGCCAGGCCACGCCGACCTTCTGGCCGGTCTCCTCGACCACGCCGACCACCTCGTGACCCGGCGTGACCGGTGTCTTGTGTGGCGGCAGGTCCTCCTCGACCACGTGCAGGTCGGTCCGGCAGACGGCACAGGCGAGCACCCGGATCAGCAGCTCACCCGGGCCGGGCACGGGCATTGGCCGGTCCACCCTCGTCAGGCGCCGTCCCTGCGCTTCCCAGGCCAGCACGGGCCCACTCTACGTTCCAGCGCGCCTACCATGAGCCAACCCCTAGGTTTGGTCGCCAGCCCATTCTTTGGGAGGCTTACTCCGTGATCAGCCGTATCGCCATCGTCAACCGGGGAGAGGCCGCGATGCGGCTCATCCACGCCGTCCGCGAGCTCAACGCAGAGTCGTCGGCGGCCCCGATCGAGACCATCGCGCTCTACACCGAGGCCGAGCGGTCGGCCACCTTCGTCCGCGAGGCCGACGACAGCTACTGCATCGGGCCGGCGTCGGCGCGCCCGTACCTCGACCACGCCGTGCTCGAACGGGCGCTGGTCGCGACGCGCGCGGACGCGGCCTGGGTCGGTTGGGGCTTCGTCGCCGAGGATCCCACCTTCGCGGAGCTCTGCGAGAAGGTCGGCGTCACGTTCATCGGCCCCAGCCCTGACGCGATGCTCAGGCTGGGCGACAAGATCGGCGCGAAGCTGATCGCCGAAGAGGTCGGCGTCCCGGTGGCTCCGTGGAGCCGTGGCGCGGTGGAGAGCCTGGACGCGGCGAAGCGGGCGGCGAACGAGATCGGGTACCCGCTGATGCTCAAGGCGACCGCCGGCGGTGGCGGCCGAGGCATCCGGGTCGTTCGCGGTGACGACGAGCTCTCCGATGCCTTCGAGCGCACCAGCCTCGAGGCCCAGCGGGCGTTCGGCAGCGGCGTCGTCTTCCTCGAGCGTCTGGTGACCGGGGCGCGCCACGTCGAGGTGCAGGTGATCGCGGATGGCCAGGGCACCGCGTGGGCGCTGGGCGTGCGGGACTGCTCGGTGCAGCGGCGCAACCAGAAGGTCATCGAGGAGTCCGCCTCGCCGGTGCTCTCGCCCGAGCAGGCCGGCGAGCTGAAGGCGGCCGCCGAACGGCTCGCGATCGCGGTGGGCTACCGCGGCGCCGCCACCGTGGAGTTCCTGTACCACCCGGGCGACAAGCTGTTCGCGTTCCTCGAGGTCAACACCCGGCTGCAGGTCGAGCACCCGATCACCGAGGCCACCACCGACTTCGACCTGGTCAAGGCGCAGCTGCACGTGGCCGCCGGCGGCCGATTGGAGGGTCAACCGCCGCCCGAGATCGGACACGCGATTGAGGCGCGACTCAACGCGGAGGACCCGGACCGCGACTTCGCCCCGTCTCCCGGCCGGATCGTCCGGCTGATCCTCCCCAGCGGTCCCGGCATCCGGGTCGACACCGGCGTCAGCGAGGGCGATGTCATTCCGGCCGACTTCGACTCGATGATCGCGAAGATCATCGCGTACGGGCGTACCCGTGACGAGGCCCTGGGCCGGCTGCGGCGGGCGGTCGGTGAGACCACGGTCATCATCGAGGGCGGCGCCACGAACAAGAGCTTCCTGCTGGAGCTGCTCGAGGCGCCCGAGGTGATCGACGCCAGCGCCGACACCGGCTGGATCGACCGGGTCCGCGGGGACGGGCGCCTGGTCTCCACCCGGCACTCCGGTGTCGCCCTCGCCGCGGCCGCCATCGAGGCGTACGAGGACGAGGCCATCGCCGAACGGCAGCGGCTCATGTCCACCGCGCACGGCGGGCGTCCGCAGGTGCAGCACCAGAGCGGCCGGCCGATCGACCTCAAGCTGCGCGGCGCGACCTACCGGGTGAGCGTCGCCCAGACCGGGCCGCACCGGTTCCGCGTCGGCATCTCGGACGCGTCCACTGTGGACGTCGAGCTGGACCGGTTCGACGAGCACACCGGCCGGATCCTGGTCAACGGCCGGCGTTTCCGGCTCGTGTCCGACACTCACGGGCCGGTCCACCTCGTGGAGGTGGATGGGATCACGCACCGCATCAGCCGGGACGAGGGCGGCGTACTGCGCTCGCCGGCGCCGGCCCTGGTCGTGGCGACCCCGCTGCAGGTCGGCGACGAGGTCGAGGCGGGCGCGCCCGTACTCGTCCTGGAGAGCATGAAGATGGAGACCGTGCTGCGCGCGCCGTTCAAGGCGCGGCTGCGCGAGTGCCTGGTCTCGGTCGGCAGCCAGGTGGAGACCGCGGCACCGCTGCTGCGCCTGGAACCGATCGGCGACGAGGCCGCCAGCGCGGGCCCGGCGACCGAGGCCGTCGACCTGGATCTGCCGGCAGAGCCGACCGAGCAGTCCGCCGAGGACCGGGCCGCGCAAGGCATCGCCGACCTGCGCAGCCAGCTGCTCGGGTACGACCGGGACCCCCGCGACGAGCGCCGCGCGCTCGCCAGCTACCTGGCCGCCCGGGCCGAACTCGACCCCCGCCCACTCGAGGCTGAGGTCGAGCTGCTGCAGGTGTTCGCCGACCTGACCGAGCTGAGCCGCAACCGGCCGGCCGGTGAGGAGGCCGAGGACGACACGCGGGTGCACAGCCCGCGCGAGTACTTCCACGCGTACCTGCAGAGCCTCGACGTCGACCGGGCCGGGTTGTCGGAGGTCTTCCGCAGCCGCCTCGCCCGGGTGCTGGCGCACTACGGTGTGCACGACTTCGAGCGCACGCCGGCGCTGGAGGACGCGGTGTTCCGCATCTTCCTTGCCCAGCAACGCGCCTCGGCCGACGTCGCGGTGGTCGTCACGTTGCTGCAGCAGTGGATGACCGAACAGCTGCCCGGCAACGGCCTGCGCAAGGCGGTCGGCCTGGCGCTGGAGCACCTCATCTTCGCCACCCAGCTCCGGTTCCCGGTCGTTGGCGACCTGGCCCGGGGCATCGTGTTCCGCTGGGCCGGCCAGCCGATGTTGCGTCGCAAGCGGGCCGAGGTGTACGCGGGAGTGCGTAGCCATCTGCGCTACCTCGACGAACATCCCGACGCGCTCGACCGGGCCGAGCGGATCGCGATGATGGTCGCCTCGCCCGAGCCGCTGGTCCGGCTGCTCGGCCAGCGCATCGGCCGGCCGGACGTCGACCACGGCCCGATGCTGGAGGTGCTCAGCCGCCGGTACTACGGCAGCCGCGGCGCCCGCGACGCCAGAACCGTTCAGGTGGGCGGAGAGTCGTTCTTCGTCGCGCGGTACGAGGATGACGAGCCGTTCGACCTCATCGCGGCGGCCACCGACTTCACCGACCTGCCCGCGACCCTGGAGAAGGTGGCCGGACTGTCCACTGCGGACTCCGTCGCCGACGTCGCCGACGTGTACGTGGCCTGGTCGGACCAGCCCGACTCGGACGCGATGGCCGCCGCGCTGCAGGCGATCCTCGACCGGGCCGGGCTGCTGGAGCGGCTGCGGCGGGTCACCATGTCGGTGGCCGGCAGCACCGGATCGGCCATGCACCACCACTTCACGTTCCGCGCCGGTACCGGCGAGGACCGCGTCATCCGCGGCCTGCACCCCCGGATCGCGCAGCGCCTCCAGCTGCCCCGGTTGCGCAACTTCGATCTGACCCGCCTGCCGTCGGCCGACGAGGAGGTGGCCGTCTTCCACTGCGTCGCCCCGAACAACCCGGCCGACGAACGCGTCGTCGCGATGGCCCAGGTCCGCGATCTCACCCCGTTGCGCGACGCCGACGGCCGGATCCTCGCGCTGCCCGCGGTCGAGGGCGCGTTGGACGCGTGCCTCGACGCGATCCGCGCGGTGCAGGCGCGGCGGCCGACCCGCAAGCGCTTCGACACCAACCGCATCACCATCTACGCCTGGCCACCGAGCGAGCTGACCATCGACGATCTGGCCATCCTCGCCCAACGGGTGCTGCCGACCACGGCCGGCGCGGGCCTCGAGCAGGTGCTGTTCCTGGGCCGGATGCGCGACGGGGACACCGGCGATCTGGTCGACATCGCGGTCGAGATCACCACCACCGGCGGGCGTCTGCGTCAGCTGGCGATCACCGAGCCGCCGACCGAGCCGATCCAGCCGCTCGACGACTACCGGCAGAAGGTGCTCTCGGCCCGACGGCGCGGCACCACCTACCCGTACGAGCTCACCGACATGTTGGCCGGCCCGGACGGCAAATTCGTCGAGTACGACCTCGTGGACGGCAAGCTGGTCCAGGTTGACCGGCCGAAGGGGCAGAACAAGGCCGGGATCGTCGTCGGCGTGGTCAACACGCCGACCCCGCTGTACCCCGAGGGCATCGTCCGGGTCGTGCTGCTCGGCGACCCCACCAAGGCACTCGGCGCGCTGGCCGAGGCGGAGTGCGCCCGGGTGATCGCCGCCCTCGACCTGGCCGAGCGGATGCGCGTACCGGTGGAATGGTTCGCGCTCTCGGCCGGTGCGCGCATCTCGATGAACTCCGGCACCGAGAACATGGACTGGGTGGCGGCCGCGCTCAAGCGGATCGTCGAGTTCACCCAGGCCGGCGGCGAGATCAACATCGTGGTCGCCGGCATCACCGTCGGCGCCCAGCCGTACTGGAACGCCGAAGCCACGATGGTCATGCACACCAAGGGAATCCTGGTGATGACCCCCGACTCCGCGATGGTGCTGACCGGCAAGCAGTCGCTGGACTTCTCGGGCGGAGTGTCGGCCGAGGACAACTTCGGCATCGGCGGCTACGACCGGGTGATGGGCCCCAACGGTCAGGCCCAGTACTGGGCACCGGACCTGCCGGCCGCCCGCAACCTGCTGATGGCGTACTACGACCACACGTACATCGCGCCCGGCGAGACGAGGCCCCGCCGGGCGGTCACCTCCGACCCGGTCGACCGCGACATCTCGAACTTCCCGCACACCTTGCCGGACAGCGACTTCGGATGCGTCGGCGACATCTTCTCCGCGGAGCGCAACCCGGACCGGAAGAAGGCCTTCGACATCCGCACGCTCATGCGGGCGCTGGCCGACCAGGACCATCCGATCCTCGAGCGCTGGGCCGGCATGGCCGACGCCGAGACCGCCGTCGTCCAGGACGTGCACCTCGGCGGGATCCCGGTGTGCCTGCTGGGAATCGAGTCGCGGCCGGTGCCGCGGCGCGGGTTCCCGCCCACCGACGGTCCTGACACCTACACCGCCGGGACGCTGTTCCCCCGCTCGTCGAAGAAGGCGGCCCGGGCGATCAACGCGGCCAGTGGCAACCGTCCGCTGGTCGTGCTGGCCAACCTGTCCGGCTTCGACGGCTCCCCCGAGTCGATGCGCCAGCTGCAGCTCGAGTACGGCGCGGAGATCGGCCGGGCGATCGTCAACTTCCGGGGACCGATCGTGTTCTGCGTGATCTCGCGCTATCACGGCGGCGCGTTCGTGGTGTTCTCCAAGGCCCTCAACGCGAACATGACCGTGCTCGCGGTCGAGGGTTCGTTCGCGTCCGTCATCGGTGGGGCGCCCGCCGCGGCCGTCGTCTTCGCCGGCGACGTCGACGCGCGTACGGCCAAGGACCCTCGGGTGGCCGAGCTGGACGCCAAGGTCGCCGCGGCGTCCGGTGTCGACCGGGCGGCGCTCATCACCCAGTTGATGGACGTTCGGGCCGCCGTGCGGGCGGAGAAGCTGGGCGAGGTGGCGGCCGAGTTCGATGGCATCCACAGCATCCAGCGCGCCGTCGAGGTCGGTTCGGTGGACGCCATCATCCGGCCCCAGGAGCTGCGCCCGCGGATCATCGAGGCGGTCGAGAACGGCCTCGCCGTCTAAATCGCATCGCCGACCCGGGCCGTGTCCGCTACCGTGGCGGCCATGCCCGGGCTTTCGGTGGTGTGCTGCACGCGGCGGTTTGCCGCGCGGCGACGAACCACGGCCTGACTCCGCTCGTACCCCCTCGATTGTCCAAAGAGGAGCGAAGGCTCGTGGCTGCCCTTTCCACAACCCTGACCGAACGGTTCGCCGCCGGGTTTCTCGCCGTGGCCGGCGTCGCCGTTGATCCAGCCGTACGGCGGTCTTCCCGGGCCGACTTCCAGGTTGACGGAGCGCTGGCCCTGTCCCGCCTGGTCGGCCGCCCACCGCGCGACGTCGCCGCGGAGGTCCTGTCCCACACCGACCTCGGCCCCCTCGTGGAGTCGGCAGAGGTCGCCGGACCGGGCTTCATCAACGTCCGGCTCTCGACCACTTCACTTGCAGCGCTTCTGATGTCGGTCAACGCCGACGACCGGCTCGGGGTGCTCCTTGCTCCGAGTCCGCAGACCGTGCTCGTCGACTACTCCGGTCCGAACGTGGCCAAGGAGATGCACGTCGGGCACCTGCGGTCCACCGTCATCGGCGACGCCGCCGCCCGGCTGCTGACCTTTGTCGGGCACGACGTACGGCGGGCCAACCACCTGGGCGACTGGGGCACGCCGTTCGGCATGCTCATCGAGCACCTGCTGGACGTCGGCGAGGCCGAGGCCGCCGACGAACTGTCCATGGGAGACCTGGCCGGCTTCTACCAGGCCGCGCGGGCCAAGTTCAACGCTTCCGCATCCTTCGCCGCCCCGTCCTTCGCTGACCCGTCCTTCGCCGACCGGTCCCGGCGGCGGGTCGTCGCGCTGCAGTCCGGCGACGAGGCGACCCTGCGGCTGTGGCGGCTGCTGGTCGCCGAGAGCGAGAAGTACTTCCTCTCCGTGTACGACCGGCTCGGGGTGACACTGACCACTGTGGACTTCCAGCGTGAGTCCTCGTACAACGCGCTTCTCGAGCCTTTGCTGGCAACGCTGGAGCAGGCGGGTCTGGTGCGGGTGAGCGAGGGTGCCACCTGCGTCTTTCCGGCCGGCTTCCTCGGCAGGGACGGCGAGCCGCTGCCACTGATCCTGCGCAAGTCCGACGGCGGGTACTCCTACGGCGCGAACGACCTCGCCGCGATCCGGCACCGGCTGCTCGACCTCGGCGCCACCCGGCTGCTCTACGTCGTCGGCTGGGAGCAGGCGCAGCACTTCTCGATGGTCTTCCAGACCGCGCGGGAGGCCGGCTGGTTGGCGCCGCCGTCGTCGGCGACGCACGTCGCGTTCGGCCACGTGCTCGGCACGGACGGCCGCAAGCTGGCCAGCCGGGGCGGCGAGTCGGTCAAGCTCGCCGAGCTGCTCGACGAGGCGGTGTCGCGGGCGGCTTCGATCGTTGCCGCCAAGAGCCCCTGGCTCAGCCCGTCTGAACAGGCGGTGGTCGCGCAGGCCGTTGGCATCGGCGCGGTGAAGTACGCCGACCTGTCCAGCGACCGGAACCGGGACTACGTCTTCGACTGGGACCGCATGCTCGCCACCAACGGCGACACCGCGGCCTACCTGCAGTACACGCACGCCCGGGCGCGGTCGATCCTCGCCAAGGCCGGGGTCGAGCCGGACCGGTCGGCCGCCATCGCACTCGACCACCCGTCCGAGCGAGCCCTCGCGGTGGAGTTGCTCGCCTTCGCGGAGGTGCTGGATGAAGTCGCGCGGACGCTGCTGTTCCACCAGCTCACCGGGTACCTGCAGCGGTTGGCCGGGACGTTCACGTCCTTCTACGACCGGTGCCCGGTGCTGGACGCTGAGCCGCCGGTACGGACGAGCCGGCTCGC
>Ga0068864_100001374_pt1 | contig 20158 bp, 16 predicted proteins | sample KBSSwiS72_FD_66586 | JGI IMG/M metagenome (GOLD analysis project Ga0068864, IMG submission 66586) | Switchgrass rhizosphere microbial communities from Kellogg Biological Station, Michigan, USA - KBS Switchgrass S7-2 | ecosystem: Host-associated > Plants > Roots > Rhizosphere > Soil ... | reverse complement strand
ACAGGCGAGACTTACGCGCGCGGCGAGGTAGCTTTTTCTAATTTGAACCATTGTTTACCTCGGAGGTCGCTTAATGATTCGCAGCTTTATTTGGCCTGTCGTCATACTTTTGATCGTCATGTGTGCCGCAACAACTTTCGCCAAGAACGAAGACGACGTGGTGGTTCTGAAAAACGGCGATCGAATGACGGGAGAGATCAAAGGACTGCAACGCGGTGAGCTGCGGATCAAGGCGGATTACATGGCGGAGGCGGTGCGACTCGATTGGACCAAAATAGAGCGGATTGAAAGTAAATCAACCTTCCTCATCTCGCTGGTTGACGGCCAGCTCTTCACGAACGTAATGCGCCTGCTTCCGTCAAACTCCGACGACGTCACGAATTTCGTCATTGGCTCATCCAACAAGGCACTGCGCGTGCACCAGTCGGACGTAATCAGAATTCTGCCGGCGTCGCCAGGATTCTTCACCCGGCTCGAAGGATCGATCGATCTTGGTTTTAGTTTTACGAGCGGCAACGACCAGTATCAAACTGGCCTTAATGCCACAACCACCTATCGCACCGGCGATCATTCTTTTACTGCGACGATCGATTCGACTTTCAGTGGCCAAACGCAGGGCGACAGTATTACCCGCAACCAGTTCACGTTCGATTACCGCAAGCAGTTGACGCGCCGCTACTACGTTGGCGCGCTATTCGACTTACTGCAAAGCGATCAGCAGAGTCTTGACCTGCGCACGTCGGTCGGCGGTTTAGTCGGCCGCAATCTCCGTCAGACTGAGAACACGCGCCTGTCAGTGTTTGGCGGCGTGGTTGGCACTCGCGAACATTATTCCGCCACGGTTGGTACGCCGAGAACGACAAATGCCGACGCGTTAGCGGGTGTGGATTTTCTCACTTTTCGTTTCAAGACCACTGACATTCGATCGCGCTTCAGTTTGTTCCCCAGTTTGACCACGCCGGGACGCACGCGAATGCAAGCGACTTCGGATCTCTCGATCAAGATAGTCAAAGATCTCTACTGGGGTTTTCATCTCTACGAAAACTACGACAGCAAACCACCGGTGCGGGCGGATAAGAACGATCTCGGCATCAGCACGTCTCTCGGTTGGAAGTTCTAGATCCCCACAAAGGCCGCCTGTAAATTTTGCCAGTGGCTCGAATGGTTAAAGCCCGATACAAAGGGAGAGATCATGGAAGGCCAGAAAAAGTTGACCAGAAACTTAAGTGAAGCCCTCGGCGATACCTGGGCTCCGTTAGACGTCGAGATTGCAGCAGCTACGCATCAAGGCCACGTCAGGGAAAACAATGAAGACAGTTACCTGACGATTCGTTTTGGTCGTTCGCTGGAAAGATTGTCGACCAGCCTCGATGAACATTTACTCGAGCAAAACTACAACCTGACCGGCTATGGAATGTTGGTAGCAGACGGAATGGGCGGCATGGCAGCCGGAGAAGTTGCCAGTCGCATGGCCATCTGGAAGTTGATCGAACTCCTGGTCGACACGTCAGACTGGACTCTCGCGCTCAAGCGCAATAAAGACGTCGAAACTGTCTTTCAACGCATGATCCAGCGCTTCTACGAAATCGATCGTACGTTGCGAGAAGAAGCGAAAAGCGACGACACGCTTTACGGCATGGGCACAACGCTGACAGTGGCCGGTACGCTCGGCAACGATCTGGTACTGGGCCACGTCGGCGATTCGCGCGCCTATCTCGCGCGCGGAACCACTTTCCGGCAGTTGACCCGAGATCACACGTTGGCCCAGGCGCTGATCGATGCCGGGGTCGCTAATTCTGACGATCCGGCGCCGCGATCGATGCGGCACGTTTTGACTGCGGCGATTGGATCCCTGGATGAACGCGTCGTGCCTCAGGTGCAACGGTTCCGCTTGTTTCCTGAGGATCAGCTGCTGCTCTGCACCGATGGCCTGACAGAAATGGTTGATGACGATTTGATCGCCAGCGTGTTGCGCGAAGCAAAAACAGCCCAGGCTGCCTGCGACGATCTGGTTGATTTGGCGCTCGGCGCCGGCGGTTCAGACAACATCACGGTCGTGCTGGCTCGCTTTACGAGGAACACGAGCGCTTAAACCTCACAAACACTGTCAGAATTAACAGTATTGCATATCGGAACGTCTGGTTAGGATTCCCATGCAAAAACAGCAAGTCGGCCCCAAGGGCTGGCAAATGCAGGACACGCGCAGGTCAGGCGTGACCGCGTTGCTCAAAGAATAGAAGGCTGACTCATGCGTTAAACCGAAACTGACAAGGAGCAGATAATGAGAATTAGGAACACAACCCTGAGACTGATGACAGTCGCCTTCGTTCTTGTGTCGGCAGGCGCTGGAAGCGCTTACGCCGCTGGATCAATGGCGACTAAAACAAAACCAGTGGTAATGCGCGCCGCGCCGCAGGAACAAGTCAAGAAGATGAAGGGCGTCGTGGTTAAGCGCGATCCCGATTCGTTCACGATGGCGGAGACGACGGGTGGACCGGCGACGACTGTTCTTTTGACCTCCGATACGGAAGTCAAGAGCCACAAACGCGGTGCTTTCCGAGGTTCCAAGGAATATGGCGTCAGCTACATCCTGCGTGGGCTGCGACTCGAAGTTGATGGCACTCGCAACTCCGATGGGACAATTACGGCAGACAAGATTCGATTCGACGAACAAGACTTGCGAACCGCACAGGCGCTCAAAGCAACGCTTGACCCGGCCGAAAAAGAGCTGAATGAGAAGCTTGCGCAACAACAAGCCGAACAGGAACGACTCGCGGGACAAATGGAAGAGAATCGAGCCCTGACAGCCCAGGCACAAGCGGCAGCAGATGCCGCCGCGGAAGCTGCAAAGAAAGCACAAAATACCGCGGATTACGCGAATAACCGGATTAATGGTCTGGACGACTTCGATCCCATCAAAACGATCACCGTTTATTTCAACACCGGCAGCGCGGCACTTGGTCCCAAAGCCAAAGCGGAGATCGATAACGCAGCCGCATGGGTGAAGACGCAGAACACTAAAGGCTGGGTAATGGCCGTGATCGGTTATGCGGACACGACCGGCAATTCACAGCGCAACATCGATCTGAGCGAGCGGCGCGCCAATGCCGTTATCTATTACATCGTCACCAAGTACAAGATGCCGACCAATCGCCTGGTCCAACCTTTCGGTTATGGACAGTTGGAACCGGTAGCGGAGAACAAGACGAAGGGCGGACGAGCCAAGAACCGCCGCGTCGAGATCCGGCTGATGGTTAACAAGGGAATCGCCGGCAAGGTTGCTGACGGTAATTGAGTTCGAGGTGCGGTGGTGCAGGCTCGGGCGAGAACGCACCTGAACACCTCAAAGGGCCGGGAAGCCAACATCCCGGCCCTTTCTTTTGCCACAGATGAACACGGATTGGATCCGGATCTAATCCGCGTTCATCTGTGGCTTAAAAAGAAGATAGAAAGGTGCGGCCGGCGAGGACTTCTCTTACTGCGGCGATGAGATCGACGGCCATGCGCGTTTTGAAGACGTATCCTTGCGCGCCACTCTTGAAGGCGGCGCCCACGAAATCTGAATCGTTGTGAATTGTCAGGAAGATTACTTTCGCGGGTGAGTCGTTCCGCTTGAGTTGAGTGGCGATCTCGATGCCGCTGTGAGCCGGCATCGAGATGTCGAGCACGCAAATATCCGGTTTCAATCGCGCCGCAGCTTCCAGCAGTGCCTCGCCGTTGCCAACTGCGCCTACGACTTCAAACTCACGCTTCAGCAGGCGCACAACTCTATCGCGCATTAACTTATGATCTTCAGCAACGAGAATCCGCGCCCGCTTCACACCTTCTGGCTCCCTGCCCTGCAATTAGCAGGGATCCATTCTATGAACGACAAAGCGAGTCGCGTCCTAGCAAAACTAACAGGTAACAACTCTCACGCAAAAGACAGCGAGCTTCTCAATGCATACTCGATGAGTTCGGCGCTGGTTCTGATATTCAGATGCTCCATCATCGTGTACTTGTGGAAAGCAACTGTGCGCGGAGACACGTTAAGAACAAATGCGACTTCCTTCATCGAGCGGCCTTCAGCGAGAAGTTGCAAGACTTCCTTTTGCCGCAGCGTGAGCGAGTATTTGTGCTTCCGTTGTTTGAAGTTCTGCACAAAAGATCCGTCCATGCCTTTGGTCATGAGCGGAGTAATGTAATAACCACCTCTTACTACTTGCCGCATTGCCTGGAGAAGTTCTGTCGCCGCGGAGTTCTTGAGTAAAAACGCTGAAGCACCCAGCCTGAAAGCCTCTCCGGCAATATCCGGATCGTGATTCATCGTTAAGTACACGAGTTTTACCATCGGCATTGCCTGCTTCAATCTTTGACCGGCATTCAAGCCGTTCATCGTTGGCATGCCGATGTCGAGCACGATGACGTTTGGATTCAACTGCGGCGCCTCTTCAACCAATGAGTGACCGTCACCGAACGTTCCAACGACTTCAAACTCTGGTTCGATTAAATTCTTCAGGGCATCGAGCATTAGAGTATGGTCATCCGCAAGAATGACTCGGGGGCGTTTCATAAATCCTCCTTAGACCTTTTACGTTTGCGAGTGTAGGGGAACGACTACTTCTATCCTTGTGCCGCGCTGGGGTCGCGAGCTGATTTTTATTTCTCCGCTCACCAGCCGCAACCGTTCGTGCATGCTGATGAAGCCGAGGCCTTTGTCCATTAACTCCGATCGAGTATCGAAACCACATCCGTTATCCGAGATGACGAGACGAATGACTCGATCTGTTTTCGTCAACACCACCTGCACAGTCTCAGCACCGCTATGCTTGACTGCATTACGGAGCGTCTCCTGCGCAATTCTGAACAAACACAACGTGACGTCTTTGGGGAGATCAGCCGGCACACCGCTTTGATGAAAGTGCACCCGCGGTTTGCCAGTCTGCGGGTTTGACAGTTCATCACACAGACTCTTGACCGCCGACGTGAGCCCAAGATGGTCCAGCTTAGACGGGTGTAACTTATAAGACAGCCGGTGAATGTCGCTCGAGATTTCCTGCGCCTGCAACTGCAAACCATGAATGCGTTTGCGCAGTAGCGCAGGCTTGTCGACCTTCTGTCCGAGTTGCTCGAGTTCAATCGACAGCACCGCCATGCGCTGGTTCAAATCGTCGTGCAACTCACGCGCGATGCGCCGGCGTTCATCTTCCTGGGCCGCAATCAACCGGCTACCGAGAAACTGCAAGGCTTCTTCGGTACGCTTGCGCTCCGAGATGTCGATCATGAAGCCGTGCATTCGTCCCGGAGTACCATTCTCAGGCGTGACGCTGACAAGGTTCTGCACCCACACTTCGCGACCTTCACTGTCGTGCATGCGAAACGTCAGTTCAAACTGTTCCGCGACGCGCGTTTGCTTCCGGTAAGTGCTGAGCACGCGTCGTCGATCGTCGGGATGAATGTGAGTTGTAAGAAAATTCGGTTCGTACCAGGCCTCGGCCGGATAGCCCAACATCTTCGCCGCCTGCTCACTCACGTAAGTAAATAGCTGATCGTTAACGTCAGCTTCCCAGGCGACGACCTTGGTAGTTTCAAGCAACTGGCTCAAACGTTCTTCAGTGTGCTTGAGAGCCTCTCGCGCGGCCGGGATATCCTGGTGCGTCATCAACACTCTGAAGGTCGAGCCGGGCAGGGTTAGGCGAGCCGCGTGCATCACGAAAGGCCGGCCTTCGTTTAGCAAGGGGCAGTAATACCTGTGATGAAACTCTCTTTCTTCGCCTAAAAGGATCTGTTGCAGGTCGTCCGCTAAAGTTACTTCTTCATCTAATTCCGAGCCGGTGAGTCGTTTGCAACTTTCAAAATAGAACGTAGCAATTTCGAAGCGCTCGGCTTCAGGCGCGGGCCGCTGTTGAAACAGCCGCCACGCGTTGCTGGCGTATAGAATCACACCCAACTCGTCGAGCACCGCCACATTCGAGATGCAGGCTTCGATGAGCGCGCGCAGGGAATCATCCGATGCTGCGTCCTGCTTAAAGCTGGGAACGATTGCTGGGGCCGGTTTCGGAGTCATATAGGGAGACCACGTTCGCTTAGCGTGAAACTTCCATTGCGGTCGTGCTGGCTGCATCCGGCTATCTAAGATTTCGAATACTCTTTAGCGATCAAAGACTGCGTCCTTCAGATGTAACGAACGCTTTCGAATCAGTACTGCCGACGCTCAGAATCGTGATTGCCCCTCTCAGAATTGCAAAGTCGTTTGAGCGCAGGTAACGATCCAGGTCCGATTCTGTTTCCCACTCGCTCAAGAGGAGCGTTGAGTTCTCGTCGGCAGCATCGAGATAGAACCCAATCCCACGGCAACCTTTTATGTCTTTAATTGGTCCCAGCAGGCGACCAATCGTTTGGGCGAGCTCAACCCGCTTTTCTGGTTTCACGATAATCCTGGTTGTCTTTAGGATCACGATCACTCCCCAAACTTAAGATTTCAATCGCCGGGCACACTTCACCGCTTGCCGCACTTCGGTACGTCTTAAAGATCGCGGGCGATTGGCGAGATCGATCGGACTGATCGATACCGTACAGAGAAGCAAATCGCGTGCACATCATCCGTAGTTAGCGAAAGATTTATTATATTTACGTTTACTTGTTTATTCTTAATCGGTTAAAAAACGTAGAACAGCAGTTACGATCACGCAGCGTAATTGCGCAGCCGTGATATTTCACGGGAACCGTTGAACCCCACGGATAACACGTCGTGGGCGAGGTATCTGAAGGATATTTCGTGGTATTACACGGAAGTTAACAATGGAGAGCTTTTACGCAACGGTGGCGCGGCGTTGGATTCCCAGCTTGATCATGCGGGTGCGCAAAGTGCTGGGATTTAGACCGAGGATATTCGCCGCACCGTGAGGTCCTTCAATTCGCCAACCTGTGTTTTCCAGGGTGCGAATGATGTACTCGCGCTCGACTTCTTCCAGGGTCTTTGCGGAGAAGAGTGGTTCCTCAACAGTTTCTTCAAAACGATCGATCGAGTGCAAAACACTTCCCTTAGCGTGAATGACGGCGCGTTCGATCACGTTCGCAAGCTCTCTAACGTTGCCGGGCCACGAATGCGTTTGGAACGTTTGCAGTGCACGCGGCGAGATTGACGTGATCATTTTGCCGAATTTTTTCGCATACCCGTTAACAAAGTGTTCAACCAGCAAGGGAATGTCTTCTTTGCGTTGGCGTAAGGGCGGCACCGTGATTGGATAAACGTTCAACCGATACCAAAGATCCTCGCGGAAGTTTCCGTTTTCGACGTCCACTTTTAGATTCCGGTTGGTGGCTGCAATGATGCGCACGTCAGTCTTGATCGTTTTGGTTCCGCCGAGTCGTTCAAACTCGCTTTCCTGAATCACTCTTAACAACTTTACTTGTAACTCGAGTGGCAGCTCGCCGATTTCATCCAGAAAGATCGTGCCGCCGTTGGCAAGCTCGAAACGGCCCAGCTTGCGTGCGCCGGCGCCCGTAAACGCTCCTCTTTCATGTCCAAACAACTCGCTCTCGATCAGGCTGGGAGCGAGCGCGCCGCAGTTTACTTTTATGAGGGGCCGATCTTTGCGCGAGCTGGCGCCGTGAATCGCGCGCGCCACGAGTTCTTTGCCTGTGCCCGTCTCGCCGGTGATGAGCACCGTGGTGTCCGTCGGCGCTACCTGTGTGATTTTGAAGAGAACGTATTTGATCGCATCGCTTTGACCCACGATTTCTCCGAACGTCGGATCGAGTTGGAGCGCTTCCTGGAGATAAACATTCTCCGCCTCCAACTGATTTTTCAACTCTTTCAATTCTTCGTGGGCCTGACGCAGCTTTACTTCCGATTCCTTACGTTCGGTGATATCGAGGCAGGACCCGATGTAGCCGAGGAAAACATTGTCGATTGAAAAACGCGGAAAGCCCGTGTCGTAGATCCAGCGATATTCTCCATCTTTGCGGCGCAGTCTGTACTCCATTTCGAACGGCTTTCGTTCGGCAAAGCTCTCATTAAGAGTCTTGAAAGACCGTTCCGCATCTTCCGGGTGAATTCCTTCGGCCCAACCACTATCCAGTTCCTGCTGGATGCTGCGGCCAGTAAAACCGAGCCACTGTTTATTCACATAAGTGCAGCGTTTATCGGCGTCAGAAACCCAGATCATGACTGGCGCACTATCGGCCATGTAGCGGAAACGCGCTTCACTTTCTCGCACCGCCTCCTGCGCCGCGACGCGCTCGGTGACATCGCTCGAGGCCACCAGCAAACATTCTTCTCCAGCGACGTCGAATTTCTCGGCGGATGAAAGCAGCACTCTTTGCGAGCCGTCTTTCGTGCGGAACCGGGTTTCGAGATTTACGACCGATCCGCGCTCATTCAGTCTTTGTATGAAGTACGCTCGGTGCGCGGTTGTTTCCCAGATGTTCAGGTCTATCGAAGTACGACCAATAACTTCGTCGCGCGTGTAACCACTCATCGCGAGAAAGCTTTCGTTGACGTCGAGATAACGACCTTCAGCCAGCGTTGTCAGCGACATTGGCTGCGGATTCGCCTTAAACGACTTAACAAATCTTTCTTCACTCTTTTTCTGCGCCTCCTCGGCTTGCAGGTGCCCAGTTATGTCGAGTGTGACGCCGCGAATGCCGACAATTTTTTCCCCTTCAAGGAGCGGCGCTAAATGCGCTTCGACCCAGACCGTGTGTCCGTCCTTGGCAATCCAACGAAACTTGAGCAGCGCTGTTTGCCCGCCGGCAAACACGGCGTCCGCTTCTTTTTGGACTTTTTCGCGATCGTCCTGATGTACGAGGCTCAGCGCGAAGTTGGGAGTGGCCAACCATTCCTCAACGGTGTAACCCAACATCGTTTCCACATACTCGCTGATGAAAGTCGTGTTGCGTCCATGTGTGATTGGATCCAGGCGCGCTTCCCAAACAATGCCGGGCACATTGGAAACAACTTCATTCAGTCGCTTATGTTGTGTTTCGGCAAGCGCCGTGAGACGAGCACTCTCAATCTCCGCCTGGCGACGCCGCGACTGCATGATCAAAAGGCGGGCGATGAGAAAGGCCTGAACCAAAAACGCCGCGGCCGCAACGATCACGAACCACTTGTAAAGGGACCAGAAGGTTACGACTTCAGATTCAACTTGCGTGCCCGCCTGGGCAAACAAAGCGGACGTCGATAAAAGCAAGGCCGGGACTAACAGCAGCGTGTATTTAAGAATCTGGCGCGGATTGCGGGCAGCGTGCGCCGGCAATTGCTTCGCCGGTGACGCTCGTTCGGTAGATCGAAGATGCGGCACCCGAGGGGAGAAGTTGGGTCCCATGACACACTCTCAACGTTTTGGTACTACCAAACTCCTCTCGACGTGTAAGAGTGCCTTTGGGGGGAAAACACTTGCCGGGGAGAAGGTGAACTCTGAAACTTGTGAACTGCTTATAGTTACGACGGACCGTCACGATCTTACCATTTCGCCGCAACCCGTAATATTACGTACTCGAAAACCCTGATCCTTAGCTTGGACTTTTATCCACAGATTACGCGGATTGCTTTATAAAAACCTGGTTGGTGCGGCACCGCGGACGTAGCAAACGAGCGCCCTATTACTCTTCTACTACAGTCCGCGGCATCGCACCCGCGGGTCACCACACTCCGGGATTCCCCAACATCCCCTTAGCGCCGGCGACCGCCACCCCTGAAACCGCCTCCTCCACCGCGGGACATGCCTCCACCACGATAACTACCGCTGGACCGGCTGCTCCCCCCACCACCTCGGCTATAATTGCCGAAATCGCGTGAACGTTGCGCACCTTCCCGGCGCGCTGCTCGATCGCGTTCGAGAGATCGCATCGTCGATGGATCCATCTGGTTTCGCGCCTGACCGGCTCGTTCACCGGTGGCGTTGCTTCTTCGATCCGAACGTTCCTGCCGCTTCGCGTTATCATTCAGAAAACTGTCGCGGACCGAACCGTCTCCACGCTGCGCGTTATTCCACCCGCCGTTCTCCCATTTTTGCCAGTTGCCGCTCTGATCCCGGCGATAGACGTTGCCATCTCGACCGGCATAAACGTTATCGCCCTGTTTCCCGATGAAGTTACGACCATCCTGGCCGCTGCGGGAAATCATTCCCCCCTGATCACCGCGAGTGACACGTGTCGTATTGCCGGCGCTGTTCGTGAATCGCTTTGTGTTCACCCAATCATCGCCGCGTTGTATCGAGGTCGATCCCCAACTGCCGTAAACATTGGAACCCTGCCGCGTCTTGGCGTAAGTTCCGGTGCGCGGGTTATAAGCCTCTGCTGCGCCGCGCGCTCCGTATGGTCCATAAGCAAAAGCGCCTCGAGAATACGTACCAGTGCTCGGGTTATAGCGAGCGCCGAAACCAACTCCACCATACGGACCATAGATCCGTCCGGCAGTTCCGTATCGTCCGGTGTACGGGTTATACCAGGACCCGTAACCGTATGTTCTCCAGTAGGGGTAATAGATCGGGTAATAGCCGCCGTACCAGTAGTAAGGGGGGTAGTACCAACCCGAGCCCCACACCGCGCAGCCCCAACCGATCATCACGCCGCTGTAACCTGCATAGGCCGCGTACGTAACCCAGTCGTCTTTGTCATCGTCGTCTTGTTCGACCGTTACGTAGGTCACACTATGTGACGGCGAGCTTACGGGTATCTGATAGATCTCCGGAGGGACGGAAGTCGCGAGCGTCCATGGTCCTTTTGGATTGTTGGCCATGAACCAAACTCCCTGGTAACACATGTAATACGTATCGTGGAACTTGATGATCTCTTTGTCTGTGTTTTTCGCACGTTGGAGTGCCGCGGTGCCTTGAATGAGCTCAAATTCGGGTTCGCCGTTAAAGACGACTTGAGGCGCCACGATCTCCTTCTTGTTGACGCGCGCAATCTGCGGCACTTGAGCCAGCAAGACAGCTTCAGCCGCCTGCTGTGTTCCCGGCACTGAAGCCAGCACACGCGAGCGCGGATGCTCGAGCGAGATGCGTTTGAAGTCTTCCGGCAACTCAGGTGTCGCGAATGTCCATGGTCCAGTGATGGCGGGTGCCTTGAACCATCTGCCGGTTACCAGATAGTAGAACGTGCCGTCTTTGCCGAGACGAAACAGATCGCTCTCGGTATTGCTGACCCAGAGCAAGCGTGTATTCGGAACTGGCGTGTAGTGCGGTTCGCCCTCGATCAGAATCATCTCGGAAGGATCGGACGTGACGTAAACACTCGGCAGCGTTTTGATCGGCACTCCCGGCAAAGCATCGCGAACATCCTTCCAGTTGTCGTCGGCCGGCAGCTTGTTGAAGCTTTCAGGCAGTTTGGCTGCGCGTGACCAGGGACCGCTTAACTGCGTGGCCCGCATCCAGGTGTTGTCGTTGCGGAGGTAGTACATGCCGGTTGGGCCATGCTGGAAGAGATCCCAGTTTGTATTAACTGCAAACTTGAGTTCGTTGTCTTTGATGGGACTCCAGATCGGTTCACCGTCAATACTGACGAGGATGGCCGGCGTCTTGCTCAGGTAGATCTTTGGAGGATCGCTCTTGATACCCGCAACGTTCTTTGGAGTGATCGTGCTCTTATCAACATAGGCGAGCACGCGGTCGAGCGCGATGACGCGGTCTTCCTCCGGAATGTTCTTCTCGAGCTCCTGGACGATCTCGTTTGTTTGCTCTTTCGACAGCGTTTGGAAATTGGTTTCTGTGATCTTGATCTTGGAGAACTTTACTAATCGCTGATCGAGGGCGACCTGCGTATCGGTCTCGAGCTTGATCGTGCCGATAACCGGCTTCTCAGCGCCTTTGGCGACGTAAGAAACAGCAGCCAGAGCCACGGCGTGCTTCTGCTCTTCCCAGGTTGCGATCTGAGGTTGAAACAGGACGATTTGCGCTTCGCTCGGCAGGTTGTAACCGCGCGGCCAGCCGCGATCCTGAACTTGCTGTGCCGCGACTGCGCCGGCGACGATGAGTCCGAGCAGAATAGAACTGAACACTCTCCGCATCTTTCCGGTTCCTCCCGAGCCACATTTTATGGACGCCACTCGCTGTGGAAACTGTCACTTTTGACAGTCAGCCGCAAAGAAGAAGGAGGAAGTAGCCACAAAAAGGCACAAAAGGAACATAGACATTTTCCTCTAATTCCTTTTGCGCCTTTTTGCGGCGATAAATTCTTGTGCCTGCTTGTGGCTCTACCTGGAAACGTCCATGACGTTATCGATGATTAGCGTGTAGGGAGCGGACGAAATGCTGCTGTGGCCGTAAAACGGCTTGTCATTAATCACGATCATGAAGAGCACCATCGCGAGGAAGCCACCCATGAGCAGAATAAGGATCGCGTGCAACTTGAGATCGGGGATATTGAAGAAATATGCAATGCCAACGCTAATCGCGGCCCCTACCCAGATTACCGCCCACATCACCATCGACAGTCCACTTCCAACCGCGTCGATTCGTAACCTGCGATATTCGAGCAAAGTGTTGTAAGCCCGTATCGTTTCACTGTGTAATGCCGATTGACTCGCATTGGCCGGTTGGAAGGTAAAGAGCTTTTCCTGAAAATCATCGAGGATTCCTGAGCCACCGACGACTGTCTGCCCCTCGCCTCTCCGCTGTGCCGGCCAGGCTTCGTTGACAACAAAGTTTATGTATTGACGCAGATCGGAACGCAACTCGTCGCGCAGCGGCGATGGATAACCGCTGACGTCCCGGTACAGGAAACCAATCGAGGCGGCTTCTCTGGACACCAGATCGGAAGCGTTCGAGTTGGTGTTCCAAACACCAACTGCGATTAGGCCCACGGTGATGCCATAAAACACGCCAATCGCTTGCACTGTCCCGCTCACCGCGTCGTTGGCGCCATCGTGATAGTGCAGTCGGGGTATCAGTAACCGTCTCACCAACATCAATCCTATCAACGCGATCAGTTCAATAAAGATCACGATGATAAGCGCTGCTACCGGTGGTGAAACGTCATACAGCCATATCGGCATAGGTGACGTCTCGTTAATGAGGTTAAAAGCGAAACACGCCGCCAAAGAATGGACCATGCGCTATTACTTTCAGAAAATCGTCGTCTTTTTCCACTCTGTAACGAGCGCCTTTATAACCGCCAGTAAAACCGATATTGTGCGTCGCGAAAATCCTCACTCCACCTTCAACGTGGAAGAGTCGTTCGCCCTGAAAACGAATTGCTCCGAGGTTGTGATAGATATTTATGCGCGGCGTGGGATCATAATCGAGATCGTATCCGACGGTGGCTGCAAATTTCGTGATCTTACCTTCTGCAGTTCTGGTTCCGTTGTTGGTTGTACCGGTGATGTTTAATCGCGTGCTGATCACACCCATGTCGGCCATTGGCCCAATGCGGAATTTCTCATTGCCCCAGCGATAGGCGTACATCCCGCGAAAGTCACTCAATCGCAGATCACTAGAGGAGTCGAGATTCGCGACGAAGGTTTGGCCGAGGAAATTAAAGCTGCGACTCAAAGTCCGGCTTCGATTCCAGGTGGTCTGTTCGTAAGCCGCCAGAAATTTGTGTTTTCCGCTCGCGCTGCGATGCGTGTAACGCAATTCGAAACCGATTTCATTCTTAAAATCGAAGTCTCGTTCGAAATCAATGACGGAGCCCGTAATTCCGTTTCGCGTAAAGGACGCCTCGCCCGAGGGAACCGAAACAGTGCCACGGACTTCGATTTCATTCCTCGATCCTTCGGGAACTTGTGACTTGATGATTGCTACGGGAATAAATAGAAGAAACGCTGCCGCCAGTAAACAACTTGAGAATCGCATCAGGATTTTCCTTTGCTCGACAAAGCCGTAAAGCTGTGGCTCATGTTTTTGATGGAAACTGCTTGAACATCTTTTGCACTGCTTTGTTAATCGGCTTTTCGACCATCTTGGCATCCTTGGCCCGATCACCGCTGGGACCGTTGTCCAACGTCTGCGTGGCAGCTCCACGCCAAACGCCGTCCTTCGTCCGCGCGTCGATGATGTCAATCAACAGCGTGCCCTTTGTGACCGTCCACGCCTGCGGACTGTCCGGGATTCCGGTCGCGATCGAATTCAGTGCGGGCGCCCAACTGGGATTGGTGGTCGTGAGATCACTGCCGATAGCCGTGAGCGTGGTCACCAGGAGATCTGGATCGCTGTCGACTTTTTGGAAGCCTTTGGCCGTCATTTCCCGATCAACGGCGGAGACGATGTAGCCTTTGATAATCGGGTTCGCTAATGTCCCACTGTCCCAGTTGTAGGTCTTGAATTTAGAGAAATCCGCCTTCGGGTTAGCCGCGACTTTTATTTTCTGCGCGTTTACTGTGAACGAAGCGAGCGCAATCAACGCGATAACGATCGGAATTCTGATCTTCATTTCGTGCCTCATTGCGGCTACTTTCCTTCGAAGCTTGCTTCGACGGATCGCTTGGTCGTCCGGCTGATTCCCTTCAGGCTGAGCTTCGTGACCGCTTTGCCGTCGCCGCTGAGAATTACCTTCCCCTTGCCTTCCACACCGCCCCGGCTGTCGCTGCTAACGTCGAGATCGAATTCCTGCTGCGAATCGGCATGACTGGTCCACGTCGCCGTCAGGAAAACAGTAATGTCGGATACCAGCGTGATCTCAGCCTTGCGGTCATCGATCAGCTTCACGATGACCGAGTTGATCTTGAACTTTTCACTCCCGACTTTGAGAGTGCCTTCACCCTTGCCGACAGCCAGACGCGATGCGCTTTCCTGAGCCTCAGCGCGCGCGCGCCTCACGCAGAGCGTTGCTCCGAACATGGCAAGTAGTAAGACCACAGCGGTTATGCTCAACGTTCTCTTACCCGGCAGCTTACCTGGCATGGCTATCTCCTTACGATCTGGACCTCGAATTCAGAGCGAGGGTAGCGTGAGTCAAGCGGGACGGTAACTGTAACTTCTGACAGTGTGGCGGATCTGTGAGTTATCAGCGTTCATCTGCGGCGTATTTCATTCGCGCTTGCACGATGGCACTCATGACAGCAAAGATGAAAGCCGTCGAGATTCCGCAAAGCAAAACACCGGTTACACCCTCGAGCGCCCCCAACAGCCGCCATCTCTGCGGCAGCAAAACATCGCCGTAACCAATCGTGGTGTAGCTCGTCAGAGAGAAATAAAGCGACGTTTCGAAGTCACTAAAGTGCCCTCGAGCGTAGTAATAAGTTGCCCATAAACTCGTCTCGATGATGTGCAGGCACATGATTCCCGTGAAGAGGAAGATTATTAACAGGGCGTAGTGAGTCTTGGCATTTTTGCGGACAAAATATTCACGGCGGTCGAGCAGCCAGTCAGCCATAAACAGCAGTCCCGTTACATGAAGCAACAGGCACCCCGACACAATCATTGCCGCCACTGAAAGCTCTCTTAGCATCGCTCGGAGCCAGCAATACCATTCCCCGTTGAGCTGCCTGCACTGTCAATTCTGCCAGTATCACCCTCCCGACCTCGAAACTAACATTCGGCAAAACCGGCGTCTTTCCGAACAAAAGGAGTGGCAATGAACATCCTGCTTACGCGAAATCTCCCCGTTTCACTGGCGGCGCTGATTCTTATAGCCGCACTTCTAATCAACTCGGGCTGTAGCACCAAGGGTGAGCACAACGCGGCCGCCGCGCAAGCGCCCCTGGTGACTGTCATTGTCGCTCCCGTCATTCAGAAAACCGTGCCCATCTATAGCGAGTATGTCGGCCAAACGAAGGCCGACAACACGGTGGAGCTGCGCGCACGCGTCGAAGGAGTTCTGCAAAAGGTCTACTTCAGAGAAGGCGCGCCCGTCCGCAAGGGTCAGCTTCTGTTTACGATCGACAAACGTGCCTATGAAGCGGCAGTGCAATCCGCCCAGGCAATGGCCGCCAAAGCCGTTTCAGACCTGGCGCAGGCACAGCAACGAACCGACGTTCTCCAGGCACAAGCTCAGTTGGCCGAAGCACAGGCAGTGTTCGTCAAGACTGATCAGGACGTGAAGCGTCTCACTCCACTCGCAAAAGAAAAGGCCGTCACTGAACAGGATCTCGACACCGCGATTGCTCAGCAAAAGTCCTCCAAGGCGACCGTCGACGCGCGACAGGCAAACCTGACGAATCTCGAAGCGGCAGTGAAATACACGATCGAGCGCGCCAAGGCAGAAGTCTCCGCCAGCCAGGCTCGAGTGACCCAGGCGAAACTTGAGTTGAGCTACTGCGACATCTACTCGCCAATTAGCGGGGTCATCGGTTTCCTCCAGGTGGACGAAGGAAACCTCGTAGGCCGAGGAGATGCGACGCTGCTCGCGACTGTTTCCGCGTCAGACCCGCTGCTGGTTGATTTCAGCGTCAGCGAGATTGAATACCTGAAGCTCACCGATCCGGAAACAGTCGGTCATAGAGCCGGGGAATTGCGTTTCGATCTGCTTCTCTCCGATGAAAGCGTTCACGCCCACCAGGGTTCGTTCCGAGTGGTGGACCGCACCGTCGATCCAACCACCGGCACCTTGAAAGTCGAAGCCACATTTCCGAACCCGGGGAGTTATCTGCGTCCGGGACAGTTTGCGCGCGTACGCGTCGCTGTGGCCGAAAAGGAAAATGCGATCCTCGTTCCGCAACGCGCAATCCAGGAGCTTCAGGGCGCCAAGACCGTGATGGTCGTCGACGACAAAAACACCGTATCGCTGCGCAGCATCAAGATTGGAGATAAAGCCGATAAGGATGTGGTGGTGCTCGATGGTCTCAAGCCCGGCGACCGCGTGATTGTGGAAGGAATGCAAAAAGTAAGACCAGGCAGCCAGGTCAATCCAGCGACTGCGGATCAGACGTCGAAGAACCAGGGAGGCTGACGACTCATGTCGAATTTCTTTATCAATCGGCCGATTGTTGCCATCGTCATTTCTATTCTGACGCTCTTGATCGGCGTCGTGGTGATTCGGGGACTCTCGATCGAGCAGTACCCGTTTCTCGCGCCGCCGAACATCCGCGTCACGGCAACGTATCCGGGCGCATCGGCAGAAGCTGTCGAACAATCGGTCGCCACGCCGATCGAGCAGGAAGTCAACGGCGTCGATCGCATGATTTACATGAAGTCGTCAAATACGAGTGACGGCCGCATGTTGCTCGACGTCAACTTTGAAGTAGGCACGAACCAGGATACGGCAAACGTTCTCACGCAGAACCGCGTTTCCACCGCCGCCGCGCGACTTCCCGCTGAAGTGAACCAACAGGGCGTCACGGTAAAGAAGCAGAGCCCGAGCATCCTGATGGTGATTTCGCTCTACTCACCCAAAGATGCTTACGACGCAAACTTTCTGATCAACTACGCCGGTATCAATCTGCGCGACCAGATCCTTCGTATTCCCGGCATCGCACAGGTCGATCTGTTTGGCGGCACTGACTACGGCATGCGCGTCTGGATCAAACCCGACAAGCTCGCCAAGTTGGGCTTAACTCCCTCGGACGTAATCTCCGCGATCAAAGAACAGAACCTCCAGGCGCCGGCAGGAAAAGTGGGCGGCGCGCCAACACCGACGGATCAGGAGTTTACTGAAACACTCAGCGCGCCCGGTCGACTCATTACTCCCGAAGAGTTTGAAAACATCATCGTGCGACAAGCGTCCACGGGCGCGGTGGTCCGTATCAAAGACATTGGCCGCGCGGAACTCGGTTCGCAGGACTACAACTCGTTTGGTCGACTCAACGGCAAACCAGGCGGCGCGATGGCTGTTTATCTACTGCCTGGCGCAAATCAGCTCAAAGCGGCGGAAACAATCTACGAGACAATGGAACATTCCAAGTCGATCTTTCCGCCCGACATGGACTACAAGATCGTCTACGACACGACGCCCGCTGTCGAAGCTTCGATTCACGAAATCCTGAAAACCTTCGTCGAAGCGCTGATACTCGTTACCATCGTCGTCTTTGTCTTTTTGCAGAACATCCGCGCGACGATCATTCCGCTGATTACGATTCCGATTTCACTTATCGGTACGTTCATCTTCTTCCCGCTGCTCGGGTTCTCTGTCAATACGTTGTCGATGTTTGGCTTAGTGCTGGCGATAGGTATCGTCGTCGACGACGCGATCGTGGTGGTCGAAGCAGTAATACATCACCTCGAGCATGGTCTAAAGCCGAAAGAGGCAACCATCAAAGCCATGAGCGAGGTGTCGGCGCCTGTAATTGGCATTGCGCTGATTCTCTCTGCCGTGTTCGTGCCGGTCGCACTGCTCGGCGGACTGGTCGGCAGCATGTACAAGCAGTTTGCGCTGACGATCGCGATCTCGGTTTTGCTGTCGGCATTCAACGCGCTCTCTTTGACGCCGGCGCTCTGCGCGCTGCTGTTGAAAGAGCCGAAGCCGATGCGTGGTCCACTGGGCGCTTTCTTCCGCGGCTTCAATAAAGTGTTCGACGTGACGACGAACGGTTACGTTCATGTTTCGCGACTACTTGTTCGTCGCAGCATTCTGACGATCGGCATTGTCGGAGTCGTAGTGCTTGGCGCTATTTTCTTCGCGAAGCGGATTCCAGCAGGATTTATTCCCGATGAGGACCAGGGCATTTTCGGTGTCAACGTGCAGTTGCCGCCGGGTGCTTCACTCGCTCGCACGAGCGAAGTGCTCAAGGAAGTGGAAGCCATACTGGCAAAGACCGACGGCGTTGAATCGTACCAAACGATCGGCGGCTATGGCGTCGTCACCAATACCTATCAGTCAAACTACGGCTCAATGTTCGCACGTTTGAAACCATGGGAAGAACGTCATGGCGAAGCGTTGCACGTTAAAGGCATCATGGCGGGACTGCAGAAACAGTTCGCGGCAATCCCTGAAGCCGTGATTTTCCCGTTCAATATTCCGACTCTCAGCGGCTTTGGCGCAGCATCAGGTTTCAATTTCCTGATCCAGGATCGCAGCGGCACGATGAGTGTTGACGAGCTGGGCGAACAAGCGCGCCGTTTTTTGGCCGCGGGACGACAACGACCCGAACTTGGCACGCTGTTCACTTCATTCGATCCGAACTATCCGCAAGTCAAAGTAAACCTCGATCGCGAGAAGGCGCGCACTCTCGGAGTTCCGGTCAACGATGTATTTCAAACAATGTCAACAGCGATGGGAGGCGCTTTCGTCAACGACTTCAATCGCTTTGGCCGCTTGTATCGTGTGTATGTGCAGGCTGAATCAACCGACCGCTTACACGCGGAAGACATTGGTCGGATCTACGCACGTTCCAAGACAACCAATGTGATGGTCCCGCTGTCGACCCTGGTGAGCGTCAACGACATCGCCGGAACCGAGCTCACCACGCGTTTCAATCTATTGCGCTCGGTCGAAATGCAAGGCTCTCCAGGGCGTGGCTACACTTCGGGCCAGGCGCTGACCGCGCTTGAAGAAGTGTTCGCGCAAACGATGCCGAAAGAGATGAGCTTCGCTTACTCGTCACTTTCGTATCAGGAGAAGATCGCGCCACCGCCGGCGCCAACGTTCATCCTGGCAATCATCTGCGTCTTTCTGTTGCTGGCTGCAATGTATGAGAGTTGGCGTTTGCCCTGGGCCGTACTGCTCGGCTCGCCGCTTGTTGCACTCGGCGCGCTGTTCGGCGTCTGGTTGTTTGGTTACGACAACAACGTCTACGTTCAAATCGGTCTGGTGATGCTGATCGGACTGGCTGCGAAAAATGCGATTCTGATTGTCGAGTTTGCGAAGGCCAAGCACGAAGAAGGCCTCACGCTCGAGGACTCTGCTCTTACCTCGGCGCGCTTGCGGTTCCGTCCCATCCTGATGACGGCGTTCGCCTTCATTCTTGGCGTCGTGCCGCTGATGAAAGCCAGCGGCGCCGGCGCGGGGGCGCAGAACGTGATGGGCGTCGGCGTGTTCTTCGGCATGCTCGTCGCCACTGCGTTGGGCGTCTTTATCATCCCCGGTAACTTCACCTTCATTTTAGGACTCGGCAGTCGTCGCCGCTCCAAGTCAGCGATGCCGCCACCAGTACCAGCCACCGTCGAAGCAGGAGGTGATCACTAATGAAACGCTTTGTCGTTGCGCTGCTCGTTGTCGCTTTGAGTCAATCATTCGCGGCCGGCCAAACAACTCAAACAGATCAGAAGAACAAGAAACCGATCCCGAAGCCACAGGTGCTGACGCCGTCGACTTATCGCGGTGATACTGCGGCCCAACCTGATCCGCAATCGCTCGC
>Ga0068864_100001373_pt1 | contig 20167 bp, 16 predicted proteins | sample KBSSwiS72_FD_66586 | JGI IMG/M metagenome (GOLD analysis project Ga0068864, IMG submission 66586) | Switchgrass rhizosphere microbial communities from Kellogg Biological Station, Michigan, USA - KBS Switchgrass S7-2 | ecosystem: Host-associated > Plants > Roots > Rhizosphere > Soil ... | reverse complement strand
GGTCGATCCCTATCTGCGGCCTCTCTACGACGCGCTCTACGACCTCCTGGGCTTCGACAAGACCGGCAAGCTCTTCGAGCGCGGCACGATCGAGATCGCGCCGCTTGCCTACATGCGCGGGCGCACGCTCAATCACTCCTTCATCATTCTCGACGAGGCGCAAAACACCACACCCGAGCAGATGAAGATGTTCCTGACGCGCATCGGCTTCGGCACCAAGTCGGTCATCACGGGCGACGTCACGCAGATCGATTTGGCGCGCGGGCAGAAGAGCGGACTCGTGGAGGCGGATCGCATCCTTGCGGGCGTCCGCGGCATCGCGTTCACGCGCTTTACGAGCGCCGACGTGGTCCGCCACCCGCTGGTGCAGAAGATCATAGCGGCGTACGAGCGCGACATCGCAGCGCAAAAAGGCAACGACGGTACATGAGCGCCAAGGGCGGTTCCCGCGCGCGAAATGCGACGCCGAAGCCTCGGCTTTCGCTCGCGGTGCAGTACGGCGTCGCAGCGGCGAAGCTGCCGGCGCCCGCGACGCTCCGCCGCTGGGCGAAGGCGGCGACGGAGCGCGATGCCGCCGTCACGCTCCGGTTCGTCGGCAAGCGTGAAGGGCAGACGCTCAATTCGCGCTATCGCGGCAAGCGTTACCCCACCAACGTGCTCGCCTTCGCGTACGACCGGAATCCGCGCATCGAGGGCGACATCGTGCTGTGCGCACCGGTCGTCCGCGACGAGGCGCGCACGCAGGGCAAGAAATTCCCCGATCACTGCGCGCACCTGGTCGTCCACGGCATGCTGCATCTGCAGGGTTACGAGCACGACACCGCGCGCGACGCCCGCGTCATGGAAGCGCGCGAGACGGCACTCCTCGCGCGGCTCGGGGTGTCGGATCCCTATGCCACTCCGCCTCCCGGACGCCGCCAGGCTTCGACACAACAACAGCGATGAACGACGAACGGGGGGAAAGCAAGGGCACCAAGCCGACGCTGCTCGAGCGGCTGTCGGCGTTCCTCACGCGCGAGCCCGAGGACCGCGAAGAGCTGCTGGAACTCCTGCACGGCGCCTTCGAGCACAAGCTGCTGGACGCCGACGCGCTGTCGATGATCGAAGGCGTGCTGCAGGTGTCGGAGATGACCGTGCGCGACATCATGATTCCCCGCGCGCAGATGGACGTCGTGTCGATCGACGACGACCCCACGGAGTTCCTGCCGCTGGTGCTCGAGACCAAGCACTCGCGCTTTCCTGTAATCGGGGAGAACAAGGACGACGTGGTCGGCATCCTGCTCGCGAAGGAGCTCCTGCTCTATTACCGCAATCCCGCTAGCTTCGACCTCAAGGAGACGCTGCGCCCCGCCGTCTTCGTGCCGGAGTCGAAGCGCCTCAACGTGCTGCTGCGCGACTTCCGCGCGAATCGCAACCACATCGCGATCGTCGTCGACGAATACGGCGGTGTCTCCGGCCTCGTGACCATCGAGGACGTGCTCGAGCAGATCGTCGGCGACATCGAGGACGAGTACGACTTCGACGAGAGCGAGGACAACGTCATCGCCGAGGCGAACGGCCGGTTCCGGGTGAAGGCGCAGACCGAGATCGGCGATTTCAATTCGCACTTCGGCACCGATTTCGCCGACGACGAATTCGACACGGTCGGCGGCCTCGTGCTGCAGGCATTCGGACGCCTGCCGAAGCGGGGCGAGACGACGACCATCGGCGGCTTCCGCTTTCGTGTAGTGCGCGCCGACAGCCGCCGGCTGTACACGCTGCAGGTCGAGGCCGTCGCGGCGAACGCCCCGGCCGTCGCCAGCGCAGAGCCGTCGTCCGAGCGCTGACCGTGAGACTGCCGTGGCAGTTCGGAGGCCGGGCTTCCCGCGCCGCGGGAGCACCGCGCGCACTATCGTCGCTGGCCGCGCTGGCGGCGGGTGCCGCGACGGTGTTCGGGTTCGCGCCGTTTGGCCTCTCGTTCCTTCCTGTCGTCACCGTCGCGTTCCTGTTCGCGATGTGGCAGGACGCGGCGACGCCGCGAGCTGCCGCGGCGAGCGGATTCGCGTTCGGGCTCGGCTTGTTCCTCGCCGGCGCGTCGTGGGTGTACGTCGCGCTCAACACGTTCGGCGGCATGCCGTGGCCGCTCGCGGCGATCGGTACGGCGGGCTTCTGTGCGTTCCTCGCGCTCTACCCGGCGCTGACCGGCTGGCTCGCGACACGCTGGACCGCGTCCCACAGCTTGGGCCGCGCGGGTGCCGCCGCCGCGCTGTGGGCGCTCTCGGAATGGGCGAGGAGCGTCGTGTTCACCGGCTTCCCGTGGCTTTCGATCGGCTACGCATCGCTGCCGGGCGGTGGCGCCACGTGGCTTTCCGGCTATGCGCCCGTCGGCGGCGTCTTCCTCGTCTCGCTCGCCATGGCAGTCCTCGCGGCGGCGCTGGCCCTCGCGAGCGACGCGCTCGCATCCGCCGCGCGTGCGCGGATCGCTCTGGCCGCGTTCGTCGGCGCAATCGTCGTTGCGGGCGGTGCAGCGCTGGCTCGCATCGAATGGACCCACGCCTCCGGCGCGCCGATCGCCGTCTCGCTGATCCAGGGAAACGTGACGCAGGAGCTCAAGTTCGATCCCGAATTCCGGCGCAGCACGTTTGCAATCTACACCGCGCTCGTTCGTGAAAGCCGCGGGCGGCTCGTCGTGCTGCCCGAGAGCGCCTTCCCGATGTTCGCCGACGAGGTGCCGGAAAGCGTGATCGTCGACCTGCTCGACGTGGTCACGCCGCGCGACGGCGACGTGCTGGCCGGGATGTTCACCCTCGAGGCGCCGCTTGCGCCGGGCGGCACGCCGCGGTACTACAACAGCGTCATCTCGATCGGAGGTGCGAAGCCGCAGCTCTACAGAAAGCGCCATCTCGTGCCGTTCGGCGAGACGATTCCGCTCGAGCCTGTGTTCGGCTGGTTCATTCGCAGGATTCTCGCGATACCGATCTCGAGCCAGGCGTCCGGCGTCTCGGACCCGCCGGCGCTCGACGTCGCCGGCACTCGCGTCGCCGTCAACATCTGCTACGAGGACGCGTTCGGCGCGGACATCCGCACCCAGGCAGCGAACGCGGCCGTTCTCGTCAACGTGACGAACGACGCCTGGTACGGTCGCTCGATCGCGGCACTCCAGCACAACCAGATCGCTTCGATGCGAGCGCTCGAGACGGGGCGGCCGCTCGTGCGCGCCACGAACACGGGGATCACTTCGGCGATCGGCTACGACGGGCGCGAGGTCGCGCGCCTGCCGTGGTTCACGCGCGGCATCCTCGAAGTCGAGGTCACGGGACGCGAGGGGGTCACCCCCTACGTTCGTGTCGGCGACGCGCTCGCCGTAAGCGCCGCGCTCGTGGTTGCGTTGGCGGCCATCATCGGCGCAGGAGCCAGCCGCGACTCAACCGCGGCAGGGACAGGCTAGCGGGCGCCTGCGCCCACACGTGCGGGCAGCGGCTCGGCGATGAACTCGCGGAGCCGGCGCGTATCGACGGGCTTCACGAGGTGAAGATCGAATCCGGCTTCCTGCGACTGGATCCTGTCGTCCTCCTGCGCGTAGCCGCTCAGCGCGACCATGCGCACGTCCGGATCGAGCTTCTTGATCCGGCGAGCCGCCTCGTACCCGTTGAGCGTGGGCATTCCGATGTCGAGCAGGACGATCTCCGGCCGGAACATCTCGGCCACCTTCACGGCGGCGAGCCCGTCGTTGGCGACGCGGACGTCGTGTCCGGCGAGCTCGAGCAGCATCGCCATGCTTTCCGCCGCATCGACGTTGTCGTCCGCCACGAGGATGCGGCGCGGCTTGGCGGCGCGCGCTTCAGCTCCGGCTGAATTCCTCGATCGCGCGGGCACACGAGCCTCCACGTCGACAGGCAGCCGGATGATGAATTGCGCGCCTTGCCCGACCCCGCGGCTGCGGGCTTCGACGGTGCCGCCATGCATGGCGACCAGCTTCTTCACGAGCGTGAGCCCGATGCCCAAGCCGCCGTGCATTCTTTCGAGCGACGTGTCGACCTGGACGAACATGTCGAAGATCCGGCCGAGCTGATCCGGCGCGATTCCTATCCCGTTGTCCTGCACGCAGATGGAGACGTACGAGGCTTCGCGCTCGACGACGAGCTTGATCTCGCCGCCCTGGTCGGTGAACTTCGACGCATTGCTGAGCAGGTTGCCGACCACCTGCGCAATCCGCGTCGCGTCGGCGGCCAGCACGATCGGCTCGTCCGGCATGACAAGCGTGAACCTCTGCTGCATGCCTGCGAAACGCGGTTGCGCCGCCTCCACGGCCTGGGCGACGATCGGCCCGAGCTCGACCCGGTCGAGATGCAGGCCGATGGCGCCGCGGCTGATGCGACTGACGTCGAGCAGATCGTCGACGAGCCGCGTGACCTGTCCGACCTGCCGGTGCAGCATGCCGATCGCCGTGGTCGTGAGCTCTTTGTCGGCGCTCTGCCGCAGGATGTCGAGCGCGTTGTTGATCGGCGCGAGGGGATTGCGCAGCTCGTGCGCGAGCATCGCCAGGAACTCGTCCTTGCGCTGGTCCGACTCCTTGAGCGCCTGGATGTCGGTGGCTGCGCCGACCCACATCTGGGTGCGATTGCCCTCGCGGAGCGGCACCGCGCGCGTGTCGTGCCACCGGTATTCGCCGTCGGCCCGGCGCAGCCGATGCTCGACGTGGAACAGGTCACCCGCGGCGATCGCTTTCCGCCACCGGCGGACGGTCTCGGCCAGGTCTTCCGGATGCACGATCTGGCTGTCGATCCCCTCCTCGAACTGTGCGGAGGAGACCCCGGTGTAGGCGTTCCATTGCGGACTCAGGTAGTCGATGTGCCCCTGCGGGTCGGCGGTGAAGATCTTCTCCGGCACCGTCTCGGCCAGCGCGCGGAACCTGGCGGCGCTCGCGCGCAGCATCTCTTCCTTCTGCCGGAACTCCGTGTCGTCGCGGAATGCGACCACGACGCCCGTGGCGGCATCGTCTCGGCGCAGCGCCGAAGCGCTGTAGACGACCGGGAACGAACTGCCGTCCTTGCGCACGAAGATGTCCTCCTGCGCGCGCACCGACGCTCCGGTCTCGAGCACGCGCAGCTCCGCACGCTCGCCCGCCGGCGCCGGCGTTCCATCCGAATCCGCGTAGTGCACGGCCTCGTGCATCTTGCGGCCGCGCAGCTCCGCCGCGGTCCAGCCGAGCATCTTTTCGGCCGAGGCATTCATGTACAGCAACCGCCCTTCGCCATCGACAATGTAGAGGCCCTCGGCCAGGTTGCTCATCGCGGTGCGGAAACGCTCCTCGCTCTCGCGCAGCACTTCCTCGCGCTGCTTCCGCTCGCTCACGTCCTCGATCGCCAGCAGAATGAGCCGCGGTTGTCCGAGATCGGTGTCGAGTCTCCGGCCGTTGAGGCGCATCGTACGGGGCCCGATGTCCTCGAAGTCGTGGAAGACCTCGAAATTCTCGAAGTAGCTGCTCTCGCGAAGCGTGCGTTCGAGCAGCGTTTGGAGCGCGGGAATCTGCCACTGGCCGTTGCCGAGCTCGTAGATCTTCGAGCCCTCCGTCACCCGGGGGTCGACCTTGAACACGCGATAGAACGCCTCGTTCGCGAGCTGCACACGCAAGTCGGCGTCGAGGACGAGCAGCGGCACCGGCATCGAGCGCAGCACCGTCTCGGAGACGGCGCGCGCCGCGCGCGCCGCTTGCTCGCTGCGCTTCAGCGCGTCGATGTCGAGCAGCGCCATCACCGCGCCGTCGACCCTGTTCTCAAGCGTCATGTAGGGACGGATCCGCAGCGAGTACCAGCGACCGTGCCGGTCCTGCACCTCGCGCTCGCGGGCGCCGACGGTTTCGATCACCTCCGTCACGGCCTTTTCGAGGTCGAAGGGCGAAACGCCGGCCTCGCTCTCTTCCGGCACGACGATGCCGAGATCCCGCGAAACACCGCCGAGCGGGCGGCCGATGTCGCCGGCGCCTAGGCTGAAGATCCGCTCCGCGAGCGGCGTGAAATGGCGGATGGTCAGATCGCGGCCGACGACGACGATCGCGGTGTGGATGCTGACGTGAAGATTGCGAAGATCGGCATTGACGCGGCCGAGCTCGGCGTTGCGGTTGGTCATCTCCTCGTTGACCGTCGTCAGCTCTTCGTTCGTCGACTCGAGCTCCTCCTTGGAAGTCTCCAGCTCCTCGTTGATGCTCTGCAGCTCCTCGTTGGCCGACTGCGCTTCCTCGTTGGACGCCTGCATCTCCTCCGTGGCGCTGTCGTAGCGGTCCTGGATGGCCTGCACGTAGTCGCGCGTCTCCGCGAGCTCGCGCTCCGCGTCGGCCAGGCGCTTCCGCAGCGCCTTCACCGTGGGGGACCGTTCCTTCGCCGGCGCCGGCAGCTTTTCGGTGTCCCGCACGCGGCGCGCGCCGCGACCCGCATGCTCTTCGAACAGGACGAGGAACGACTGCTCCTTCAGGTTCCGGAGGGGAACGACCTGCACGGCGATCTCGCGGGTCACGCTGCCATCGCGAATCCGGACGCCCTCCTTGCGGACGACGTTGTTTTCCTTGCGCGCCTTGTTGAGCGCGGCGCGCAGCGGCAGCATCAGGCCCTCCCGCGCCATCTTGAGGAGGTCGAAGCTCGCCTTCCCGCTCGGCGGGGTGAGGTAAGGGGCGGTGGCCCCGCGGAACTGGACGATCTGCAGCTCGGAGTCGACCAGCACGGCCGGAGGGGCGAACTCGTTGATCGTCACCCGATCGGCCTCGCGCTGCGCGGAGAGCTCGCTTCGCGCGACGTCCCGCACCAACGGCAGCGGGACCAGGCTGCGACCCGCGCCTTCGGCAGGCGGAAGACGATGGACGGGCAGGTGGTGCGCGGGCGTCTGCACGGGCTTCTTGGCGAAGATCTTGTGCCGCTTGTCCACCACTTCGAAGAGATCGGTGTACGGGCCGATCGATTCGGATGCGCCGAGGAAGAGGTACCCCCTGGGCTTGAGCGCGTAGTGGAACGTGGGCAACGCGCGTTGCTGCAGCGTCGGCTCGAGGTAGATGAGCAGGTTGCGACAGCAGATGAGGTCCATCCGCGAGAACGGCGGGTCGGTGACGAGGTTCTGGCGGGCGAACACGACGCTGTCGCGGATCGACTTGACAACCCGGTAGCCGCCGTCCTCCTCGATGAAGAAGCGCCGCAGCCGGTCCGGAGAAATGTCCGCCGCCAGCGATTTCGAGTACAGCCCGGCGCGGGCCTTCTCGAGCAGCCGCTCGTTCAGGTCGGTCGCGAAGATCTGCAGGCCCGGCCGCCGCTGAATGGCGTCGACGACTTCCGCGTACGCCATCGCGACCGAGTAGGCCTCCTGCCCCGTCGAGCAGCCGAGCACCCAGACGCGCACCGGGTCGCTGCGCTGCTTCAGTATCTTGGGAATGACGTCGCGCTTCAGCACGGCGAACGCTTCCGGATTGCGGAAGAAGCTCGTGACGGAGATCAGCACGTCCGAAAAGAGCGTATCGAGCTCGGTCGCGTTGCCCTTGAGGAACCCCGCATACTCCGCGAACGTCCGGTGCTTGCTCAGCACCATGCGCCGCGCTATCCGGCGCCGGATCGTGTTCGACTTGTAGAGCGAGAAGTCGACGCCGCAGTGGTTGCGCAGCAGCAGCATCACTTTCTTGAGGCCCTCGTCGCCGTCTTCCGCGGTCTCGTCGGCCGGCTCGGCGCGCTCCTTTATTGCCATCGGTGCAGAGCCGCCCTGCCCGCCGGACGGCAGCGGACTGTCGTCGTCCTGATGCTGCGTCGCCTCCTCGCGCTCCTTCTCGCCTTCATCGGGCACGCGCGCCGGACCACCGGCCGTGCGCGACGCCTCGTCGCCGACCACGTACGGATGCCTCGCGATGCGCACCAGCTCTTCCGCGATCCTCTCCGGGGGCAGGACGAAGTCCACGCACCCGGCCGCGATCGCGTTGTGCGGCATCGAGTCGTACTTCGCCGAATCGTCCTGCGCGAACGTGATGCCCCCTTCGGCCTTGATCGCCTCGAGGCCCAGCGTTCCGTCGTTCGCCGTGCCCGAGAGCACGACGCCGATGGCGCGTTCCCGCTGGTCCTCGGCGAGCGATTCGAAAAAGCGATCGATCGCGTGCTGCGGCCTGCGCCCGTCGACTCGCGGCCCGAGCTTCAGCACGCCGCCCTCGATGGTCAGCACCCGGTTCGGCGGGATCACGTAGACGTGGTTCGGCTGCACGCGGAGGTTGTCCGTCACCTCGCGCGTGGGCATCGTCGTTGTCTTGGCGAGGAGCTGGGTGAGCGCGCTCTCGTGCGCAGGATCGAGGTGCTGGACGAGCACCAAGCCGATGTTCGCGTCGGCGGGGAAGCTCTTCAGCAGCCGCGTGAACGCTTCGAGTCCGCCCGCCGACGCGCCGACGCCGACGATAGGGAAGACGTGCGGCGGCTCTTTCAGGACCGCTTTGCGCGCGCGTTTGCGGACCGGCGCCTTTGGCGTAGTGCGCGAGCTGACTGGGCTCATTTCCGTAGCGGGCCGTCGACTTCTTTCGGGGGGAAATCGTACACCTTAGGCAAAGAGCGCGCGTGGAATTGTGCGCGCCACAAAGCGCTGAAAACCCGTAGCATCGTGCCTGCGCTGCGAAGCTCGGGGAACACGGTAAAATTTACGTTGCCCCGCCATTTGCAGACGCGTCCGGCCGATGCACACCTTTCAGCAAATCATCCTCCTTCTCCAGAGCTACTGGGATCGCCAGGGCTGTGCACTGCTGCAGCCTTACGACATGGAGGTGGGCGCGGGCACCTCGCACACCGCGACGTTCCTGCGGGCGCTCGGGCCGGAGCCCTGGCGCGCCGCTTACGTGCAGCCTTCGCGCCGGCCGAAGGACGGCCGCTATGGCGAAAATCCGAACCGCACGCAGCACTACTACCAGTACCAGGTGGTGCTCAAGCCGTCGCCTGCGGACATCCTCGAGCGCTATCTGGGCTCGCTCGAAGCGCTCGGGCTCGATCTCAAGCAGAACGACGTCCGCTTCGTCGAGGACGATTGGGAGAATCCGACGCTCGGCGCGTGGGGTCTCGGCTGGGAAGTGTGGCTCAACGGGATGGAGATCACGCAGTTCACGTACTTCCAGCAGGTCGGCGGCCTCGAATGCAATCCGATCACCGGCGAGATCACGTACGGCCTCGAGCGCCTCGCGATGTACCTGCAGCGCAAGGAGAGCCTGTTCGACCTCGTGTGGACGGAACCCGCCGGGGACGCAACGAAGTCGGGGACGAATTCCCCAAGGGACGGCGACGGCGGGCGCCGGCCGCTCACGTATCGGGACGTCTATCACCAGAACGAAGTCGAGCAATCGACCTACAACTTCGAGCACTCCAATGTGCCGAAGCTGTTCGAGCTCTTCGCGTTCTACGAAGCGGATGCGAAGCGCCTCCTGGAAGCGAAGCTGCCGTTGCCGGGCTACGAGATGATCCTCAAGGCCGCGCACACGTTCAACCTCCTGGACGCCCGCGGCGCGATCTCCGTGACCGAGCGCGCAGCCTACATCGGGCGCATCCGCGCGCTGTCGCGGCAGGTCGCGCTGGCGTACGTCGAATCGCGCGAAGCGCTCGGCTTTCCGATGCTGCCGGACGAATACCGGGCGCGCGCCGCATGAGTGCGAGTAGCGCCGCAGGTGGTCCGGTGCACACGAAGGAAGCGCAGTGAGCATCGGGACGCTGCTCGTCGAGCTCCTGACGGAAGAGCTGCCGCCGAAGGCGCTCCAACGCCTTGGGGAAGCGTTTGCGAAGGGGATAGCCAGCGCCCTCGACTCCCGCGGATACGTCGATTCCGGGAGCGCCGTCGCGCCGTATGCCACCCCGCGCCGCCTTGCGGTCGTCATCACGAAGGTGCGTGCGGTCGCGCCGGATGCCGAGGTAATCGACAAGCTGATGCCCATCAAGGTCGCGCGCGACGCTTCGGGGCAGCCCTCCGAAGCATTGAAGCGCAAGCTCGCCGGCCTCGGACGCGCCGAGCTCGCGACCGCAAGCCTCGACACGGGCGACGGCCCCGACAAAATTTACGTCGCTTCCGACGGCAAGGCGGATTACGTCTACCTTCGGACGCTTGCGAAAGGCCAGCCGCTTGCGCGTGGACTCCAGGACGCGCTCGACGAAACGATCGGCAAGCTTCCGATCCCGAAGGTGATGAGCTACGCAGGCGCGGGCGGCTATTACAACGACGTCAAGTTCGTGCGTCCCGCGCATCGTCTGCTGGCGCTCCACGACAACGCCGTCGTCCCCGTCACGGCGCTCGGGCTCGCCGCCGATCGCGTTACATCGGGCCACCGCTTTTTCGCGCGCAACGATCTTGCCATCGGGAGCGCCGCCGCGTACGAGGAGACGCTGCGCGCCGAAGGCAAGGTGATCGCGAGCCTCGCCGACCGCCGCGCGGCGATTGAGCGGGGGCTCGCGCGTGCCGCGGGCAGCGCGACGGTCGTGGCGCCCGACGCTCTGCTCGACGAGGTGACGGCGCTCGTCGAGTGGCCGGTCGTCTACGAAGGGACGTTCGACCCCGCCTTCCTCGCCGTGCCGCAGGAATGCCTCATCCTGACGATGCAGCAGAACCAGAAGTATTTCGCGCTGGAGGATGCCAAAGGCCATCTCCTCCCGCGTTTTCTGCTCGTCAGCAATACCGAGACCGCCGACCCCCGCGCGATCGTCGAAGGCAACGAGCGCGTCCTCCGCGCGCGCCTCGCCGACGCGCGCTTTTTCTTCGACCAGGACCGCAAGGTCCGGCTCGAGACGAGGGTGCCGAAGCTCGGATCGATCGTCTATCACAACAAGCTCGGAACGCAGCTCGACCGCACCGAGCGGCTCGAGAAGCTCGCGTCGGCGCTAGCGGGCATGATCGGCGCCGATGCGCTGCTCGCGAGCCGCGCGGCGCAGCTCGCCAAGGCCGATCTCACGACCGACATGGTGGGCGAATTCCCCGAGCTGCAGGGCTTGATGGGCCGCTATTACGCCGAGCACGACCACGAGCCGGCAGAAGTCGCAACGGCGATCGAGGAGCACTACTGGCCGCGCTTCGCCGGCGATGCGCTGCCCGCGGCGCCCGTCGCCCAGGCCGTCGCGCTCGCCGACAAGCTCGAGACGCTCGCCGGAATGTTCGGCATTGGCGCGCAGCCCACCGGCGACAAGGATCCGTTCGGTCTTCGCCGCCACGCGATCGGAGCGATCCGGATCGTCGTCGAGAAGCGCCTCTCGATCGCGCTTCCCCACCTGATCGGCGCCGCGTTCGACGCGTTCGCGGGCGTGCCGGCCGTCGCCGACGCGCGCACCGCGCTGGAAGACTTCATCTACGAGCGCCTGCGCGGCTATTTACGCGATGCCGGGTACACGGCGAACCAGGTCGAGGCGGTGCTGTGCCAGCGTCCCGCGCGGCTCGACCTCGTGCCGGTGCAAGCCGCTGCGGTCCGCGCTTTCGGCGAGCTCCCGGAGTCGGACGCGCTCGCCGCCGCGAACAAGCGGATCGTCAACATCCTCAAGAAGTCGGGCAGCGAGGCTGCGCTCGCCGTCGATCGTGCGCAGCTCGCGGACGGCGCCGAGCACGACCTTTACCTCGCGCTCCAGAAGCTGCAGCCGATCGTCGACGACCGGTGCACGACCGGCGATTTCGCCGGCGCGCTGCTGGCACTCGCGAGCGCGAAGCCCGCCGTCGACAAGTTCTTCGACGACGTGCTGGTCATGGCCGACGACCCCGCGATCCGCGCCAACCGGCTTGCGCTGCTGCGCGGCGTTGCGCAGACGATGAATCGCGTCGCCGATATCTCGAAGCTCGCCGCCTGATGCGTCGCGGATATCTCGAAGCTCGCCGCCTGATGAACGGTTTCTTCGCTCACTGATGGTTCAGCTCGCCTCCGAAGCGGTCGCGCCGACGCGCACGGTCAAGCTGATCGTGCTGGACCGCGACGGGGTCATCAATCACGACAGCCCGAACTTCATCAAGTCGCCGGACGAGTGGCGGCCCATCCCCGGCAGCCTCGAGGCGATCGCGAGGCTCAACCACGCGGGCTTCCGCGTCGTGATCGCGACCAACCAGTCCGGTATCGGCCGCGGCCTGTTCGACATGGGGATGCTGAACTCGATCCACGAGAAGATGCACCGGGCCTTGGCACAGGCGGGCGGCCGCTTCGACGCCGTGTTCTACTGCCCCCACTCCGGCGACTCGCAGTGCGAATGCCGCAAGCCGAAGGCCGGCATGCTGCGGGAGATCGGCCTCCGCTACGGCGTCGAGATGAAGGGCGTGCCGTGCATCGGCGATTCTCCGCGCGATCTCGCTGCGGCGGAGGCCGTCGCTGCACAGCCGATCCTCGTGCTCACCGGAAAGGGCGAGAAGACGCTGCGCGACGGCGACTTTCCCCGGCACACCGTGATCTACCCTGACCTCGCGTTCGCGGCGGCGGCGCTGCTCGCGGGCGAATAGCCGCCTCCTTTACGCTCGGCATGTCGGCCATCCGCGCGCTCCTCTTCCTGCTGTTCCAGACGCTCGTCACTCCCTTCTACGCCGCGGTCATGCTGCTGCTCTTCTGGCTGCCGCGGATCCCGATGTACCGGATCGCAGCTTCGTGGTGCCGGACCAACCTGTGGGGCGCGCGGTGGATCTGCGGCATCCGGCATCGCGTGGTCGGAGCCGAGAACATTCCGGCGACCCCCCACATCGTGATGTCGAAGCACAGCTCGACGTGGGAGACGCTCGCGCTGACGCTCTTCTTCCCCCCGCTCGCGTACGTGGCGAAGAAGGAGCTCCTGTCGATCCCGTTTTTCGGCTGGGGCTTCGCGCTCGCGTCGCCCATCACCATCGACCGCAAAGCCGGCACCGACTCCATGCAGCAGATCGCGACGCAGGGCCGCGAGCGGTTCCGCCAGGGCTTCTGGATCGTCGTGTATCCCGAAGGAACGCGGATCCGCGCCGGCACGCGGGCGAAATACAAGACCGGCGGAGCGCGGCTCGCGATCGAGCTCGCAACGCCGATCCTTCCGGTTGCGCACAATGCGGGCTATATATGGCCCAAGGGCCTATTCGGTAAACGCCCGGGGACCGTCACCATTTCGTTCGGCAAGCCGATTTCGCCGCTCGGCAAGGACGTCCAGACGCTCATGCGTGAAGTCGAAACCTGGATCGAAAACGAGGTCGCGAGACTGGGCGTGCCGGGTCGCGGCCAATGACAGCGCGGCTGCGGCTCCGGGATCTCTTCGGCACGCGCACGCGCGAACGCCGGAGGCCCGAGGGCGACACGCGGCCGCCCGAGGGCCAGGCGCGGCGCATCATGCTCGCCGGAGCCAGCGTCGATTACCGCCTGGTGCGCGCGCGAAGGCGCTCGATCGGCATGCAGATCGACTTTTCCGGACTGACCGTACGCGCGCCGCGCTGGGTGCCGCTCCGCGAGATCGACGAGGTGCTGTCGAAGCGCGGTAGCTGGATCCTGCGCTCGCTCGACGAGTGGCGCGCCAGGCGGCGCCACGTCATGCCCCGCGAATGGAAGAGCGGAGCGGCGATCCTCTACCGCGGTCGCGAGCTCGAGCTCATCGTCGAGTCTTCGCCGGACGGCGCGATCGAAGCCGATCTCATCAACCTCACGGTCCTGCATCCCGCCGCCCATGACGAGCGCGCGGTCGAGGCATTCGTCGTGCGGTGGCTGCGCGAGGAGGCGGAGCGGCTGGTGCTGCCGCTCGTCCGCGACTACGCCGCGCGAGTCACCGACGTCGTGCCGACGGTCAAGCTTTCCAAAGCGCGCTCGGAATGGGGAAGCTGCGACCAATACGGCGTGATACGGCTCAACTGGCGCCTCATCCAGCTGCCCGTCGAGCTCGCGCGCTACATCGTGGCGCACGAGGTGGCGCACCTCGTGCACCTCAATCACTCCGCACGCTTCTGGAGCCTGGTCGAGCGGCTTCACCCCGGCTCTTCGCGCGCGCGGCAGACCCTCGACGACTGGACCGCGCTGCTCGAAGCTTGAGGCTTAGAGATCGGGCGCAACGAGCGTCGGCAGCGCAACCTCGAGCCCCGCCTGCTTCAGCAGAAGCGCCCGGAGTGCAGCGCCAAGCTCCTCGCCCGAACGGGTGTCGATCCAGCGCCCATCGCGCGGCCGGAAGTGAAAACCTCCGGAGCGGGCGGCGACCCAGATTTCGCGGTTGGGCACGTGGCGATTGACGATGATCTTGCTGCCGTCGTCGCACTCCAGTTCGAGGATGCCGTCGTTCTGCGTCCAGTCGACGTCCGTCGCGGAGTCGTCCAACGCCGCATCGAGCGCTTCGCCGATGGCGGCGAGCGCACCATCGGCAGCGCCGATGAATTCGCTCTCGGTAATCATGGCCGGCGGATTCCCTGTTAGGATCGAAGTGATGTTACGTGATTTCATCGCTTGCGTTCGCTATCCGGGTCATCGTGTGGCCGTTCGCGGCCGCGCCCTCGCAGTCGTCGCAATCGTCGCCGTCGCACCCGCGTCGCTCCCCGCGTGCGGCGTCAAAGGCCCGTTGAAGCCGCCTGCACCCGCCGCGGCGCCGGGTGCGCCTGCGGAGACGCCGGCGTCCGCACCGGAAGCACCGGCACCGCGGACTCCGACGTCGCCGCTCGAGCCCGGACCGCAGCCGCCCTCTACCGCGCCGTGACGGCATTCGCGATCATCGACGGCGAGCTTCATGCCGAGGGCGTGCCGCTGTCCGCCATCGCCGAGCGCTACGGCACTCCCTGCTACGTGTACTCGCGCGCCGCGCTCGAGAGCCGCTTCCGCGCATTCGACGGCGCGTTCGCGGGAACGCCGCATCTCGTCTGCTACGCGGTCAAGGCAAATTCCAATCTCGCTGTACTCAACATTTTCGCGCGGCTCGGCAGCGGCTTCGACATCGTTTCCGGCGGTGAGCTCGCGCGCGTGCTCGCGGCCGGAGGCGATCCGCGGAAGATCGTTTTCTCGGGCGTCGGCAAGGCCGCGACGGAGATGGAGGCGGCGCTCGCGGCGGGCATTCGCTGCTTCAACGTCGAATCGGCGGCGGAGCTCGAGGCGCTGAATGCGGTCGCCTGCCGCGTCGGCCGCATCGCGCCGGTCTCGCTTCGCGTCAATCCGGACGTCGATCCGAAGACGCATCCCTACATCGCGACCGGCTTGAAGGAGAGCAAGTTCGGCGTCGCGTACGCGGACGCGGTCGAGCTCTACCGCCGCGCGGCTGCGCTGCCCGGCGTCGAGGTGCGCGGGATCGACTGCCACATCGGCTCGCAGATCACCGATCTCTCGGTCTGCGTCGAGGCCGCCGCCAAGATGTTCGAGCTCGTCGATCGTCTCGCCTCCGAGGGGATCGCGCTCGATCACGTGGATCTCGGCGGAGGACTCGGTGTTCGCTATCGCGACGAGGAAACGATCGATCCCTACGCCTACGCGCTCGCGATTCGCCGGCTCGTGGGCTCGCGCCGGCAAGAGCTTCTGTTCGAGCCGGGACGATTCCTGGTCGGCGATGCAGGCGTCCTGCTGACGCGTGTCGTCTACCTGAAGCCGGGGCAGGAGCGCGACTTCGCGATCGTCGATGCCGCGATGAACGACCTCCTGCGGCCCGCGCTGTACGACGCGTGGCACGCCGTCGAGCCGGTGCGAGCGAGCGAGGTGCCGGCGAGGCGCTGGAACATCGTCGGCCCGGTGTGCGAGAGCGCCGACTTCCTGGCGCAGGACCGGCTCTTGTCGCTCTCGGACGGCGATCTTCTCGCGGTGCGCGGCGCGGGGGCGTACGCGTTCGCGATGAGCTCCAACTACAACTCGCGACCGCGCGCCTGCGAGGTCGTCGTCGACGGAAATCGGATGCACCTCACGCGTCCGCGCGAAGACGCGGCGGAGCTTTTCGCGCGCGAATCCAAACTGCCGTAGAGCGTCACTCGCGCGCTGAGGAAGCCTCGCGCAGACTCTTTTTTCGCGTGTGCGTATCCGCAACAACGGCGGATGCGACGCGCGGAAGCGGCGGAGAATTCTTGCAATTCAACAAAATGTGGCTAGAATTCAGGCAGCAGGTGGCAATGGGTTTGTCAAGTGGTTAGCAAAAAAGTAGTTGCAATCCGACAGCCCGGCGTTGCTTGCGCGATGTAGAAGCACCATAACAGTTACAGCAACTCAGACAGGAGAAACGAAATGGCTGACATGATGTCGATGATGACGCCGGCCGCTGCGTCCCCGGCGCCGAAGAAGGCGACCAAGAAGAAAGCGGCGAAGAAGAAGACCACCAAGAAGAAGGCTGCGAAGAAGGCAACCAAGAAGAAGGCGGCGCCGCGCAGGAAGGCTGCGAAGAAGGCGACGAAGAAGAAGGCCGCCAAGAAGACTCGCAAGTCTGCGAAGAAGGCAACCAAGCGCAAGTCCGCCAAGAAGGCGACGAAGCGCAAGTCGGCCAAGAAGGCGACGAAGAAGAAGGCGACGAAGAGGAAGGCCGCCAAGAAGGCGACCAAGAAGAAGGCCGCCCCGAAGAAGCGGAAGGCCGCCAAGAAGGCGAAGAAGTAACCTCCCGCGCCAGCGTTCCGCCCTGCAAGCGGCGGACGACAAGACAGGCGACGCGAAATGCGTCGCCTGTTTTCATTTGTATACGCTAATTCGAGAAGATCATCCGCCCGCGGTCGCCATCGACTTCGCGACGGGCGAACCCTTGCGAGGGGCCGCGGACTTGTCCGTCTTGGACGGCGCTTTCGACGCGGGCGCCTTGGAGGGCGTGACCGTCACTTGCTTCGCGGCGGTCGTCCCGGTGTGCTTGAGCGGCGCGGCCGCGTCCCGCGCGGGCGCCGCGGCCGCCTGCTTCGAAGGCGTTGCGCCCGGCTTGGCAGACGTCGCGCCGGTCTTCGGAAGCGTCCCCGTCACGCGCTTCGGCGGCGTTCCCGCCGCCCGCCTGCCCTTCACGTTCGACGGCGCGAGATCGCTCGTGATGCGCAGCGTCCGCCCGGTCTCGACCGAAGTCTGGACGAGCCCATTCCAGCGCTTGATGTCGGCGGCGCTGACTCCGTAACGCGCGGCAATGCTCGGCAGCGAATCCCCTCGCTGCACGCGATAGTAGAAGGTGCGGCCCTGCGGAACCGTCGTGAACACGGCGTTCGACAAGGTGACGGCGGCCGCCTCGCTCGGTCCCTGCGTCGGCACGAGCATCGTGTGCCCGACGGGAATCCGCGCTTTCGCGCCGATGCCGTTCACCGCCCGGAGACCTTCGGCCTCCATGCCGAACTTGGCTGCGATCTTGTCGAGCGTCTCGCCGTTCTGCACGCGATATGCCTGCCACGAAACGAGCGGCTGGTTCGTGAGCTGAAGCTTCGCGGCGAAAAGCTCGGCCTTGTCGATCGGAAGGAGGATCGAAAAGGCGTCGGCGCCCGCGATGACCGGACGGTTGTGCTGCGGATTCAGATACTGGAATTCCTCGACCGACATCTCGGCCAGCTGCGCCGCCACCTTGACGTCGATCTTGCGGTCCATCTTCACCACCGTGAAGTACGGCGCGTCGGGGATGTCGGTGAGGTCGAGCGTCGGATACTTTTCGGGCTCGCGGACGATGTTCTTGAGCGCCTGCAGCTTCGGCAGGTAGTTGCGCGTCTCGTCCGGCATCTTGAGATTCGCGTAGTCGGCAGGCACGCCGCGCTTCTGGTTCGCCGCGACGGCGCGCGCGACGTTGCCTTCTCCCCAGTTGTAGCCGGCGAGCGCCAGCTGCCAGTCATTGAAGTCGCCGTACAGCTTCTGCAGGTAGGTGAGCGCGCTGTCGGTGGCCGCGACCACGTCGCGCCTCGAGTCGAACCAGAAATTCTGCTGGAGCCCGTAGTGCGTTCCCGTCGACGGCATGAATTGCCACATGCCCGCGGCTCGCGCGACCGAGACGGCATTCGGGTTGAACGCACTTTCGACCATCGGCAACAGCGCGACCTCGAGCGGCATGTTGCGCTTTTGCACCTCGACGACGACGTAGTACAGATAGCGTCGGCTGCGGTCGATCATCCGCGCCACGTAGTCGGGCCGCTCCGAGTACCACTGCTCCCATTTGGCGACCAGCGGGTCGTCGATGTCGGGCATCGCGAAGCCCTTGCGGATCCTCGCCCACAAGTCCTCCGCGGGCGCAGGCAGCGGTTCCAGTTCCGCCACCGCAACGGGCGGTGGCGCGACCTCGGGCTCAGACGGTGTGGGCGTTGCGACGGGGGGCGGCGCGGGCTCGGGCTCCGGCGCGGGGGCGACGGGCTTCGCTGGCTCTGGCGGTGGGGTCGTCGTTGCGCACCCGGCGACGAGCGCCGCGAGCACAAAAGGAATCAGGGTATGAAGTCGTGGTCGCAACTCGATCGCGATCGTTGGGCCGGGAGGCTGCGGCGATAGTAGGCGGTGCCCGCGGCACCGTCAACTTTGCCGCAAGGGCGTCGGGTCGCGTCTGAAGCCAGGCAGAAACGGGGACGCGCGGCTGTCCCCGCAGTTGTCCATCAACGCGGGGATGGGGATAATCGCTGACATGGACACCTCTTTCGGAGCGCCGGTCCCGGTTTCGACGTCGCTCGCGGACTGGTTCGAGACTCCGCTCGGGCGCTACCTGCTGGCGCGCGAGCAGGCGTGGTTCGACCGTACCGTCGCCGACATCTTCGGCTTCCAGGCGATCCAGATCGGCCTGCCGCAATGCCCGTTTCTTGCGCAAAGCCGCGTCGCGTCGCACTGGACCGTCGACCCGGAGGCTGCCGCGGACATTCGCGCCGATGCGAACTGGCTGCCGTTTGCGGAGAACTCGCTCGACCTCATCGTGCTGCCGCACGCGCTCGAGTTCACGAGCGAGCCGCACCAGCTGCTCCGCGAGGTGTACCGCGCCATCCGCGCGGAGGGGCAGATCGTGATCTCGGGATTCAATCCGTTCAGCCTCTTCGGAGTGAAGCGCTACTTCGGCCGGCGCCAGACGCCGCCGTGGAACGGCAGCTTCATCGCGCTCTATCGGCTCAAGGATTGGCTTTCGCTGCTCGGCTTCGAAGTGTCCGGCGGCGGCCTCGACTGCTACGTCCCGCCGTTCGAGAGCGAGCCGTGGCGCTCGCGGTTCGGCTTCTTCGAGGCGGCGGGCGACCGGTGGTGGCCGATCGGCGGCGGCGTCTACTATCTGCGCGCCACGAAGAAAGTTCTGGGCATGCGCATCATCACCCCCGCATGGGAGCACCGGAAGAACGGCCTCGCCACGGCGCCGCGCCAGGCTCGTCAGTGCATCGAATCGCGCTTTGGCGAGATGGTGGACTGAAGTTGGCCGAACGCCTGGTCCGAATCTATACGGACGGCGCCTGCAAGGGCAATCCCGGTCCCGGCGGTTGGGGGGCGCTGCTCGTGTTCGGCGAGCGTGAGAAGGAGCTGTTCGGCGGCGAGGCCCACACCACGAACAACCGGATGGAGCTCACCGCCGTCATACGCGCGCTCGAATCGCTGACGCGCCCCTGCGTCGCCGAAGTCCACACCGATTCGCAGTACGTGAAGAACGGCATCGAGACGTGGATTCACGGCTGGAAGAGAAACGGCTGGAAGACTGCGGACAAGAAGCCGGTGAAGAACGCCGAGCTGTGGCGCGAGCTGGATGCGCTCGCCGCGCGCCATGACATCCGCTGGCATTGGGTCAAAGGTCACAACGGCCATCCGGAAAACGAGCGCGCCGATGCGCTCGCGAACCGCGGCGTCGACGTGGGGCTTGGCGTGGAGCGCGCCACGTCCAACTAGCGCCTTCACGTTTCGAGCCGCCGCGCGAAGACCCGCATCTCCTTCTCCGCCTGTTTGTCGCCGCGCGTCGATGCGACCGCGATGCCCGCGCGATAAACGACGAGCGCTTCGTCCTTGCGCCCGGCGGCGGCAAGCGCCTTGCCGTAGAGCTTCCATGCCGCCGTGTAATGCGGGTCGAGCGCGACCGCACGCGCGAGATGCAGCGCGGCCTGGTCGAAATCGCCGGCCTTGAGATGCTCGTTGCCGAGCGAGAACCGGAGCAATGCGCCGTCCTTGCCCGCTGCGAGCATCCTCTCGAAGTTCTCGAGCGCGGAGGACGGCGGCATCGGAGCCTCTAGCGGCCGACGACCTCGCCCGTCTCGCAATCGATCCGGCGCATCGGGTAGGTCGCCTTGCGCTCGGCGCCGGCGACCTTGCCTTCGACGGACGCGTAGAGCCAGCCTTCCTTCGCCCGCCGATAGGAGATGAGGCGCGGGAACTCCTGCGCGGGATTCA
>Ga0068864_100001369_pt1 | contig 20215 bp, 14 predicted proteins | sample KBSSwiS72_FD_66586 | JGI IMG/M metagenome (GOLD analysis project Ga0068864, IMG submission 66586) | Switchgrass rhizosphere microbial communities from Kellogg Biological Station, Michigan, USA - KBS Switchgrass S7-2 | ecosystem: Host-associated > Plants > Roots > Rhizosphere > Soil ... | reverse complement strand
TGCACTCCGCTCGTGGCCGCGGCGGCCGTCAGCGTAACGTTCGCCGACACGTGCATGGCGCCGAGGGGTTTCGTCGCGCCGCTCGGCGCGTCTTCACGAACGAGCAGTGACTGGCGGAAGCGGCGCAACCGAAAGAAGTCGAGATATTGCTCCCGGGCGAGAGGCTCGAGCGTGGACAAGTAATTCTTCGCGGCGTCGGAAATGCCTGCGAGGTCCGACGTCTGCGTTTCCGCTTCTGCCAGGTAGCGCAAGCCATGGCGTGCGGCATGCTGGACGAACGCCTTGAAAAAGACCGGATCATTCGGCACCGCGAGGTCGTCATGGGCGAGCTCGCTGTCGCTGTGCTGCGCGATCGCGCGGAATTCGGCGCGCAACGCCTCATCCGCTTCATGCGTCGCGACTCCGCCGTCCGCGACGAGGCGCGCAAGCGCTCGCGCGCCATCGAGTCGGGCGTGCGCCTCCTCGATGTGATCGACGTGTTGATGCAGCACGTCCCACGCGGCCTGCCGCAACCGGCAGCCCGGCAGTACGTTGAAGCTCACGTAGAGGACGCCATTCCGCGCAAGGCGTTGCGCCGCCAGCGCGAACAGCGCGTCGCGTACCTCCGGCGGAACCCACGAATACACGCCATGCGCAACGATGAAGTCGAACTCGCCGTGGACGGGCGCGAGCGCCGCCAGGTCTCCTTCGACGAGCGTGACGTTCGTAAGGCCAAGCGCCTCGATCGTTCGTCGTCCCGCAGCGAGGGCGCGCGGCGACAAATCGCAGCCGACAAAGCGCGCGGTCGGCAACGAAACGGCCATCGGAATCAGGTTGGACCCATCGCTGCACCCCACTTCGAGGACGCTGCAGCGCGCGACAGGCGATGCCGGGTGACCGGCGAGTGCTGCAGCCGTTGAGAGCCTTGCAGGATGCGTCGCGCGATGCGGCAACGCGTCGTACGGAATCTGGTCGTAGCGGAGCGCGAGTGCGGCATTCGACGTGTCGGTGGTGACCGCCATCGCGAAGGTTTCCGAAACGTCGCGGGCCAACGCAGCGGTCACGGGGCCTTTCTTCCACCCCGCACCGAACGCTCGAACTCCTCGGGAGGCGGGGGCGGCTCGCTAATCACGACGCTCGCGGGCGCGACGCCCACCGAAACCTGGGCAAGACGTTTGTATGTCGACGTATCGATGACCGAGACATCGTTTGCCGGGCCGCAGACGACGTACAGCTTTTTCCCATCCGGGGTCAACGCCATGCTCGACGGGCCGTTGCCCACTTCGATCTCGGCAACGATCTTGTTCGAACTCGTGTCGAGCACCTGCACCTTTCCGGCCCCGCTGGCGCTCACGAACACGCGCTTGCCGTCGGGATGCGGCGTCACGCCAAGGGGCGCGCTTGCCGTTTTCACCCGGTCAACCACCGCCTGGCGAGCGACATCGATCACGACCACCTCGCTGTCCTGCTCGGCGGCTACATAGGCGCGTGAGCCCCCCGGGAGGAATGCAATGTCCCGCAGCCGCGGACCCACGCGAATCGAGCTCGTGACGGCCCCTTGCTTGACGTCGATGACGGCGACGTCGGGGCTTTCCTCCGTGCTGGCGTATATCCAGCGCCCATCCGGGCTGAAGACTGCGTTCATTGCGCTGGGGGCACCATGAACCTCTATCGTCCTCAAGACACGCATCGTCGCAAGATCGAGCAGAACGATCCCGAGGTTGCCATTGGTGTTGCCCCGAACAGCCGCCGCGAGCACCTTGCTGTCGGGACTCAAGTCGATCGAGCTCGGCACGCCGCCAAGCCTCGCTTGCCCGCTCTCCGCTTTGAAATACATGTCACGCTCGATGAGCGTCCCGTCCTCGCGGCTCACATAAAGCCGTTCGCCGGACCTCGTTACCGCAAGTCCCCGCGGCCGCTCGCCTACCTGAATGGTCGAGATGACCGCTTCGGTTCTTGCGTCGATGATGGATACGCTGCCGGAGCCCTTGTTGAGCACATAGACGTTGAGGTCGGCGGCTGCCGGCGCGGACAGAAGCAGCGACAGCAATGCGCCTGAAATCGCAAGTCGTGACATGCTCTCACCCGATTCGAACCACGATCGCCACGTCGACGAAAAATCGACGCGCCATTATGCGCCAGGTCGAAGAAGGCTCCGCCAAAGAAATGGCCGCAGCGGATTGCGCTGCGGCCAATCGCCCTGGAGGAGCGTTCGTCGATTACTGGATGTTATTGGAAAATTTCGATGGGCCTACTTCATCACTGTTACGTTGGCCGTCGACGTGAGCCGCTTCTGCACTCCGCCGTTCATGAACAACCCGGAGACCGTCAGCGGAACCGCAGTGCCCGCAGGTATGTTGTTGTCCAGCTCGGCCTTGTCGAAGCTGGCGGTCAGCGTCTTGCCGTCCGACGACACCGAGACCGCGACTGCCGTGAACAACTCGTTCGACAGCGGTGCCTTCATCGTGACCTTGGCGCCATAACCAGTGTCGAGCGTGTAGCCGTCCGGCAGCTTGAACATCGCATTGATCACGCCGGTGACACTGGTGAAGACGCCGGTGGGGGGCCTCAAATTCAGGATGCCCGGCACGATCGACAGCGCCCCCGGCAGGTTGGTCACCTGCGCCGTGACGTTGACACGACCCGTGGGCCGCGGATCCGTGCAATCGTTGTACCAGTACTCGCCTTCACGATCGAACGTGTACTGGAACGACTGTCCCGGTTGCAGTTTCGGCGTGTTGAACAAGCCCTCGAAGAACTGCGTCGCGCAATGCTCCTTAAGGTTGGGGAAGTTCGGGAACGTCGCCGCACCCGGGTTCAGGAACGTCACCGTCGTGCCGACCGGTACGCCGATGTTCGCCGGCTGATGTCCGCCCGTCGACACCGAATCACGGTTTGCCGCGCTATCCACCGTCCGGCTGCCACGAGCGAGATAGACGGTGTTGTTCACCGTGCTGCCCGCCGTCGGAGTGCCGCCGCCGCCACGGCGAATGACCAGCGGCTCGGGGGTCGGCGCTTCGCTCAACTTGCCGCCGAGCTTGAACGCCCACATGGTCGAGCCGTCCGAGCCGCCGCTGTACGGCGTGCCCGAGCCGAACGCTTCGACGAGGACGTATTGCTCGCCGTCGATCGTGTACGTCGCCACGCCTTGACCGCCGCCAGCGCCCATCTGGAACTTCCAGAGATTCTTGCCCGTCTGTGCGTCGGCGGCCACGAAGTAGCCGTCGGGCTGACCCCAGAACACAACGTCGGACTCCGTAACCAGCGGCGTTTGCCCGTGCGCCTGGTCAAGGCCGGTGAAGTTATTCCACACGACCTCGCCCGTCTTGCCGTCCAGCGCCAGATAACCGCCGGTTTGATACTGTCCCGGAGCCCGCAGCCCATTGCTGCCTTCGTTGCGGTCGTGCGCGACGTTGTTGATGGCGTATGGCGTGATGTACAGGCCGAGCTTCGGGCTGAACGCCGAACCCGACCAGTCGTTGCCCCCGTTCTGGGTCGTCGTCGACAAGAGCGGCAGATCCCAGTGCGGATCCCACAGACAGCCCAGGCGGTGTGCAGCCTCCGTGCCCCCGTTGCCGTCGCTCGTCGCAAGCTCGCCGTTGTTGCCGCGATAGCCCGCCGGGATCGTCAGGAACGGAAGATCGGCATCGATGTAGGTCCCCGACCTGAAGGCGAGCGGCTGAGGAGTGTTATCGCCTGGCGACCGGGTGAACGCGTTGGCTTGATACCCGTTGTAGTTGGGGACGGCGCGGTACGGATCGCCGGGAACCGTGCTCGGGCTGAGCGGCTGGTACACGATGCAATCCTTGAGCCACGCACCCGTGGGAGGATACGGCTGGAAAGGCAGGTCGGTCTGCCGCGAGTCCTGCGGCACCGGACGTTCGACCACGCTCCTGATCTCCTTGCCCGTGACGCGGTCGAGAATGAAGGTTTCCGAGGCCTTGCTGCCGTAGTAGATCACCTTCTTGGTTACACCATCGACCACTACGTCGCCCACCGACGGCGGCTGGGTGTTGTCCATGTCGTGGTAACCGTGGCGCTGCGACTGGAAGTGCCACTTGTAGGCGCCGGTCTTGGCATCGGTTGCCACCATCGAGTTACCAAACAGGTTGAGAGGCTGGTTGCCGTTGGGACCGACACCACCACGCAAAGCGGCGTCCTGTGACGAGCGGCAGCTGCGTATATTGCCGAACGTCCAGTACACCTGGTTGAGCTCGGGGTCGACTGCCGGGTGCATCCAGGGTGCGGCGCCCGCCGAAAGAGCGCAGCTCTGACCAGTCGTCGGGTTCGGGCTTGATCCCCACGTGTCGCCCGCGTCATAGGTCACGCCGTTGACATCCGTGACCACGAAGCCGGTGTCGGCGGCGCCGAAGAAGTACCAGACAAGTGCGCCAGTATCGGACCGCACGGCCAAGCCGGCGTTGCGGCCGGCGTCGTTCGTTCCGATGTAGACCATGCCGTCGTAGTAGACCGTGCCGACCTTGGCGACATTGCCAAGGCTCGCACCTCCCGCAGCGGTGGGTTGCACGACCCAGACGATGTCGCCGGTATCTTTGTTGAGCGCAACGACGCGATTGCCGGTGGCGAGCGTAAAGACCTTGCCGTCACCCACCGAGACGCCGCGGCGGGTGCCGCTCGGACCGAAGCCGTTTGCCGCCGCCGAAGGCGTCCACTTCCACTTGACGGTGCCGTCCTTGCCGTTCACCGCGATGACGCCGCCCCCGGGCGTATCGGAGTAGATCACGCCGTCGATCACCAGCGGCGAGGTTTGCTGCCCGGTGGTGGTCGTTCCAGGTGCAGGCAGCGGCTTCGTCGTCGGGGCCGCGGACACGTCGAGCTTCCACGCCGCGCCGAGAGAACGAATGTTGGCCTTGTTGATTTGCGTGAGCGACGAGTAGTTCTGATTACCGAGGTTGCCGCCGACCTTGGGGTAGTCCGCATCGGCCGGCGCCGTCGCAGAGTTCAAATCCTTTGCCGCCCCGAACGCCGACGGGTTCACGCTTATGACCCCAAGGGCGAACAGCGACGACACGATGCGTTTCAATTTCATTCGAAGTCTCCTGGCTGCTTGAAAAACGAAAGGTCGAAATGAGAAGCGGCGCGAGTCGGAGATGGCGGTCTCGCCATCAGGCGTCGCGCGGCTTGCACGCCATGCGACGCTCGACGAACAGGCGCTGCTGTATCGCGCGCAGCCTAGCTGGGAACAGGCAGCGAGCCCCGGATCGATGCGACGTACATGTGGTTTTGCTCCTCCATACGATGCGATGCGCTGTTGATAGGGCGTCGACGATTTGCGTGGGAGACCTTGACGGTCCGGCGCTCCCTTGTATTCCGATCTGCGCCGTTGGACCGGCTTGATCCGGTGTTCCGTTACTTGTTAGTGATGCTGGCTTGCCGGGCTGTTCTCGCGCTGTTTCGAAAACAGAACGACGTTCCGTCGAGCGGTGGCCCATTATAGGAGGCCGTCTCGTCAAGTCAAGCGCCTCTCGCCGACGCCCGCCACGGGATGGATCCGCCAAAACCGACGTCGGCTCGGTTACGATCCGAACCGCGAGCATCCGCCCAAGCCGAACCTATGTCCGCCGCCGCTATCATGTCCAGCCGAGCTATCCGATGTCGCGTCACGGCTCGGCGCGGTGGACGGTGAACTGCGTCAGCGCATCGGTCCCTCAACTCCATGAAACGACTGGCTGCCGTCGCGCTTCTCCTCGCCGCTTTCGGAGCGCTGTTGCACTTCTGGCCCTCAAGTGATCCGTCAGCGGTCGCTCCTCCGTCGTCCGCGGATGCGCCTCCCCTCGCGACCAAGCCGCGCGCCGCGCTGACGTTCGGTCAGGAGACTCCGCAGCCGTCCTACCCAACGCAGGGGCCAGCGTCAGCGCCAGCGAGCGCGCTTGCCACTGCGGAGGGTCCCGCGGCAGGGCCAGCCCGTATCGACATTCGCGCCCCGCAGACAGTTGCCCCGGGGGAGACCTTTTCGGTGACGATCGAGGTGCAAGCGCCGCGGGGAATTCGTCAACTCGAGTTCTCGGTGACGTACAAGATGTCGATACTGCAGCTCGTCAAATCGTCGGCGGGTCCGTTCGCGCAGCAAGGCGGCAGCTCTGCGCATTTCGAGGAGGTAAGCGATGGCTCCCTCCTCGTCCGCATCGCCGAAAATGGCGTCATCGCCGGCGCCGGCAGCGTTGCCGTGCTGGAATTCCAGGCGTTGAAGCGCGGCGTATCGCCGCTGGCGGTCGAGGGCGTCACCTACATCGAAGACGGCCGACGCGGAACGGTGAACCGCCCTACGGCGTACGAGGGATCGATCGCGGTCGAATAGCGGTTTGCAATCCGCGATGGAGCACCGTGCCCTGCCTGCCTACTTCGCCGCGACGGCGACGCTCGCGTGGTGAACCTTCTTGCCGGGCGAGTAAATGTCCATGATGTTCCAGTGCCCCGCCGTCGGCACCGGCTCGTTCTGCATCACGACGTCGATGACGAACGGCTTGCGCGACTTGATCGCGCGCTCGAGCGTCGGCTTGAACTCCGCCGCGGAGTTGATCTTCGCGCCTTCGATGCCGTACGCCTTCGCGATCGCCGCGAAATCCGGCGAGTACGGCTTGCCGTTCTTTTCGAACACTGTTCCGAACGTCGTTCCGTAGTGCGCTTTCTCGAGCCCCGCGATCGTGCCGTACGCGAAGTTGTTCATGATCACCCAGATCACGGCGATGTCTTCCTCGAACGCGGTCGCGAGCAGCGCGGGGTTCTGCCCGAAGCCGCCGTCGCCGACGAGCGCGATCACCGTGCGATCGGGCAGCGCGAGCTTCGCGCCCATTGCCGCCGGCGCGCCGAAGCCCATCGTCGCGTACCCGCCCGGCGTAAATATCGTCGCCGGCGTGTAGACGGGGAACTGCTGTCCGACGCCGTTCTTGTTCCAGCCGACGTCGGTCGTGATGATCGCGTCCTTCGGCAGCACCTCGCGCACGTCGGCGAGGATGCGCTCCGGCCGCATCGGATACGCGTCGCTCCGCTGGAACTCGCGGTTCCCGGCGAGGAACGTCGTTCGAAACGCCTCGATGGCGCCGGCAACCTCCGGCCGCTTGATCCCTTCGGGCACGATGCGGCGGGCAACGCGATTCAAGACCGTCAACGCCGGCTTGAGATCGGCCACGGCGCCGATTTCGACGGGGTAATTGCGCCCGATCTCGGCGGGATCGATGTCGATGTGGATGAGCTTCGTCGGTGGGATGTTGAACGTGTATTCGTCTTCCCACGAGCTGCAGTCCGCCTCGGAGAAGCGTGTGCCGAGTCCGAGGATCACGTCGGCGGAACGGCACTGCTCGTTGATGAACTTCGTCCCCCAGAAGCCCGTCATGCCGAGCACGAACGGGTGATCGTCCGGCAGCGCGCCCTTCCCCATCAATGTGTACGCGACGGGAATCTGCAGATGGTCGACGAGCTCGCGCAGTTCAGCGGTTGCCTGCGCGCGGATGATCCCGCCGCCTGCGTAGAGGACCGGATGTTTCGCCGCGACCAGCCTGCGGATGATTTCGGCCGCCGTCTCCTCGTCGAGTGTGGGCCTGTGCAGCGACTTCGTGTTGTGGCGCAGCCGCTCGAACAGCGCGACGTCGATCTCTTTCGAGAAGATGTCCATTGGCACGTCGACCAGCACCGGCCCCGGCCGCCCGCTCTCGGCCAGGATGAAGGCTTTTTCGATGATCTCGGGAAAGAGGTGCGGCTGGTCGACGCGCCACGCGCGCTTGACGAACGGCCGATAGATCTCGTACTGCGACGCATCGGCGTGCAGGTTCACTTCCTGGTGCGGGTGCTTGCCGTGGTAGTGCGTCGGGACGTCGCCGGCGATCACGACCATCGGCACCGAGTCGAGCGCGGCGTTGGCGACGCCCGTCGCGGCATTCGTGAGTCCGGGTCCCAGATGCGACAGCAGGACCGACGCGCCGTTGGTCGCTCGCGCATAGCCGTCGGCGGCGTGCGCCGCGATCTGCTCGTGCCGCACGTTGACGAACTTGATCCTGCTCTTCGACAGCGCCGCGAGCACCGCGATGTTCGTGTGGCCGCAGAGCCCGAAGATGTGCTTGACGCCGCGGGCCTCGAGATATTTGACCAGCTGATTCGAAATCAGGTCTTTCATGGGATCTCCTTGAATCCGCGCCGCTTCATGGCGCGCCGCCGGGATCGTCGCGGCGCCTCCCCAGGGAGCGGAGCGGCGGACCGGCGTAACGATAAGGAATTTCCTTCGGCATCGGGCCCATGATGCGACGGCCCGTCTGCTTCTGCTCCCATGCATGAGCGAGGATGCCGACGGAGCGCGACAGGATGAAGAGACCGCGGCCGAGCTCCGGCTCGAATCCGAGCTCGCAGAAGATGACCGCCGTGATGCCGTCGATGTTCATCGGGATGTGGCGCTTTTTCATCGCCGCAAGCGCTTTCTCGACGGCGCGGCCGATGCGGGCGTAGTGCCCCGTGACGGCGCCGGCGGCTTCGGCCTTCGCGACCAGCTCGAAGAGAGGTCCCGTCCTCGGATCGATCGGATGAAAGCGATGGCCGAACCCCGGCACGATCTTCTCGCCGGCGTCCTGATGCCGCGCGATCACCGTGGTGGCAGCCCGCACGAGATCGCCGTCGGCGCCTGCCTCGGCGTTGATCTCGTTGTAGAGCTCCATGCACTGCTGGCCCGCGCCGCCATGAACGTCGTCCAGCACGTTGACTGCCGAGGCCATCGCTCCGTTGACCGGCAGCCCGCACGTCACGGCCATCCGCGCGATGGCGATCGACGGCGCGTGGGGCCCGTGATCGACGCCCGGGACCAGGGCCGCTTCGAGAAGGTCACTCTGCTCGTGGGTCGGCAGGTCGCCGCGGAGCATGAGCCAGATCATGTCGGGAAAGCTGACGCGCCCGATCAGCTCCTGGATCGGATAGCCGCGAATGGCGATCTTCCCCGGATGGATGTCGATGATCTCCGTGGTCCACCATGCCGACGCATCGTCCACCAGCTGTTCGGGAGTCTTCGTCATGCGGATGCGAGGTCCTGTTGCGGGCGAAGGTGACGATTATGTCACCATCGCCTCGCCCTCGACGGGCTCCGCCTCGAGCAGCGGGTCGTAGAAGTCGCCGAAGAGCTCCTGGTCCGATGGCTGGTCGACCTTGATCGGCACCGACACCCACGTCGTGTTCATGTAGTGCTTCAAGTGCACGTTTTCGGACACGATGTTCCCGCCCCACGTGCCGCAGCCCAGGCTAGAAGTCATCGGCATTCCGTTGTTGAACGCACCCGCGTTGGCCTTCGATTGCGGCTGGCGCACCATGATGCGCGACACCGGCGCCGCGAGCGCGAGCGCGTGGATGTGGCTCTGGTCGAACGAGTAGATGCCGCACGAGTGGCCTTTGCCGCCGACTTCGTAGATCCCGCGCATCATGTCGAGCGCGTCGTCGAAGCCGTGATACTTGTACACCGCGAGCAGCGTCGTGAGCTTCTCCCCCGAATACGGGTGCTCCTTCCCGATGCCGTCGCCGTGCACGATGATGAACTTGCGGTCGGCCGGGATGGAGAAGCCGGCGATGCGCGCGAGCTGTTGCGGCGCGATGGCCACGGTGTCGGACTTGCGATGGCCGTCCTCATCCCACATCGCCTTCCGCAGCAAGGACTTCTCCTCGGGCGATGCCAGGTAACCGCCTTCCGCCTGCAGCTGCGCCAGGAAGCGGTCGAAGATCGACGCTTCGATCAGCAGGTTGCCGTCGGCCGAGCAGCCCGAGCCGAAATCGGACGTCTTGGAAAGCCGCGTGTTGCGGGCCGCTTCCTCGAGGTTCGCCGTCTCGTCGACGATCATCGTCGAGTTGCCCGCGCCGACGCCGTACGCCGGCGTGCCCGAGCTGTAGGCGGCGCGCACCATCGGCTGGCCGCCGGTGGCGACCACGAGATCCGCGCGCGCCATGACCGCCTGCGACATCGGGATGTTGACGCGCGTGACGCACTGCAGGATGTCGGCTGGCGCGCCTTCGCGCTCCAGCGCGGCGCGCATGAGCTTGACCGTTTCGTACGACGTCTTCTTCGAGCGCGGATGCGGCGAGAAGATCACGACGTCGCGCGCCTTGATCGCATAGATCGCATTGCCCGCGGGCGTGAGGTCGGGGTTGGTCGTGGGGACGATGCAGGCGATGACCCCTGCCGGCTTGCCGTACTTCACGATTCCCTTTTCGGGAATCTCCTCGATCACGCCGACGCTCTTCTGCCTGAGCGCATCGCGCAGGACACCGCGAATCTTCATCCGCTTGCCCATGCGGCTCTCGGGATCGCCGAGCCCGCTTTCCGCAATGCCCATCTCGACGAGGCGGGTGAACGTGCGCTTGTTCGCGACCGCCCACGCAACGGCCTGGCACAGCCGGTCGACGCGCGCCTGATCGTAGGTGGCGATGATCGCCAGCGCTTTCTTCGCGCGGGCAAACACTTCGTCCAGCTCCTGCCGTTGCTCGTCGGTGAGCGGTTTCTGCGATTCGCTTGCGGCCATTGTGTGGTCCTCCGATGGGATCGGCGGCCGGCGGTGGGTCCCACGCGCGGCTCGCGGCAACTGCACGAGCCTTCATTGTAGATCAACGTTTCGCTGAACGGAATAGCAGTCCAGGCGTCGGTGCAATGGATTTCTGCGTTCAAGTTGAGCCACGTCAAAGGCAAACCGCGCTCGTCACCGCCGCTGTCGCCGGAACGGCGGGAGCGTTCTGTCCTGCAGAATTGCGGTCTGTAGTCAACGAGTGCGCGCCGCGCCGGTGCGTGCTGGCCGCTCGCCCGCCGCCGGCATCGCGCCGCGTGCGCACCCGCATAGCCGCCTCCAGTGCCTACGGTAGCATCGGCGTATGCCGATTCGCGGAACCGATCGCCGCACGTTCGTCGAGACGGCGCTCAAGCACGAGCGCGTCGTCCTCGCAACGCTGATCGTCATCATCCCGCTCCTTTGCTGGGCATGGGTGGGGCCGATGGCGCGCGACATGTACGGCGCGATGGAAGGACCGTCGGCGTGGATGATGACCGCGGACTGGGACGTGCCGCACGTGGTGCTGCTCTTCGCGATGTGGGCGGCGATGATGACGGCGATGATGCTGCCATCGGCTTCGCCGCTGGTCCTGCTCTATGCCGGCGCGCTTCGCGCGAAAGGCGACGCAAGCGTCGCCGGCAAGACGTACGCGCTGGCTGGGGGCTACCTCATCGTGTGGGTGCTGTTCAGCGCGGCTGCTACGCTCTTGCAGCGCGTGCTGGCGAGCGTTGCCATCCTCACGCCGATGATGGAGCCGGCGTCCCCGCTGGCGACGGCCGCGCTGTTGGCGGTGGCCGGCGTGTATCAGCTCACGCCCGCCAAGCGCGCATGCCTCCGCGCATGCCGCTCACCGCTTTCTTTCCTGATGCAACGCTGGCCCGGGCGCACGTCTGCGGCGTTCCGGCTCGGTGTGCGGCATGGCGCCTATTGCGTGGGCTGCTGCTGGGCGTTGATGCTGTTGCTGTTTGCGGGCGGGGTGATGAACCTCGCGGTGATCGTGGCGCTCACGGTGTGGGTGCTGATCGAGAAATGGCTGCCGTTCGGCGACAAGGCGGCGCGGGTCTGCGGCGTGTTGCTGCTCGCCCTCGCGGGGTGGATGGCGGCTCGTTGACGAGCTACGCGCTACGCCAGGCGAACGGCGCGTACTGCGCGTTGTTGCGACCCGACGCGTCCGCCCACGAAACGCCCAGCGCCGATACGCTGCTGTCGACCGCGCGTGCCAGGATGAACGTGTCCGCCGCCGGATGCCCGGTGTTCGTGAGCTGCATCGGTGCGGCGTCGGGATTGAGTCCAAGCGCGGCCTTGCCCATCAACCGGATCTTTCCTGGGGCGTTCACCGACCACGACATTCCGTCGCTGTGAAAGTCGATGGGGGCCGAGTCCACGCCCAGGAATTTGCCGACGAGCCCCGAGAGCGCCGCCATCGGCCCCCCCGCTCCGCCACTGGCGATCGCGACAATGGCATCGCGCTGCGCGGCGCTCGCGCGCTCGTCGACGATCACGCCGACCGACCAGTTGCCTTTGCCCATCTCCTCGGGCGTCACCGCGACGACGACGAACCCCAGGCCTTCGAGCGGGACGTCGCCGAAGCTGCCGCGCTCGATCTTGAAGGCCATTGCGAACGTGCAGGAGCCCCTGGTGGGCTTCACCGCCATCTGCCCCGGAACGCAAGGGCAAACGAAATCGCAGCTGCAGTTTTCGTAATACTGACCCTCGACCTGCCACCGGGTCGCCGTCGCCGTATCGGCCATGTCCGCACCTCCTGCTCGTCTAGGTGTGTGCGGCCGATTATAGGCCGCTCTAGTTCCGCGGCACGAGTGTTTCGAGCTCCTTGAGACGCTTCATCGCGTCCACCGCTTTCAGCGTGTCGTAATTGAAGTTCGCCGCGTTGAGGCTCGTGCCTTGCTGGAACGGATACTGCGGCAGCGTCGAGAGAAACGCGCCGAGTTTCTGCTGCACCGGCACGAAGAGCCAGATGTTGTCCGCGTACCACCGCAGGTACAGCCCCGACTCGTGCGGCGCCTTCTCGAACGGGTCGGCGCGAAGGTTCACGAGCACCGGCCAGCCCGGCGTTTCGCGAACTGCCGTCGCGATGTTGCCGTTGGTCACGGCAAAGTGAACCTTCCAGTCGTTCCAGCGCACCGCGTTGAGCTCCCCGCCTGGGCCGAAGTAGTAGATTTCCTCGCGCGGGCCCTTTTTCGTCTCGCCTCTGAAATAGGGCAGGAAGTTGTAGCCGTCGAGATGCACCTTGAACGTCTTGCCTCCGGCCGCATAGCCCTGCTTCAGCTTGCCCACGATGTCCGGCTCGCCCGCGGCTGCGAGCAGCGTCGGCATCCAGTCTTCCTGCGACATGATGTCGTTGACGATCGTCCCGGGCTTGATCACGCCCGGCCACCGCACGAGCTGGGGCACGCGGAAGCCGCCCTCCCACGTCGTGCCTTTCTCGCCGTGATACGGCGTCGTTCCGCCGTCGGGCCACGATCCCGTCTCTGCGCCGTTGTCCGTGCTGTAGACGACGATCGTGTTGTCGGCGATGCCGAGATCGTCGAGCTTCTTCAGGAGGTCGCCGACCATCCGGTCGTGCTCGACCATTCCGTCCGGATAGAGGCCGATGCCGGTGACGCCTTGCGCGGAAGGCGCGAGATGCGTCCACACGTGCATGCGCGTGGTGTTGAACCACACGAAGAACGGCTTGCCGTCCTTCACCGCCTTGTCGATGAAAGTGCTCGCACCGGCGTAGATCTCCTGGTCGACCGTCTCCATCCGCTTGCGCGTGAGGGCGCCCGTGTCCTCGATCTTCTGTCCACCCTTGCCGTCCGCCCACGTGTGCAGCACGCCGCGGGGCCCGAACTTCTTCCTGAACTCCGGATCCTTCGGGTAGTAGTAGGTTTCCGGCTCTTCTTCCGCGTTCAGATGGTAGAGGTTGCCCAGAAATTCGTCGAAGCCGTGGACGGTGGGCAAGTGCGAGTCGCGATCGCCGAGATGGTTCTTCCCGAACTGTCCCGTGACGTAGCCCTGCACCTTCAGGAGGTCCGCGATCGTCGGCGACCAATCGGGGATGCCCTGGGGCGATCCGGGCATGCCGATCGTCAGGAGGCCGGTTCGGAACGGATGCTGGCCGAGAATGAACGACGCGCGCCCCGCCGTGCAGCTCTGCTGCGCGTAGTGGTCGGTGAAGAGCGCGCCTTCCTTCCCGAGCCGGTCGATGTTCGGGGTGCGATAGCCCATGCCGCCAAGGTTGTACGCACTGATGTTGTAGACGCCGATGTCATCGCCCCAGATGACGAGGATGTTCGGCTTTTTGGGCGCACCTTGCGCAAACGCGGACGCTCCCGCGACCAGCGCGATGACGCCGGCTGCGAACATGGCGAGAAACCGATGCATGGACTCTCCTTTCAGTGGAACGCGCGACGGGCGCGCCCGGTGGCCGTCCTCCGCCCGCCGGTCACGGCTCGAAGGCGAAGATGCGCTTCCAGTCGTCCTTCATGCTGACGACGGTCCACCCGTTTTTGAGCGCTTCGTCGTAGAGCGCCTGCGTGAACGTGCCAACCTTCGTGTTGCGCATGCCCTTGGCGGGCCCGTAGGCATATTCGCGCGTCGCGTCGTCGTGCAGGATCAGCATCGCGAGACGCGCGCCGTCGCCGGCCTTCGTGTACTCGAGCATCTCTCGATCCCCGGTTGAATTGCCGAACGCCGCGACGGGCCGCCGGCCGATCATCAGGTGAATGCCCTCCGGCTTGCCGGCGTTGTTGTCGTTCAGCAGCAGCTTCGGTTCCTTCGTGAGGAAGGGCTTGCCGTCTTTCGCGTAGCCGTATTTCACGCCGGCCGCCGTGCCGATGACCTGCTCGGGCGGGATGCCGTACGTCGCTTCCGAATACTGGCGGACGAAGTCGATCCCGCCGCCCGTGACGATGTACGTCTTGTACCCGTTGGCGCGCAGGTACTTCATGAGCTCCTGCATCGGCACGTACGTCAATTCGGTGTACGGACGCTTCCAGCGCGGATCCTTCGCCTCGACGAGCCACTTCCTCACCTCGGCGTTGAACGTCTCCACCGGCATGCCGGTCAGCGTCGCGAACAGGATCTTCTCGATCTCGGTCATCGGGAGCTTCGCGATCGCCTCCCGATTGCCGGAGAGCACCGTCTTGAACGGCTCGACCTTCGCGAGCTCCGGCTTGGCTTTCACGAGGGCCGGCACGCGGTCCAGGCAATAGATGATCTGCGAATACATCGGCTGCTCGACCCACAGCGTGCCGTCCTGGTCGAACGCCGCCACGCGCGCCTCGGGCGGCACGAACTGCGGACTTCCTTGCGTCGTCGTGACCTGCACGAAATCGACGATCGCCTTCTTCGCCGCACCGTCGCTCCAGGAAGGAAGCGGATCCGACTGTGCGAAGCACGCGGTGACCGCGACGAGCGCAGCGACGAGTCCGGTCGCGACCGTGACGGCGATGTGTGAAAGCGAGCGCGAGACTGGCATCGCGGCCCTCCGTCAACGTGGATGATGCCCTTCGCGGGCAGGACGACGCGGGCGCCCGCGACGGAGCGCCCGCATCGGTCTTGCGGCTACTGACCGGCGTGGCTTGCGGTCTGCATCTTCCTCACCTGGTCCATGACCTGCGCCAGGTTGTACGAGGCCGGATCCTGCATGGGCGGGAACTCGACGTAGGACTCGAGCTCGCGCAGCCAGAGCACCTGCCCGATCGGCAGCAGGTTCCAGTCGTAGATATAAGCCGTCGATGGCGATGCGAGTGTGCCGCCCTGGCCCATCAGGGTCTTGGTTTGCTGCCCGACCGACACCTCGAAGGGATCGCGCTTGATGTTGACGACCTGCGCCCAGCCGAGCGTTTGCACGCCGTTGATGAAGCCTTCAGGCGAATCGCTCACCATCGCGAAGTACAGCTTCCAGTTCTTGTAGCGCACCGCCGACGGGTGCGGGCCCGAGTAGTAGAAGAAGGTGTCGCGCGCGGACTTCGGCGACTTGCCGGTGAGGTAGTCGATCTGGTTGACGCCGTCGAGCTTCGTTTTGGCGATGCCGGGATACCGGCCGCCCATCACCTGCTCGTTCAACGCATTGCCCTTCGCGCCGCCGGCGATGTCGACGAGCGTCGGCAGCCAGTCGAGGGAGGCGAAGATGTCGTTGAAGATCGTTCCGGGCTTGATCACCCCGGGCCAGCGGATGACGCAAGGCGCGCGCATGCCGCCTTCCCAGGTCGTGAGCTTGCCGCCCTTGAACGGCGTGACGCCGCCGTCGGGGAACGTGATCGTCTCCGCTCCATTGTCGGTCGTGAACACGACGATGGTGTTGTCGAGCTGGCCCATGTCCTCGAGCTTCTTCAGCACATAGCCGATGTTGTCGTCCATCTGCTTCATGCCCGCCTCGTTGACGCCCCAGTCCTTGCCGCCGGGCTCGCCGACCATCTGCAGGTACTTGTCCGGCAGCACCGTCGTCACGTGCATCCGCGCGGGGTTGTACCAGACGAAGAACGGCTTGTTCGTCTTCCTGGGATCGTTGCGGTCGAGGAAGTCGATGACGTGCGACGAGATCTCCTCGTCCACCGTCTTGGAGCGCTCGAGCGTCAGCGGGCCTTCGTCCTTGCAGGTCTGGTTCTTCGCAGTTCCGTCGGAGGACCTGCACCACATCACCGGCCGCGGCGGCGTCAGGCAAGGTGCGACCTTCGGATCGACCGCGCCGGCCACTTCGGGAAGCCCCGGGACCGTCGTGTTGCGGCACGGCGCGATGACTGTCTGCTGCGTCGGCGTCTTGTTGATGTCGGGGAAGCTCACGCCCTGCATGGCGTCGAGGTGATAGAGGTAGCCCCAGAACTCGTGAAAGCCGTGCGCCGTGGGCAGCGCGTCGGTGTGGTCCCCGAGATGGTTCTTGCCGAACTCGCCGGTGTTGTAGCCCTGGTCGCGCAGGAACCACGCGAGCGCCGGCGTGCCGGGGCGCAGGTACGACGGGCTGCCCGGCAGCTGCGGCGGGATCATTCCGGTGCGCAGCGGATGCATGCCGGTGAAGAACGCGTTGCGGCCCGCGGTGCAACTCTGCTCGGCGTAATACGTCATGAAGATCGCGCCTTCGTTGCCGATGCGATCGATGTTCGGCGTCTCGCCCACCATCAGTCCGCGATGGTAGATCGACGGCTGCATGATGCCGATGTCGTCGCCCATGATGAACAGGATGTTGGGCTTCTGCTGACCCAGCGCCGGCATGGCGGTGAGCAGCAGCGCGCCGAGAAGCGCGAGCAGGCCGTGCAGGGACATTCGTGAGTGGCGCATGCTTTCTCCTTCTTTGCGGTTCGGTGGCGACAAGGGTCTGGCAGGTCGCTGCGTCGGAATTTAGCCGGCGCCGGCCGCCGCGTCACCTAGAAGAAATACGAGTAGGCAACACGAAGAGTACGAGTGTCATACACCTGTCTATGCTGCGATACCGAATTGTCCTCGTCTGCATCGCGGACGTCTCCGCAGCTTTACATGTGTGACGGTTTGGTTTCACGTGCTCTTCGGTCCAGGCAGGTATCGGTGTCCGGCCAGGACTTCGTCGATCGCCGAAAGCAGATCGGTGGCGATCGATCGCTTGACGACCACGCCATGTGCGCCCGCGCGGAGCGCCGCGCAGGCGACGCTCGGCTCGTCGTGAACCGTCAGCACGACGATCTTCGATTCCGAAGACCGTTGCAGGATTTCTGCCAGCACGGCCGCGAGGTCGCCCTGCGCAAACTGCAAGTCGATGATCACGACGCGCGGTTTCAGCCGCTCGGCGCCTTCGAGCAGCGACGTCGCATCCCCCACCGTGAATACGCACGTGAAGGCGCTCCCCAAAAGGTCGCGCACGCCTTCGGCGAGATCGTGATGACGGTCCGCCAGAAGCACGCAGTTGCCCGTGGTCACTGTGCCCAATCCCCTTTTCTTCTTGGGCCACGGAAGCTCCTCCTCCCGTGTGGAGTACCGAGGCGACATTAAGCGCCCGCGCGCCGGAAGTGGCCTCGTAGAATTACGGGGTCGCCGACTGGAAAATACGCGGAAACTCCGCGGAAACCGCGCTCGGAGCGGCGCGGAAGCCCGGTGGGGCTACGACACGATGCCGTGCTTGACCGCGAAGTGAACGAGCTCGGCGTTGGTGCGGATGCGCAGCGATTCCATCATCTGGTACTTGTGGAATTCGACCGTCCGGTGCGAAATCTCCAGCTTGCCGGCGATCTGTTTGGCCGAGCACCCTTCGGCCAGCAGCTGCAGGATCTCCCGCTGCCGCGGCGTCAGCGCGCCGACGGGGTCGGGCGTCCGCGAGGGTTCGTGACGCATCGATTCCAGCACCTCGCCGGCGAGCGTCGGGGTGATGAACGTCCGCCCCGAGAGCGCCGCCTTGACCGCGAGGATGAGCTCGGAGGGCGCCGAGTGCTTGAGGACATATCCCAGCGCACCGGCTTCGAGTGCTCGCCGCGCGTACGCCACGTCGCAGTGCATCGTCAGGAACACGACGCGCGTCCTGGGCGCAACCCTGCGGAGCTGAGCCAGCGCATCGATCCCGTTGAGGTGCGGCATGGTGATGTCGGCGACGATGACGTCGGGCAGGAGCGTTTCGGCGGCCTTCACCATCTCGAGACCGTCCTGCACCACGCCCACGAGCTCGAATTCGTCGGCGAGGAGCGACTTGAGCGCCTCGGCGACCAGCAAGTGGTCGTCGGCGAGCATGACGCGCGCGCGCATCACGAGACCCCCTGCTCTAGCGGCACCCACGCGACGACTTTCGTGCCGCGTCCGAGCTCACTCTGGACGTCGAGGCTCCCCGCGACGAGGCGAATTCTCTCGCGCATGCTGACCTGCCCGAGGCTCGGCGACTTCTGCATTGCCTCGGTGTCGAAGCCCTGCCCGTCGTCCTTGACCACGAGCTCGAGCCCGCGTCCCTTCGGCGCAAGCGACACGGCGATCGCCTGTGCTCTCGCGTGGCGCACGGCGTTACGAAGGGCCTCCTGCGCCACGCGGAAGAGGCACAGCGACGTTTCGCGCGGAAGTTTTGGCGGCACGTTCGCGGCATCGACGCTCACCGGAATCGAGGTCTGGCGCGAAAGACGGTGGCACTCGGCCCGAATTCCTTCGGCCAGTCCCAGGTCGTCCAGCACCGACGGATGGAGCTGATAGGCAAGCGTGTGCACGTCCTCGCTCAAGCGAACGAGCTCCTCGCGCACCAAGCGCGCGGTCGCGCTGTCACCTTGCGCCTCTTTCTCCAACCTGCCCGCGTCGATCGCGAGGCGCGCGAGGCGCTGCGTGACGTCGTCGTGCAGGTCGCGCGCCATGCGCCGGCGCTCGTCCTCATGTGCTGTCATGAGCCGGCCCGCCAGCATCGACGAGGCGTGCTCCGCGCGACGGCGGCGCATGCGCTGGAGCAGCAGTCCCGCGATCAGCACCGCTTGCACGAGCACGACGGCGGTGGCGATCGTGAGCTCGAGCGCGTACCTCTCCCAAATGGGCGGCTCGCGAAAGCTGACGACGGTGCCCTCCGGCAGCAGGCGCTCGTCGACCTTCCAGCGCTTGAGCTGGCGCCAGTCGACCATCGGGACGCGCTTCGTCGACATCGACTCGATCTGCGCCGGGGGGGTGCCGTCCAGCAGCTTGACGACCATCGCGCCCGCCTCCCTCGCCTCGTTTTCGTTGCGGTTCATGTAGCCACCGACGATGCCGGCGCCAACCTGGGTGTCGAATGCGCCGTATACAGGCACGGCGGACGCCTCAGCGATCCGCTGGATCGACTGGCGCGGCGTCGTGACGTTGCCCGCGCCATCGTTGAAATATCCCGGCGTGAACGCGATCGTCCCTTGCGGCAGCGCCGCGACTTTTGCCAGCACTTCGCTCGTCGGCAGTCCCGCCAGGCGTTCGATGCTCGCCCGGTTGCCGAGCCGCTCGGCGGCCGCGCCGATTCGCACATCCCACCGGCGATCGAGCTCGGAGGCGCCGCGGACGAGCACGATGCGGCCCACGCCAGGATGCAGGCGCAGCGCGAGCTCGAGCGTGGGCGTAGGGTCATTGTCCTCGAAGGTGCCGACCACGTCGGCGGGCAGCGTCTTGCGATCGACCCGGTCGGAAGCAACTGCCAGGTGCACGAGGGGAACGCCGGGGACAATTCGGTCGCGGAACTGCAAAACGAACCTCAGGGCCGGAAATGCGTTCGCGACGATCACGCGGATGTTCCGGCGCTCGTACTTCTCGCGCAAGAACTCCGCCTGCTTCGGCCCGTAGGATTCGAGCGCCGTCCACTCGTCGTCGAGATACTCTGAATAGACGGTGACAGGACGCTTGAACCCATCCGCGACCGCCGTGCGGAGCGCGTCCTCGACGATCACCTGCGCCGGCGTCGCGCGCTGGTTGCTGTAGAGGATGAGCACGCCGGCTGGCGGCTCGTCGGCGCTCATCGCGGGCACGCTCGCGGCGAGCGACAGGAAAAGAAGGAGCGCCGGCACGGCGCCCCGCACTCTCGCACAAACAGCCGTCATTTTATTTATTGGTCGCGCGCTTGGAGGTCGCGCCAGCGCGATTCCGTGGCGGCGACGCCGCCTCAAGCCTGGGGGAGAGAGCCGCGTATCGTATCGCCGGACGCCTCGAGCCGCCAGTCATGCAGGCGTGTGCATGAAGCCCGCCGCCGACGCGGCGTGACGTCACGAGCGCTTCTGCCCTCCGCCTCGACCTCCGGGCGCTCGGTCCCGCCCTCAGGGCGC
>Ga0068864_100001368_pt1 | contig 20233 bp, 19 predicted proteins | sample KBSSwiS72_FD_66586 | JGI IMG/M metagenome (GOLD analysis project Ga0068864, IMG submission 66586) | Switchgrass rhizosphere microbial communities from Kellogg Biological Station, Michigan, USA - KBS Switchgrass S7-2 | ecosystem: Host-associated > Plants > Roots > Rhizosphere > Soil ... | reverse complement strand
CCACCATTACTGAAGCGCTTGCCAGAATGCCTGCGATCACCGCGAGCGGACCTGCCAGGACATCCAGAAGATGGTCCAGTCCGGGAATGTAGAAGGCCAGGACTTCCAGCAGCGCTGCAGTACCCAGCGCGACCAGCGCGGGCGTACTTTGGAGCCAGGCGAAAGATTCAGTGAGCGGCACCCAGCCCGCGCGCGCAGCGAAGCCCGCAACGAGCAACGGAATGAACACACGAAAGCCGGTCGCCGCGGCCAGCCCGATGCCGAGTGCGACGCTGAACAGCAGGTGGAAAGAGTCACTCACAGCCGGATCTTAGGGCGGCGCACTCGTGCGGCGAACGACCCGCTGGAAGAACAGGCTGTTGGGGACTTGTAGCACAGAACTCGCCGGGCCAGGCCCGCTCTCGGTGAGAGTCGTGTAGATCAAATGGATGGCAGTGACCGTGCCGCGCAGTCCCGGCTTCTCCCCGTTCTCGAGGACTTCGATGGAGTCGCCCACTCGAAACGGTCGGGTGGTGAGTAAGAGCAGCGCGCAGAAGGCATTGCTGAGCACGGACCAGGCAGCAAAGAGCGCAACCGCGCCGACCGCCAGGAAGCCGGTCACCCCGGACCACAGCACCTTGGCCGATACGCCCAGGGATTTCAGCACGAGCAGGATCGCGACCAGATTGATCAGCGTTGAGGCGGCCCGGCGCGCTGCCTCGGTAAGTTGGGTGGGGAGCAACTTCTTCTGCCCCAGATTCGTGAGGAGCCAGCGCACCAGTCTGCGCAACAGCCAGGCGCCGATGACGATCAGTGCGACCGCAATCACGACATCCAGCACCTGGTACGGCTCGAATGACCAGTGCGTAAAAAGCTCGAACAAATCGGCTCGCTGTAGCGCGGTGGGCACGGACGACCCCTTGAGTTGGACGTGGGCTTCTTCTACACCTCTTCTGACCCGGCAGCCCTTCGTAGATCGGGCGCCCCATCGCGCTATTTGCTCCGCTGTTTGGACTTTGCCGCATCCTGCCTGACGCGCAGCGCGGCGATACGAGCGATGAGGTCGTAGGGAATGGGCTGGTCCAGGGGAAAGCGGAGATTCCCTTTCTCACCTGCGTAACGCGCAGCAGCCTTCTGAATGCGTGCATCGCCCGAGACCGGCGGATAAAGGCCAATGTGATTCTTGAATGCTGCGAAGTACAGAAGAATCCCGTTCTGTTTGAAGGCCGGCATTCTGTAGCTGATGACTTCCTGAGCATCAGGCGCCGACTCGCGGATCACCTGACGCACGCGCTGGAGAATGGCTTGCACGTCTGGCGCGAAGCCCTTGATGTATTCGTCAACGTTCATAGGACGCTTACCACCGTGCCTGACTGCTGCCGAGGCGCGCCGCCGCTCGATCCCATTGCATTTCAATTCCATGGACCGTGACCGGGCCGCGCAGGCGGCGTGCAGCTCCGAATTCGCTTTGCTCTTGCTTCGCCTGCCAGTCGCCATCGTCAGCGCGCACGATTTCGCCGGCGCCATCAGCGCGAGGTCCATCGATCAAGAGCGCAGCGCTGCGCGCCAGCGACAATCGCGCTGTGCAGCCCCTGGAAGTCTTGAGTTGCTCGGTGAGCCCACGAATCGCAGCGGCTGCAATCAGATATCCCGTTGCATGATCCAACGCCTGAACCGGCAGCGGCGTCGGACGAGGACGTTGCAACCGGCGCATGCCTTCATCTGCAATGCCGGCGCTCATCTGCACCAGACTGTCGAAGCCTCGGCGATTGCACCATGGACCCGCCCACGCGTAGGCATTGAGTGAGACGTCGACGAGATCTGGGCGCAGCTCGCGTCTGCGATCGGCACCGAGACCGAGTGCCTCGAGTGCATCGGCGCGATAGCCATGAATCAGCACATCGCTCTCTTGCAGCAGCTGCTCGAAGATCGAGCGGCCTCGTGGAGTGCGCAGATCGAGGCGCGCGCAGCGCTTGCCCAAAGTGACCTCGGGCACGACACCGGGCTCGTCCCACTCGGGCGGATCGATACGCAACACGTCGGCGCCGAAGCCGGCCAGAAATCGCGTCGCCACTGGACCAGCCAGCACGCGCGTGAGATCGAGCACGCGAGCACCGCGCAGTGGACGCGACGTCTCGGGTCGCCACGTCGAAGGTTGGTGACCCGCTGTCTGATGGATGTGAACCAAAGGCTCTGCGGAGACCGCGGCGCCTTGCTCATGTTCGCGCCAATCCGCCAACGAACGCATCGCCGCTGCGCAGCCATTCGCTTGCACGACTGCTTGTTCAAGTGCGTCGCGCTTCCACTTGGCGACAGCACGAGTCACTGCGTCTCGTTCGGGTGGTACGCCCAGCACACTCAGCGCCGCGGCTCGATGATGGGGCGCATTGGTGTGCAGTCGGATCCAGCCGTCAGCGGCTGCGTAGTCACCGGCAATTGCGTCCCACAGGCTTGGCATCGACCAACCCACCGGCTGAATCGATCCGATGTACCAGAGACTGGCCAACTTTCGATCGACCGTAACCGCATTGGCGCGTCCGCTTCCCGCGGCCAGCAACTCGCCGATGGCGAGTCCTGCTGCGCCAACAGCCGCCGACGCGAAATCCTCGACTGCAAAAACGGAGGGCAGCACACCGCTGCCGCGAAACTCGACACTCGATAGCAAGTTGGGCGGGCCGCCGAGACCCGCCCACAATGCGGCAAGAAAGTCATGCGAAGCTTGCATGGTCATTCGTGCGTCAGCGCATCGGAGGGCCTATGCCTAACGCGCTGGCGATCGGTCGAAGACGACCTTGCCGCCGACGATCGTGAGATCCACTTGCGTGTGCAACAACTGTTCGGGCGCAATCGTCAGCGGGTCGCTATCGAGAACGATCAGGTCGGCGAGCTTGCCGACTTCGATCGTGCCCTTGGCCTTCTCCTCGAACGTCAGATACGGTCCGCTCGCCGTGTACATGCGAATCGCCTCCTGGATCGACACCGCTTCCTCGGCGCCATGCACGGTGCCACTCATCCCCCTGCGCGTGGTGGCCGCGTACAACCCAACCATCGGTCCGATGGGCAAGTTGTCCGAGCCGAGCGCCACGAACAGTCGGTACTTGTTCGCCGGCGTTGCCACGGAGTTCAGATGCGCGATCCGCTCCTCATCGAGCGTCTGCACATAACGCCCTTCGAGGGTGTAGCTGAAGTTCGGCTGCTGCGCGATCATGATCTTGTCCGCCGCCATGACCTGCATCGTTTGTTCCGGCGGCATCATCGTGAAGTGATCCAGGAACCAGCGATGATCTTTCTGCACGATCCCGCTCGTACGCAGCGCATGAGAGTACGCATTCACGGTCTGCACGATCGCAGCGTCACCGATAGCGTGGAGTCCCAGCTGCCAGCCAAGCTCAGCGCTCGTATCCACGAGTTCCTGCAGCTCGCTGTCGGTGTAGCGTCCCCTGCCCCGAAAGCCCGGCTGACCTTTGTAGTCGGCGAGCGTCCACGCCGTGGGACCCGTGAAGCCGCCTCATTGTCGCAACGACGTACCCGCACCGACCTTCGCGAGTCATGCACACACCCCAGCTATCACACCCAGCGCTGGTGGATATTGTGGCTGAGCTGCGGCCGTCCGTCACTCCGAGGTCTTGACGAACACTTCGTGTGCGCGTAGTTGGTTCGCATGGATCTGCAATTGACCGACCGACTCAGCTTGGTTTCCGGCAGCACTGCCGGGATTGGATTTGCGATCGCCGAAACGCTCGCGCGTGAAGGTGCGCGCGTCATCGTGAACGGGCGCAAGCAGGAGGCCGTCGACGCGGCAGTCGCATCGATCAAAGCTTCGACGGGCCGTGACGCGCTCGGTTTCGCCGGCGACCTCAGTAAAGCCGAGCAGGCCGAGGCGCTGGTGAAACGCTACCCGGGCGTCGAGATTCTCGTGAACAATCTCGGCATCTTCGAGCCGAAGCCGTTCGAGGAAATTCCAGATGCCGACTGGCTGCGGTTCTTCGACGTCAATGTGTTGAGCGGCGTGCGCCTTGCGCGGCTCTACCTGCCCGCGATGCGTCGTGCGAATTGGGGACGAATCATTTTCATCTCGAGCGAAAGTGGCGTGCAGATTCCAGCGGAGATGATCCACTACGGAATGACCAAGACCGCGCAACTGGCCGTGTCCAGAGGACTGGCCGAGTCGCTCGCGGGCACCAACATCACCGTGAACAGCATCCTGCCCGGGCCTACGAAGTCGCGCGGCGTGGGCGATTTCGTCGATCAACTCGCCCAGTCGCGAGGCATGTCCGTCGCAGCCCTGGAAAAGGAGTTCTTCGCGCACGCGCGTCCGACGTCTTTGATCAAGCGGTTCGCCTCCACGCAGGAAGTGGCTTCCATGGTGGCTTACATCGCTAGCCCGCTTGCATCTGCCACCACGGGTGCAGCGTTGAGAGTCGATGGCGGTGTAGTGAAGAGTGCAGTTTGATGAGCGCCGAACTGCGCATTCGTCTCTCTTAGCCTCCCCGACACGAATCGCCAACCGCAATCTGCGGATAGCGGCACACGAGTATTTCGCGCTCGGTACGTCCTTCCACGACTCGGCGAGCGATGATCTTCGCTGGTGAGTTGCCGTGCAGATGCCAGTCCACGAGCAGCTCGAGCGGATCGAACTCATACGTCGTCTTGCCGCCGAACGCCGGGCCCGGACAATGGCCCATGCCGGGCACCATGAAGAGTCGGACCGAATCTCGAACAACCTTGCTGCCCATCCGACGCTGCACGCTTTCGTAGTAATCCGTATTTGCCGTGGGCGGAATCGCCGTATCGTTCCACCCTCCAAACATCAGCAGCTTGCCGCCTCGATCCACGAATGGCGTCAGGTCTGGATCGACCGCACTGAGTGACGCGGCGACGCGCGTGGCTCGCTCGAGATCGCGGTCATAGTCGAGCGGTCGTGCAGTGTGATCCCACGTCGGATCTTCGAAGACCAGGTACTTGAAGAAATCGAGCGCGTAGCTCGACGGCTGCTCCGCTGCAATCGCCGAGGCCCAACCGAGCTCGCTGCCAGGCATCAGTGGCCCGAAGATCTTTGCCTTCGTTCGTGGGTTGATGACCGGAGAGTAAATAGCCCGCGCGGTATCCACTTGCTCGGCGGTCAGGCAATCAGCTCCGTCCGCGGCCTTGCATCGCACGATAGCCGGATCGAACCCGCAGTCGCGAGGATCTGCAATCAGTCCATCGACCGTGCCGTCGCGCGCGTCGCACGCTCGAATCGCCGCGCGGTTGAGTGCGGCCAGTTTTTCCGCAGGCAGAAGATGCGCCTGACTGCGATGGGCCGCCTCCCACACCCACATCTGTGCGAACGCGAAGTGACTTGTATCGTGAGCGATGCCTCCGACGGCGATACCGTCGAAGTCCGCCGGATAGCGCTGAGCCGCCTTGAGACCTTGGCGGCCCGCGCCGCCACAGCCGGTAAAGTACGAAGCACGCGGCGCTGCTCCATAAAACGCACTCGCGAGCATCTTTGCCAAACTTACCGTCGAGTGCCACGCTCGCTCGCCGACATCAACTACCCTCTCTGGTTGGTGCAACAGAAAACTAGCGCCGCGCTCACCATTCCCGCCTGCGTCGGTGGTAGCTGTCGCATAGCCCAGCTGCAGCGCTCCCGCGAGAACAACAGGATCCATCGAGCCGCCGTAGAAGCTGTAGCCACGCGCGAGAAACATTCCGTTCCAGCGCTCGGCCGGGAGCCATACCTCGACGCGTATCGAGCTACTCGCGCTCGTGCGGATGCTGGCTGTCACACGACAAAAAGCGGGTAGTGCGCGAAACAGCTCCGCACGATCATTGACCGGCTGGTAAGCACCCGACGCGATGAGATCCAGGCTCGAGATCGTCGTCCCGGCAGGCGCCTGCGCGGAAAGCTCCCGGCAAGCAAGCGTCGTATCAGTTGCTGCTCCAGTCCGTGCGAACGACTGGGCAACGACGACGACCAGCAGGAAGAGCGTTCGTGAAATCACTACTTCGCCGGCTGCTTGCGGACGAGGAACGCCACGACGTCATCGAGTTCCGCATCCGAGAGCTCGGTCTTGCGAAATGTCGGCATGAAGCTGATGCCCTGACGCACGAACACCTTTATCGCTTCTGGAGTGAGGTCATCACGATCGACCAGTGCCGCAGGGCGAACGCCTTGGTAGCGGTTTGCCAGCGCCGTCGTGCCTGGCATCGTCTCGCGGGTCGGACCCAGGCGATCGTGACAGCCCTGGCACCACTGCTCGTACAGTCGCTCGCCGCGACTGGCGTCGGCCGCGACTGCAGACGTCGACGCAGTGATAGCGAGAGCGACCAACAGACTCGCGCGCATCGTCATTCCTTGCGGTAACGCCGCGGCCAGATGCCACCGCGGCCGGGGGAGAGAATGCCGTTCGGATCGACCGCGTCCTTCATCGTCTCGCAGAATTTTCGCAATGCGCTGTTGTTGTTGGCGTAGACGCTCGCCACGAGATCCTGGAACGCGGCCGGCGCGCGATATTCCGCCCAGCCGTGATCGGCGCAAGTCTTCACCAGTCGATCGAACAGCTTCAGATGTCGCGCGTTGATGGACGCGTCGTCGTAGACGAGGAAGTCGTAGTAGAGAACGTACGTCTTCGGGAATGGCCCGCCGCCGCCCTGCCATCCCCACCGCTTCAGGATCTCCGGCTCGTTCGCATCCGCCATTACCTTCCTGACCGTGCGATTCATCGCGAAGATGTCGTCGGCGTGCGCCCTGAACAGCGGCGAAAAATAATAGTGCCCGCGGTTCACGCCCTGATTCGCGAGCCGCTGGAAGCCCCACAGATTCGGCATGCCCAGCCCCACCCATTGATCCACCGGCACAGTCGTGAGGTCGAGCGGGAAATCCCGCGCCGTGCCCGCGCTGAAAGTGGCATGCGGCAGCAGCTTCGCGAAGTGCTCGCGTGCATGGTCGAGCGTTGCCTCGACGATCTTCGCAGGTCCCCACACCGTGCCGTTCACTGCGGAGTTCGGGATTCCAGTCGCGATCGACAGTGCGTCCCAGTCACTCGAAGCGCCATCACCCGGGCGCGACAACAGCTGCTCGACCTCCGGAATGTTTCGCGAGCGCATGCCGACGGTCGAGTTGTTGGCGCCGCGCAGAGGATTGCGCGCGCCGGAGCTGCGAATGATCCCTTTGTGACGCAGCATCTGGATCGCATCGACCATCGGACCGAAGTCGTCGTGCTTGGACGACGACACGCTGAACCCCTGCATCCGCTCCGGCTCGGGCTCGAGCCAGAAGATCATCTTCGTGACGATGCCGAAGTTCGCCTGCGGGAACAGACCCGAGACGTCGGGTCCGAAACCATACTTATATACGGGCCACAGCTTGGCGTTGCTCACGGCACCGGAGCCGGTACGAATCACGTCGCCGTTCGGCAGCACGGCCTCGATGCCGCAGACGCGCGCGAAGTTGTCACCGAGAAAGCCGACGCCGTGATCGAGCGAGTTGCCTACTGGCCCACCCGCGCCGTTCTCAGCAGCGGACACCAGCAACGGAATGTTCCGCTCGCGCAAGTAGTGGCTCAGCTCGATGAAGCTGACGCCGGGCTCCAGCACCGCGTAGCAATCGGTGACGTTGATCTCGATGACGCGATTCATCCGCTTGAGATCGACGACCACTGAGCCCGACAGCGTCGGCGCGGCGCCGCCGTAACCGAGATTGCGGCCGGTGGAAGTCGCGAACAGTGGAACACGATGTTTGTTGGCAATACGTACCACCGCCTGCACCTGTTCGACGGAGACCGGAGCGACCGCGGCGCTCGCGACGATCTCCTTGTCCGGCATGCCGCGAAAAGGCGTGTAGACATCGCGATACAGCGCGAGGTCATCTTCGCTGGTGAAGACCTGCTCCGCACCGAGCGCGGATGTGAACTCGCGGATCGCCGCTTTGAAGGCGCTTTCGCTGACGCCGGAGGGAAGTGTCATGCCGGCACCGGTGCGATCAGCCAGGCGACGAGAGCGTCGCTCGTGAACGAATGATCTTGCGCCGAAAGGATGTTCGATCGGCGCTTGGTTACCGTCGCGTAGCGTGCGGGCCAGTCACACACGAGGCTCGCAGCCGCAGCCGGATCGCCGCTCTGCGCCGCCTTGCATACGGTCGCGGGACCATAGGCCTCGCCGCTGTCCATCACCTGCAGGAACACCAGGCGCAGGCGCGGCGTCTCCCCCAGCAACCTCAAGCCGAACAACTGGGAGTGCGGCGTGAGACCGGCCACTGCAATCGCACTCTCGCGCCATCGCGGCATCAGGTCGCGCACATATAGTGAGGCAACGTCGCCACCAGTGTCGGAAGTCTCGGCTCCCCGACGGCGCGCTTCGGTCGCGAAGCACACACTCTGTGGATGAGCGCCGTCGAAGACAACTCGATGCAGCGGCAAGGCACTGTCCGCCCTGGCGAACGAACCAGGGAGGGCCGCGATCAGGCCCACTCCTCCGACGACCTGAAAGATCTGCCTACGCGTGACGATCGCGGCCTTCATTTGGATCTTCGGTTCTGGCGCTACTGCTATAACGCACGGCCCGAGGCGAGTCGGACATCGTCCCTCCGCTAGTCTCAACTAGCGGTTTCAGTTGCCTCGTCAGGCGGTCGCGGCGCTCGCACCCTCCGGAGCGAAATCCGGAGTGGTAGCGTTAACGCATGCCCAATCTACGCTGGTCATACATGGACCACTGGCGCGAGCCATCGCCGCGAGGCCTGGTCACCCAGTACGCGTCAGTGCGCAGCATGGACCGCTTCATCAAGCAACTCGTCGCGCTGGGTTTCGCGGGCATCGATACCTTCTTCTTCAGCCTGCCGCAGTTCGAAGCGATGTTCGGTTCGCTGCCGAATTTCGAGAACTTCATGCGCGAGCGCGGCATGGACAAGATCGTCAACGTCTTCTTCGCCAAGCCCAACGCGACGCCGGGCTTCGCATTTCACGAGCGGAGCGACCACGACAACATCGTCGCGGCTTGCGAGAGAATCCTGGAGCGCTGTCGCGACATTTCGGTGGAAGGGTTGATCGTCATGCCGACGAACACCTACTGGCAGATGGAGCCGGTCACCGACGACAGGATCGGCGTGATTGCCGATCTCTGGAACCGCGTTGGCGAAATGACTCGTCGCCGTGGAGCGAAGACCAGCATCCACCACGAGTTCTGGTGCGGCATCCGTACGCTCGAACAGATCGAGCGCTTCTACGAGCTGACCGATCCCGAGCTGGTCTACTTCTTCTGCGACACCGCGCAGCACGTGATTGCGCACGTCGATCCAGTAGCGCTGTACGAGAAGTACCACGCGCGCTGCTCGGGCTTTCATTTCAAGGACACGCACGACGTGGATACGACCGAAGACTTCCGCAGGCCTCCCGACGCAGAGCTGCTTTCCCCAACGGTCGAGCGATGGTTCTGGGAGATGGGAACGCCGGAGGGCCTGGTGGACTTTCCCGCGCTCATGCGCGCCATGAAGAAACATGAGTACAAGGGTTGGGTGGCGCTCGAGCACGATAAGGCGGATATCGGCGGCAGCAACTACGCCGAGGCTACTGCCGTCGGCAAATGGTATGCCGACAACGTCCTGTCGAAGATCTACGCCTGAGTCGACGCGCGATGCCCAGCATCAAGTTCTCCTACGCGCTCAATAGTTGGCGCCCCACTTACGACAGCTTCGTCCGGCGCGAACAGCATGCACGAGCGCTGAAGACGATTTCAGTCTCCGGCTTCCGCTCGGTTGAGTTGTCGTGCGGCGCGGGCCGCTGGGAGCCGCTGGGCAACCGCGAGATGATGGAGACGAACCACGGCTCGATCGACGGCTTCGTCGACTTTCTTCGGTCGTGCGCCATCGACGCCGTTTCGAGCTACTTCTTCGATCCAGGTGTGTTCCTGTCGAGTGCCGGCGTGCCGCTCGCGGTCGCCAATCCTGCCGATCGCGCGGAGATTGTCGAGCGAGCGCGCGAGTACTTGATCATGTTGCCGCTGCTGGGTGGCGACCGATTGGTGGTAAAGCCAGCGCCGGCGTACTGGCGCAGTGGCGAACCCTCGCAACCGTTGCTGCGGAACATCGCCGAGCTATGGAATCAAGTCGGTGAGATTGCAGCTCAGCAGCGTGTGAAAGTCGCGATGCATCTCGACTGCCTCTCCGCGATCAGGTCCGAGGCAGCGATCGACCGGCTGCTCGACGCGACCAACCCGCAGAGCGTCGGGCTTGCGATCGATACTGCCGAGTTGACGCTAGCCGGGCTCGATCCAGTGGCGGTCTATGACCGGTTCGCCGAGCGCGTCAATCACGTCCAGTTCAAGGACGTCCTGCTGCGTGACGACCTCGGCGAAGCAACGCAGAGCAATGCCGAGCTGAACTTTCTGTCGGGCGGCGGCTCACGCGAGGTCGCGCGATGGTTCTGGGAAATGGGAACGCCCGGCGGTTTGGTGGACTTCCCGGCGTTGCTGTCGCGGCTGCAAGCCCGCGGCTACGACGGTTGGATCGTCGTCGAGAGCGATCAAAGCCCGTACCCCGCGACCAGCGCCATGCTCAATGGCTGGTATGTAAACCGTGTCCTCGCACCACGACGGTAACGCGCACGCAGTCGCCGGCGCCCGGCAGGCACTCGTGCTCATCTGCCTGAACGCGATGCCGATTCTCGCCAACGCGTCGCTCGTGCCGAGCCTGCCGAACTTCCTCAAATATTTCGCCGCAGTGCCCGGCGCCAACTTCTGGGTGCCGATGATCATCACGTTGCCCACGCTGTGCATCGGATTGTTCTCGGCTGTCGCGGGAGTTCTCGCCGACCGCTGGGGACGACGCCGTCTGATACTCGCCGCGCTTGGCGTGTTCGTCGCGTGCGGCATGGCTCCGTTGTTGCTCGACGAGTTGCACTGGATTCTGCTGGCGCGTGTGGGGCTCGGCATCGCCGAGGCCTGCACGTTGACGGCTGGCAATGCACTCATGGGCGATTACTTCTCCGGCGAAACGCGCCGCAAGTGGCTCAGCTACGAAACCATTCTCGGTCCGATCGTCGGGTCTGGCGTTCTGATTTCCGGCGGCTACCTCGGCACGCTGTGGTGGCGCGGACCGTTCCTTCTATATGGAATCGGCCTGCTGGTGCTGATTGGCGTGCTGCTGCTCGTGTGGGAACCCGAACGCAAGCAGCGCGAAACGGTCGATGCGACGGTTGGCAGTTTTCCATGGAAGACGGCTGCGCTCGTGTCCGCGGGCACGCTGATCGCGGCCATGCCGTTCTTCTCGCAGAACATCCAGCATGGACGCATCTTTGCTGCGCTCGGGCTCAGCTCGTCGTTCGACATCAGCTTGTACGCGATGATGGCCAGCGTCGGCACGGTCCTCGGCGCCTATACGTTCCGCATTCTCCCGGTCCGTCGCATCGAGCAGATTCTTACGCTGGTGTTCGGCCTGTTCGCGATCAGCTTCATCGCGCTGTCTTTCAAGCCGCCGCTCGGTATCGGCACCGCCATTGACGCGATCGGCCAACTTGCCGGCGGCATGTGTTATCCGGCGGTGCTCGCCTGGGCTCTGAGCCGTTTCCCGCCGGAATATCGCGGTCGCGGCGTGGGCGTGTGGAGCGGCAGCTTCTACGTCGGATCCTTCGTCAGCGGCGTGGTCATCGGAGTGATCGGACGTTTTACCGATGGCTTTCTGCAGAGCCTCGGCGTCATCGGGTTTGCCTGTGCAGCCATCTCTGTCGGATTGCTGATCGCAAATCTTCGGGCAGGGAGTTCGGCGCCAAGTCGGAGCGCAGCATGAGGTTGTCTGCTTGCATCGAATGGCTGTTCGCCAATGAAGTCCCGGACTTCGCGGATCGCATCCGCGCTTGCGCCCGGGCCGGCATTCAGGCCATCGAGTTCCACCTGTGGCGGGACAAGCAGCTCGATGCAATCGCGGCCGCGCTCGATGAGACCGGTATCGAGCTGGTTGCATTGATAAACGACCCGCGCCGGCATCTTACGAAGCGCGAGACACACGTCGACTTCTTCGCTGACTTCGCTGAGGCGCTGCAAGTTGCGCAGCGCCTGAACGCCGCCGCCGTCCTCGCAACCATCGGTCCAGCGCCCAATGATCGCCCGCGCAGCGAACAGCGCGCGGCCGTGGTCGAAGCATTCTCGCAAGCAGCGCGCATGGCTCACGCTGCTGGCAAGGTCGTGTTCATCGAGGCGCTCAACAGCGTCGTCGACCATCCGGGATTTTTTCTCACTTCAACCGCGGAGGCGCTCGACATCGCCGACGAGGTGAATCATCCCGGATTGAAGGTGCTCTACGATTTCTATCACTCGATCATGATGGGCGAGGATCCGCGCTCAGTCCTCACCGGTCGTATGCACCGCGTCGGTCACGTGCAGGTGGCCGACGCACCTGGCCGTCATGAACCTGGTAGCGGGAAGATCGATTGGCCCGCACAAATGCGCCTGCTTGCGGAGCTGGGATATACCGGCGCGATCGGACTCGAGTACAAGCCCCGATCGTCGACAAAACAGTCCTTGGAGATGACCAGGTCGGTACTGCAGAGCTAGCGCAGGATGAATCCAGTGCGTAGCGGATCCTTCGGATCGAACCAGAACTCGTTGCGCCCAGTGAAGTGCGCAGTCCCGCTCACTTCAGGAATCACGGCATCGTAGGCGCCGAATTTCGTCTGCTCGACGGCACGGACTGTCATCGTGCTGCCGAGGATGCTCTCGATCGTGATGGGTTCATTCAGCCTGACCTCGCCTTTGGCGTAGTGCAGGGCCGCTCGCGCGCTCACGCCTGATCCCGTCGGGGAGCGGTCCACCTCGCCGTCGGCGAAGATGCAGACGTTGCGACTGTGATGAACTGCTTCACGCGCCGGCCCCGTGAAAATCGTGCCGTACAGAAACGAAAGATCGGGTTCGAATGGATGCTCGATGGGCATCGCCTGCATGATCGCATGCTTGATCGCTCTCCCCGTCGAGATCAGCTGCGCGTATGCGGATTCATCGAGGCTGAGACCCAAGGGTTCCGCCTCGACGATCGCGTAGAAGGCCCCGCCATAGGCGATGTCGAACTTCACTTCACCCACTTCGGTGTCGATCGCCTGGTCGCGCCGATACAGGAACGACGGGACATTGCGGAAGGCGGAGTCAACCACCCTGCCTTCCTCGATACGCGCGCGCGACTCGATGCGGCCGGCGGGAACATTGAACGCGACTCGCTCGCCCTGGACGAGCCCCGCTTCTACGACGAACTTCGTCAGCGCGATGATCGCGTGCCCGCACATCGTGCTGTAACCCTCGTTGTGCAGGAAGAAAACGTCGAAGTCGGCCGTGGTCGATCCGGTCAGCACGGCGCCGTACATGTCGGCATGGCCGCGCGGTTCGAACATGAGGCCGGTGCGCAAATGGTCGTAGCGCTCGCGAAAGCAGCGGCGCTTTTCGAGAACAGTATTGCCCTCGAGCGGTGGCAGCCCGGAAAGAACCACGCGCAGCGGTTCCCCGCCTGTGTGGAGATCGATCGTCGTGATGCGAAGGAAGTCGCCGGGCGGCCGCCAGTTCGAGTCAAGCGCCCTCACAGACGCGAGAGCACCAGGTTCATCAGCTTCAGAGCGGCCGCATCCACGGTCGCGTTGTCATGCTTGAAGTCGACGATGCCGACGTCGACCTCGTACTTGCCCTTCTTTACGCTCAAGTCTCCGCTGTGCGGGAACCCCTTGTAGGCCTGCTCACCTACACCCGTCACCGGCACCGCGTGCTGCGAGGCCGACATGGACTGCCACAGCGAGTTGTCGAAGTCTTGCACGATGACACCCACACCCGAGGCTCCCGCGGTTTCATCGGGGCTGGACCAGTCGCAGGAGGCTTGGGTATCGGTCGTCTGAAGTTGTCCCGCGCCCATCGCCGCCCCGGTGGCCTGCTTGATTTCATCCAGCGTGAGCAGGTCGCATGCCTTGATGGCCGACGCACCGGCGCCTTGAGCGGCTCGCGTATTGGGTTCCGACGAGGAATTACACGCTGTCAGGGCGATGCCAGCGACAACTACGATTCCGAGGGTCCGCAGCATGGCGCGATCATACAGCAGGACCGGCGCCTCGCCATCGCGCCGTGACTTTACAGCGAGCCCCGCGACACGACGCGCTGTCTTTGCGCCGCGAAGTCGGCGTGCGCTTTCTGAATCATGTCGAGCCTCGTGGCCTCGAGCAGATCGTCCGTGACGCGCCGCAGGTGGCTGCGCATCGTGTCGCGCGCGGCCTGCGGATCGTGCGCCGCCAGGGCGTCGACGATGAGCTGATGCTCGTTGACGCGCGGCGTCACCCCCTCGCGTCGAGCCTTCGCAAACATGTGCACACACAGCGGCGATTGTTCGCGAATCGTCCAGAGCATTTCCACCACCGACACGACCACGCTGTTGCCGGTCGCCTTGGCGATCGCGAGGTGAAATTGCTTGTCGGCGTCCAACGCGGCGCTGGTCTCGCCCGCCTGCTCCATCTCGACCAGCAATTTACGCAGCTCGTCGAGCTGCTGAGCGTCGATGGCGGTGGCGGCGAGCGCGGCGGCCTCGCCTTCGAACAACGTTCTGGCCTCGATGAGCTCGAATGCACCGACATCGAGCTCCGGCGTCGTCGACGTGAGATCGGGGAGCGTAGCGGTGACGTAGATGCCCGAGCCCTTCTTGGCACCCACCAGACCGCGAATCTCGAGGGCGATCATCGCTTCCCGAATCGTCGGACGGCTCACTTTGAAGTCTTCGGCAAGATCGCGCTCGGCGGGCAGCCGGCTGCCGGGCGCGTAGCGACCCTTCGCGATCGCGGTAGCGATGGACTCGGCGACCTGTTGATAGAGCTTCTGCTTGATCATCACGCTCGTCTGCTCACCAGTTCCACATCGTCCCGTCGGCAAGTCGCGCGACCGGGAGACTCGCCGCCTGGTACGGATATTTCGCCGCGAGCTTCTCATCGATGTCGACGCCATGTCCGGGAGCTTCGCCACAGTAGAGCATTCCCGTCTCGAAGCGGTAATCGTGCGGGAAGACGGCGTCGGTCTCGGTGGAGTGCCGCATGTATTCCTGAATGCCGAAATTCGGCACCCACGTATCGAAGTGCAGCGCGGTTCCCATGGTCACTGGCGAGAGATCCGTCGCCCCATGACAGCCAGTGCGCACCTGGTAGAGGCTGGCAAGATCGGCGATGCGGCGCAGATGCGTGACACCGCCAGCACCCACGATCGTGCAGCGGACGTAGTCGATGAGCTGATTCTGGATCAGGTCCTTCACGTCCCAGATCGTGTTGAAGACCTCGCCCACCGCGAGCGGCGTCACGGTGTGTTGACGAACCAACCGGAAGGACTCCTGGTTTTCGGCGGCTGTGACGTCTTCGAGCCAGAACAGTTGATACGGTTCGAGCATGCGGCCGAGATTGGCCGCTTCCTGCGGCGTGTAGCGATGATGGCCATCGTGCAGCAAGTGGTGATCGAAGCCGTACGTCTTGCGCAGCGTCTCGAACAGCTTCGGCACGTAGTTCAGTGCCTTGCGGGTATCCCATCCGGTCACGGTCGGCAGCGCCGCATCCGCAGGCTCGTAGTAGAGCTTGCCGCGACCGACTCCATACGCGTCCTTGATGCCAGGCACGCCGGTCTGCGCGCGGATCGCCTGATAGCCGAGTTCGATGTACTGCCCGACTGCATCGACGGTTTCGGCAATGTCGCCGCCGTTTGCATGCCCGTACACCAATACGCCGTCACGACTGCGTCCGCCGAGCAGCTGATACAGCGGCATGCCGGCCATCTTGGCCTTGATGTCCCAGAGCGCGACGTCGACTGCGGCGATGGCGCGCATCGTCACGGGGCCACGGCGCCAGTAGGCACCTCGATAGAGGAACTGCCAGATGTCTTCGATCCGGCGAGGATCCATGCCGATGATCGCGGGTGCGACGTGGTCCGCGAGGTAGGATACGACCGCCAGCTCGCGCCCGTTGAGCGTGGCGTCGCCGATGCCGTAGACACCCTGATCGGTCTCGATCTTCAGGGTCACGAAATTCCGGCCGGGACAGGTGACGATGACTCGGGCAGCCGCTATTTTCATTGGTGCTCTCGATAGTACCCCGCGAGCACGTCGAACGCCTGCTTGCGTGTGCCGGTCTCCGAGACCAGCCCCTTGCGATTCCAGCCCTGCTGGAAGTCGGGGTGCTGACGACGCGGGGAACGAAAGTCCTTGAGGATCCACGGCGACATGCCACGCAGCGTCGGCATCTTGCCTGCCATCTCGAGCGTCTTGCGATAGAACTCCGCCTGGTACTCCTCCGAGAACTTCTGCGGAGCCGCGCCCAGGTCGTGGAATCCGGCTTTCGCGTCGGCGCCGAACTCGGAGAAAACCAGCGGTTTGTCCGTAGGCACGCGCCACGTGATCGCGGGCAGATCGGCCAATCGATCGGGCGTGTACCAGCCGTTATAGGTATTGATGGCGAGTACGTCGAGCGACGCGGCCAGCGGATCGGCCATCGTCATGACCGGGCCGTGCTCGCCTTGCGAGCGCTCAACCAGCAACGCTGCGCTGACCAGTCGCGTATTGTCGAGCGCGCGCACGTCGCGCACGAGCGTTTGCAGGAAAGCGTTGCGCGCCTCGGTGACCGGCGTCTCGTTGGCGACGCTCCAGATCGCGATCGATGCACGGTTGCGATCGCGCGTTATGTTCTCGGCCACCATGTTGCGCGCCGTCGCCAGCGTCTCGGGATTGGACCAGGCGACGCGCCAGTAGACCGGGACTTCGCTCCAGACGATCAAGCCGAGCTCGTCGGCCATGCGCGTCATTACTTCTGAGTGCGGATAGTGCGCGAGCCGCACGAAGTTTCCGTGCAAACCCTCTTTGATCTCGGTCAACAGCGCACGCGCCGCTGCGGGCGTTATGGCGCGCGTCGGGTTGGTGCCCAGCTCCTCTTCGTGCAGCGAGATGCCGCGCAGGAACACAGGTTTGCCGTTGAGCAGAATGTCGGACCCACGGACTTCGATCACGCGAAAGCCGACGCGATCGCGCCAGGAGTCCTCGCCCGCCGTGATCGACACATCGTAGAGTCGCGGTTGTTCGGGAGACCAGCGCACCAGCGAACGTGGAGCAGCGACGGTGCCGCGCCAGTTGCCTTGCGTATCGGTCGTACCGCCAAGGTCGATGCGCAGATCCGCGATTCTCAGATTCAGCTTTTGATTCGCTGCCCGCGGTCCATCGAGATGCGCTGCGACCGCGATGCGCCCGTCTCGCGTCAACTCGAGCGAGGCGCTGTCGACATACGTGTCGGGCGTCGCAATCAGCCGGATGGAACGCGTGATGCCGCCGTAGTTCTCCCAATCCGTCACGGGTGGCGGAACCGTGGCGTCGGTTGCCTGCGAGTCGACGCCGACGGTGATCTGATTATCGCCAGCCCGCAACAGCTTCGTGACTTCGAAGGTGAACGGCGTGAACCCGCCTTCATGCCGACCGACCGGCTGGCCGTTGAGAAAAACGACGGTCGAATAGTTCGCAGCGCCGAAGTGCAGGAAGCTGCGCCCTTTGCGCTCCGCCGGTGCGGGGAAAGTCCGCTGGTACCACATCAGGCCCTGGTAGTAGCGCAACTCCGGTGCCTGCGTGAGCCACGAGGAAGGCAACGTCGTGACGGGGGAATGCGCAAGGTCGAATTCATACAGCACGCGATTGTCCGCGGCCATTTCCTTGCGCACGTCGATCTCGCGATAGCGCAGCTGCCCGCGATCGGGCGTCTCGCCGTGGAATCCCGCGACCCCGGCGCGAAACGGATCGATCGAATAGTGCCAGGGACCCGACAAGTCGACTCCCGCCCGCATGTCTGCCGATACCAGCAGCGGAGCGGGAGCCGTCGTTTGTTGTGCAACCGTGGTCGCGCTCCACGCGACGAGGGCTGCAAGCATGAGCCGGATCACTGGAAGTCCATGCTCAGTCGAATTCCGCCGTAGCGCTCGAAGTCCCGCGGAATGATCGCCTGCGTCGCCACCTTGTTACCGAAGTTGCCCGCCGTGTTGACCAACGCCGGGAAGTACTGCTCATCGGTGAGGTTGTTCACGAACGCGGTGATCTGCCACTTACCGGAATCATCGCGCACACCGATGCCGAGATTCGTGATGCCGAAGCTCGGCTGGAACGTCTGCGGATCCTCGGCCACGTAGTGCACGCTGCTCTGGTACTGGTAGCTCGCCTGCACGAAGCCGACGAGTCTGCTGCCGAGCGCATGCGAATAGTCGGCGCCGACCGAGAACTTCTGCTCCGGCGCCTGCACCGCCCGCGCGCCCGTCAGATTCTGGCGCGCCGGGGTCCCGCTGCATCCCTGAGCCGCGGTCTGCAGCGGATAACATTGCGCTACGTCGAACGACGAGTACTCCGCGTCGAGGAACGTGGCAGCCGCCGTCAGGTTCAGGTTCTCACCGACTCGAGCCGCAGCGTCCACTTCGAAGCCCTTGGTGCTGAGGCCGCCGACGTTGGTCAGGCGAAAGTTGGTCGTGCCGTCGGCCAGCGTCTCGATCGTCTGCGCCTGCAGATCTTCATAGTCCGTATCGAAATACGTCAGGTTCAAGGTCAGCGCGCGATCGAAGAACTGCGAGCGGATACCGGCTTCCCGATCCTCGGATTTTTCCGGCTTGATCGGGCCGGCCGCCGCACGATTCGCGTTGAAGCCGGTGGTGAGGTCGTAGGTCTGGCCCTTGTATCCCGTCGCGTAGGTGGCGAACACCATCAGATCCGGCGTGATCTGGTACTGCGGGCTGATCTTGTAAGTGGTCGCCGTGTCGTCCGCATCGCCGCTGAAGTGCGCGTTGCCGTTCTGGATGTCATGGAACGTGTACGACACTTTCTCGTTCTGCACGCGTCCGCCCGCGGTCAGCGTCAGCTTGGAGATGATTTCCCAGTCGATCTGCGCGAAGCCTGCTAACTGCTTCGACTCCGAGGTTGCATGCCAGTTGGCGAGTGAGAACACCGGGCCGCGGAAGAACGGGCGGTCGAACTTCACGTCGCCGTAGTAGGCACCGACCGTGTAACGGAACGGATCGGTGCTCGGCGACAGCAAGCGCAATTCCTGCGTGATGAGCTCGGAATGAAACTCGCCGATCTGGTTGTTGTTGCCGATGGTCGCCGTCGACGACGTGTCGTCCTGGTCCAGATAGTCGTTGAGGCGGAATTTGTCGTACGAGGTGATCGATACCAGGCTCAGATTACCGAGACCGAACTCACCGCGCAGCGAGCCGCCGTAGCCCGAGTAGCTGGTACGCGAGTCGTAGTTGTTGCTGATATCCAGGTTGTCCTTAGCGGGCGTGACGCCCGGAAAGACCACGTCCGGCGTCTGCCCCGCCGTGTTACGCAGCAACGCAGTGGGATCGAGGGTGATGAACGGACGGCCTACTGAAGTTTCACCGCCCACGTAGTTGGCCGACAGTGTCAGGGCAACGTCCGAGTTCGGTTCCCACTTCAGCTTCGCACGCGAATTGAAGGCCTCGCGCCCATTCACTTCATCGCCGGTGAGCAGGTTTTTGACGTTGCCGTCCCACTGCGAATAGGCCGCCGAGACGATGAAGCCGAGCTCGGGGCTGAGCGGACCGGACACGCTGAAACTGCCGCCGTACTCGTCGTCGTTGGTCCCCATCGCGTTGACGTGCGCCTGGAACGTGTCAGTCGGTCCGCGCGTGATGACGTTGATCAGACCCGCGGAGGCGGACTTGCCATACAACGTGCTCTGCGGGCCGCGCAGCACCTCGATGCGTTCCACGTCCGGCAGGTCGGTGAACGCGCGCGCCTGGAAGGCGAGCGGCACTTCGTCCACCAGCACCGCGACGCTGGACTCGACACCGATGCCGAAGGCAAAGGTGCCGACGCCGCGCAACGAGATGTTGGAATTCACGGGATGCTCGGCCGGCCGGATGGTCAGCGACGGCGCGAGTTTGCCGAGCTCCGCAAACTGCGTGATGCCCGCTGCCTGCAGCGCATCTTCGTTGATGACCGAAACGGCGAGCGGCACTTCCTGCAGGTTCTCTGCGCGCTTGTTTGCCGTGACGACAACCTCTTCGAGAGTTCCCGCGGCTGTCGAGTCGGAGGCATCGGCGGCTCGCGCCGATTGGGAAACGCTGCAAAGCGCCAGCGATAGAGCGAAAGCACCCGAGCCAGCGGCCCAGTAATTGGAGTGGGCAAGTCTGCGCATCTCGATGTCCCCCGTGTTTTTGGACCGGGCGGGTCTGGTGCCGCCCACTTGACCAATCATGGCAAATGGCCTGACCACTTACAAGAGATGCCTGACAGGTTTGGAGC
>Ga0068864_100001367_pt1 | contig 20249 bp, 19 predicted proteins | sample KBSSwiS72_FD_66586 | JGI IMG/M metagenome (GOLD analysis project Ga0068864, IMG submission 66586) | Switchgrass rhizosphere microbial communities from Kellogg Biological Station, Michigan, USA - KBS Switchgrass S7-2 | ecosystem: Host-associated > Plants > Roots > Rhizosphere > Soil ... | reverse complement strand
GGTCCGCGGGGATCCGGGCCGGTACGCGCCGGGCGGCGTCGGACATCTCGTTCTCGAGGTGATGGCGTACGCGGCCGACGAGTGCACCACATGTGTGGTGACGCTGCACGACGACGGATCGGTGTCGGTGGCGGACAACGGGCGCGGCACTGAAATCCGCTACGACGAGCAGGGGCACCCGGTACGCAAGCCGGTGATGGCGACCAAGGATCTGCGGTTCTTCGAGCAAGCGGCGCCGCCGTCGCTTCCGGACGGCCGACCCCGGCGGGGCGCTTCCGTCGTGGCGGCGCTGAGCGAGTGGCTCGTGCACACGAACCGCCGACAGGACGGGGCGTGGAGCCAACGCTACGAGTACGGCGTTCCGGTGACGGACCTGCGTCCGCTGCCTGACGAAGACGACACCACGGGTACCACCGTGCGGTTCCGGGCCGGCCCGGCGGTCACGCCGACCGAGCTGCCCGACCTGGTCGAGCTGGCCCGGGTCGGCTGGCCCCACCTGTCGGTCGAGATCCGGGATGAAAGGAGCCGTTCGCAGGTTCGACCATGAACGTACGGACAGTTCCGGTCGGGTCAGCGTCGACCCGGCCGACGTGCAGGATCCTTCGTTCATCTCGATCGGGCCGGCGTCGAGCCCGGTGACGGTCATCGTGACGTCGGAGAACTCGGGCCCGTTGTTCCTCGCGGCCAGCGAGGTGCACACATCCGCGGCAATGCATGGGCGTGACCGCGTACAGTGGCGCCCGGCGACTACCGAGGAGGCGACGATGTTCGACCGGCTGGATGTAGGGCTGCCACGGAGTTCCGGGCCGGTCGACCTGCTGCGGGCGATGGAGGAGACGCACACCCCGGGCATCAGCATCGCGCTGCTCGATGGCGGCGCGATCACCGAGACCCGGCAGGCGGGCGTCGCGCGCGCCGGCTCCGACGCTCCGATCAGCGAGCACACGCTGTTCCAGGCCGGGTCGATCAGCAAGTCGGTCGCCGCGGCGTGCGCGCTCCGGCTGGTCGCCGACGGCCGGCTCGACCTGGACGAGGACGTGAACGATCGGCTGGCCTCGTGGCGCATCCCGAGCAATGACGGCTGGGCGCCGCGGGTGACCCTGCGGCACCTGCTCTCGCACACTGCCGGGCTGACGGTCAACGGGTTCGCCGGCTACCCGACAGGCACCGGGGTTCCATCCACAGTGGATGTCCTCAATGGACTCGGCAACACGATGCCGGTCGTGGTCGCGGGGCTGCCCGGGCTGGGCTACTCGTACTCCGGCGGCGGCTACACCGTGATACAGCAGCTGCTGGTCGACGTGACCGGCAAGGACTTCCCGGCGCTCGCCGCCGAGCTGGTGCTCGACCCGGTCGGCATGCGCGACAGCACGTACGCCCAGCCGCTGCCACCGGACCGGGCGGGCGACGCCGCCAGCGGTCATCACATGGGTCCGGTGATGGTGCCGGGTGGTTGGCACACCTACCCGGAGATGGCGGCGGCCGGGCTGTGGTCGACCGCGGTCGACCTGGCCCGGTTCTTCCTGGCCGTACGGGCGAGCGTGCTCGGCCACGACGGCGCGTTGCTGCCACAACGGCTGGCCGAGCAGATGGTCGCGCCGGCCCACCCGACCAGCGGGTACGGCCTGGGGCTCGAGCTGACCCCGCCCGAGAGCCCGCGGACGATCGGACACCGGGGCAACACGCAGGGGTTCGAGAACTGGGCCCGCATCGCCATCGACAGCGGGCGCGGTGCGGTCATCATGACCAACGGCTACTTCGGGCTGGTGCTGATCCACGCCGTACTGGTGCCGGTCCTGAGTGAGGCGTTCGGCTGGTCCGACCCGCCCGGCCCGTCGCCGGCACCGGCCCCGACCGCGCCTACCCGGTACGGCGACTTCCTGGTCGAGCCGGTGGACGGGCAGCTGCGGGTCGCCTTCCGGGATCAGGCCCCGTTGATGCTGTCCTTTGTGGACGGCGGCTACTGGTCGGGCCGCGAGGCGAACATCGACGTGCGGTTCGAGCCGGACGCGCTCATCGCGACCCAGGACGGGGCGGAGACTCGCATCGCCCGGTCATAATGGCCGGGTGCTGGTGCGATTCGTGGGTAGCGGCGACGCGTTCGGCAGCGGCGGGCGGTTTCAGACCTGCATCAGCGTCACCTCCGGGGGCCAGACGGCGCTGGTCGACTGCGGGACGACCAGCCTGGTTGCGTTGAAGGCGCAGGGGTTGGACCCGGCCGGGGTTGACGCGGTGGCCATCACCCACCTGCACGGTGACCACTTCGGGGGGCTTGCGTTCCTCATCCTGGACGGTCAGTTCAGCCGTCGGATCAGGCCATTGCGGGTCGTGGGACCGCCGGGCATGCAGGACCGGTTGACCCGGACCATGGAGGCCCTGTTTCCCGGTTCGAGCCGGGTGACCCGCCGCTTCGCGGTCGAGGTGGAGGAGCTCGTTCCGGGCGGCCCGCCGGTCGCGCTCGGCGGAACTGGCGAGCTGGAGGTCCGCGCCTGGCCGGTCGTGCACGAATGCGGCGCGCCGCCGTTGGCGCTTCGGGTGACGGACGGTCGGTCCACCTTCGCCTACTCCGGAGACACCGAGTGGACACCCTCGCTCGTCGAGGCGGCCCGCGGTGCGGACCTCTTCGCGGTCGAGGCGTACACGTACGACAAACCGGTCCGTTACCACCTGGACTACCAGACCATGCGCGAGCATTGCGAGGAGTTCGACGCCGAACGGGTCGTGCTGACCCATATGTCGGCGCACATGCTGGACCGGCTCGACGAGGCCGACCACCCCGGCGCGTACGACGGCCTGACCCTCGAGGTCTGACGAGCCTGCCCGTTCGCATGGTCAACTTCACCTGGCGTTGGTGGTAAACCTGGCTTCCCCCATCGTCGTGTGGAGAGCATGAGCATGACGTCGCACACCGGCCAGGAGCCACCGGTGCTCGACGTGCGCAACCGACCGGTCTTCGAGTCCTTCTACCACCGCGAGTTCCCGGCGATCCGGGCGGTGGTGTGGGCACTGACCGGCAACGTGTGGACGGCCGAGGAGGTCGCCCAGGACGGTACGCCGTTGGCGCCGATCGCGGTCGAGACGCCGTGGCTGTGGCCGGCCGGCGGCAAGCTTTACCGGATGCCGATGGACGGCCAGCTCGCCGAGCTCGACCCGGTCACGCTCGCCCCGGTCCACACGTACACCGTGCCCAAGCACGAGGACGGTGACCCGGCGCTGGTCGCGGACGACTCCGGGCACCTGTACTACCGGCCGGACTACATGAAGCTGTACCGGATCGACATCGCGTCCGGGGCGGTGGATATGTTCCTGCAGCTGCCGTGGGAGGAGACGCCGACCGGTCTCGCCTGGGGCTTCGGCTCGCTGTGGATCACCAACTTCGAGGACGACAACGTCTGGCGGGTCAACACGTCCGTCTAAAGCGAGCGGTAGCGGGGTGGGCATGCCGCCCACCCCGCAACCGCGCCCCCACCCCAACCCGGATCAGGGTTCGGTGCCCCAGACCAGGGTTCCGTTGACGTACACGGTGACCTTCGTCGAGTCGGCGTAGCTGGTCTGAGTGCCCGACCAGGAGTAGTCGTTGGACTCGGTGAAGTTCGACCAGTCCGTCTTGTTCAGCCGCAGCTGGGCGTCGCCGATGTTGGCGCCCGCGCCGAGCGTGCCGGCGCCCGCGGTGAAACCGACCTCGAGGTAACGGTCGGCGCCGGTACGAGCCGTGCCCAGCGCCACCAAGCGCTCCGTAAGGTTGGAGCAGCCGACCTGGGCGTAGTCACACCACACGCTGTACGTGGTGGCGCCGCTGTCCCCGGTGAACCAGTACCGCATGGTGACAGTGGACAGGGCCACCCCGGTGGTGCCGTTGTTGACCAGCGTCAGCCCGGGCTTGATCTGGTTGTCGTTCGGACCGGACGGGTCGTTGTTGCGGTAGCGGGCGGTCAGCCCGGTCGGTGGCGGCGTGCCGGCCGACGTGGTGGCGCTGACCGTGTTCGACGCGGCCGAGGCGTTGCCGGCGGCATCCCGGGCCTTCACCGTGAACGAGTACATTGTGGACGGTGACAGGCCGGTGATCGTGGCGGACGTACCGGTGACCGTGGTCGCCAAAGTGGCGCCGCGGAACACGTCGTAGGCGGTGACGCCGACGTTGTCGGTCGAGGCGGACCAGGACAGCGACACCGACGACGCGGTCGTCGCGGTGACCGCCAGGTTCGCCGGGGCCGACGGCGGTTGAGTGTCGCCCGATGCCACCGGAGTGGTGGCGGTGGCGGCGCTGGAGGCCGAGGAGGTGTTGCCGGCCGCGTCCCGCGCCTTGACCGTGAACGAGTACGTGGTGGCGGGCGACAACCCAGCGACGGTCGCGGTCGTGCTCGTGACCGAGACGGCCAGCGTGCTGCCCTGGAAGACGTCGTAGCCGGCCACACCGACGTTGTCGGTCGACGCCGACCACGACAGCGACACCGACGACGGTGTGGTGGCGGTGACGGCCAGGTTGGACGGAGCGGTCGGAGCCTGCGTGTCGGCCGGCGGCGGGGTCGAGCTGAACGCCGACGCCTTGATGGAGGCCAGGTAGCCGTCCTTCACGGTGTCCACTGTGGTCCAGTCGTCCTTGAGGATGCCGCCGGTGTCGCCGGAGTTCGGGTTGAGGTCCCAGAACGTCCACTGGAAGCTGTCCGCGCCGTTCTGTGCGGTCGGGCGTAGGTACTGCACCAGCGTGCGGAGCCAGGTCTGGTCGGTCGTGGACTGCAGCGTGGTGCCGAACTCGCCGATCCAGACCGGCGCGATGTTGTTGTTGAACAGGTAGCCCCAGTTCTTGTTCCAGATCCCGGCCATGTTGTTCGGGAACGTCGGGTCGCTGAACCAGGTCTGGTTGTGCACGCTCGTGGCGTAGTCGTGGGCCGAGTACACCAGGCGGTTGGCGACGTTGAGGCGCACCGGGTTGGCCCCGGCTCCCTGCAGGTTCCCGCCCCACCAGTACGAGTCGCCGTTGTAGGACTGGATGCCCTCGACGAAGATGAGCAGGGACGGGTTGACCGACAGGACGGCGTTCCCGCCGCGCTCGGCGGCCAGCCGCCAGTCGATGGTGGTGTCGCCACAGCCCCAGCACGCCGGGTCGTGCGGCTCGTTGTGCAGGTCGATCCCGATGACGGTGGAGTTGCCGGCGTACCGCGTCGCGAGCGTTTGCAGGTTGGCGATCCAGGTGGACTCCGGTACGGAGCTGGTGTACCAGAGCGCCGACTGGCCGCTGGCGTCCGGCCGGTGCCGGTCCAGGATGATCTTCAGGCCGATCTGTCCCGAGTACGCGACGAGCTTGTCCATGATCTGCAACGGGTTGAGCCCCTGCAGGTCGGTGTTCTTCCCGCTGGAGAAGTCGATGCTGTTGGGCATCGTGCCGGGCTTGAAGATGTCGTCGGAGTAGGGCAGGCGCAGCGTGTTGTACCCGAGCGACTTGATCTGGTCGAGCATGCTGCGGTAGTCCCGGGTCCACAGCCCGTGCACCACATTGTTCGACGTCTCGAAGCCGAACCAGTTGATGCCGGCGATGCGGACCGGTGTGTTGCTGGAGTCGAGGATCTGCCGGCCGCTGGTATGCCAGTAGCCGGCCCCGGCGGCGTTGGCCGTCGTCGCGACCGCGGCGGTGCACAGACCGGCGCACATCGCGACGACGACCAGGCGGGCCAACGCTTTCAGGGGGGAGATTCGCATGATGTTCTCCGTTCCTCGCCGCGGAGGCGGGCTGGGTCGCCCCCAGGGCGTGCGTTCTCGCCGTCCGGGGCGATCGCCCTGGACGAGGGTGCGGGTCATCCGGGCGGCTACTGGCGGTCGCCGTCATACGGAGTGATCATTTGAAGAGTCTCGACGTCGGCCCGAGCCCATGGGAGCGCTCCCGGGCGGCGCAAACGTAGCGTCACATCGATGACTACGTCAAGAGGTTCCGTCCCGGGCAACAGCTTCGGGGATGTCGCGGGTCAGGTCGCGAAGCCGGACCTGGCGTCGGTGAAGACGGGCCGGCGGCCACCGCGCTTCGACGCGTACATCGCGGAGTCGGCCGCCCTGACCAGCCGCTCAGCGCTGAGACCGGAGCCGGCGCAGGCGTAGGCGAGCCCCATGCTGGCCCCCGGCGAGATCCAGCTGTCCTCCCAGCGGACCTCGTGGTCGAGCGCGTCGGTCACCCGGTTCGCGATCGGGGCCAGCCCGTGCCGATCCGCGCAGTGCAGCACCACCAGGAACTCGTCACCGCCTAGCCGGCCCACCAGATCGCCGGGGTGGGCGACCTCGCGCAGTTCGTCGGCGACCTGCCGCAGGACGTCGTCGCCAGCGGCGTGGCCGTAACGGTCGTTGATGGCTTTGAACTGATCGAGATCGATGAAGAGGGCGACCGTCAAGCCGTCGGTCGTGCCGGCGAGGCGGTCGGCCAGCTCGGACATCACCGAGGCGTGGTTGAGGCAGCCGGTCAACAGGTCGTACCGGGCCTGGTCCTCCAACTCCTTGCGCAGCATCAGGTCCTCGGTCACGTCGGTGACGCACACGATGGCGCCGACGACCTGGTTCGCTTGGTTGATCAGCGCGCGGAGGTTGACCTCACAATGCACCTCGGTGTCGGCCGTTGGCCGGAAGGAGACGTTGACGTCGACGTCGCGGCCCTTCTCGATGACCGTGGAGACGGCGTCCAGCAGCGTCGCGCGGTCAGTCCCGGCGGCGGTGGCGAACTGTTCCTCGACGGTGGTCGCGCCGCCGACCCCGACGATGGTGGCCAGGCGCTCGTTGGCGTAGTCGACGCTCCGGTCGGCCGAGACATGCAGGACACCGACCGGCAGCGCCTCGGCCATCCGGCGCAGCACGCGTTCGTTGTCCCGTAAGGCTTCGAGCGCCGCGACCTCCTCTGTCACGTCCACGTTGTCGGCGAGCACGCAGGGGTCATTGGGGTCGGCGAGTTGATTGTGGTTGGTGACCTCGAGCCAGACCCAGGAGCCGTTCTTGTGCTGGTGACGCAGCCGGACCCGGTGCGACGATCCGGGACGGGACAACATGTCCATCCAGTTCGCGACCGCCCTGTCCTGCTCGTCCGGATGGATGAACTCGAGGGTGCGGTGGCCGATCAGCTCGTCGGCCTGCCAGCCGAGGATCGCGGTGGCCGCGTCGTCGACGGAGATGATGATGCCGACCTGGTCCTTGCGCAGGACCGAGGTGCGGGGGACGAGCACCTGCGGCTCGGCGCCTTCGGGTGTGGCGTCCGCGCCGTAGCCGAGAAACAGTCCGATGTAGACACCGTACCGATGGGTAACGTCGATGAAGTGCATGCCGAGGACGCGGTCGGCATCGCCGTACGCGTGGACCGACGCGTTCGCGCCGCCCTCGGCGAGTGCGCGGGACCAGGTCTCGATGACGATCGGGCGGTCGCTCGGGACGACCATCTCGAGAGCGGACATCGGGCCCTGAATCACTCGTTGACCGTGCAACGGCACCGACTCCGGCATCTGCGTGAAGTGGCCGCTCGTCCGGATCGCGGTGACCCAAGCGTCGGGGTGTCGCTCAAGCAACGACGTGAGCGCTACCTCCAGCGCCGCGTTGCCGATCCGCGTCGTCCCGTGACCGAGATTGTCGTCGGCGGGCATCGCGCTTCCCCTCTCCTGACCACTCCCACCAACGTAGTCCTCGCCACCGCCGGAGGCTGGCGGCTGGACTCTAAAGTGCATCCACGCTGGCGAATATGGCCTTCCACTGTGGACTCATCCATGTACAACCGCCTCTTGACAGGGTGGGGCCGCTTCACCACACTGTCCCCGTGGGAGCGTTCCCATCCGCGCCTGCCAACTCCGCGTTCACCGACCTGACCGTCTCATCCTGAGGGCCCGCAACGATCGCCCGCGGCCGCGTCCATGCGCCGTCGCGGGCCAGTCCGGTGCGTCCCGGATCTGCGCCGAAGGAGTACGTGTGCGAATCCGTCCCATCCTGCGTGCCGCGATCGTGGCCGGCCTGGCCGGCGCGATGGTGACCGCCATGACCGGCTCCGGGTGGGCCGGCACCGCCGTCGCCGACGCCGCAACCCACGCGCTGTCCAACGACTCAGTCTTCTACGTCGACCCCGACAGCGAGGCGGCGCACCAGGCGCTCACCGACCTGGTACACCGCGACTTCGTCGGCGCCATCAACATGGCGAAACTCGCCAGCTGGCCCGAGGCGCAGTGGTTCACCAAGGGTACGCCGAGCGAGGTCGAGAGCCAGGCCCGCGCCCTGGTGCGGGCCGCCGCGCGGCAGCACGCCGTGCCGGTGCTGGTGCCGTACTACATCCCGCTGCGCGACTGCTCCCAGTTCTCGGCCGGCGGCGCGCAGTCCGACGCCGACTACAAGGTGTGGATCGCGGCGCTGGCCCGCGGCCTGGGCACGAGCAAGGCGGTCGTCATCCTGGAGCCCGACGGCTTGGCGCTGCTGCCCTCGGACTGCGGGCAGGACCCGACCGGCGAGATCACGGCCGCCCGGTTCGTGGACATCCAGTACGCCATCAGCGTGCTCGAGGCCCAGCCCGGGACGTCGGTCTACCTCGACGCCGGTCACAGCCAGTGGCACTCGACCGGCGACATGGCCGTGCGTTTGCACCAGGCCGGCGTCGAGCAGGCGCAGGGGTTCTTCCTCAACGTGTCCAACTTCCAACCGACCGCTGAGATCGACCAGTACGGCATCTGGATCTCCAAGTGCATCTGGTTCGCCACCAAGGGCCCGGACTGGGCCGCCGGTCACTTCGACTGGTGCGCCAGTCAGTACTACTCCGGCGCCGCACCCAACGACGGCAAGCCCGGCAACTCGGTCTCCCCGACCGATCCGTCCACCTGGCACTGGACCGACCTGTGGTTCGACCAGAACGCCGGCACGCCGCCGGCCGACCAGCTGACCCACTTCGTGGCGGACACCAGCCGCAACGGTCAGGGCGCCTGGACTCCACCCGCCGGGAAGTACACCGGCGACGCGCAGACCTGGTGCAACCCGCCTGGTCGGGGCGTCGGTGACCGGCCCACCGCGAGCACCGGTGTACCCCTGGTTGACGCGTACCTGTTCGTGAAGACCATCGGCGAGTCCGACGGTCAGTGCAACCGCGGCATCCCGGGCGGCACCATCGACCCCGAGTACGGCATCGTGGACCCGGCCGCGGGCGCCTGGTGGCCGGACTTCGCCCACATCCTGGCCCAGAACGCCAACCCGCCGCTGCGGTTCAGCCGCAACGGGCACTGAACGTCTACATAGGACAGACTAGACACCCCGGTCCGGGCGGCTCATGTCGCCCGTACCGGGTGTTCCGTCGGCGAGGGCGTAGCGCATCAGCACGGCGCCGTTGGGGGACGTCACCGCCGGCTCGGTCAGGGTCAGGTTCGCCGGCGCGGCGCCGTGGGCGAAGACCTTCTTGCCGGAGCCGAGCACGACCGGGAAGACCCAGAGCGTGAGCCGGTCGAAGAGCCGCTGCGCGAACAGGGTCTGCACCAGGTCGACGCTGCCGATCACGTGGATGCTCTCGTGACGCTCGCGGAGCTGGCGCACCTCGCGCGCGAGGTCCGGCCCGAGCAGCGTGGAGTTCGCCCACCCCAGCGTGGGGTTGCTCCGCGAGGCGACGTACTTGGGTATGCGGTTGAACAGGGTGCTGATCTCGGCGTCGACCCCCTCCTCCTGGTACGGCCAGAAGGCGGCGAAGATGTCGTACGTCTTGCGGCCGAGCAGCAGCGCGTCGAGGTCGGCCATGCCCGCGCCGACCTGTTCGCCCACGATCTCGTCGAACAGCGGCGCCTGCCAGCCGCCGAATGCGAAGCCGTTCTCGCTGTCCTCGTCCGGTCCGCCCGGGGCCTGGGCGACCCCGTCGAGCGTCGAGAACAGATCGATGTGAATGAGCCCCATGTGGCTTCTCCCTACCCGATCGAGTCCGGTTTATGATACGGAAGGCCGACCCACATGCGCCGATGGTTCCGCTCCGCAGGCGTCGCGGAACCTGCGGCGCGATCGGGTGGGCGAGGCTAGGGTCGGCGTGTGAGCAAGTACATGGACGACCGGGTCGAGCGGTACCTGACCGAGCTGGCCGGCACCGAGCACGGCGACGACGTGTTGACCGACATGGAGGAGTACGCCGCCGAGCGCGGCTTCCCCATCGTGGGCCGGGCCACCGGACGCTTCCTCGAGGTCGCCGCCCGGTCGATCGGGGCGCGCCGGGTGATGGAGCTCGGCTCCGGGTTCGGCTACTCGGCCTACTGGTTCGCCCGCGCCGTGGGGGAACGGGGTGAGATCGTCTGCACCGACGGGGACCCGTCGAACGCCGAGCGCGCGCAGGAGTACCTCACCCGGGCGGGGGTGTGGCCGCTGATCCGCTACCGCGTCGGTGACGCGCTGACCGGGTTCGCGCAGGAGACTGGCGAGTTCGACGTGGTCTACTGCGATGTCGACAAGGACGGGTACCCCGACTGCTGGCGGGCCGCGCGGGACAGGATCCGCGTCGGCGGACTCTGGTTGTGCGACAACGTGCTCTGGTCGGGTGCGGTGGCGACCGGTCCGCTCGAAGGCCTGACCGCCGCCATCGACGAACACAACCGGATGGTCGCCGCCGACGACCGCTACGTCGGAACCCTCAACCCGGTTCGCGACGGCGTGATGATGGCCCTCCGCGTCCGCTGACTGTAGCCGGCGGCGCGCCACTAATTCCACTGTGGACTGACTACTTTCTGTTGACACGCTTGTTGGGGTGCTGGGCCTGTCGAACGTCTGTCGGTAAGCTGTGGGCATGTCGCTGGAGGATCGGCTCGCTGAGGTGGACCAGCTGCCGCCCGGGCCGGACCTCGGCGACGCGCTTTCTGAAGTAGATCCGCGAGCGTTGAACGGGACGCAGTTGGTGGATCTGATCGTGGCCCGGCAGCGGCAGTTGTGTTTCGAGCAGGCTCAGCTGTTGGTCGCGGTGCGGGAGCTGGCGTACTCACCGGCCGACGCGGTCGGGGCGACCACGACGGTGCGTGACACCAGCCAGGACCCGTACGCGCGGATGGAGTTGGCCTTCGCGTTGACCTGGACCGAGTACCGGGCGGCCGACCTGGTGCAGACCGCGTTGTCCACCGTGGACAAGACCCCGGCCATGCTCGCCGCCATGCTTAACGGGGACGCCGGCCTGGACAAGGCCCGGGTGGTGTCCGACGAGCTGGCCGAGGTCGACGACGTGGCGCAGGCGCGGGCCATCGTGGACCGGCTGCTACCCGAGCTGTCCCGGGTGACCACCGCCCAGCTGCGGTTGCGGGTCCGCCGGCTCGTGCTGTGCGTGCATCCGGACAAGGTCCGCACCCGCCACACCAAGTCGGTCGAACAACGCAGCGTGGGGCATCAGGAGTACGCCAACGGCACCGCCAGCCTGTCCGGCTGGTACCTGTCCAAGGACAGGGCCGCCGCCGCGTGGGACCACATCGACGCCATCGCTCGCGCCACCCGCACCGCCGGCGACCCGGCCGGGCGCGGCATCGACCAGATCCGCGCCGACGTGTTCGCCGACCTGCTCGCCGGCGTCGACCCCACCCTCGCCGGTGCGGCCACCCCCGCCGCCCGCAAGGGCGTCATCCATCTGTCCGTCGGCCTTGTCCACGCTGGCCTGCCTGGATGACGAACCGGGCGACATCGCCGGCTTCGGGCCCATCCCGGCCGACCTGGCCCGCCAGATCGCCACCCGCATGGCCACCGCCACGAACCACCGACTGGCGCTACGCCGTCATCGACGACAACGGCGACCTGTACGCCGAAGGCCGACTACGTTACCGGCCCACCGCCGCGCAGACCGCGTTCATCCGCGCCCGCGACCGGACCTGCCGGGCGCCCGGGTGCCGCAAACCCGCCATGGTCTGCCACATCGACCACAACAACGAAGGCTACCTGGCGTCGGGCCCGAGCAGGAGCCGGTTCGCGGCGACCTGACCGCGGAGGCGATCCGGTTGACCCGGCTGGTCCGTGTCCTTCTGCCCGCGGAAGGCGGCCGGCCTCCTGGCTGTGATGCTCCTGACGGGGGCCCGCCGGGCTGCGCGGGTGTCGGCGAGCGGTGAGCTGGTCACGCTTGACGAGCAGGACCGCGGCGCCTGGGACCGCGAGCTCATTGCCGAGGGCCACGCACTGGTGCGGGCGCGCCTCGCCTCCGGCGAGGCCCCGGGCGTTACCAGATCCTCGCCGCGTTCAACGCCGTGCACACCGATGCGCGCGACGCCCGTGACACCGACTGGTCGCAGGTCGTGGCGCTGTATGACCAACTGGTTCGCCTCGACCCCTCGCCGATCGTGCGGCTCAACCGGGCGATCGCGGTCGCCGAGATCGACGGCCCGGAGGTCGTGCTGGCCGAGGTTGACCGTCTGCCGCTCGAGGGCTATCACCCTTACCACGCCACCACCCGTGCCGAGCTGCTGCGCCGGCTGTGCCGGAGCGAGGATTCGCGGGCCGCGTACGACCGGGCCATCGGGTTGGCCGGCAACAACGCCGAGAGGGCGTACCTCGTCCGTCGCCGCGACCAGTTGGCCGGCGCGTGAACCGCACCACCCCGGGCCCATCGAGCCACCGGTGCCCGTCAAGCACTGTGCGGGCCGGCCCAATCGGACCGGCCCGCACACAGTGTCGGACTTAGTTGGCAGCTGCTACTGCCGCCCCGTCATCCCACATGTTGCCCTGCCATACGTTTCCGGTGCGGCCGGCCGCGAAGCTGGTGACGGCTCCGTAGGGGCCGCACCTTCCGCTGGTGCCACGCTGGTAGACGTTCTCCACGAAGACCTGGTAGGTCGCGTTGGTCGGATCGTTGGAGTACGGCTTGCCCGTGGTCGCTCCGCCGTAAGAACAGAACGAAACGGTCTTCGAGGCGAGCAAAAGGTTTCGCTTGATCGTGTTGTTCTTGATCGGCGCGAAGTCCGGGTACCCGGTCAGGTCGGACGAGCAGCCCAGGGTCGTCGCGTCGTCGGTGATCGGGAAGTCGCAGACCAGGACATTGTGGGTGGCCTTGGTGCCCTGCTCCTCCCGCAGACCGGATCCGTGCTGGGATCCCTGCAGCTGCTGAGCGTGCAGCCACGAGTCCTGGACCGTGCAGTTGCTGGCGCAGTACATCGACCGGTTGCCGCCCTTCACCTCGACGCGGATCGCGGTGAAGTTGTGGTCGCCGATGCACATGCACGACTCACGAGCGCCGTTGACCACCGTGGAGTCGGTGATCGTGAAGCTCGAACCCGAACCTGCCCCCGAGTTGTTCACGTCGGTGCCCTGCAGCAGGCTGTTGCGGATCACCACGTTGGCGGCCTGGATGGACAGCGTGGCGCAGGTGACCTTCTTGCTGTCGATCACTGTTCCAGCAGTGGTGATCGTGCAAGGACCGGTGTACACGGCGAGTGCCACATTGGCCGGAACGCCGGTGTTGCCCGGGCCTGGCCAGCAGCCACCCCACGGGTCAGCCGCGCCCGGGACGTTCTTCCCGGCGACCGGGCAGGGGCCCGACGGACGGGTCGAGGTCGACGTTGGCGTGGGTTGCGTCGTTGTCGGCGCTGGCGTGGGGCTGGACGACGGCGGTGGGGGAAGGGTCGGCGTCGGCTCTCCGGTCGGCACGTTCAGCGCGTGGACACAGGCCTGTAGCCACGCCCGATCGGCGTCGGTGCGGGCCGCGTAGCCAAGCGCCTGCTGGCACTCCTCCGAGACGGACAGGACGCCAGGGTCCGAGGCCGGCGTGGACCCGCCGGGAACCATGAGCAGCGTCCCGGCCGCGACGGCCAAAACACCGCCAAACACGGCAAGAAGGGTCCAGGGTAAGTGCGATCGTCGTGCCGGGCGATGCGGTCGTTGCATGTCACTCCTCAGCTGTATCGGTCCACGTTCGTTAAGCCAGTGGCGAACGTGGATCGGTCCCAACGCCTTTAACCCTTCACGACCGAGGGCCTGGAAAGCAAATCGAAACACCTCGCCGAAGATGAAATTTGGCTTATTTCTGGGACGTACGCTCTACCTTTCCCACTCCAACACCATTGTTCACTCGCGTTCTCATTTGATTACTGGGAGGAGTCGTTCGACTACTTTTAGTGGCACAACTCTGCGAGTTCAGTCGGCTACCCGACGAATAAAAGCCGCCATTCGGCCGCGCGGAACCGGCAGAAGTCGAGCGCCGAACGTCCTCGAAGAGTCCGTGGCGGAGATCTCAACCGGCAGAAATTGAATCTCGGCATCGGCGACAGTAATTGTCATACATCGGCGCTAACGAATCAGAATCCCCTTGGGTCGAACCAATTTCAGTGGGCCGATAGATCTGCCCGACAGGGACCCGGCAGGACCGATGGACGTCGCTTCAGGCTCGACTCGCGTCGATGTCTCCGCTCGCGCGGGCACAGATCGCCCCATCGACGTGCGTGGTGACCGGCCCTACCACGCGTCGCGGGTCGATCCGGCAGCCGCACCGCCCACGTTCTCATCGCGGACGCGGATCTACCCGGCATGAATGACGGCAGCGCCTCCCCGGCGGCGTGGAGCAGGGCGGCGGTTACGGGATCCTTCCGGGCGGCCGGCCGGTCCGGCCTCCGCACGAGTGGAGACGCCTGTCGCCGGCGGAGCAGGACATGGCTGACGGTCTGGCGGTCCGGAACCTCAGCCCACTGCTGGACAACCCGAGCCTGCCCGGATCCTCGAGCGGGCCGGCGATGAGGGTCGTCAAAGCGCGACCACGGACCTCCGCAGACTCCGACCGGGTCCGGATGCCGACGGCTGTCGCTGACGAACCACCGTCGACAGTGGACGCTCAGCCCTTGACCAGGAGCGCGATGGCGACGCCGACACCGACGATGCCGGCAACGTCGGCGAGCACGGCGATGCCGGCCGCGATCCGCCCGGCCCCCGTTGGGCCGTCAAGGGAAGTCGCGTTGACCCGGGACGTCGCGGCCGTCAGGACGACGCCGACGCACAAAACGAGGAACGACACGAACAGGAACCCTAGCGGCGACACACCGTGACCGTAACCCGGTGATCAGTCGCTGGCGCACCATACAGGTAGGATGACCGGAGCTGTTAGCTTTGTTAACTGATCCGGGTCGACATGCTCCGCACGCGCTGGTCGCTGCTGCTCCTGTCGGTGGTTCCGTTCCTCGTCGCGGCCTGCGGATCGGCCGCACCGGTCGTGAGCCCCGCGCCGACCAGGTCGGACCTGGAGGTCGCGATCGGCTGCAAGCGCGAGGCGCAGGGCGGCACGCCGGTGCACTTCGACAGCGTCGACGGCGCGCGACTCGGTGGCCTGATGCTCGGCACCGGAACGGTCGGGGTGGTGCTGGTGCACCAGATCGACGCGAGCCACTGCCAGTGGCTCCCCTACGGCAAGCAACTCGCCGATCGCGGCTACCGGGTGCTGCTTATCGACCTCGGGGGCTACGGGTCGTCCGAACCGTCGTCCAAGCCCGACCAGGACGTCAAGCAAGCCGTCGGTTACCTGCGGCAGCAGGGGCTTCAGTCGATCGTCCTCATTGGAGCTTCGCTCGGTGGCACGGCCAGTCTGTCGGCGGCGGTGATAGTCACGCCACCGGTCATCGGCGTCATTTCGCTGTCCGGGCCGGTCCGCATCAACGGCATGGACCTGTCGGTGCGCATCCGCGCACTCGTCTCACCGGTGTTCTACATCGCGGGCGTCGACGACGGGTTGTTCGGCACCGACGCGCAGGCGCTGTACGACTCCACCGTCGAGGAGCGGAAGCAGATCCTGCTCGCCGACTCGAGCCTGCACGGCGTGGCACTGGTGAGCATCCCCACGGCGTCCGCCGCGATGGACCAGTGGCTGCGCACCGTCGCAACCATTCCCAGCTGAGCCGTCGCGCCCACCGCTCCGCCCGTCCCGTCCCACACCGGTCGTGGCTAGAAGTCCTCGCGTTCGTCCTCCGGCATGTCGGCCTCGGACCCCTCGATGCGCAGCCAACCCGACGGGCTGTAGGTGACGATCTGATGGGCCTTGTGGTCGGTGACGGTGAGGACAGCGTTGGCGCTGTTGACGTCATACCTGGCGTCGTCGTAGGTGTCGACGCCGGTGCTGTTGGTGTACACCTTGATCGCCGTCATGCGGGCAACGCTACTCCACGCGGAGGTGGGCGAGGCCCGGCTCTCGCGGCCCAGGCGACGGCTCGAACGGCCGCTCTTTCCGGGTCCCCGGCGACCCTCCGGATCGTCTACAGTCGGCCCGGTGATCTCGCCCGATCTTCCCGACGAGGCCCCTTCCCAGGGCTCGCCGATCCTTCGCCAGCAGGCCCCGACCGGCGACTTCGAGCCCGCCGGCCATGCGGACCCGGCCGCCCGGGACGCCGTGGAACGGCACATCGAACAGCACTTCGGGCCGATCGCGTGGGTCTTCCACGAGATCGCGTCGCACCTGGTCCACATTGATCTGCACGTCATCGAGCCGTCGTCGCAGCGCCCGTACTACACGCTCGTCACCAACGGCATGAGCGAACTGCCGATGACCCTGCCGGACGGGGCGGTCGAGGCCGGCTACCACGAGTACGCCGAGCTGATGCTCTGCCTGCCGCCGGAGTGGAGGCTGGGCGACGATGCGTTCCGCGACGAGGCCAACTACTGGCCGCTCCGCCTGCTCAAGCAGTTCGCCCGGCTACCGCACGAGTACCAGACCTGGACCGGACCGTGGCACTCGATGCCCAACGGCGATCCGGCGGAACCATACGCACCCGGTCTGCCCTTCGTCGGCGCGGTGATCACACCGATGCTCCGATGTGCCGCGGACGCCCGCACCATCGTCACCGACGATGGTCGCCAGATCTCCCTGCTAGCGGTCATCCCCGTGCACCGGGCGGAGATGGACTTGAAGCTGACCGAAGGCTCTCAAGCACTTCTGGACGCCTTCGACCGGGTACGGGTGAACGGGCTGCTCGACCCTGCACGGCTGAGCAGCGTCTGACGTCGGAATCCACTGTGGACTGACGATCTCCCGAAGCCAAGGAGATGGTCAGTGCAGATGAGCCTGCCAGTCGCCTGGGACGCGGTCGGCCGGGCCGGGCACGGTCTGGTCCATCGGGTGATGCTCGGGGGGCATCAGGTTCGGACCGCGGTGTGCCTCCTCCGAGCGGTAGTCCCAGAACCAGTTCTCCCCCGGCTCGAACGAGCGGACGATGGGGTGTCCGCTCGCCCGCCAGTGCGCGGTCGCATGCTGGGACGGTGAGCTGTCGCAGCAGCCCACATGGCCACACGTGGCACACCGGCGCAGGTGGAACCACCAGCCACCGGCCTGTTCACACTCGGCGCAGCCGGTGCCGCTCGGCGGCACGGACACGTCGATGGCGGCGTCAGCCATGATCGTTCTCCCCTCGGCGGGACCACCCGTCAGGCTACCCCGCTGCGGGCACAGCCGCCTCCGACTCGGCCATCCAGCGACGCCGCCGAGCCTGCGCCGATCCACTGTGGACGTGTCAGTCGAGGGCGAAGACCAGGAAGTCGTCGTCGGTCCCGACGCGGTGGAACCCGAGCCGCTCCAGCAGCTTCACCGACGCGGTGTTGTCCTGGTGCGGTTCGGCGTACAGGGGACGGGTCTCGATCGTGTCCACGAACTGGCGCACCGCCGCCGTCCCGATCCCGCGACCCCAGAACGCCTCACCCAGCCAGTACCCGAGGTAGCGCCGGCCGTCCTGCCACCACGCCACGATGTTGCCGGCGAGCTCCCCGTCCGCCTCGACGGCCTTGGCGACACCGGTCGGGTCGCCCAGGACGCGGGTGCGCCAATGGGTCATGAAGGCGTCCCGGGGGCGGGAGGGGAACGACGCCCGCCGCACCGCCTCCGGCTCCGCCTGCTGCTGATAGAGGATCTCGAGGTCCTCGTCGACCACGTCCCGTAACCGCACGTCGGCTGTCATGCGGCGCAGTCTGGCACCCGGGTACGACGAAAGGCTCAGGTGCGCCGTACCGACAGGGCCAGCGCCACTACCTGGTCCTGGGTCAACAGCCCGGCCTGGGGCACCATCGTGAGGGTCACGTCGAAGCCGTCGGCCCCGTAGAGCACGATCCGGCCACCGTCAGGCCTCCACGACAGGTACGCGGGGTGGCCGCCGAGGATGGTGTTCGGTTCCGGATCGGTTGGGTGCGGGTCAGTCGAGCTCGGCGAGAGCCTTGCGCCACCCGTCCTGGTCGCGGGTCTGGTTGGGGGCCAGCTCCTCGGCGAACCTGACGATGCCGGCCTTGTCGATGATGAACGTGCCGCGGTTGGCGATCCCGCGGTCGGCGTTGAACACCCCGTACCGCTGGGCGATCTCGCCGTGCGGCCAGAAGTCGGCCAACAACGGGAACTCGTACCCCTCGCGGATGGCCCAGACCTTGTGGGCGGGCGACGAGTCGACGCTCACGGTCAGCACCTGGGTCTTGTCGTTGATGAAGTCGTTGAAGTTGTCCCGGATCGAGCAGAGCTCACCCTGGCAGGTCCCGGTGAACGCGAGCGGGTAGAAGATCAGCAGGACATTGCGCTCCCCCCGGTACTGGGACAGCCGCACCTCCTGGTTGTTCTGGTCCTTGAGGACGAAGTCCGGGGCCTCGACGCCTACCTCGAGCGGCACGGCAACCTCCATCGACGCAAACGAGCACAACACGATTCGGTCTACGTCGAGCATGCCATGGGGGCGCGGGGTCCTACACTCGCGGCCATGGGCGACGGCTTCCGGTTAGGTATCGATTTCGGTACCTGGAACACGTCCGCCTTCCTGCGCTGGCCCGACGGCCACACCCGCCCGCTGCTGTTCGACGGGTCCCCGCTGCTGCCCAGCGCCGTGTACGCCGAGTCGGACGGCCGGTTGCTCGTCGGCCGGGACGCGGTCCACGCGGCCCGGCTCGACCCGGCCCGGCTGGAACCGAACCCGAAGCGCCGCTTCGACCGGGGCGGTGGCGAGAAAGCGACCGTACGCCTCGGCGACCAGGAGGTGGCGTTGACCGCGCTTGTCGCGGCCGTTCTGGGCCGGGTCGGCGAGGAGGCGGTACGGGTAGCCGGGGTCGGCCTGGGCGACCTGGGCGTCACGCTGACCCACCCGGCCGGTTGGGACGATCCGCGCACCGGCGCGCTGCGCGAGGCGGGTCGCCGGGCGGGCCTGCGCGAGCCCCGGCTGGTGGCCGAGCCGGTCGCGGCCGCCGGCTACTTCGTGTCCGTGCTGGGGCGCTCGATCCCGGCCGGCTCGGCCCTGGTCGTGTACGACTTCGGCGCCGGCACGTTCGACGCCAGCGTGGTCGTTCCGTCGCCGGATGACGCCGGCGGGTACCGGGTGCTCGCGGTCGCCGGCCTGGCCGACGTTGGCGGTGTGGACCTCGACGCGGCCCTGCTCCGGCACGTCGCGCGGACACACCACGACGCCGATCCCGAGGCCTGGCAGCGGCTGGCCGAACCACAGACGCCGGCCGACCGGCGGCACCGTCGGCACCTGGTCGAGGATGTCCGGGCGGCCAAGGAGATGCTGTCGCGGGCCAGCACGGCCACGGTTCCGGTACCGCTGCTGGAGCTCGAGGCCAGGGTGAGCCGGGACGAGTTCAACGACCTGGCCCGGCCGTACCTGACGCGTACGGTCGGCACCACGGCCGAGGCGATCGCCGCCGCCGGGCTGTCACCGGACCGGGTCGCGGCGGTGCTGCTGGTCGGCGGTTCGAGCCGGATCCCGCTCGTCGCCGAGCTCCTGCGCGACGGAGTCGGCCAGCCATCCACAATGGACCAACCGGAGACGGTGGTGGCCGAGGGCAGCCTGCGCCTGGCCAGCGGCGGCTCGGGCCTGACCCGCCCAGGCGGCGCGCTGCCGATGGCCCCGCCTCCGCCAACGGTCGCCGCGCAAGGGCCGACGGTGGCCGCGGACGCCGCAACGGTGGCCGCGCAGGCAACGCCACAGGGCACCCCCGCGGCAGGGCAGGAGACGACGGTCGGGCGTGGATGGACACCGGCCGAGCCACCGACCGCGCCACCACGCAATCCGCTGCGCCCGGTCGACCCGTGGCTGGCGAACAGCGAGACGGTGGAGAGCCCGGCCCAGCGCGTCCAGTCCGGTCCGGCCGGGACGCTCATGTTCCCCCGGCAACCGCAGCAACCTCAGCAACCGCCGTCGGCGCGGGCGATGGCCCCGGCGCCGTCGCCACCACCACCCCCTCCGGTGCGGACACCACCCAGACCGGCCGGCGGCAAACCCCCGAAGCGAGGAAGGCCACGGCGGTGGCCCACGATCCTGGCCGTTGCGGTAGCGGCGGCGATCACGGCGGCGGGCACCATCTACGGCGTCACCTACCTGACCGAA
>Ga0068864_100001362_pt1 | contig 20307 bp, 13 predicted proteins | sample KBSSwiS72_FD_66586 | JGI IMG/M metagenome (GOLD analysis project Ga0068864, IMG submission 66586) | Switchgrass rhizosphere microbial communities from Kellogg Biological Station, Michigan, USA - KBS Switchgrass S7-2 | ecosystem: Host-associated > Plants > Roots > Rhizosphere > Soil ... | reverse complement strand
CAGAAGGGCACGCACATGTCGCGCTTCGTCGCCTGGCTCGACGGGCTCGACGAGCCGATCGATGCCGCGGTGCTGGAGCGCGAGACCGCGCGCATGCTCGTGCTGCTCAATGCGAAGGAAGGCCGGGTCGAGGCGGGGTTCCCTTTCTTCCTGCGCAAGCGTGCGCCGGTCTCCGGGGTGGAGAGCCTGCTCGAGTACCAGGGCAGGCTGATCCGCGAGGTTCGCGCGGGCGTGGGCACGAGCTGGGCCGAGGTCGTCGTGCCGGTCAAGTCGCTCTGCCCGTGCTCGAAGGAGATCTCCGACTACGGCGCGCACAACCAGCGCTCGAACGTGACCATCCGGGTCGAGCTGCTGGCACCGATCTCCTGGCGCGAGCTGGCGCGCTTCGCCGAGGATGCGGCGTCGAGCGAGATCTGGTCCTCGCTCAAGCGCGCCGACGAGAAGTGGATCACCGAGCGCGCCTACGAGAACCCGAAGTTCGTCGAGGACATGGTGCGCGACGTCGCCCTGGCGCTGAACGCCGATGCGCGGGTCGGTCGCTACGTCGTGGACGTCGAGAACTTCGAATCCATCCACGCCCACAGCGCCGTGGCCCGGATCTCCCGCGGCTAGACCGCGCGCAGGCGGCGCGGCCGCCTTCCTGCCGGCGAACAGGGCAGTTCCCGCTCCAGTCCCTCGCGCCGCGGAGGAGCCGACTGCTTCGCTCGGCTTCAGGCTCGACGCCGCCTGCTGCGTGATAGATTGAGCTTACGAAGTGCGCGCCGATTCGGCAGCGCTGCTCGGGGGGAGGGAATCACGTGCACACATCATCTCGCGAGCATCGCTCGCGCCTGCGCCGTGCCCTTTCCGTGCTGTGCTGCTTCCTGGCAGCGGCGGGCTCGTTCGGCGACGTCGCCGCGCAGGCCCCCGCCGCGCCGGCCGCGTCGGCATCGCTCGAGTCCAAGTACCTCGCGCCGGGCTTCACGCAGCTGCCGAAGGGGGCCCGGGTCGTGATCATGCCGGTCGACGTCGAGCTCTATTCGCTCTCCGCGGGCGGCGTGGCCGAGCCGCGCGCCGACTGGACGGCGGCGGCGCTCGGGCACATGAAGAGCGCGGTGACGGCACGCATCGGCGCCACCGGCCTGGACGCGACGACGATGGACGAGGCCACCGCCGACGAATTCGCCGAGCAGGTCGGGCTGCACGCCGCGGTCGCCCGCTCGATCGCGCTGCACCACGCCGCCGGCGGGCCCTGGGCGCTGCCGAGCAAGAACGGCCGCCTCGACTGGTCCTTCGACGACGCCATGAGGCCGTTGCAGGAGAAGACGGGAGCGCGCTACGCCCTCTTCATCTACGTCCGCGACAGCTACGCCAGCGCCGAGCGCAAGGCGGCGATGGTGGCGATGATGGTGCTCGGCGTCGGTCTCTCCGGCGGTACCCAGTCCGGCTATGCGTCGCTGATCGACCTCGAGACCGGGCGGGTGCTCTGGTTCAACCGGCTGCTGCGGGTCAGCGGCGACCTGCGCGAGAGCGGCGCTGCGGCCGAGTCGATGGCCGCCCTCCTGACCGGATTCCCGGCGGTGCGGTGAAACGGCGACGGCTGCTCGCTGCGGCCTGCGCTCAATGTGCGGCGCTGGCGCCGGCCGTCGCCTGGGCGCAGGCCTCCGCGCCGGCGCCCTGGACCGCACCGCCGCGCTTCGTCCGCCCTGAGCTCTCGAGCGACGAAGGCGGCCTGTGGTCGCTCATGGACCGCGAGGAGAGCCGGCTGCGCCGCAGCCCCTTCCTGATCCGCGATGCGGCCCTGCGCGAGTACCTGCAGGGCATCGCCTGCAACCTCGCCGGCGAGCATTGCCCCGACGTCCGCGTCTATCCGCTGCGCACGCCGTTCTTCAACGCCAGCATGGCACCCAACGGCATGATGCAGGTCTGGAGCGGCCTCCTGCTGCGCGCCGACAACGAGGCCCAGCTCGCCGCCGTGCTCGGCCACGAGATCGGCCACTACCTGCAGCGCCACACCCTCGACCGGCTGCGCGACGCCAAGGCCCGCTCGGCCTTCGGCACCTTCCTCGCCGTGTTCGGCGTCGTCGGCATGCTCGGGCAGCTGGCGACGCTCGCTTCGGCATTCGCCTTCACCCGCGACCAGGAACGCGAGGCCGATGCGGTCGGCCTGACCTTGATGCGCGATGCCGGCTACGACCCGCGCGAGGCGAGCAAGGTCTGGGACAACCTGCTGGCCGAGGCGGCGGCCGCGCCGGGCGGCAATGCCGCCAGCGGCAGCCCGATGTTCGCCACCCATCCGCCGTCCGAGGAGCGCAGCCGCACGCTCGCCCGATTGGCGGAAGGCGCGGCCGGCGGCATCGTCGGCGAGGCGGAATACGCCGAGAAGCTGGCGCCGCTGCGCTTCGGCCTGCTCGAGGACGAGGTCAAGCGGGGCCAGTTCAACGAATCGATGGTGCTGCTCGACCGCATGGTCAAGCGCACGCCGGAGCTCGCCGAGCCGCTCTACTTCCGTGCCGAGGCCCGGCGGCTGCGCGGGCGCGACAGCGACCTCGACGAGGCGATCGCCGACCTGCGCCAGGCGATCGCCCTCGGCAACCCGCCCGCCCAGGTGCATCGCTCGCTCGGCTACATCCACCAGAAGCGCGCCCAGCCGGCCGAGGCGAGCGCCGAGTTCGCCCGCTACATCGAGCTCGCGCCCGACGCCCCCGACGCCGGCCTGATCCGGACCTACATCCTCGAAGGAACATCATGATGAGCCTTGCGTTTCGTGCGGTGGCCGTCCTCCTCGCCGTGGCGCTCGCCGGCTGTGCCACCGTGACCAAGGTCGATAGCGGAGAGACGCTGGTCCGCAACCGGCTCGCCGTCCAAGTGAGCGAGCCCTGGAACCAGTTCGAGCGCGGCTTCGCCGACAACACGCCGACCTGGACCCTCGAGGGCATCACCGTCGATGCGCTGCAGTTCTACGTCGGCGTGAAGGACGGCGAGCTGCTGGCGCCGACGCCGACCGGCCGCAAGGGCATCGAGCCGCTCACCTTCCGCGCCACGATGCAGCCGGCCGACGTAATGACGCTCCTGCAGACCCTCCTGACGCGCGACGGTTCGAGCTTCTCGCTCGACCGGCTTGAGGCGACCGAGTTCGTCGGCACGCGCGGCTTTCGCATCGAGTATTCGATGGTGCGCAAGCTCGACGAGGTGCGGCTGCGGGGCGTCGCCTTCGGCGCCGTGCTCAACGGCGAGCTCTTCCTCATCAACTACTCGGCGCCGCGCCTCGCCTTCTATCCCAAGCACGCCGCCGGCGTCGAGGCGCTGGCGCGCAGCGCCAAGGTCAAGGGCTGATCGCGCTCTTCAGCGCTCGCCCTTCGGTCGGGTCGGACCTTTCTCCGCGGGTGCCGCCGGCCGGACGCCGCGCACCCGCAGCGCGTCACGCAGCAGGTACTCCACCTGGGCGTTGGCGCTGCGCAGCTCGGCCGCCGCCAGGCGCTCGATCTCGGCCCAGAGGGCAGGATCGATGCGCAGCAGGAATGCCTTCTTGTCGGGGCTCGCCACGGTGGCGACCGTCGCTGGGTGCGGGGACTCGACTCAGGCGTAGAGGGTGCCGGTGTTGACCACCGGTTGCGCGTCGTGGTCGGAGCAGAGCACGACCAGCAGGTTGCTCACCATCGCCGCCCGCCGCTCGTCGTCGAGATGGACCAGGCCGCGCTCGGCCAGGCCGTTGAGCGCCATCTCGACCATGCCGACGGCGCCGGCGACGATCTTCGAGCGCGCCGCGATCACCGCCTCCGCCTGCTGCCGGCGCAGCATCGTGCCGGCGATCTCGGGCGCATAGGCGAGGTGGGTGAGCTTGGCATCGACGACGACGATGCCCGCCTGGGCGAAGCGCTGCTGCAGCTCGTCGCGCAGCGCCGCCGAGACCTGCTCGGTGCCCGAGCGCAGCGTCACTTCGGAGGACGGGCTCGCGCCCGGCTCGTCGAAGTGGTCGTAGGCGTAGCTGAGGGCGAGGTGGCGAACCGCCGACTCGGCCTGGGTCAGCACATAGGCCTCGTAGTTCTCGACGTCGAAGCTCGCCATCGCCGTGTCGTCGACGCGCCAGACGATCGCCGCCGCGATCTCGATCGGGTTGCCGCGCTGGTCGTTGACCTTGAGCTTCTCGCTGTTGAAGTTGTGGGCGCGGACCGAGATCTTGTTCTTGGCATAGAACGGGTTCGCCCAGCGCAGGCCGCGCTCGCGGTCGGTGCCGCGGTAGCTGCCGAAGAGGAGCAGCAGCGCCGCCTGGTTCGGCTGCAGCATGTAGAGGCCCGCCAGGCACCAGACCGTCACCAGGGAGGCGAGCACCAGGATCGCGATCGCGACTCCGGTCGGGCGCATCGCCAGCAGGGCGATCGATCCGAGCAGGGTGAGAAGGCCGACCGCGATGTAGACGTAGCCGCTGGCGGTAGAGGCCGGCCGCTCTTCGGTCGATTGGATCGTCATGACATGCTCCCTGAAGTGAGTCCCTCGACTCGGCGGCGTCTTGCCGGCGATGTCAAAGTGATATCACTCTAGTAGCAGATCCGGCGAGCCGTCAAGCGCCTTCCGGTCAGGCGGTCTCCTCGGCGCTCAGGCCGACCAGGGCCGGGTCGCCACGGCCCAGGCGGACCAGCACCGGCGCCGGGCCGCTGAGGTCGACCACCGTCGTCGGCTGCCGCGGGCAGGCACCCGCGTCGACGATCGCCTGCACCACCTTCTCGTAGCGCTCGCGGATCCGCTCCGGGTCGTTCATCGGCTCGGCTTCGTCGGGCGCGATCAGGGTCGTCGCCAGGAGCGGCTGGCCGAGCAGGTCGAGCAGGGCGGTGGTGACCGGATGCTCCGGGACCCGCAGGCCGATCGTCCGCCGCGAAGGATGCGACACCCGTCGCGGCACCTCCTTGGTCGCCTCGAGGATGAAGGTGAACGGTCCGGGCGTCGCCGCCTTGAGCAGCCGGTACTGCCTGTTGTCGACCCGGGCATAGCTCGCCACCTCGGAGAGGTCGCGGCAAAGCAGGGTGAGGTGATGCCGGTCGTCGACGCCGCGGATCCGGCGCAGCAGCTCGGCGGCGGCCTTGTCGTCGAGATGGCAGACCAGGGCGTAGCTCGAGTCGGTGGGAATCGCGGCGACGCCGCCGGTGTGCAGGATCTGCGCGGCCTGCTTCAGCAGGCGCTGCTGCGGATGGGTCGGGTGGACCTCGAAATACTGGGCCATGCGCCGATTGTCGGCACATCCCGTGCCTGTTTCATGACGGCGCCTGGATGCGCGGCTCGAGCGCCTCCCAGACGGGCGACAGGTCCGGCGGCAGCGGCGGCAGGCCGCCGAGGTCAATCCGGCTCTCGCCGGGGCTGTGGAAATCGCTGCCGCGCGAGGCGAGCAGGCCGAACTCGCGCGCCGTCTCGGCGTAGCGCAGCGCATCGGCGGCGCTGTGCGAGCCGGTCACCACCTCGACGCCGCGGCCGCCGTGTGCCTTGAACTCGACGAACAGAGCGTAGTCCTCGGTCGGCGTGAGCTTGTAGCGTGCCGGGTGGGCGATGACGGCGATGCCGCCGGCGTCGACGATCCAGCGCACCGCGTCGCCGAGCCGCGCCCAGCGGTGCGGCACGAAGCCGGGCTTGCCTTCCACCAGGAAGCGGCGAAATACCTCCTGGGTGTCGGCGCAGACGCCGCTTTCAACCAGGAAGCGGGCGAAATGGGTGCGCGAGATCAGCTCCGGGTTGCCGACGAACTTCAGCGCCCCTTCGTAGGCGCCGCGGATGCCCGCCTTGGCAAGCGCCTCGCTCATCTCCCGTGCCCGGGGCTCGCGGCCGCCGCGGGTGGCGGCGAGGCCCGCCGCCAGGTCGCCGTCCTCGGCGTCGAAGCCGAGCCCGACGACGTGCACCGTCGTGCCGGCGAAGCTGACCGAGATCTCGGTGCCGGTGAGATAGGGCAGGCCGAGCGCCGCCGCCGCGTCGCGGGCGCGGCGCTGGCCGGCGAGCTCGTCATGGTCGGTCAGGGACCAGAGCTCGACGCCGTTGGCCTTGGCGCGGGCGGCGAGGGTCTCCGGTTCGAGGGTGCCGTCGGAGAAGGCGGAGTGGCAGTGGAGGTCGGCGTTCACGGTGCGCAAGGCTTTGCCCATGATAGGGCGCGGCCCGGGCGGAGGCGCCCTTGCCGCCGTTTGTTGCCTAACCCGGCGTGACGACGATCGCGTTGTCCTCCGGGCGCCGGTCGATCAGCTTGTTCAGCGGGTCGATGCCGGCCTTGACCGGGGGCTTGTCGACCGTCATGGTGAAGGTCGATTCCTCGCTCTTGATGCGCTTGCGCTCGACCGCGATCGCGTTCCCCTTCTCGTCGATCACGCCGACGTCGATCAGGTCGTCGAGGGCGACGTCGCTTTCCTTGCCGAGCTCGTCGGCGACGCGCTTCTTGGCCACGACCTTCATCGTCACCTCCCACTTGCCCCCGGCCAGCGGCTTCATCGTCGCCGAGACCGCGCGGTTGTCGTAGACGACGATCTTCTCGAACAGGTCTTCCACCATGTACTGCAGCTCGGGCGGGGTCACCTCGCGGATGCGCTGCACCAGCTCCTCGCTGCTCGGATAGGGCGGGCCCTTGAAGGCGTGTGCGTCGCGGAAGGTGCGGATCGCCTGATTGAGCTTGTCCTCGCCGATGTAGTCCTGCAGGGCATAGAACACCAGGCTGCCCTTGCCGTAGTGGATGTAGGGCTGGTTCTCCACCCGCGACAGCGGCAGCTCCTTCTTTTGCTCGAACGCCCGGCCGCGCAGGTAGCGGTTCAACTCGTAGGAAAGGAAGCGGCGCATCTTGGCCGGGCCGAACTTCTTCTTCATCACCATCAGCGCCGAGTACTGCGCCAGCGACTCGGAGAGCATGACTGCGCCCTGGAGGTCGCCGCCGACCACCTGGTGCGCCCACCACTGGTGCGCCGCCTCGTGCGCGGTGACGTAGTACGGATAGTCGATGTCCTTCGGATCGTCGGGCCGGACCCGGGCGATGAAGCCGATCGCCTCCGAGTAGGGAATGGTGTTCGGGAACGCCTCGGCGAAGACCTCGTAGCGCGGGAACTCGATGATCCGGAACTGCCGATACTGATACGGGCCGAACGCGGCGCTGAAGTAGGCGAGCGAGTCCTTGACCGAGAGGTTCATCGAGTCGAGGTCGAATTCGTGCCCCGGCTGGTAGTAGATCTCGATCGCCACGTTGCCCGACGGGCCGGCCCAGACGTCCTTCTTCAGCGCGTAGCGCGCCGACTGGAAGGCGTAATAGTTCATGACCGGCGCATCCATCTTGTAGTGGAAGTAGCGCCGCCCGTTCTCGGTCCACTCCCGCTGCAAGTAGCCGGGCGAGATCGCGATCTGGTCCGGCTCGGTCGACACCGTCGCCTCGAAGTCGATGAAGTCGGCACCGGCCTGCAGCAGATTCACCTGCAGCCCGGCCGGATCGTCGCGATCGCGCATCCGCTCCTTGGGCGCGAGCCCGAATTTCTTTCGGTCCAGGTCGCGCTCGAGCTCGCCGCGATCCTGGTAGCCGATCTGCGGCAGTACCGCCGCGCCGTTGACGAGGGTGCCGTTGTAGACCACGGCGGTGTTCGAGCCTTCGTTGGTGAAGCCGTGAGTCGGCAGCTCGATGTCGAAGGCGAGCGTCGTCTTCGCCCCCGGCGGCAGCGGCGGATCGAGGCGGTAGATCCGGACGCCGAGCTCGACGTCGTCCTTCTCGAGGCGGTTCGGCACGCCGAGGTCGAGCTGATGGACGATCCGCTGGGTCGCCGGCGCGAACGCCAGCAGCAGCCGGCCGACCGGCTGGCCGGACTTGTTCTCCAGCGCGTAGCGGCCCTTCATCCGCACCCGCTGCTCGCGTGGGAACAGGTCGACGGCCAGCGTCACCGCGTCGATCTTCGGCTGCGGCTCGGCCGCCAGCGGCCTGTAGCGCTTCTCGTACTCCGCCTGCATCGCCTGCTTGTCGGCGGTCGTCTCGTAGCGGTTCAGGACGTTGGTGTTATAGAAGATGAAGCCGCCGAGGGCGACGAAGGCGAGCAGGGCCGCCCCGCCCACGACCAGCGCCGGGCCGCCGAGGCGTTCCCTCGCCGCCGCCCGCCGCTCGCGCCAAGAGCTCGCCGTGCCGCGGCTCCAGAACAGCAGCGCCACCACCAGGAGGAGCACCGAGGCCGCGCCCCAGTAGGCCTGGAAGGCACGCACCCGGGGCAGGAAGTGGCCGTAGCCGTTCATGTCGGAATAGACGGCCGCCGGCACGCTGCCGAACTTGTAGAGGTTGTGCTCCAGGCCGAGCTGGCCGGCGAACAGCAGCAGCACGTAGTACACGACCATGACGAAGTGGCCGACGTACTTGCTGTCGACGATCGCGTGCACCGCGATCGCCAGGGCGCAGACCAGCCAGTAGTTCACCAGGTCGATGGTGATGAGGTCGTACAGGTAGAGGCCGGGCTCGAAGCGGGTGTAGCCCTTGAAGGCCTGGATCGCGATGCCGCAGAGCATCAGCACGAGCTGCAGCACCGCCGGCACCAGCATCAGCGCGCCGAGCTTGCTCACGAGCGGCAGCCAGGTCGGCGTCGGCAGCGCGTCGCTGATCTGGTCGAGCCGGTTGTCGCGCTCGCGCCAGACCAGCTCGCCGGCATAGAAGGCGATGATGATCAGCATGAATGCGGCGAAACTGCCGGAGAGCAGGCCGAGCATCTGGAAGGTCACCGGCCAGGTGCTGGTGCCGAACAGATCGCCGATGGTGGTGCTGGCGAAGACGAGGAACAGCAGCCCGGCGAGCACGAGCACGCCGAAGTAGATGTTCTTCGTGGTTTCGCGGAACTCGAGCCAGATGCGGTGCGGCAGCAGGCGCCAGGCGGCCACCGGCCGCGGCGGCGTGGCGGCGGACGGGACCGCCGGCGCCGGCCGCGTGGAGTCCGCCGATTCGTTGTCGGCCGGGTCGGCGACGACCTTGCTGCGCCTGCCGCGCCGGGCGACGGCGGCTTCGGCGAACGAGAAGCGCCAGAAGCAGAGAGCGACGATGACCGCGCCGATGCCGAGCCAGAGCAGCCGGTTCCAGAGCAGCACGCCCTCGAGCGTCACCAGCTTCAGGTTTCGCTCGGAGATCGTCCAATATTCGGTGAGGACGCTGAGCGCGCGGCTGCCGAACGGGTCGAGCAGCGCCGCCAGCACCCGGTTGTCGGCATCGCGCACCAACTGCTGCGCGATCAGCCAGCCGATCAGCACCAGCACGCTGCCGATGTAGACCGGCAGCATCTTCTTCGTCGCCGCGGCGAGGCTGAAGAAGACCGCGCCGATCACCAGCGCGTTCGGCAGCAGCAGGCTCGCATAGGGCGAGAGGTAGGCCGCCCAGCGGTTGGGCCCGAGCCGCTCCGCGTCCATGCCGGGAAGCAGGGTGGCGAGGAAGGCGCCGAGGCCGAGGCCGGCGAAGACGACGAGCAGGACGCCGAGGGCGCCGACGAATCGGCCGCCGAGGTATTCGAGCTTGCCGATCGGCGCGGTGAAGAAGAAGCTCTGGGTCCGGTACTCGACGTCCTGCTGCACCGCCCGCCCCATGATCGCCGCCATCACGGTGATGCCGAACATGCCGAGGATGGCCACCGTCTGCGCCAGCGCGTACGGCGAGTTCACCGCCACCTTGCCGCTGCCGAACGAGATGTTGGCTTCCTTGAACAGGCCGCCGGCGGCGGCGATCCAGAGCAGCGCCAGCGAGAGGAAGACCAGGAAGTAGACCCAGGTCGAGATCAGCTTCAGGCGCGAGCGGAACTCGAATCCGGCGATCGTCAGGACGCTCATGGCCGGGCACGCTCCGGCGCGGGGGTGGGCACGGCCTTCATGCGTGGCCGCCGATCGCCGCGAAGTAGGCGTCCTCGAGCGTCGCCTCGACCGGCACGAAGTCCGGCCCCGGCGCGCCGTCGGCGATGACGTGGACCGTCGTCTTGCCGGTGTAGAGCCGGGTCGAGATGACCTTGTGCTGCTCGCGCAGCGCCGCCACCTCGGCCCGGTTCACCGAGGCTTCCCAGATCCGGCCGGCGAGCGCGCCGGTGAGCTGCACCGGCGTGCCGGTGGCGAGCACGCGCCCCTTGTTCATGATCGCCAGCTGCGGGCAGAGGTCGCTGACGTCGGAGACGATGTGGGTCGAGAGCAGCACGATCACTTCCTCGCCGATCTCGACCAGCAGGTTGTGGAAGCGCGTCCGCTCCTCCGGGTCGAGGCCGGCGGTCGGCTCGTCGACGATGATGAGCTTGGGATCGCCGAGCAGCGCCTGGGCGATGCCGAAGCGCTGCCGCATGCCGCCGGAGAAGCCGCCGAGCGCCTTCTTGCGCACTTCGTAGAGGTTGGTCTGGCGCAGCAGCATCTCGACCGCGAGCTTGCGCTCGGCGCGGTCGGAGAGACCCTTGAGGCGGGCCAGGTGGTCGAGCATGTCCTCGGCGTTGACCTTGGGGTAGACCCCGAAATCCTGCGGCAGGTAGCCGAGCACGCGGCGCACGCCGGCCTTGTCGCGCAGCACGTTGATGTGCGTGCCGCGCTCGGCGTCGACGAGCTGGGCCGAGCCGTGGTCGGCGTCCTGGAGCGTCGCCAGGGTGCGCATCAGGGTGGACTTGCCGGCGCCGTTGGGGCCGAGCAGGCCGAACATGCCGGTCGGGATCGAGAGGCTGACCTCGTCGAGGGCGCGCACGCCGTTGGCGTAGGTCTTGGAGAGACCGGTGATGTGCAGTTCCATGGGCAAAAGTGTGCCGTGACCGGCCCGGGGAGCGAAGCGGAACGCGACAGGCCGACGATTTCGAGGGTCAGGCTGAGCGGGAGGGGGCGGTTTCCTCGGCGGCGACGACCAGCATCTGCAGCCGCTCGATGCCGTTGTAGCTGTCGAGGCCGAGTCGGTACGCCAGGCGCAGCCGCTCGCCGACCGGCTCGACGCGGCCGAACCAGATCGCGTCGCGGACGACCCCGCCGAGGCGCACCGCGAGCTTGAGATGCTTCTCGGCGACCAGCCGCTGCGAGACCACCTCGACCGCGTCGCAGAAGATCGGCGCCTCGAAGGCGGCGCCCCAGACCTGGGCTTCGATCAGGCGGGCGGTTGCCACCGTCCAGTCGCTCGGCGCGAGTGGCCCGTCGCTGGCGACGCGCTGCGCCGGCGGCGCCGTGCTCAAGGTCCGGGCCGCCTCCTGCAGGGCGCTGCGGAACAGCTCGAGCGACTCGGGCGCGATCGTGCAGCCGGCGGCCATCGCATGGCCGCCGAAGCGCCTGAGGAGCTGCGGATGGTGCTTGCTCACCAGGTCGAGGGCGTCGCGCAGGTGCAGGCCCTCGACCGAGCGGCCGGAGCCCTTGAGCGCACCGTCCTGGCCGAGGGCGAAGACGAAGGTCGGCCGGTGCAGCCGGTCCTTGAGGCGCGAGGCGATGATGCCGACCACGCCCTCGTGGAACTCCGGGTCATAGACGGCGAACGCGGCGTCGACCTCGCCGGCGGCGGCCAGGGCCCGGTCGACCAGCCGCTCCGCCTGCTCCCGCATCCCGGCCTCGACCGTGCGCCGCTCGCGATTGATGGCGTCGAGCGCGCCGGCGAGCTCGGCGGCGCGCGCCGGGTCGTCGGCGAGCAGGCACTCGATGCCGAGCGTCATGTCGGCCAGCCGCCCGGCGGCGTTGAGGCGCGGCCCGAGGGCGAAGCCGAAGTCGCCGGCACTGGCCTGGCGCGGGTCGCGGCCGGCCGCGGCGAACAAGGCCGCCACGCCCGGCTGCATCCGCCCGGCGCGGATCCGCTTCAGGCCCTGAGCCACGAGGCTGCGGTTGTTGCGATCGAGGCGGACGACGTCGGCCACCGTTCCCAACGCGACCAGGTCGAGCAGCGCATCGAGCCGCGGTTGCTCGGCGACGGAAAACTCGCCCCGCTCGCGCAGCTCCGCGCGCAGTGCCAGCAGCACGTAGAAGGCGACGCCGACACCGGCGAGCTGCTTGCTGGCGAAGCTGCAGCCCGGCTGGCTCGGATCGACGATGACGTCGGCCGCGGGCAGACGCACCTCGCCGTCGACGATCGCCGGCAGGTGGTGGTCGGTGATCACGACCGTCAGGCCGTGCGCGGCGGCATGGGCGACGCCTTCGAGGCTGGCGATGCCGTTGTCCACCGTCAGCAGCACGTCCGGCGCTTCACGCTCGAGCGCGAGATCGACGATCGCCGGCGTGAGGCCGTAGCCGTGGATGCGCCGGTCGGGCACGACGTAGGCGAGCGTCGCCGGCCCGGCGCCGAGCATGCGCAGGCCGCGCAGCATGACCGCGCAGGCGGTGGCGCCGTCACAGTCGTAGTCGGCGACGATGCAGATCCGGCTGCCGGCGCCGATCGCGTCGGCGAGCAGCTCCGCGGCCGCGGCCGCGCCGAGCAGGCTCGCCGGCGGCAGCAGCGTCGCCAGGTTGTCGTCGAGCTCCGCCGCGGCCTGCACGCCGCGGGCAGCGAACAGCCGCGCCAGCAGCGGATGCACGCCCGCCTGCTCCAGCGCCCAGGCGGTGCGCGGCGGCACGTCGCGGGTCACGATCGTCATCGGTGGCAGGGGCATCGCGGTCCTCACAGGCCTTCGAGCACGGCATGCGCTTCGTCCGCCTGCCAGCGCCGGCGCAAGCGCTGCAGCAGGCCTTGCGGCCGGGCCTCGAAGCGCGCGGCGCAGCGCTCGCCGCAGAGGGTCAGGATCGCACGGTCCGGATCGGCGCCGGCGATCGAGCCGGCGTCGAGCCGCTGCCAGGCCTCGGCCCAGGCCGCCCAGTCGGCGGCGAGCAGCGGCGCGCGCAGCGACCCGTCGACGCTCGGCTCCGTGGCCGAGTCCACCGCCTGCGCTCGCCCGCAGCCGCTCAGCCAGAACGAATTCACTGCCGGCTCGCCGCGTGCCTCGCGCGCCTCGTTCACCGGATGGGCATAGAAGACGAGCTGGGCCTCGCTCTGCAACCGGCGGATCCGCCGGCCGATGGCCGAGCGGGTCTCACCCAGCCAGCGGTCGACGTTGCGGCCTATCACGCGGTCGAGCGAGGCGCAGGCATAGCCTTCGAGCTCGTCGTGGCCGACATACCAGCGCTCGGGCGCGCCCCAGGCGGCGGCGAAGCCCTCGCTCTCGAACAATTCGCGGATCGCCTCGAACAGGGCTCGCGACTCGGCCTCGCTCAGGCCGAGCCCCGCGGGGTCGAGCATGGTGGCGTGGTCGCGGCCGAGCAGCCAGTGCGCCGGCGTCACCAGGCCCCAGGGGCGCTCGCCGACGGCCACGCCGTCGGCCTGGGCGGCTCGCGCGGCGAAGGGCAGGGCGCCGTCGCCGCCGTGCCAGCCACGGGCGGCGGCGAGGGCGCGCTCGTGCGACGGCGAGAAGCTGTCGGCCGTGCCTTCGTCGCGAGCCGCGGGCTCGAGCCGCGCCAGGAGGCGCGAAAGGTTCGGCAGGGCGAGGTCGCGAAGCACGTGCCGGCAGGCTTCCGAATCGTCGGAAGCGAAGGGAACGAGCAGGTGCATGGGGGCGGATTATCCGAGGGCCGGCGCACTACACCTTTTCAGCTTTGCTGACGGACCGGTCCTTTTCTCGTACCCTCGGGAGTCAGCACCCAGCGATGAACGACCGGTCGGCACAACTCTCAGCGGCCATCGCTGCGCTCGAAGGGCAGCGGGCGACGCTCGGCGACGCCGTGGTCGACACGGCGCTGGCGCCGCTGCGGCGTGAGCTGGCCGAGCTGGACGTGCGCCGGTCGCCGGCGCGCCAGCAGCTCAAGCAGGTCACCGTGCTGTTCGTCGACGTGGTCGGCTCCACGGCAATCGGCCAGCGTCTCGAGCCGGAGGAGATCCACGCCGTGATGGACAGCGCTCTCGAGCGCTTCACCGCGACGGTGCGGGCGCACTATGGCCGCGTGCTGCAGTACACCGGCGACGGCATGCTGGCCGCGTTCGGCGCCGACGAAGCCAGCGAGGGCGACGTCGAGAGCGCGGTGCGTGCCGGTCTGGCCATCATCGAGGATTCGAAGGCGCAGTCCGACGAGGTCCTGCGCCGCCACGGCCTGACCGATTTCGCGGTCCGCGCCGGGTTGCACACGGGCACCGTGCTGCTGGGCGGCGGGGTCGACGCCGAGGGCAGCATCCGCGGCGCGACCGTGAACGTCGCCGCGCGCATGGAGCAGAGCGCGCCGGCCGGCCGGCTGCGCATCAGCGCCGATACCTATCGGCACGTGCGCGGGCTGTTCGAGTTCAGCGAGCCCGCCCTCGTCCAGGTCAAGGGAGTCGATCAGCCGCTGCGCAGCTATCTCGTGGAGCGAGCCAAGCCCCGCGCATTCCGCGTGGCAAGCCGCGGCATCGAGGGCGTGCACACGAAGATGGTCGGTCGCGAGGCCGAGCTCGAGGTGGTCCGCTCCACCTTCGCCGCCACGGGCAGCGACCGCCGGGCGCGGGCGCTGACGATCGTCGGCGAGGCCGGGCTGGGCAAGAGCCGGCTTCTCGCCGAGTTCCAGCAGACCCTCGATCTGGACGCCTGCTGGCTGCTGCTCGGCCGCGCCCATCCGCGCAGCGCCCTCCATCCGTACGGCGTGCTGCGCGACATGCTGCTCGGGCAGGTGCAGATCGCCGAGAGCGATTCCGGCGAGGCGGCGCGCGAGAAGCTGATCGACCGGCTGGCGCCGCTCTTTCGCGAAGAGGGCGAGGCGCCGATCCACCTGATCGGCCACCTCGTCGGCCTCGACTTCTCGTCGAGCCCGCACGTCAAGGAGGTGATCGGCAACGAAGATCGGTTGAAGGACCTGGCATTCGATGCCTGCCTGCTCTGCCTGCGCCGCCTCGGCGAGACGCGGCCGGTGGTCGTGGTGCTCGACGACCTCCACTGGGCCGACGCGCAGACGCTCGCCTTCATGCGCCGCCTTCTCGACGCGAACCGCGACACGCCGCTGCTCACCCTGATCATGACGCGGCCGACGGTCTTCGAGCAGCACGACTGGGTCGAAGGAGACGTCGCGCACCAGCGGCTCGAGCTGAAGCCGCTCGACAAGGACGTGAGCCAGAAGCTCGCCGAAGCGCTGCTGCAGCGTCTCGACGACATCCCGGCGGCGTTGCGGGCCGTGATCACCGATGGCGCCGAAGGCAACCCGTTCTACATGGAAGAACTGGTGAAGATGCTGATCGACGACGGCGTGATCGAAGTCGAGGCCGAGCGCTGGCACGTGCTGCCCGACAAGCTGCTCTCCGCGCACGTGCCCACCACGCTCACAGGCGTGCTGCAGGCGCGGCTCGACGCCCTCGGCGCGCGCGAGCGGACCGCGCTGCAGCATGCGGCAGTGGTCGGCCACGTGTTCTGGGACCAGGCGCTCGCCGCGATCGACGCCGAAGCGGTCGAGGCGATCCCGCTCCTGTTGCGCAAGCAATTGGTGGTGCGCCGCGACGCGCTGGACGACTCGGGCGAGTACGCGTTCCAGCACCACCTGCTGCACCAGGTCACCTACGGCGGCGTGCTGAAGGAACAGCGCCGGCGCGGCCATGAGCGCGTCGGGGCCTTCTGGAGCGCGCGCGCCGAAGTGAAGAGCCCGCAAGACGTCACGCCGGCGGCGTGCCGCGCGCTGGCCGAGGCGCACGACCATCGCCGGCTCGCCGACCCGAAGGCGTTCGCCACCTGGTTCGATGCGCAGTTCTTCAACTATTTCAACGCCCATGCCACCCTGACTCTGCGTCCGCTCGCGCAGTCGGTGGTCGAGCTTTGCGAGCAGCACCATGGGCCCGACCACGTCGAGACCGCGCGCGCGCTGACGAACCTCGCGCGCATGGCGGTCTTCCGGCGCGAGATGGACGTGGCCGAGCCGGCGCTTCGTCGCGCGCTCTCGATCCAGGAGCGCGAACTCGGCCTCGATCACCTCGACACGGCCCGGACCGTCGCGGTGCTGGGCGGCTTCCTCCAGGGCCGCGGCGACTACGCCGCCGCCGAGCCCTACTTCCGGCGCGCGCTCGACGTGCGCGAGCGTCTGCTCGGCGTCGAGCATCCGCTCACGGTCGGCACGCTGAGCGACGTCGCGTTCCTCGCCAAGGAGCTCGATCGCCTCGACGAGGCCGAGAACCTCAGCCGACGGGTGTTGCTGGTCCGGGAGCGTACGGCCGGCCCCGAGACGCCGGAGACCGCCATCGCGCTCACGGCGTTGGGCGAAGTGCTCGCGAAGAAGGGCGATGCCAGCGGCGCAGAGCCGCTGTTCAGGCGCGCGCTGTCGGTTCAACAGCGCCAGCTCGATGCCGACAATCCGGATATTGGCCTGACGATGTGGAATCTGGCCGAGGTCTTGCGAGCGCTCGGTTGCTGCGGCGAGGCCGAGGCCCTGGCAAGGCGCACTCTCCAGATATGGGAGCTCGGCTTCGGGGCCGAGCACGAATGGACCGCCTGGGGGCTCATCAGCCTCTCGGAGGTGCGGCTCGTGCAGGGCGACGCGGCGGAGGCGAGTGCCGCCGCGGAGCGAGCCGCGAGAATCCTGGAGCGCCTGTTCGGCGCTGCCCACGCGGTCCTCGGCTCGACGCTGAATCTGCACGGACGCGCCCTGCTGGCTGCGGGCCGGCACGCCGAGTCCGAGCCGGTCCTGGCGCGCGCACTCGAGATCCAGGCGTCACTCGGCGCCGAGCACCGCGCGGCGGCGGAGGCGACGCGAGTCTTGCTCGCCCAGTGCCAGGCGAAGCTCGCAGCCGCGGCACCTCTGTGAGCGAACGCCTCGGTACGTGAATACCCGTCCCCTGGTTCGCGGGGTCGGAGGTCCGCTCGGGCCAACGGACAGTAGGGCCTGACGACGATTGCGGCGACATTAGCCTCAACGAGTCCCGAGAGGCTCACCCAGGGGAACACGATGAAGCGGACCTTGCGCAGGACTCCCGGCGTCGTCGCACACAGCGGTCTGGCCTCGATGGCGCCGCACCGCGAATTCCGCCGGCTGCGTGCAGTCATCGTCCTTGCCCTGGCGTTCTCGTCGGTTGCGCCGGCGGTCGCAGGCGTGAGCGAGTCCGGCGACGTATCCCCGCCATTCGCGCCCGCTGCAGTGGTCGATCTCACCGGCCAGCAGATATTCATCGGCAACACCTCGGGTGGTGTCGGCGGGATCGGCACGGTCAACGTCACCGTGGGCGGCATCCTGACCGCGGCGCAGATCGTGCCGGGGACCGGTGGGCTCGGCACCGGCTTCGTCACCGTCACCGGCGCGGGCAGCACCGTGAACCTCACCGGCGGTGCGGCGTTCAACGGGCTCGACATCGGCAGCTGGGGCACCGGCGTGGTCACGGTCTCCAATGGAGGACGGATCGCGTGCGCGTCGGTGGCGTCGTGCCTGTTCAGCACCATCGGCAACGCTGCCGGCTCGACGGGAACGCTGGCGATTAACGGCGGCTCGGTGACTGGCCTGGGGCAACTCCAGGTCGGGCGGGGCGCCCTTTTGCCTGGTTTCGGCACGCCCGGCGCCAACACGACTGCGACGCTCTCGATCATCAACGGTGGAACCCTGTCATCGAACGGCAACAGCTCGGTAGCCGCCAACAACGGCCAGACCGGGCGCGTGACCGGCAATGTCACGATCGACGGCGTGGGCTCGAAGTGGACGATCGATCGCGACCTCGCGGGCGGCGGTTCGCAAGCGAGTCTGAATCTGGCGCCGAGCTCCAACGCCGTCGCCAATATGACGCTCAGCAACGGCGGCAACTTGACCATCACCGGCGCGCGCGCCAATCCGGTAACGGACAATTCATTGCCGGGCTTGAGCCTGTCGAACACCGCCGGAGGGACGAGCACCCTGACGGTGACCACGGGGGCCTCGATCGTGATCGCCGGCGACACCGGCTTCATCAACGTGGGGGGCAACAACGGTACGTCTACCGGCGGCACGGCCACGCTCAACATCACCGCGGGCGGCACCGTGTCTGGCTCCGGCCCCAACGGCCTGGCGTTCGTTGGCATCGGCCGCAGCAACGCCACCGGCACGGTCAACATCAGCGGGCCCGGCTCCCAGCTATTGGTCGCCGGCGTTGGCGGTCAGAACACGCAGGGGCTGGACGGCGTTGGCGGTCTCGTGCTGGTCGGCACGAACGGCAACGGCGTCAGCGGAACGCTGAACGTGACCAATGGTGGCCTGCTTCGGATCTCCGACAACGGATTCGCGGCGTCGACCGGCTCCATGGGTCTCAGGATCGCCGACCGCAGCGGGCCCGTGTCCGGCACCGTCACGGTCTCGGGTGTGGGCTCCTCGATCGTCGTCTCCTCCACGGGCGGACCCGCCACGACGCCCTACGTGATCGTCGGCAACGGCGGCACCGCGCAGATGACGATCAGCGACGGCGCCACGGTCTCGGTGCTTGGCAGCGGCCAGCGCAACTTCACCGTCAGCAACTCGGCGACCGGTTCCGGCGTGCTGACGATGACGAACAACGCAACGATCGTCGCGTCGCGCTTTGGCATCGCCGACAACAGCGGAATCGGCAGCGCCACAATCGACCACTCGACGGTGAATCTCGACGGCACAAACTACAACAACGGCTTCGGCACCGACCCGTTCGGCGCCAGTGTTCGCGTCGGCCGCGGCGTTGGCGCCAACGGGCTGCTCACGATGCAGAACGGCGCGGTCATCAACATCGACAACACCATCGTCAACTCCAGCGTTATCCTGGGCGGGACCAGCGTGCTCCCGGGCGGGACGGGAACGCTGAACATGTCGGGCGGCTCCTCGATCAATTTCACCGGTCCCGCCGCCGGGGCGTCCCTGCTCGTGGGCGGCGTCGGCGGCACGGGCTTCATGACGATGGCCGGCGGCAGCACCGTCAACGTCGGAGCGACCGGCACCGCGAACGTCGGCGGCAACGCCGGCACCAACGGCACGCTCACGGTCGGCGGGGGCTCCTCGATCAGGGCCAACGTCTTCGGCATCGGCGGGAACAGCGACACGACGGCTGGCGGCACCGGCACCGTCCTTGTCACCGGAGCGGGGAGCGGGCTCAACGTCAGCGGCGCGAATGGCTACCTCTCGATCGGCCGGGGCGGCTCAGGTTCGCTTGCCGTGAGTGACCAGGCCGCGATTAGCGCGATCGCCATCAACGTCGGTCGCGCCGCGGGCGGCTTCGGCACGCTGATGGTGGACAACGCGTCGGTCAACCTCTCGGGCCAGCAGACCGCCGGTACGCTCGCGGGCGCCAGCCTGTCGATCGGCTTGCTCGGCAGCGTCGGCGCGGCGACGATTACCAACGGCAGTGTCGTCACGATCGCTAACTTGGGCTCTTCGGGCGCCAGCCTGAACGTCAGCGGCACGCCTACGGTCGCGGGGGGCAGCGGCGTGCTCACCGTCAACAACTCGCAGATCAGCATCACCGCTGCCCCGGGCCAGGCGAGGGCGCGTATCGGCGAAAATGGGACCGGCATCGCCACGTTCACCGGCAGTACTCTGAACGTTGGCAACCCAAATGCTTCCGGAGCCGATGGCACGCTGTCGATAGCTGGTCAGGTGGGCTCGACGGGTGTCTTCACATTAAACGCCGGCAGCGTCGTCAATACCGGCTATGTCGGCGTCGGCGCGACGACGAGCGGTCCCGGCGGGACGGGAACGCTGATCCTCAACAACAGCACGATCAACACCACCACCTTCGAGATCGGCACGACGGGGCTGCTGGGCGGCAACGACGGCGTGATCAACGCGACCGGCGACGTGATCGTCGCCGGCACGATCAGCCCGGGGAATTCTCCGGGCCGGGTCACCATCAACTGCAATCTGATCGCGCTGCCGGGCAGCCTGCTCATGCTCGACATCCTCGACAGCGGCGGCAACTTCAGCTTCGATCAGCTGCGCCTCGGCAACGACTCGACCTTCAAGCTGAACGACCTGCACGTCGTGTTCAATTTCCTGGGCAACACGGACCCGAATGCGTTCGCGGCAACCGGCGGGTTCGACATGGACAACTTCATCCGGTCGCTCAATCTGCAGACGGGCGAGGTCACCGGCCTGTCCAGCGTGTTCGCGCCAGGCCAGACGTGGAACGACGTGCTCGGAGCCGGCAACATCACCGCCGTGTCACCCGTCTACGACCTCAGCGACCTGCACGTGGCGGCGGATGGCACCGTGACCGTCGTCGCCGTGCCCATTCCGGAGCCTTCCACCTGGGCGCTGCTCCTGTTCGGGCTGCTCGCCATGGGCAGCATGGCGCGGCAGCGCACGCGCTCGCGCACCCGCTGAGCGATCGATGCTCGCACGCTGGCAGTTCAACACCTTGTTGGCGCTCGGAGGGTTGTCGCTTCTTCTGACTGCGATCAACGCGACCCTCTTCACGATGAACCGGGAGTCGCAGGCGGCGATCGCGCAACGGCAGCAATACGTCCAGCAGTCGATTGCGCT
>Ga0068864_100001361_pt1 | contig 20315 bp, 31 predicted proteins | sample KBSSwiS72_FD_66586 | JGI IMG/M metagenome (GOLD analysis project Ga0068864, IMG submission 66586) | Switchgrass rhizosphere microbial communities from Kellogg Biological Station, Michigan, USA - KBS Switchgrass S7-2 | ecosystem: Host-associated > Plants > Roots > Rhizosphere > Soil ... | reverse complement strand
GGTCGCGGCTCTGGTCGCGGCTCTGGTCGCGGCGTTAAAGCCTGTCTTGTGGACGTGCCACCGTGCCGCCGCAAAGCCGCCGGCGAAGGCCAGCACGAACGGCGATGGGACAAACACGATATGCTTCGGTGGCGGGAGCTTGGCGGCCTCGTAGAGCCCATTCACCGCCTGGCGACACAGCTCGCGGTCCTCCTCCGTCATTGCGGTAGTAGACATGGCGTTCGCGATCCAGCGATCGCGCCATTCGGGGAACCGGGCTTCGTGCTCCGGCAAAAGGCTGTAAACCAAGGTCAACTCCTGTCAGTGGGAAATGGAAGCGTCGGATCAGCACTGCCTGGCCGCCCGCTTTCGGCACGCGCGCGGCGGTTCTCGGCCTTCGTCTTATTGCCGCGCGAGACCGCTTCAGATCGTTTGCGCCGGTCGAGCCGCAGCACGTTCTCGACCGCCTCCGCGCGCCTCTGCCATGCCTTCGCCGCTTGGGTCGCCAGCCATGCCCAAAGCACTGCGAGGGCTAGAGTGATTATTCCGATGACGAGGGAACTGGTCACAACATCACCGGTTCGTCAGTTGGACAGTCCGCGATCCAGGCGTCTCTCCGGGCGCGCGCATCGACCAGGGCTGCAGTGGCCTCGCCAAGCTCAGCCTGGGCCCGGTCCAGCCGTTCGGCGGCACGCTTGCAGCGCCGCTCGGCGCACGACACCACCTCTTCGAGGCTGGCGAGCGTCGGCGGGTCCGGTGTCAGCGCGTCTTGGAGCGCTGCGAGGGCATCGGGGCGAACCGGCTCTGATGGCGGACGCACAAAATCATCGGCAACATCGCTGCCCATGTCGAGACTCCAGAAAGATAGGGACGGCGCGCAGCGGCGCTTGGGCTACCCGGGCGGCCCAGTCTGATGTCGCAGGCCGTTCACGCCGTGATGCCTTTCACCGCCCACATGACGGCTTCCTCGATCTTGGTGATCGCCAGCGACATCTCACGAGGGCTGATGCCGTTGTCTTTGATGCCTTCGCAAAAGACGACAAGAGCCGCGCCAGTATCCTTCAACCAGCCAATCCCAGCCTTTTCGGCGTCGTTCAGCACGCGGTATTCGTGCCGGACGACGTTATTCACGGTGCGCGCGGCGTCAGTCGAACTGATGGTGTCCATCGGACCCTCCTTGGCGAAAGCAGAACATGCCGTTTATTCCCGGTTACCGAGACTGGAGATCGGGAGCAGTTCGGCGATGATGTGATCGGCAGCCGCGCGGCAGCCCGGCTCCTCGGTATGGTCGATCCTGCCGTCGATCGCCGCCTGAGCGATCGTGGAAAGGTCCGGCAGGACGTTCGCGACGATCTCAGAAACGTTGCGGTGCGGCTGATCGTCGAGCGCTGCGGCACCCGAATAACCGATGTGGGCGAGCAACCCGTTGACGCTGCGCTCGCCCATCACGCAGCAGAGTGAGAGCGTCACGCCGACGCCAGCCGGGCGGCAGCCTTCGCCGGTCTTCCTGATCGCGTCGAGGGTGTGGACGTTGATGCGCGCGGCGTCGGCCAATTGCTGCCTGCCCATTACGCGCTCCACATGGAGAAACCGATGGAGTTCGCCGCGCAGCCACTGCTGCAGCGCAGCGTCCGAAACGAGCCCGGTCCCTTGGACTGACGAACGATCAGGCACTGGCTATCTCCCGAGCATGTTCTGGGGTGCTGACAGACGCGATGTGGGCCGGGCGCTGCGTTGTGCAGTCCTCCCGGCCCTGCGACCCGATCGGGCGGGGGTTGCCGATGGGAACGAAATACAGAGGCGCGCCGTCCGGCGCCCGCGGGATAGAGACGGGGCGCGTCAGCTCCATGGCTCGATCTTTGCGGGGGAGTGTCCGCAGCGAGCCGCTATTGGCCAGATCGCGCACCAGCCGACTGACGCTTGCCTTGCTCTGGACCCCGATGCCTCGCGCGCACTCCGCGTAGGTCGGCGCGACGCCGTCGTGGTGGTCCATGTAGCCTGCGATGAACCGCGCCAGCGCGGCGGGCTCGACGATCGGTTTGTTCCCCCCCACCATAGCTCAATCCCCCCGAGAACGCGGGGAGGCGAGGTCGCCAGTGTTCCGTAAGGAAAGAGCCCGGGCCATCTATGCCGCCCCTCCGCCGGCGAGGTTGTGCACCCCGCCGGCTTCGGCCATCCTGTGGCTGTCGAGACCAGCAGGGGGGATGATGTGGAGACGGTTGCTCAGATTGGCATGGCGTTGCTTGGCGGCCTCGCCATCCTCGCTTTCAACTATCGCAAAGCGTGGGACCGCTATTTCAGCAACGTCCTGCCTTGGACTTTTCTCGTGGGATGGTTCAGTTTTTCCAGTGCCCGCATCCTGCACGGCAAGGTCAGTGGTATTGCCGCTCTCGCTGGATTGGGTTGCCTCGCGCTCGCTGTGGCATCCCTTATCCTGGAGTACCTGGCTGCGGCCGAGCGCAAATGACTCGGCCATCAGTAGCGGAATGGCGGCGCCGGTCAGGAGTGCCAACGAGAAGCGTGTGATCTCCATGCCCGCGCGCAGCCGGCGCCAGATGAAATACCCGGCGGTTAGCGCGGCAGGTGGGCCGACTGTGAAAATGGTTTCTCCCACCATCTATGCCGCCTTCCGCTGGCGATGCGCGCAATCCGTCTGCTGGCAAGCGCTGATCGCCGGATCGTCCAGGCGAAGGTCGCAAGATTCACAGAGGGCCGGGACATCTGGATGCCCTTGGGCCGGCGCGCATTTCGCAAGCTCAGCAACATCCTCAGGCAGTGACTTGCCCGCTTGGGCTGCCACTAGTCGCAGATGTGCAAGGCGGGATTGAGGAATGCCGATTTTCCGCCAACTATGGACGGTCGATGTCGGAGCTTCGATCATCTTCGCCACCGCTGAGGTGCCTCCAAGATGATCGATCAGGGCGTTGGCAGCATCATTCATGATGATGCAGTGTATGCGATAATCGGAAGTCAATCGCAAGCCGAAACTTCCGATAATCGCGATTGCGATATTCGGAAGGGCGTGCGCAACTGGGGCATGGCTGGACGTGTCCCTCTTCGACCCGAAGCAGAAGACGTGTTTCGGCGCCTGGCGGGGATCGGACACACTCAGCGTGAGTTGGCCGAGGCGCTGGGTATCGAAGAAAACAAGGTATCCAAGGTAAAGTCTGGCGACCGTCAATGGAAGGCGCTGGAGCTTCTGCGGGCGAGGGAGTGGCTCGCTCAGCGTGAGGAGGAACAATCGATCTTGGATCTGGCCCATGCCGCAGAAATCGAAGTGGAACACAGTCGCCTGCCCGATCATCTTCCAACACGTTCGGCATCTGCGGACGATGGCGTTGTGGAGATCACATCGCTCGATTTGTCGCTTTCCATGGGACCAGGCACGGTGATCGACGAGTTCATCGAGGCGGAGCCGATCAAAATGGACACGACGGTGCTCAGATCGATCACCCGCTCGCCATTCGAATGCCTTCGCCTTGTCCGCGGCATTGGCGACTGCATGGAGCCGACCCTGCGGACCAACGACCGAGTCCTGGTCGACACGTCGGAGACGATGATGTCGCGCCTGCACGGGATCTACTGGATCGACTATGAAGGCGCTCACGGCCTCAAGCGATTGCGGCCGGCCGGCAACCAGCGGATCAAGGTGATGTCCGACAATCAGGACAGCGGCGACCAGTTCGAGGTCGATGCCGTCGAGCTGCGAATTCACGGTCGCGCCATCTGGTTCTCGCGGGATTTGTAGTCCGTCAGGTTGAATACCCTAGGATATCCACGTAGATGGATATCTCCATTATGGAACCACATAGAGCCTGTGTCGTTAGCATAGTCGCTAAGTGAGTGATCGAATCACGAACACGTGAACTGACCGAGCGGAGTAGTCCATGTCCCACATGATCCAAACCTGCAGCCGTGCTTTGCCGGCAGTGTTCGGTGGCGGCATCCTCGGAATTTCGATCGCTGGCCTGGGCGCCGCCGCGCTCGGCCTAACCTTTCCGATCGTCGTTGAAGGGCTGTCCGCGCTTGTCGGGATGCTGGTAGTCGCCTTCGCTTCCTGACTGTGAATATTGCGACGGTTACCGGGGCGATCCACGCATTCGTACCTCACAGTGCGATCGCTCTCTACCTTTCGTCCGCTATCTGTGCATTGGCCGCGATATCAGTCGTTTATGTCCGATGCCTCAGCACCTCGTCCAAAGATCACCTCCCGCACATGTGGATCGTCCACATCGCGTCGCTGGCCACCCCCGTTCCCATCTACGTGCTGCTCCTGCTCGCGCCTATGGATGCCGACCTGTACGACGCAATGAAGGACGATAAGGTTGTGCTGGCGTTGGCCGGGCTGTGCGGATTGGCAGATGCCTGGAATGGCGTGAGAGAAGCTGCAGCGACTGCACGCCGATCGAAAGCCCGCGCCCATCCATAAGCCTATCCCATCCTTGTCGCTCTCGGTGGTGGGAGTGCAATATCCCAATCCTCGGGGGCAGCCCAGTCGGGGAGAGGAAATCGCCCGGTGTACCCCTGGCGAGCCGGTGGCTCTCCTGCCTGAACCAACAAACAAGGCCGATTCTCGAGCGATCGCTGTGCAAAGCTGTCGCGGCGTGCGCATCGGCTACGTCACCGCCGAGCGCTGCGGCCGGATTGGCCAACTGATTCGAGCGGGCCGTCCTGTCATCGCGGTGTTCCAGCGACCGGCCGATTTCGGAGCGATAATTCGGCTGAGCTTTGACGGTAATCACCCAGAACTTCCTGATGCGCTTGTCGCTGCGAAACCGCCAAAATTCTGGCCTGACTAACAAATTCCGATTATCGCAAGATTGAGACTTGCGATAGTTCCGATAATCGCATACTCAACCTCCATCAGCCGGTGAGCCGCAAGCGCAGCCCCGGCCCCGTTGGAGGGCATATCCTTGGTCTACGATCCCGAAGCCTACGCCAGCGTGGGAGATATGGCGACCTGGGCGGCCGACATCATCGTCAGCCGCGAGCCGGACGTCATCATCGGCGCGGACTACATGCAGCGCTGGTGGGTCGCGCCGCGCAACGCGCACGCCAACCTCTATCTTCATCGGTTTCTCCGCAGCGACGACGATCGCGCGCTGCATGACCATCCCTGGTCGAACTCCAGCCTGATCATCCAAGGCAGCTATATCGAGCACACCCCCGAGGGGGAATTTCTTCGACAGCCGGGTGATTTCGTTGAGAGGCCGGCGAACTCGCTGCACCGTATCGAGTTAATCGATGCCCAGCCGGTCATTTCGCTTTTCCAGACCGGACCGAAGTGCCGCGAATGGGGCTTTGCCTGCCCCGGAGGCTGGGTCCACTGGCGTGACTTTGTCGGCGAAGACCCGACGCAGGTCGGGCGCGGCTGCGGTGAGTTCGCCTGATGCCCCCGGCGCAGCGCCTTCGCGTCGCCGCCGGCCAGGCCGAGCCCCGGCCGGTGCGCGCGCCCCGCAAGCCGCTCGAACGGGGCGAATGGGCCGAGCCAGGCCGGTATCTCGCCCAATGCGAGGCCGAGGCCATGCAGCCGATCGAACATGGCTCGCATGCTGGCGGTGTGGTCCGGGTGCTGCGCGGCCCCTGGGCGGTGCCGATCTCGATGGTCCTTTGGACCGGCCTCATGGTCACAGCTGACCTCTCCAACCATCCTTTCGTGCTGTTGAGCACCGTCCTGGCCGGCTTCGCGGTGCTGATAGCGCTGATCCTGATCGAGGAGGTCGATCGATGATCGAGAAGTTCACCGGCTTCCGCGCCATGGACAAGAGCTCTCACGACGACGCCTCCTCGGCCTGGCGACGGAACCTCTACCTCTGGCTCCGTAAATATGGCTGCGAGAACGACGCCATCGCCAACGCGATCGTCGCCGCAGCCACCAAGGGCGCCAGCAACGGCGATCCGGACCCGCTCACTGACTTGCGCACGATCGTCAACGGCCTCGCCAAGCACACCAAGCGGCGTGCCGGGCCAGGCGATCGCGCTCCCACTTCCGGCGGCGGCAATGCCCCTTCCGTCCAGGCCGTCGCCGGAAACCTCACCCAAGCCGCATAGGATCCACGATGAGCGAAACCACCGAAACCCGACTGCGCGGCATTCTGCGGGAACTGCTGGGCAAAGACGACTTGGGCGACCTGGGCAGCATCAACTTGCGCGACGATCTCGGCGCCGACAGCATCGATCTGATCGGCCTGACGATGGAGATCGAGGAAGAATTCGCCATCGAGATCACCGACGACGAGGCGGCGCGTGCGATGGGCGAGCACGGCGACCAGCCGCTGAGCGAGCTCGTCAACCTGGTGGACCGCAAGCTCGCTGAGGTGCGCGCATGACGACGCTCCTCGCGGCCTTCTGGTTCGGCGGCGCCGTGCGCCAAATATTCGAGACAGCCCAGATGCGGCGCCTGTTTCCCTATAAGGATCGTAGCCCGGCCTGGGCTTTCGTGCTGATGGACATCATCTGGGCGCTGTTCTGGTTCGTCATTGAACCGGCGGTGCTGAGCGCGCGCGTGTGGAACGCTCGCCATGGCTAGTGCTCAGTCCCACTTCGTCGCCACGGCAAAAGCGATGAAGGCCGCGCAGGCCGCGTTCTACGCGGCGTGCCAGGCAGTCGACGCTGCTGTGCATGAACGGGATGTCGCCGGCAGCGCCTATTCGAAAGCTGAAAGCGAGTTTCACGCCGCCGCTCGGGCGTTGGCCGAGGAGGTGTCGAAGTGACGGTCACCGAAACCTCCATGCCGGGTCCGCTTGACGCACTCGACAAGCAGCGCCCGGACGAACCCCGCTTCGTCTTGCTCGGCCGTGATCCGGACGCGCCGGCCGGCATCGCCGGTTGGGCGGACAGCCGCCGCAAGCGCATGGACCTCGCCCAGTATGGCGAGCACAACCAGATGCCGCCCGAGGTGCGCGACGAGCTGGTCCAGATCAGCGAGGCCGAGATCGTCGCAGCTGAGATGGTCCGTTACCGGTTGAAGCATCCGGAATTGGACAGCACGACCGCCCGGCGCGCGACGATCAGCGATGCGACAGCCGCCAAGGCGCTCAGCGATCGCGAGAAGCTGATGCGCTGCCTCAAGCACATGCGCGAGGCGGCTTACCACACCAGGGAATCGCTGGATGGCCTCCAGCCGCTCGGTGTGCTCGAGATCGACCAGATCGCGGCGCTCGATGAAGCTCTGCGCACCATCAACACTATCGCCGACGCGATAACCCCACGGAGGGGGGCGTGATGCCGCCTGGGAAAAATTAATGAAGAGGGTAATAGCGATGAAGCGAATTGCGGTTTTGATTTTGGCAGCGACAGCATTGTCCGGCTGCGGATACGTGTCGCCTGACGCCGGGCAGGAAGCGGTCCTAATCCAGAAGCCATGGTTCTTCGGCCATGGCGGCGTCGACGACGAACCAGTTAAGACTGGTGCTGCCGTTGTCGCGTTGTCGACCAGCAGGGTCTACGTGGACATGAAGCCGACCGAATGGTCGGTGCCATTCAACGACCTGATGACCAAGGACGGCGTCCCGATGCATTTCGATGCGACGGCCGTCCTGCAAATCACCGACAGCGTCGGAATGGTAAAGCGGTTCGGCGAAAGGTGGTTCGAGAACAACGTCGACAGCGTCCTCCGCTCGCTGGTCCGCCAGTCGGTTCGCAAGCATGGCATGAACGAGGTGGCAATCGACACCAGCGCAATCGACGCCATCGACTCCGAGGTCACTACTGGCCTTAAGGCATACATCGAGCGCGCCGGCATTCCTGTTCGCCTGATCCGGTTCACCGTCGGCAAGGCTAATCCGCCGGACGCGATCAAGGATCAGCGTGTCCGCACAGCCGGCGAGGAGCAGCGGCAGAAGACCGAAGCCATGACGCAGGCCGCAGAAGTGGCGCGTAAGCAGGCCGAGATTGCCCGTGCCGAGGCGGACAATGCCTACCGCCAGCAGATGTCTCTCTCCCCAGAGCAATTCGTAGAACTGGAGCGGATCAAGATGATGCGCGACGCTTGCGCGGGCGACAAAGGTGGCTGCACGTTCATCGTCGGCAACGGCACGGCACTGGTCAACCGGAAGTAGGCTGGCGGCTATGGCGTGGCTCCCCAACCCGGGCACCGGCGAGATGCCAGCCGAGACCGCCATCTGGGCCACGGTCGAGATCGATGGCGTCAAGCAGGCCACCATTGCCGGCCGCCGGCCCTGTCATGTCCGCCTGTTCAACGGTGTCGACACGCAGCGGCGCGGCGATCCTCCTTGGCGCGCTGATACGACGCAGTGGCGCATCCGCCAGTCGAAGCCACACCCATTCGACATCCAGGAATTCGAGGTAGCGATATGAGCGATCTTCTGCACATCCTTCAGCACGCGATGGGATTTGACAGGTTTGGGCGGGGCACGGGCTATCGCAACCACTTCGTGACCGGCGAGGGCAGCGACGATCACCCCACCTGCATGGAGGCCGTCGCTACCGGGCTGATGGTCCGCCGCGCTGGCAATACCCTGACGGGGAACATGGACCTGTTCCTGGTCACTGATGCTGGCCGGCAATACATCCGGACACATTCGCCCAAGGTCGATGCAAGGCAGCGTCGCCGGGACCGCTACAGCCGGTTCCTCGACTTGAGCGATGCCTGGCCCGACTACACCTTTCGCCAGTTTCTGCGCGACATCCAGAACGAGAGCGTAACCGCATGACTCGGCAGCGCGTCAATCCGCACCAGCGGGGCACGGCGGAGCACACGCTGTTCGCCAGTTATCGGCGCGCAAAGCTGCAATCCGAGCAGATGCAGGCCGAGGCCGACCGCATCGCCATCGAAGCCGGTGCCCATCGGGCCAAGGCCGCCCACTATGCCGCTGCGCTGGCCGCGCTGGGCTGCGCGCCGGTCGATGCGCAGCGCCTGATCGAAGGGCCGATGCGGTGACCTATCAAGCTTTTCTCCAAGCCAAAGCGCCGATGACCCAGCCGGCCGGTCTGCCATGCTCGATCGACGACGTGCCAACGCGCCTGCGCACCGGCGATGAGATTAAGCCACACCAGCGCGCCTGCGTTCGCTGGGCGGTTGAAGGCGGCCGACGCGCGCTGTTCGAGGCGTTCGGCCTCGGCAAGTCGATCCAGCAACTGCTGATCATCGACATCATCCTGCGCAAGCTGGAACAGCAGCGCATCGCCCGCGATCTCCCGGCCGAACCGACCATGGGCTTGATCGTCGCGCCGCTCGGCGTGCGGCGCGAGTTCATGGCCGATGCCGCGAAGCTGGGTCTGCATCTCCATTTCGTCCGCTCGGATGCAGAGATCGATGACATCGGCGACGAGTGCGGTCTGCACCTCACAAACTACGAAAGCGTGCGCGCCGGCAAGATCGACGTCACGCGCTTCCGCGCCGTCAGCCTCGATGAGGCGTCGGTCCTTCGCAGCTACGGCAGCAAGACCTTCCAGGAGTTCCTGCCGCTGTTCGAGGCTGTGCCTTATCGGTTCGTTGCCACCGCGACGCCCAGCCCGAACCGCTACAAGGAATTGATCCACTACGCCGGTTTCCTGGGTGTTATGGACACGGGCCAGGCTCTGACCCGCTTCTTCCAGCGCAACAGCGAGAAGGCGAACGACCTCAACCTCTACCCTCACAAGGAAGACGAATTCTGGCTCTGGGTAAATTCCTGGGCGGTCTTCCTGCAGCGCCCGTCAGATCTTGGGTTCAGCGATGAGGGGTATGACCCGCCGTCGCTCCAGGTCCGCTGGCATGAGGTCAAGACCGACATCAGTGGTGGCGGAGAGACGGACAACTTCGGCCAGGCTGCGCTGTTCCGCGACAAGGCGGTTGGCGTCGTCAGTGCCAGCCGAGAGAAGCGGCGCACGCTCGATGCGCGCATCGCCAAGGTCGCCGAGATTATGGACGATGATCCCGGCGCCCATTTCCTCCTGTGGCACGACCTTGAGGACGAGCGTCGAGCTTTGCAGGCACTGCCGGGCGTCGAGGCGGTCTACGGCTCGCAGGACTTGGACGCGCGGGAGGAGATCATCGCGCGCTTCGCCGATGGCGAGCTAGGGCGGCTCGCGGCCAAGCCGGTCATGCTGGGCAGCGGCACCAACCTCCAGCGCCACTGCCACCGGGCGGTGTTCGCTGGCGTCGGATTCAAGTTCAATGACTTCATCCAGGCGATCCACCGGCTGCACCGCTTCCTGCAACCCCGTCCGGTCATCATCGACATCATCTACGCCGACACCGAAGACCAGGTGCGGCGCGAACTGCTGGCGAAGTGGCAGCGCGACGAAGAGATGAAGGCCCGCATGTCGGAGATCATCCGCAAGTATGGCCTCAATCATGCCGCTGCTGCCGATGCCATGAAAAGGAGCATTGGCGTGGAACGAACCGAAGCTGCCGGCGCGGGGTGGAAGCTGTCACACAATGATTGCGTCGAGGAAGCGCGGACCTTGGCAGATGACAGCTTGGACCTGATCGTCACCTCGATCCCGTTCAGCAACCACTACGAATACACGCCGAGCTACAATGACTTCGGCCACACCGACAGCGACGAGCATTTCTTCCAGCAAATGGACTTCCTGACGCCGGAACTCTTTCGAGCGCTCCAGCCGGGCCGCATGGCCTGCATTCACGTGAAAGACCGGATTCTGTTCGGGAACGTAACCGGGGAAGGAGTGCCAACGGTCAACCCGTTCCACGCCGACTGCATTATGCACTACCGGCGGCATGGGTTCCAATACATGGGCATGATCCACGTCAACACCGACGTCGTGCGCGAAAATAATCAAACCTATCGGCTCAGCTATTCCGAGATGCTCAAGGACGGTACGAAGATGGGCGTCGGCTCACCGGAATATGTCCTGCTGATGCGTAAGCCGCAGAGCGACCGGAGCCGGGGGTATGCGGACAATCCGGTGAAGAAGTCTGCCGATGAATACAGCCTCGCCCGCTGGCAGATCGACGCACATGCTTTCTGGCGATCGAGCGGCGAGCGGCTCGCCATGCCAGCCGAACTGCGCGACGCGGCAGAGCAATTCGCCAACATGCCGGTCGGCCATCTGGTCAAAGCCTTCATGGAAGGCACGCGCAGCATGGTCTATGATTTCGAGACGCATGTCGCGATCGGCGAGACGATCGAGGCACGCGAGGCGAACGACACCCGCGGGCACCTGCCGCGCACGTTCATGAGCCTCGCACCGGGCGCCACAGATCCCGACACCTGGGACGATGTAGTGCGGATGCGCACTCTCAACGCCGAACAGGCCGCCAAGGGCCGCGAGAAGCACGTCTGCCCGCTCCAATTCGACATCGTCGATCGGCTGATCGACCGGTTCAGCATGAAGGATGAGCTCGTCTACGATCCGTTCTGTGGTCTGGGCACCGTGCCGATGCGCGCCATCCTGAAGGGTCGGCGGGGTCAGGGAAGCGAACTCAATCCCGACTATTTCGCGCACAGCGTGCGTTACCTTGAGGAAGCTGAAAAGCAGGCGAGCGCGCCGACGCTGTTCGGGCTGCTCGGCATCGGCGACGACGTGGGAGCAGCAGCATGATTTCACAGGAAACCGCCACCGATATTGCGGTTCTCTATCGCGAAATCGAGGTTGCTGAAAAGCTCCTCGCCGACGTCCATGCCGCGCTCGACGACATGGAGAAGACCGACATCCGCGACACGTTCGGCAAGCGGGTGAGGGCCCTCCAACTGGGTATCCCGTCCAGCCCCAGCGCACACCGCATCCTCCAGGTCCCTTATGAGCTGGCAGTTCCGGTGATCGAGGCGACGATCGCCAGCCACCGCGCACGCCTCAAGGCGCTGGGCGAGAAAGCAAAGGCTGAAATCGATGACTGACCCGCTTGACGGCCTCCCGCGCCTTGGCGGTGAAGCGGCCGGCCCCTGCGCCAGCTGCGGCAAGCATATCCTCGATACGGGCCTGCCGATCTTCTACCGGCTGACCGTCCAGCACTGCGGCATCGATGCCAAGGCGGTGCAGCAGCACGTCGGCCTGGGCATGATGCTCGGCGGCGGCGGCATGGCGCTGGCCGACGTCATGGGCGCCCACAAGCAGCCCGTCGTGGTGATGAACAGCGGCACAGTCAACCTCTGCCACGCGTGCGCGCAGGACCAGCCGGCGGCATTCGGCTTCCTGCACCAGGCGCTCGAGGAGGCCTCCGCCGATGGCTGACGGGACAAAGATCGAGTGGGCGGATGCGACGCTCAACTATGTCAACGGGTGCTCGGTCTTCTCGCCGGGGTGCACGAACTGCTACGCGATGAAGCTGGCGGGGACGCGGCTCAAGCACGTGCCCTCGCGCGCCGGGCTGACGCAGGACAGCAAGGCCGGGCCGGTGTGGACCGGCGAGGTGCGCGCCAACGAGGCGGCGCTGATGGACGCGCTGCGGTGGAAGCGCGGCCGCCGCATTTTCTGGAACGCCCATGGCGACCTGTTCCACGAAGCGGTGCCCGACGAGTGGATCGACCGGCTGTTCGCCGTCTGCGCGCTGACGCCGCAGCACACGCATATGATCCTGACCAAGCGGTCGGCGCGGATGCGGGCGTGGTTCGCGGCCCTCCGAGATCGAGGTGACGTGTTTGCTGAGCATTCCGACTGGATCGCCGATGTGCTCGGGCTCGATGATGGCGCTTACGTGCCGGAGGCAAGAGACTTTCCACTCCCTAACGTCTGGCTCGGCGTCAGCGTCGAGGACCAGCAGCGCGCGGATGAGCGCATCCCCGACCTGCTCGCCACCCCCGCCGCCAAGCGCTTCCTGTCCTGCGAGCCGCTCTTGGGGCCGGTGGATCTGCGCGACTTCATGTGGCCAGTCTGCAAGTCGATGCCGGCGCGCTTCAAGTCTTGGGATGAGGCGGAGGCGGCCGGCGAATTGACCTACAAACGACAGGCGCTGGTTTCGGCACAGGCCGTGTTTCTCGACTGGGTCATCGCCGGCGGCGAATCCGGCTCCAGAGCGCGGCCCATGCACCCTGACTGGGCGCGGGGGCTGCGGGACCAGTGCCAGGCCGCCGGCGTGCCATTCTTCTTCAAGCAGTGGGGATGCTGCCTGCTCGGCAATATGGATGGAGAAGACGAGCACGGTAACGCTGCCTACGAGATCGAGGACGTCGCTCAACCCTTAGATTACGACAAGCTCGGCCGCGGCAAGTTGATCCAGGCGCACGGCTGCGACTTCATCCGGTTCCATCGCGCAAAGGCTACCGGCCGGATGCTCGACGGGCGCGAATGGAACGAGGTGCCTCATGGCTGATCGGCGCCATCCCATCCCGATCAGCTCGGCGAAAAATATCGCGCAGCGGTATGGTTACGACCAGGTCGTAATCTATGGCCGCCGCGTCGGCGACGGCCCGGAAGCGGGCGAGCACCTGACCGCCTACGGGGTGACCAAGGTTCACTGCCGAATCGCCGCGCAGATTTCCCAGACCCTGAAGCGCTTGATGGGGTGGAATCCCGACCCCAAGATCGGAGAAGGCGAATGACCGACCTCTCCCCCAGCCGCCTGATCGTGCGCCTCGATCGAAAGGTTTCGCGCGCGGCCGACGTCGGCAAAGGATTGAAGATTTCCGGCGATGAGTTGGAATTGCTGATCGGTATGGGCATCATCGAAATGCTCGCCGAGTCGAAAGCCCGCGTGTTGAAGGAACAGTCCCGGTGTCGACAATTAAGGGTGGTGTCTACCAACGGGGAGAATTCTGGCTTGACCTCGTCCGGGGAGCCGATGGGCGACCTGCCAGCGATCGATGGTATATCTGGTGGTACGACGCCGCTGCCGGACGACAGCAACGCAAAAGCACGCGCACGGCGGATATTCGGATAGCCTGCGCGGCCCTTGACGCACACTACCTGGCCACGCATCGACCGACCGCTGCCGACCAGACTGTCTATTCTGTCTATGACGCGACGGCCGACTATTGGGTCGAGCATGGTCAGCACCAGCCGAGCGCAGACGCAATTCGGGCGCGGCTGAAGCTGTTCCAGCGCTTTCTCGACGTAGAGGACAGGGCAGGGCGTCTGCCGGCGCCGTTCATGCCCGACGCGGTTGATGACCGGCTGATCGAACGGTTCCGGGCCTGGGCGTTGGCCGACCCGATCGTCGCGCGGCGCAAGGACGAGAATGGAAACTGGACCGACGGCGCCAGCCGGGCGCGCAGCGCGTCGACGGTCGAGGAGTCGGTTATCCAGCTGAAGGCAGCGCTTAACCACGCCTTTCGCGCGCGGCGCACCCGCTATGTGCCGCCGCTGGCGCACAAGACGCGCGACCAAGTCACGCCGAAGCGCAACTATCGCCTTTCGGTCGATGCGATCGGAGAGCTGCTGGATTACAGCCTGCGCGGCGCCGGAAAGTATGCCGGCCATGGGGATCGGCTGCTGCCGTTGCGCCGCTACCTGATCGCGGCCATCTGCACACTCGGCCGGCCTGACGCGATCTTCGACATGAGCGTCGCGCCGGAGCGCGAGCAATGGCTAGAAAACGCCGGCCTGTTCGACCTGAATTACGCCGGCCGGATCCAGACGAAGAAGGTGCGCCCAGTGATGCCGGTCGTCCCGCTGCTGCGCTCCTGGCTCGATGCGACCGACGAATGGTTCGTCTGCATGGAGCGGACTGAGCTCGATCCCAAGCAGAAGATCGACGTTACGACGCAAGAGCCAGTGGGTGCGATTCGCTCGGCCTGGTCTGGCGCCCGCAATGCGCTGGGCATCCCAGATGGGTGGGGGCCGAAGCTGATCCGCCACAGCATGGCGACGATCCTGGCCAACCGGCGTGTCGACCTGGTCGAGCTTGAGATGGCGCTGGGCCACCGGGTGCTGGCGAAGACGTCCAGCCGCTATGCCATCTTCGATCCGGGCTATCTCGGCACCGTCCGCTCCGGCATCGAGGACGTCGTGGCCGATCTCACCAAGGCCGCCGGCCCGGCACTTCACGCAAAAGTCACGCAAAAATCCGGCAATGTGGCTGTGCTGCGGGCATGAAAAAACCCGCTCAAAGCGCTGCTTTGGCGGGCTTTTTCGATGGTGGGCGTAGGAAGGATTGAACTTCCGACCCCTGCGATGTCAACACAGTGCTCTACCACTGAGCTATACGCCCAAGCCATTCGAAAACCCGCCATCGCTGCCGGGTGAGGGGCGCCTTTAGCGTCGGCCCGCAGGCGATGCAAGCCGGATTCCGGGTCGCCCGAAGAAACTCAGATGCTGGCCTGCGAAGGGTGCCCGAACACCCGCTGCACCTCCAGCACCAGGTCCTTCAGGTGAAACGGCTTCGACAGCACCTTGGCCTGCGGCGCCTCGCGGCTGGCCTTCAGCGTCACTGCGGCAAAGCCGGTGATGAAGATCACCTTGGTCCTCGGCGAAACCTCGGTGCAGCGCTGGGCCAGTTCGATGCCGTCCATCTCCGGCATGACGATGTCGGACAGCAGCAGGTCGAAATGCTGCGTCTCCAGCAGCGGCAGCGCTTCCGTCCCCCGGTCCACCGCCACGACCTCATAGCCGGCGTTTTCCAGCGCGCGCGCCAGGTAAGTGCGCATGGCCTCTTCGTCTTCGGCAAGCAGGATGCGGATCATGGTGGAAAGGGACTCCAGTGCCTGTCGTTGTCGGAACCGCCTTCTACGCCGGCCCGGTTAACATTCTTGCCAAGCCGGGCCTACGGCGCGCTTTGACAGGTCCGCCATTTGCCGCCAGATTCGCTCGCATGGACGAAACTGGCGCGGCACACGGTGATTCGGCCATCCGCCAGGGCGGCGAGATCCCCGGTGCGGAGGGCGCCCCCGCCTTTTGGCTCCGCGCGCCGGAACCCTCGGCCATTCCCATCCTGCTCGCCGTCCCCCATGCCGGCCGCGCCTATACCGGCAACCTGCTCGAGCGCATGCGCCACCCCGGCTCGACCTCGCTGCGGCTGGAAGATCGCTATGTCGATCTGCTGGCCGACGCCGTCTCGCGGGAAACCGGCGCCGCCCTGCTGGTCGCCTCGGCGCCGCGCGCGATGATCGACCTCAACCGCTCGGTCGAAGATATCGACTGGGAGATGATCCGCGGCCAGTCCCGCCAGGATCTGCAGGGCGATGTCGATTCCTATTCCCCCGGCCATCGGGCGCGCAGCGGTCTCGGCCTGATTCCGCGCCGCCTGCCGGGCCTGGGCGAACTGTGGAAACGCCATCACGACCATGCCGATCTCGCCGCCCGCATCGCCGGCATTCACCAGCCCTATCACGCCTGCCTCGATTCGGCCCTGGCCGCCCTGCGCGAGCGCTGGGGAACGGCGTTGCTGATCGATCTTCACTCGATGCCGCCGCTTTCGCTGCGCGGCGCCCAGCGCGGACCGGAATTCGTCCTGGGTGATCGCTTCGGCACCGCCTGCCAGGGCGGCCTGGTCGGCTCGACCTTCTCCTATTTCGCCGAACGGCGCAGGGGCACGGCGCACAACCGGCCCTATGCCGGCGGTTATGTGCTGGAACGCCATGCCGCACCCCAGCGCGGCCTCCATGCCTTCCAGCTCGAGATCGACCGGACCAGCTATCTCGATGCGCGCCAGATCGAACCGGGCGAGCGGTTCGACGAAATGGTCGCGGTCCTGGTCGGCCTCGTCCGCCGCCTGGCAGGCGAAGTCGCCGCCCTCGGCCGAATGGAACGCGCCGTGGGCTGGGGCATGGCGGCAGAGTAGCCCCCGCCGCCTGAAAACGCGAAAGCCCATAAAAAACCACCTCGCGCAATGCACGAGGTGGCCAAGGTTCAGGGAGGAGGTGCACAGAGTGCACCAACCCTGCCGGACCATGAGGGAAGTCGCAGCAGGATCGCCCGGAACATATGCCGGCTCGCGGCGCGGTTCAAGCCCTTCCGGCCGCTCTGCGACGAAGTGATGGAATCGGCGGGACCGGCCGCCTCAGCTGTTGAGTACCGGGGTCGGCGCCTTGCCCATCGCCGACTGGCGGGCGAAGATGTCGCGCATCAGCTCAAGGCTGAAAAGATGGGCGAAAATGAGCGGCAGCAGCCCGCTCTGGTTCCACCCGCGCAGGACGTCGCCACGCACCTCGCGCAGCTTCTCCTGGTTGACCATCTTGAAACCGCGATAGACGAACGGCTGCTCGATCCCCTGCTGCTGGATCGCCACTTCGCCATCCATCAGCAGGTCGTGCTTGTTCAGTTCCTGGACGAAGGCGGTCGTGCGCATCCCCGCTTCCTCGAACTGCTCGCAGAACGAGAGCATGCCCTTGCAGGTCTCGGTCGGCTGGTCGCCGTCGAACAGTGGCTCGCCCTCGGCGAACTCGCCGATCAGGCCGCAGGTCGGGTCGAAGCACAGCGAAAGCTCGCCTGCCTCCGGCGTCAGGCGTGCCAGCAGGAACGGATAGCGCCGCGCATAGGCCGGCACATAGACGTTCTCGGTCAGCCGCCCATCCTCGCCGACGAAGACGTTGACCCCTTCGTTCAGGCCCATCAGCGCCAGCGGCACGGCCTCGTCACCGGCCGAGAACACGATCGGGAAGTTGCGCTGGGCCTGGGGAAATTCCTCCACGGTCAGCGGCACCGCATGCTGGCCGATCAGCCAGTCCGCCTGATCGGTGGCGCGGCTGCGCCAGGTCGCATGGTCGCGGCTGTTGAGCGGGACAAGATCCTTGTAGAACAGGGGCAGGCTGGGATTCTGCGGCGCACTGGCCATGGCATCATTCTCCGATATGCGTTTTCAAGTCAGCTGAAACTCTGGTGACCCGGAAAACGCGACAACAACTCCCTTGCCCAGGCCAGCGCACAGGCAGGTTTACGCGCCCTTTAGGCGTTGGCCGATGATCAGGCAAGCGCGCCCGCCCCGGCATGCAATCGTCTACGGGACCAGTTTTCCAGGGTTGAGCAGGCCCTGCGGATCCAGCGCTGCCTTGACCCGCGCCATGACCGCCAGCGCCACCGGGTCGCCATGACGCGCCAGCGCCGCGCGCTTCAGTTGCCCAATGCCATGCTCGGCCGAAATCGAGCCGCCCCAGGCGGTGACCATCGCATAGACATCGTCGCTGATGGCGGCTCCCTCGTTCTCCTGCCAGGTTCGCGCTTCCACGCCCGGCGGCGCCAGGACATGGAAATGGACATTGCCATCGCCGAGATGGCCGAAGGCGATCGCCCGGGTGCCAGGCCAGCGCGCCTCGATCGCCGGCACCGCCTCGATGACGAAATCGGCCATGCGCTCCACCGGCACCGAGATGTCGTGCTGCATCGCCGGTCCCTGTGCCCGCTCCGCCGGCGCCACTGAGTCGCGCAGCAGCCAGAAGGCATCGGCCTGGGCTTCATTGGCGGCGATCGTCGCGTCCTCGATCAGCCCGGCATCGAGCGCCGCCGCCAGCGCCGCCTCGACCCGCTCGCGCAGGCCTGCAGCGGCAGCGGAATCGGCGACGCATTCGATCAGCACGTGCCAGGGGTGCGCGCCGGCCAGCGGCGAACGGGTCGCGGGCACATGCGCCAGCACCGCTTCCAGGCAATGGCGCGGCATGATCTCGAACCCTTCCAGGCTCTCGCCGAGCGCCATTTCGCCCGCCGCGCCCTCGAACCGAACCAGCAGCTCGCGCGCCGCGTGGATCGAGGCCACGCCGATCCAGGCGACCACCCTGGCCGCCACCGCCGGGACCAGCGCCAGCGTCGCCGCCGTGACGATACCCAGGGTGCCTTCCGAGCCGATCAGCACCTGCTTGAGGTCGAACCCGCGATTGTCCTTCCTCAGCGGGGTCAGCGCGGAAAACACGCTGCCATCGGCCAGCACCGCCTCCAGCCCCAGCACCTGGTCGCGCATCGTCCCGTGGCGCAGGACCTGCGTGCCCCCGGCATTGGTCGAAACCAGCCCGCCGACCGTCGCCGAACCCTTGCCGCCGAGCGTCAGCGGAAACCGCAGGCCCGCCGCCTCCGCCACGCCATGCAGCGTTTCCAGGATTGCCCCGGCGCCCGCCGTCACCCGGCGCGCGCCGACATCGACCGGCCCGATCGCGTTCAGCCGCCGCAGCGAAAGGAGCAACTGCGCGCCGCTCTCGTCCGGGGTCGCGCCGGCGCACATGCCGCTGTTGCCCCCTTGCGGCACGATCGCCACACCATGGGCCGCGCACAGCCGGACCAGCGCCGCCACTTCCGCCGTATCGGCCGGCGATGCCATCGCCAGCGCCCGGCCGGTGAAGCGGCCGCGCCAATCGGTCAGCCAGGGCGCAACCAGCTCGTCGTCCCGGGTCAGTCCACGCGGGCCGAGCAGGCGGCCGGCCTCGGCAAGGAATCGGTCGAAGTCGCGCGGGGCGATGGCAGTTTCCGGGCCGGTCTCTTTCATGGTCGCGCTTATGGCATGTCGATGGCAGCGCGTTAAGCGGCAGAACCGGTGTTGCACATGCACCACAAGGTTAAGCGGCGGTTCAAATTGTCACAGGCATCTGGACGCAACAGCCTTGCCCACCCCGCCGGCCGCGGCCATGCTCGGCGATCGGCCTTTTCGTTCCTTGCTGTCTTCGAGTTGCCTGTCCCGCCCGATGACCCGTTTCCGCTTCGCTTTCTCCCGGCTGACCGGCGCAGCCCTCGCGGCCGCGTTGTCGGTCACGGCCGTGGCGGCCTGGGCCAGCGGCCTCGGGCGTGCCGTTCATTCGCCGGTCGCAGATGAACCATGGCAGCAAGTCCGCATTCTGGAACGTTTCTCCATCCGCATTTCCCCTGGCGCACCGATCCCGCCCCAGATGCAGTTCGACCTCGAACAGGACCGTTCCCGCTCGCGGATCGAGGAGCGGAAGATTGCCCGGTGCGTCAATGTCGGCCAGATCGGCGCCGTCCAGTCGACGCGGGACAACCGGCTGGTGTTCTACATGCGCGACCAGCGCATCATCATTGCCAACCTGGAAAAGGCCTGCCGCTCCCGGGATTACTATTCGGGCTTCTACATGGCCCGCAGCGCCGATGGCCAGCTCTGCCTCGATCGCGATGTCCTGCAATCCCGTTCCGGCGCCAGTTGCAAGGTCCGGCGCTGGCGCGAACTGGTCGATGCCGGCGAGCACTGAGCCCGCCGTCCGTCACCCGATTTTCTTGACTTTGCGGCCCGAAGGCGCCTAACGGGCGCAGCTTGCGCGTGTCGCGCCATTTTGGCCGCGCGCGCCGTTCCTTTCTCCATCCGCACGAGCACCCATGAAGTTTGCCGATCTCGGCCTGTCAGACGAATTGCTGGCCGCAGTCGTGGCCAAGGGCTACGACACGCCGACCGCCATCCAGGCCCAGGCCATCCCCTCCGTGCTGATGATGCGCGACCTCATCGGCATCGCCCAGACCGGGACGGGCAAGACCGCCAGTTTCGTCCTGCCGATGATCGACATCCTCGCCCATGGCCGCCGCCGGGCGATGATGCCGCGCAGCCTGATCCTCGAACCCACCCG
>Ga0068864_100001354_pt1 | contig 20388 bp, 19 predicted proteins | sample KBSSwiS72_FD_66586 | JGI IMG/M metagenome (GOLD analysis project Ga0068864, IMG submission 66586) | Switchgrass rhizosphere microbial communities from Kellogg Biological Station, Michigan, USA - KBS Switchgrass S7-2 | ecosystem: Host-associated > Plants > Roots > Rhizosphere > Soil ... | reverse complement strand
GCCTCGTGCTCCCGCGCCGCGGTGACCTCGAGCGGTTCGAGTATCACCGGCTGCTTCCTGGTCGTGTCGACGGGCTGCTTTGTCGTATCGACCGGCTTCTGCGCCGCAAGCGGTCGAAGGACCACGATACCCGCAAGCGCCGCGACAAGCGCTGCACGCTCAGAGATGTCTCGCCACATGTTGTTCGCCGTTCCTCACAAGAACCGACGCGTCTCCCCGATCGCGTGACGATCGAAGAGTGCGTGCGTCCGAGAATGGACGCCTTAGTACTGACTAGCTGGGATCAGGCGAGGGGCGGAGGGCCCACGGCGTAGGGGAGGGTGTGCTCGGGATTCTAGAAGAAATGCGAGACTGCCGTAAAGACTGAGAAAATCGCGGCTGCATCGATCGCAATGGTCGACTGCCCCGCAGCAGGAAGTGCCGCGGGCATCGGCGCGTGACACGAGCCGAGGCAAGTGCAGACATGATGTTCACCCGCAGGTGAGCCATGGTCTGCATGCGATCCATGTTCATGCATAGCGGCCTGAACCGCCAGATGGGCGCCGGCGCCATCATGCGCTGGACACCGATGAACCCCACTCCGTCCGTGAGTTAGAACGGCGAGCAGCAGAACCACCTGCAACAGCGCGGTGGCACCGAAAAGGACATCGCGAAGGGGCTTCATCGGCGAGGGAACGATGCGCGCGCCTATATATTCAGGCAAAGTGATTGGACAATTTTCGGGCCGCTGCCTCGAGGACCGAATCGGTCTTGCAAAAGGCGAAGCGCACAAGGTGCCGTCCTAGCTCGGGACGACTGAAGAAACTGGAGCCCGGCACGCTCGCGACACCCTTTTCGACGACCAGTTGGCGTGCGAATTCAGTGTCCGGGAGTTCCGAGAGCGCCGAGAAATCGCATAGGATGTAATACGCACCCTCGGGACGTATGGATTTGAAGCCCGCCCGGTTCAGACCGTTCCACAGCACCTCTCTCCTCCGGCGATAGTCGGCCGCGAGACCTTCGTAGTACTCCCGCCCCAGCGTCTCCATCGCAGCCGCCAGCGCTTCCTGTAAGGGGGCGGGAGCGCCTACCGTGAGAAAATCGTGAACCTTCCGGATTGCATCCGTCACTGGCGCCGGGGCCATGATCGTTCCGATCCGCCAGCCGGTGATGCTGAATGTTTTCGACGCGCCGCTGATGGTCACCGTGCGCTCCCGCATTCCGGGCAGCGTAGCGAGCGGGATGTGTTTGCCTTCGTAGAGAATGTGCTCGTAGATCTCGTCGGTCACCGCCCACGCGTTGTAGCGTTCGCAGAGTCGGGCAATGCCCTCGAGCTCGCTCATCGTAAGCACCCGCCCCGTGGGATTGGCCGGGGTGTTCACCACAATGGCGCGAGTTCGATCGGTAAACGCAGCGGCCAGCCGTTCGAGGTCGAACGGCTGCCCCGGGGCCTGACTGACGAAGACCGGTCGCGCATCGCAGAGAATCGCGTCCGGCCCGTAGTTCTCGTAGAACGGCTCGAAGACGATGACCTCGTCACCTGGGTCTACAATGGCCATGAGGGTCGCGGCCATGGCCTCGGTGGCTCCACAGGTGACCGTGATCTCTGCTTCGGGATCCACGGAGAGCCCATACCAGTCGCTGTATTTCTTGGCGAGCGCTTCCCGGAGGCGCCGTGCACCCCAGGTAATGGCGTACTGGTTCACGTTGTCCCGGATGGCGCGAGCGGCGGCTTCCTTCAAGAGCTCGGGCGCAGGGAAGTCGGGGAACCCCTGAGCCAGATTGATGGCTCCGTGCTGGTTGGCGAGACGGGTCATGCCGCGAATCACCGACTCGCGGAAGCCGATCGTTCGGCGGGCTATATGCATGGGTGATAGTTTAGGCGATCCGCTTCGGAGGTACCATGCCACCGACCGAGCCCAGACCCGCCCGCACTGCCCGGATCCTCTACCTCGGCCTGCTGGCCGGACCCCTGTTGTTTGCCGGCGTGGCCCTGGCGTTGCTCCCCCCCCAGACCCCGCTGGATCAACCGATCCTGCTCTACACTCCCTTTGCGCTGGCCGCGGTGCTGTTCGCCGGCGGGCTGATCATCCGGACTCGAATTCCCCAGCGCACGACCGCGCAGTCCGAGGAGGAATGGTGGCGGGTCAACCTCCCGCGCGCTCTCATGGTGTGGAGTCTCTTCGAGGGCCCCGCCCTGTTTGGCGGCGCGATGTATCTCACCCTGGGCACAGTAGTACCGCTGCTGGTGACGGGAGTCGGACTGGTGATGCTTCTGCTCAATTCCCCCAATCGACTGATCGAGGGTTGATGCGCATCGTTTCATTGTTGCCGGCGGGGACAGAGATCGTCGCGGCACTCGGATGCGAGACTCTGCTGGTCGGCATCAGCCACGAGTGTGATTACCCGGCATCGATTCTTCAGTTACCGAGAGTCACCCGGACCCCGGTGGATTCCTCCCTCTCCAGCGCACGGATCGACACCCAAGTTCGTGAAATACAGGCCGAAGGGAAGCCGGTGATAGCGCTCGAAGCAGGAGTGCTGGAGACCCTGGCTCCCGATCTGATCCTCACCCAGGACCTGTGCGAAGTCTGCGCGGTCGCTGACGGTGAAGTTTACCGGCTCGCGGATACGATGACGTCGCCGCCTGAGATTGTTCCGCTTAGAGCTCGCGATCTTGGCGGAATTCTGGAAGACATCCAGACCGTTGGACGCGCGGTAGGAATGGTCAAGGCCGCCGCTGAATTGGTTCAGAGCCTCCAGCTGAGGCTGCGTCGGGTCTCCGCGGATGGATTCGAGGACTCGCGCCTTCGGACCAGGCGCCGCGTTATCTGTATCGAATGGCTGGACCCGCTGTACTTCGCCGGACATTGGGTACCGCAACTGGTGCACGCGGCGGGAGGAGAAGACGTCGGCGCGCGGTCCGGTGCCCATTCGACGCAGCGGTCGTGGTCGGAGGCACTCGTCATCAAACCCGACCTACTGCTGGTGATGCTCTGTGGCTTCGGGGTCGATCGTTCCGAGGAGGAGCTGGCGGGTGTGCGGGATCCCCACGCCCTGAAGCTGTTAGCCGACACCGAGACTTGGATCCTTGATGGGAACAGCTATACCTCGAGGCCCGGTCCCCGCGTGGTGGACGGCGCGATACGGATTCGCGCCGCCCTCCACGCAGAGGAGATGGAAGGACTACGTCGCTACGCTCCTACGGACGCACGCTCTGGATGACCAGGTCATCCACCCACATGGTCTGGGTGACCGGAGAACCGACCCCGATGTAGGGAGCGATCAGGAACTGATTGAACTTCATGGTCGAGTGGATGCCGGTACGGAAAAGCACATCCTGGTGGTCGATCAGAAGTTGTCCATCGAACCAGTACCGTGCGATCCCGTTCAATTGCCCCTTCCCGCCCTGAATCGTATTCAGCTGGAAATAGGCCTCGACGTGATGCCAGTCGTTCTTGTATCCGGGGCCCGGCGCAGGTTTGAATGCGCTCTGCGCCGCTTTCCATTGCTTGCCGTTCCGCCACTCAGTACCGGACTGGTAGCAGCTCGTGGCGTAACCATCCGTATTGCCATTGCAACCTGCCGCGGCGCGGTTCTCGGTAATCAACGACAGATCCTGGTTCAGTTTTCCTGTGTCGATGTTGAGGGCATCCTGCATCGACAGAATCGGAATCCCGCCGTTCTGGTAATTATGCTCGACATAGGTCGTGAGATGCGTCGCCGAGGGTCCGATCCACTGGCCGTCGTCGGTGGTGATGAATTGGAACTCATGGGGATGATAGCTGACGCCGGACCCTACCCAGTTGGAGCTGTATTTCACCCAGTAACTCAGATAGACACTCTCGGTGGGTGTGAAGTGGATCCGCATGGAGCCGCCGAAAGTTGGCGTTGTAGATCCCTGGTTGAACGTCGCTTGGAGAGACTTGGTGCCGCCCGGCCGGTGCTCCGCCGCGGTGATCGTGAGGTTGGTGTTGTCATACCAACCGCGCGTCGCAAATCCGGTGTCCTCGAAGCCCTCCTGCACGAGAGTAGTCGGCGGAGGAGGCGGTGGTGGGGACGTCGTGTCTCGCACCACGACGGCGGCAGAATCGCCGATCGAGGTGCCTGAGGCGATAGCGCGCACTAAGAAATTGCCGCCACTCGGTCCTGCGGTGTAGGTGCCGGTGCTCGACACGGTGCCGCCGGTTGCACTCCAGACAACCGTTACCGGGCGCGAGACCGAGTCGGACCACCGTCCCTGTGCTACGAAGGTCCGGCTGGCACCGGGATCGAGAGTGACGCTCGCGGGGGTAACATCCAGTGAGACCAGTTGCGGGGGCGGCGGAGGCGAAGTCGTGTCCCGCACCACCACGGTAGCGGAATCACCGATGGAAGTGCCCGAAGCAATAGCGCGCACCACAAAATTGCCGCCCGTCGGTCCCGCGGTATACGCACCGCTGCTCGAGATAGTGCCGCCGGTGGCGCTCCAGACCACGGCCACGGGACGTGAGATCGAGTCAGACCACTGTCCCTGCGCCACGAAGGTCCGGCTCGCACCGGGATCGATGGTCACGCTAGGTGGGGTGACATCAAGGGCGACCAGCTGCGGGGACGGAGGGGAGGTTGAGTCCCATATCTCCACTGTGGCTGAATCACCGATCGAAGTGCCTGACGCAAAGGCCCGCACCACGAAATTGCCGGCGGTCGGGCCTGCAGTGTAGGAACCACTGTTCGAGACGGTGCCGCCCGTCGAGCTCCACACGACGGTCACCGGACGCGCGACCGAATCCGACCATTGTCCCACGGCGGCGAAGGTCTTCTTCTCGCCCGGACTGAGCGTCGCGCTCGCGGGAGTGACATCCAGGGAGATCAGGTTCGGTGTCGGAGGAGGAGGTGGAGGCGCAGCGCTGGAATCGACCGTCACTAGCGCCGAGTCGCCGTAGCCACCACCCTGGAAGACCGCACGCACCACGTAGGTTCCCGGCGTCGCCGAGGCCGTGTAAGCGCCGTTGGCCGCCATCGAGCCGCCGGACACTGTCCAGATGACCGGCACCGTCCCATGACTGCCGTCGCTCCAGAAGCCCTGTGCGGAGAAGACCTGACTGGCGTTGGGCGCCATGGTCACGCTGGGCGGTGTGACTTCGACCGACGTGAGTTCGGCAGGATCGAGACCGCCCGACTCGGCGGGAGCGGCACAGGCAAGGAGCGAGAGCGAGGCCGCGCGGGCGAGGAGCCCGACGTGACGGGTTAACGTCATGGACCGATCCAGAGTAAGCGTAGGCAGCCCAGCCGTTTTCCCGTCCACCACCACCGCCCCTGGGAGCGGTGTAATGATGCTCGTTGCCGCCGTCGATGTCAATGTTAAATACAGTACAGCTAGTCTAATAATCATGTAAATTGATTTGCCAAATGCCTGATATGATTGTTATTACAAGCACATAGGCTAATTTGAGTAAACTAGCTACTGACTATTTTCATTACGGTACCACCTAGTCAGAAATGGCCCCATTCCACGCCCAAAGGCTCAACCCGCCTAGACAAACCCTCAAGCACCACCAGATTAGCCGCCCGGTCTTTCTCCCAGAGAGGTAGAACCTCGAATGGATCAGCACCAGCTCACGTTCCTCAAGAATCTGCTCGACTCGCCAGGGCCGTCATCCTTCGAAACCCTGCCCTCCCGAATCTGGCGCGACGAAGCCGAACGCTTTGCCGATCGCGTGAGTGCGGACGTCAGCGGCAATTCCTTCGCGGTGATCAACCCGGAGGGGTCCCCCCGAATCATGCTCGCCGGCCACATCGATGAGATTGGGGTAATGGTCACCTACATCGATGACGATGGATACCTGAGTTTCGAGGGAATCGGCGGATGGGACCATCAGGTCTTCGTGGGACAGCGGGTCTTCCTGCTCGGTCGCGACGGTCCGCTACCGGGCGTCATCGGGAAACGCGCCATCCACCTCATGCAGAAGGACGACCGGGACAAGGTCTCCAAGCCCGAAGACCTATGGATCGACATCGGGGCGTCGAGCCGCGCCGAAGCGCAGGGCCGCGTGCGGGTCGGTGATGCTGGCGTCCTTGCCTCGAGTGTAGTGGAGTTTCCCAACGGCAAGATCGTCAGCCGGTCGCTCGACAATCGAGTGGGGGCCTTCGTCGTGCTCGAGGCACTGCGACTCCTCTCGGCGAAGCGTCCGGCCGCCTCGGTTACGGCCGTGGCTACCACTCGAGAAGAAATCGCGTACACCGGAGGCGGTGCCCGAACTTCCGCAACCGGACTACTGGCCGACGTTGCTCTCGTGGTCGACGTGACTCACGCAACCGACTATCCGGGATTGGAAAAACGGAAACACGGCGACTATCGACTTGGCGGAGGGGCGGTCTTCACCCGCGGAGCCTCGGTGAATCCCGTTCTCTTGGAGCTGCTCATAACCGAAGCGGAAGCCGAAGGGATTCCCTACACGCTTGAGGCGGCGCCTCGCGAAACCAGGACCGATGCCGACTCCATCTTCACGGCACATCGCGGTGTGGCAACCGCGCTGGTGTCGGTCCCACTTCGCTACATGCACAGCCCGAATGAGATGGTCTCTCTGGAAGATTTGGAGCGCGCGGCGCGGGTGCTGGCGGGTGTAGCTCGGAGAATCGGACCCTCTACCGACCTGATCCCCCGTTGAGAGAGTCAGGCCCACATCGTTGAAAGGGCCTTTTCTGCGGCGGCGCGGACCTCGGGATCCTGGTCCTGTAGAAATCCCTTTATCGCATTGGCCGCCGAAGGGCCGGCGAGGTGCAACCCCTCGATCGCGGCCAGCCGCGACGCGGCAGACTTCCGCTTGAAGAGCCGGCGGCTTGGCTCTGCGGCCTTCTGCAGGGCGTTGATCGCGTCCTTGGACCCGATCCTGCCGAGGGCAAGGTACATCTCCCGCTGAATTTCAGGTTTCGATTCGTCCTCGGCTGCGATCGCGAGGCTCATTGCGAGCCCCTGAGTCTTCCTGCCGTCCAGGTTGGCGACCGCCTGCAGCCGCACACCCGGCGATGAGTCTTTCAAGGTATGCCGGAGTGCCTCGGCCGCTGCGTTCCCGCCGATCTTCGCGAGCGCTCCCGCGACTGCCCTCCGGACCCGTTCATCGGCATGGTCGACCTGCTTGGCCAGCTGGGGGACTGCATTCTCGATTCTCAGTTCCCCGGCCAGATCGGCCACATTGCGCACGACGAACCAGTCGTCGTGGCTCAGCATGTGAACCAGCAGGTTGGTGCCCTCGGTCATCTCCTTGAGAGCATTGAAATAAGCCCGCCGGTCGGTCGCATCCTCGGCCGTGGCCATCTCGTGGAGGAGAACCTCGGTTGCGTCGGCCCCCATCCGGCGCATGAGCGCGACGGCCTCGGCGCGATGAGGGGCGCTGGCCACGAGCCTTGCCACACGCTCCAACGCAGAGCGCGGAAGCATACGCCGGAGTGCGATACCGTAGCCCCGGTGCTCCGCTCCTTCCCCTCCCTTGGTCTCCAACTCGATCAGAGAATGGGCCGCTCGCAGAAGGGTTGGCCATTCCTTTTGACGCGCCGCGAGCTCCGCCGAGGCCACCAGATCGTTGAGGAGATCGCTGGTGCCACGTGAGGACGTCTCAGCTTCAAGCCGGGTTACCGTGTCCTGAAGCGGGTTCACGGTATGAAGCTCCAGCGTGGCGAAGTGCATCAGACCGACCTGCGCCTCGCTTACTGCATCGGGCCCCAGCTCCTCGAGCGCGCCCTCGTCTTTCTTGCGGTTGGGATCGGGTCGCGGCTTCTTCGCGATTTCCGGATCGATGGGAGAGACTTGAACCGCTCCGGACCCGGCCGCGTCGAGTCTCGCCATCAGGTGATCGAAGGAACCGTAAGTGCCGGGAGGAACCGATAGGGCGCGGACCAGCGACAGCAGTGCCGGCAACGTCAAGCCGGCTGACAGGCGAAATCCTCCAACTCCTATCGCGGCGAGTTGTCCATGCAAGGAATCGATGTCGACCGATCCGAATGGGACTTCATCCGCCCCGACCAGGAAGCCGCGCTCGGTGAGCGTGACACCCAAATCTCTCCCACCCAAAGCCTGAGCAAAGGCCCGGAATGCCGCCCGCTGCTCTTCCTCGGCCTCCGTTTTATCACGGAGCAGGAAGACGACCTTGGCGAGGGCTGAAAGCGTTGCTGCGGAATCGTTCATTGAGGGTGTGGGCAACGTTCGAAGATAGTCTCTAGCCCTTGGTGCAGCAATGGTTTACGCCAACGCTCCACAGTGAATCACTGCTCCACTTTTAGCCCGGGGTGGAACACTTTACCTTTTCCCGCCTATGCCCATCGCCGTAAGACAGACTCCGCGGACGAAGCTGTTGGCCGCGGTGAGCCTGATATTGGTGGTCCTGACCGGCCCGCTTTCCGCCCAGTCTACCGCCGATGCCATCTCACTGCTCAATGACGTTCGGTACCTGAGCGACGATAAGCTCGAGGGCCGGATGATCGGTTCACCTGGCGCCGATACCGCTGCGGCCTATCTCGCCCGCCGGTTCAAGAAAGTTGGACTGATTCCCTCGCCCGGTGGCTGGTTCCAGAATTTCACGGTCTCCCGGGACGCACCTGCCGCGGCTCACGCCGGAATCGGCGGCGTCACCGGGAAGAACGTGATCGGAGTACTGCCGGGGCGGGATCCCAAGCTGCGGGACGAGATCATCCTGGTTGGTGCCCACTACGATCATCTCGGCCGCGGCGGCTTCGGGAGCCTTGACCCGGACAGCACCGGAAAAGTGCACAACGGGGCTGACGACAATGCCTCGGGCGCTGCGTCGCTCATCCACATCGCCCACAGGCTGGCGGTCCAGCCTCCGGCGCGCACCGTCGTGTTCGTGGCTTTCAGCGGAGAGGAAGAGGGCTTGCTCGGATCTGCGTACTACGTGCGCAATCCCGCGTTCCCGCTCGCCAGCGTCTACGCAATGATCAACCTCGATATGGTTGGCCGCCTCCGGGACGATCATCTCATCATCTACGGGTCTGCCACCGCGTCGGAGTTCCAGGGCTTGATCGATTCCTTGAACACCCAATCAGGGTTTGTCATAACGTCCCGCGGCGATGGCTATGGCCCCAGTGATCAGTCCTCATTCTACGGTGCCGGCAGGCCGGTATTGCACATCTTTACCGATCTCCACGAGGACTATCACCGCACCACGGACGACTGGGACAAGATCAACGCCGACGGGCTGGCGAAGGTAGCGGACTTCACTACCGAGCTGGTTCGCGCGCTGGCCTCGCGTCCCGGACCGCTGAACTTCGTCAGCAAGGCGGCACCCACTGATTCAGGTCCGCCGCCAGTCACGCCAGGTTACGGCGCCTATCTGGGCACTGTGCCTGACATGAGCGAAAATCCCGGCGGCGTCCGATTGACCGGTGTACGGGCGGGCAGCCCAGCCGAGAAAGCTGGACTCCGGGGTAGCGACGTGATTGTATCGATCGGCGGGATGGCAACGCCCGACCTTCAGGCGATGACCAACGCTCTGCGAGCCCACAAGGCGGGCGATGTCGTGGACGTCCGGTATGTACGCGGCGGGGTGGAGCAGACCGTTTCGGTGACACTCGGAACCAGAGGGAGCTGATGGCTTCGGCTCTCGATCCTCAGCCGATTCTCGCCGGACTGCGCGGAATCTTCGCGCGAGAGGCTGGACGAACCGCGTTGCTCCAGTTCGCGGCTGACCGGATCCAAGCGGCGGGACCGCCCTTCACCTCGGTGTACCTCTACATGCTGCACGATGACGAGCTCGTGCTCGAGACATTCGCGGGCCGGGAAACCGAGCACACGCGAATCGCCGTCGGCAAGGGCGTTTGTGGAACCGCCGTGGCCACCGGCCAGGACCAGAACGTGGGTGATGTCAGGGCGATCGAGAACTATATCGCCTGCAACACCTTCACCCGGTCCGAGCTGGTCGTCCTGATTCGGCGGGGCAAGACGATCCTCGGCCAGATCGACGTGGACAGTGATGTTCCCGACCCCTTCGGACCCGATGAAGAAGCGGCGGTGCGTACCGTCGCCGATGGTCTGGCAGTCCTTCTCTGACCAGTAGGTTCTGCCAGGCCAATCAATGTCCCTACGCGCCTGGTCCTCCGCCCGCTGGACAGTCCCCCTCCCTCCAGGCCACCGCTTCCCGATTGCGAAATACGCGCTGATCCGCGACACGGTCGTTGCTTCCGGCGCTCTGCCAGCGGGCGCGATCGAGGAGCCCGAACCGGTCCCTGTCGAAGCGCTGCAACTGGTCCATCGTCCTGCCTACGTGGCGTCGATCCTCGACGGAACCCTGGACCCGGTCGCCGCCCGCCGCCTCGGCTTTCCCTGGACTTCCGAGCTACGCGAGCGGTCCCTGCATACCGTTCAGGGCACCATCGAAGCCGCTCACGATGCGCTCGCTCGCGGCGCGGGCATGAACCTGGCGGGTGGCACACATCACGCCTTCGCCGATCGCGGCGAGGGGTTCTGCGTTTTTAACGACGTCGCAGTCGCGGTCAGGTCCCTCCAGCGTTCCGGGACGGCACACAACGTCGCGATCGTAGATTTGGACGTACATCAAGGGAACGGGACCGCCAGCCTCTTCGAGAATGATCCTGATGTCTTCACTTTCTCGATGCACGGCGACAACAACTACCCCTTCCACAAGGAATCGAGCCGGCTTGACGTTGGCCTCCCCGACGGCTGCGACGACTCCTTCTACCTCGGACAGCTCGCCAGGCACCTCGAGGCCGTGCTGGATGCGGCCGAGCCGGACCTGGTGTGTTATCTCGGGGGAGCCGACCCTTATTCGGGAGACCGGTTCGGCCGCCTCAAGCTGTCGATAGACGGACTGCGGCGACGGGATCAGATGGTGTTCGAGACCTGCTACCGGCGGGGTCTTCCGGTCGTGCTGACGCTGGCTGGTGGTTATGCGGCAGACCTCCAGGACATCGCCACGATCCACCTCAACACCGTGCGCGAGCTTCTCGCTTACTACGGCTAGCCCACCGTACAATTCTCATGGAAGAAACCAGGCTGACGAGATCGATACGCGGCGCGGAAATCTTCGAACGGCGCGTCGGGACCGGGCCGCCGGTCGTGGTGTTGCACGGCGGCCCCGGGGCTCATCACGACTATCTACTGCCCGGATTCGACGCGTTGGCCGGTGATCGAGAACTGATTTATTACGACCAGCGGGGAGGAGGCCGCTCTCCCGTCGGCCGCGACGTTCCGGTCGGCTGGCGAGAGCACGTAGCTGACCTTGAGGAGCTTCGCACTATCTGGAAGCTGGATCGTCTTGCGCTATGCGGCTATTCCTGGGGCGGATTGTTGGCGATGCTCTATGCCATCGACCATCCCAATAATGTGGAGCGGCTCGCACTCGTATCGCCTGCCCCGTCCTGGCGAGCGGCCCGCATCGAATTCGAGGCCCGTTTCCGGGCTCGCTCGACGACCCCGGAGATCGAGGCGGAGCGTCGCGCGCTCCGTGCGGGTGGGCTCCGGGAGCGAGACCTCGTCGCCTATCAACGTCGTCTCTTCGAGCTCGCGGTTGCGGGCTATTTCCACGATCCCTCACGAGTCCGAGAGTTGACCCCGTTCCGGATCACGGAGCGAACCCAACGGGAGGTTTGGGAAAGTCTTGGCGACTACGACATCCGGCCCGCGCTCCGTGAGCTCAGACTCCCGGCCCTGGTGGTCCACGGAGACGACGATCCGATTCCAGTAGAAAGCGCTCGCGAGACCGCAAATTGCCTGAGCGCGGAGTGGCGGCTCCTGCGGAACTGCGGTCATGTCCCGCAAGTCGAGGCCTTCGATGAATTCGTCGCGGCCCTGGATAACTTTCTGCCGTGAGATCCACACCATTCGATCAGGTCTTCGGTAGGCTCGCCGTGGAGCGGTTCCCCAGGCTCCGCGATTCTTTGGCGGCTTCGCAAGTCGACCCACACGACCTGGACGCCTTCGTCCTCGACCGCGAGGTCGTAGGCCTGCTTCAGGATCTTGTTCCGGAAGGTGCCGGTGAGTCCCTGGACCAGCACCTTAGCCTTCTGCACCACGCCTTTCTCTTCTGGCTGGAGGGCGGCTGGTCGTTTCGTTTGAGCCGTGCCCGTACCGAGGTAATCCTCAAGCAGGAGACGGCGTCACCCAACGACGAAACTGCGGTTCCGCGAGCCTACTACATTCAGTTTCCGGAACGCCTCGTGTGGGCCGAGTTGGAGTCCGGAGCACCGCATGAGCCGCTGGATGGTCTCTTCGTCCGCCCATGGCCGGGCGGGGGATATTTTGTCCTCGGCGTGTTCGGGATCCATCCGACCCGGGAAGGCTTCACCGTGGTCGAGGCCGATGGCTTTCCAGCCGAGAACCCGGCGCGGGAGGACGGCTCCTCGCTCTTTTCTCCGGTGATGGCCGGCGGCACAAGCGCACAACTGGCTTCCCTGGTAGGACAGGAGGAGCTGCTCGAGTTGGCCGCCCGCACGGCGGCGGCAGTCGGAGAGGTAGTGCGCCGGATCGGCCCCGAGAATCGCCGGCACGCCCCACTCGAGATCAACTGAGCCATGATGGACCAGAAGACCGTGGCGCGCGTGTTCGAGCAGATCGCTTCCTTCATGGAATTGAAGGGAGAGAACACCTTCCGGGTCCGGGCCTTTACGACTGCTGCCCGGGCGCTCGGGGCCTTTTCCGGTGATCTCCGAACCGGGCTCGACGATGGCACGCTGGCGGCAACCAAAGGCATCGGGCCCGCCACTCTTCAGATCGTGACCGAGCTGCTCACGGTCGGCCGGTCTTCCCTCCTGGAAGAACTCAGGGAACAGGTTCCCCCCGGACTCGTGGAGATGCTCCAGGTTTCCGGGCTCGGCGTCGCCAAGATCCGGCAGATTCACGAAACCCTCGACATCGACTCCCTTCCCGAGCTCGAAGCAGCGGCGCGCGATGGCCGCCTCGCCAAGCTTCCGCGATTCGGCGCCAAGACAGCCGAGAACATCCTCAAGGGCATCGCATTCCTCCGCCAGGCCAGTGAGTTCAAGCTCTCGCACCACGCCGCGGAGGAAGCGGAGACCCTGCGCGCCGCGCTGGAGCGATTGCCCGGTGTGACGTGCGCAGTCATCGGCGGCGAGGTGCGGCGGCGATGCGAGCTGGTGAAGGAGCTGATCGTGGTTCTGGTGGCCGAGACTCAGCCCGCGGATTTGTTCAAGCGTATGGCGCAGTTGCCCGGCGTCTATGAGTTCGGGGGACACGACGAGCGCCAAGTGACGCTGCGGTTCGCCGGCGGCTCAAGCGCGCAGGTGGTGGTTACGACGCCGGTCAATGCCGGGGGGGTACTGGTCCAGGCCACCGGCAGCGACGCCCACTTGAGCCAACTCACGACCTTCGCTCAACAACGCGGCTTCTCGCTGACCGGTGCTGCCCTGTGGAAGGGCAGTGAGTTTGTGGCGACCCGCAACGAGGCGGATTTCTACCAGGCCTTGGGCCTGCCGGAGATTCCGCCTGAGATCCGCGAAGGACGCGGAGAAATCGAGACTGCCGCGAAGAATGAGCTCCCTGCTCTTCTGGAGCAAAGCGACTTGAAGGGCTTCCTGCATTGCCACAGCGACTACTCGGACGGATCGAATACTATCAGGGAGATGGCCGCGGCCTGCCAGGACGCCGGGTACCAGTACCTCGGTATCACCGACCACAGCCAGGCGGCAGCCTACGCCGGTGGCCTCGCTGCTGACGATCTCAAGCGGCAAGCAGACGAGATCGACGCCGTGAACCAGGGTCTGAAGGGATTTCGAGTCCTGAAGGGAATCGAGGCTGACATTCTCGCGACCGGCGGTCTGGACTATGACGAGGCCACCCTCGGCCGGCTCGACTTCGTCATCGGCTCGATTCATAGCCGGTTCGGCATGAACGAGCAGGAGATGACGGCGCGAATGCTGGCCGCGATGGACAACCCCTGTCTCATCATCATCGGCCATCCGACCGGTCGGTTGCTGCTCTCGCGCGACCCGTATCCGCTCGACCTGGACCGGATCCTGGAAAAGGCAGCCGGCACCGGAGTGGCGATGGAGATCAATGCGGACCCCCACCGGCTCGACCTCGACTGGCGCCGGTTGCGCGAAGCCCGGGATCGAGGCGTGCTGTTGTCGATCGGCGCCGATGCCCACAGCATCGCGGGGCTCCGCCACGTCCCCTTCGGTGTCGGGATGGCGAGGAAAGGATGGCTGACCAAACGGGACATTCTCAACACCCGGCCGGTGGACGAATTCCTCAAGCACGCTGCGCGGCGGAGAGCCCCCAAGTGAAGCACGCCACCCGGCCGAAACTGGCGAGTGCCAAGGAACGAGCATCCCTGATTCTCGCCCGCCTCAAAGCGACGTATCCCGAAGCGCAGACCGCCCTGAATTTCGAAAACGCCTACCAACTCCTCGTTGCAACGATTCTCTCCGCCCAGTGCACCGACACGAGAGTCAACATGGTGACTCCGGAGGTCTTCCGCCGGTTTCCCAATCCGGCGGCGATGGGTCGGGCAAGAAGGTCGGTGCTGGAGCGATTGATTCAGTCAACCGGATTCTTCCGCAACAAGGCCAAGAATCTGATCGGCATGGCGCAGGCCCTCGTCGCGGACCATGGCGGCGAGGTTCCCAATACCATGGAGGAGCTTCACGCGCTTCCGGGAGTGGGACGCAAGACCGCCAACGTCGTGCTGGGAAATGCCTTCGGAATCAACGTGGGAGTCACGGTCGATACTCACGTAGCTCGGCTGAGCCAGAGATTGCGTTTCACCGACCACGACGACCCGGTGAAGATCGAGCGCGATTTGATGCCGTTGTTCCCTCAGGCTGATTGGGCCCTGCTGTCACACCTGCTGATCTTCCATGGACGTCAGGTGTGCATCGCACGACGCCCGCGCTGTGAAGCGTGTGTCCTCGCCGATCTCTGCCCTTCCGCCCGGATTCCATAGCCGACACCTCGTCCTGCAAGTCATCACGCTGCTAGGGAATGCACGTTTGATAGACCTCGGTACGGAACGGGCGAAAGCCCCGTTTGACGTAGTTCGGTAGCGCGGCGGGATGATCCAGCGTGCAGGTGTGGAGCCACACTCGCGTAGGGCTCAACTTCCAGGCCTCTTCCACCGCCTTGGTGAGCAAGAGGGTCCCGAGGCCCCGGCCAATCGTATGTGGCATCAAGCCGAAGTAGGCGATCTCGACCGACCCATCCTCATGTCGCTTGAGCTCGAAGTACCCTCCCGGGGCGCCTCTCTCATGAAGGATCCAGGTCCAGACCGGCCCTTTGAGATACTCCTCAATCTGGCTGTCGCTCCAGACCAGCCGGTCGCGCCAGTAGAACTGCTTCCCCACCTCGGCGTACAAGAACCGGAACAAGTCCACCGGACAGGTCTCAACCCGTTCGATCCGAACGCCATTCGGCGGATCGGCTGAGCCCCGAAGATCACCCGGAGAGGTCATCTCGAGGTAAGTCCTGGTCACGTCGATTGTTGACATTTCGGCTCCCGGGAAAGCGGCAAATATAAGGAACATCGTCCGGCTTTCCTCGTTCCGCGCTGTGCAAGTCTGAGGTCCCTCCGCATCTCCCGCCCGACCCAAGAACAGAGGATCTCATGCTGCGCACAGGAAAGCTCGCGCTCACCTTGGCCCTGCTGGCCGGGCCCGCACAGGCACAAGGGTGGATCGAAATCGAGCGGCCGCGAGTCCCCGGCAGTTCGTCGACGATCATTCGCACCGAATCACAGGTTCGCACCACGATTGACGGGCGCGTCGCCCGAGTCGAGGTCGCCGAGCAATTTCGCAATCAGGGCGGCAGCATCGCTGAGGGGAGTTACCTCTACCCGCTTCCTGGTGAAGCCGTCTTCCAGAACTTCTCGCTCTGGATGGGTAACCAGGAACTCCGGGGTGAAATGATGAACGCTGACCAGGCCCGAAACATCTACGAGGAGATCGTCCGGCGGCAGAAGGATCCGGCGTTATTGACCCTCGCAGGCCACGGGTTGGTGCGAGCGAGGGTGTTTCCCATCCAGGCGGGAGAGACTCGCAAGATCGCCCTGCGGTATACCCAGCTTCTCGAGAGAGCGGGAGACGCACTCCGCCTCCGCTACGCCGTGGGAGAACGCGGTCGTGCAAATCTTTCCTTTCTCGTCACCGTTCCCAATGCGGGTGATTTCGGGCAGCCCTATTCGCCAACCCACCGCATCACGACCGACCGCCAGGGCGACCAGCTTGAGATAACGGTGCACGCTGACGTCGGAAGCGATATCGAACTGTTCCTGCCGCTGCGTCAGGGAATCGTGGGAACCAGCGCGGTCACCCACGCGCCCGGTGGGGAAGACGGATATCTGATGCTGCTACTCGCGCCCGCGATGACCGAAGACGGGCCGGCAGTGCCACGGGACCTCTCCCTGGTTGTCGATGTCTCCGGCTCGATGTCGGGAGCCAAACTCGATCAGGCCAAGACCGCCCTCCGGCAGGCGCTGGAGACTCTGAGTTCGGAGGATCGCTTCCGGCTTGTCTCATTCAGCACCAGCGTCCGTCACTTCCGCGATGGGTGGAGTCCCGTCACCGCGAATACCCTGCGAGAGGCCCGGCAGTTCGTCGATGCGCTCCAGGCCGAAGGCGGGACCAATATCGCCGGCGCGCTGGACGCGGTTCTCGGAACGACCGTGCCGGAAGACCGGTTGCCAATCGTGGTCTTCCTGACCGACGGTCTCCCATCGGTCGGCGAACAGGAGCCCGATCGAATCGCGGCGACCGCCGCCGGCCACATCGGGCGCACCAGAATCTTTACTGTGGGCATAGGACCCGACGTCAACACCTATCTGATTGACCGGCTCGCGAAAGAGGGGCGCGGGAGTGCGGAATACGTACCACCCGATGCCAGCGTCGAAGTCGCGATGGGCAGCCTGCTCGGCAAGATCCGCCGCCCGGCCCTGGTCAACCTGCGGATCGTAGATTCTCCGGTCAGACTGGTTGATCTGTCCCCCGGCACGCTTCCCGATCTGTTCTACGGCGAGGAGCTGACGGTCTTCGGGCGCTATCGTGGTGAAGGGAGCGGTCCGATCGTCATTGAAGGAGAGCGCAACGGTCGGAGGGAGCGATTCACCGCCATGGCCACCTTCCCCAGGAGTCAGCTAGCCAATGACTTTATTCCCCGGCTGTGGGCGTCTCGCAGAATTGGAGATCTGACTCGCCAGATTCGCCTCGAAGGATCGAGCGAGGCCCTGGTTCGCGAAGTACGCGACCTGGGACTTCGCTACGGCATCCTCACCGAGTACACGTCGTATCTGGTGCAGGAGCCCGGGGTGGTCGCAATCAATCGCCGGATGGAGGACGCCGCCGCGATGCGGGCAGCAGCCCCAGCGGCGCAGACCGGGCAAGGAGCATTCGACATTGCAAAGCAAAGCGCGTCGCTTTCCAAGACGAGCTCACTCGCGGAGGCCGACAAGGAGGAGAACGAGAAGCTCATGATCGGCGCGGCGTTGAATAAAGACATCGACATGAAGCGTGTTGGGGGTAGGATCTTCGCGCGGCGCGATGGCGTCTGGACGGATGCCGCGTTGGGCGATAGTCTGCGGGTGATTGAGGTAGCGCCCTACAGCGACGCCTACTTCGCCGTTGCCCGAGCGCTTCCCGAACTGGGGCCGTGCCTGGTTCTGGGAGATGAAGTCGCAATCGCCGGCCGATCGGTGACCATTCGCATCACGGCCAAAGGTGCGCAGTCGCTCTCGAACCGAGATCTGACGGCGCTGGTGAAGGGATTCCGGGGAGTCTGAAGTGACCCACACGGTCGAATCGCTTTACGCCACGTACCACGAATCGCTCGTGCGGATGCTGTACCGCCGCACGGGCGACCGTGATCGGGCCGAGGACCTCGCCCAGGAAGTGTTTGCCCGGGCCCTGACCACGCCGCCTGACAACCCGCGGCCCTGGTTGTTTGCGGTTGCGCTCAACCTGGTGCGGGATGACGGGCGTCGCGCCGTTCGCCAGGGCCGGCGGCTCCAGCTCCTCAAGGCGGAAAGCACCACGACTTCACCCGGGCCGGAACAGGAGTATGAGAAGGAGCAACAGATTCGCGCCGTTCGCGCGGCATTGGACGAAATGAACGAGCGGGATCGCGACGTCCTGTTGCTGAAAGCAGAAGGATTCAACTACGACGAAATCGCCGCGACCACTGGGTTGGCGAAAGGAGCCATCGGAACCACGCTGGCCCGAGCTCGCCGAAGGCTGGTCGAGGCATATAGAAAGCAGGATAAGGACCGCTATGCCGCATCTTGATGAAGGCCACATCCACGCCATGCTGGATGGCGAGCTGACAGCGACGGACCGTGAGGCCGCGGAGCAGCATCTCCGAGCCTGCGCCGAGTGCCAGCAGCTCCTCGCCGAGGCACGGGGTCTGTTCGCCGAGGCAGACCGACTGGTTGAGACGCTGGTGCTGCCTGCAGGCAGCCAGCCGGCTCGCAGACTCTCAACCGTCCGCTCGCGGCGAAAGAACTACCAATGGTTGGCGTGGGCGGCGACTGTCGTGATCGCCGTGGGGTTGGGGTACTACGGAAGTGCGCTGCGGGATCGGACTCAACTCGGGGCTTCCGGCGACTCAGTGCTCAAACCGGACGAATTGCGCGAGACCGCACCTGGGATCGTTGGAGCAACCCCGCCGGCCGACACAGCCTCAAGTATGGAACAAAAGAGCGAAACGCGCCGCGCTCCCGAGCTTGCCAAGTCCGCCCCAGGTGCCAAGGCTGCGGAAGCCCCGATCACAGCGAATGAGCTTAGGCTCGGAGATTCATCCAGGTCCGGCCAGCGGGCGGATGCCTTCGACGAATCGGCCGAGGAGGGGCAAATGCTTCGGGACAAGGAACGAAACGAGAAGGATGCCAAGGCCCAAGCCGAGCCGCCTGGCCGTTTGGTCGAAGCGCCGATGCCCAAGCCCAAAGTCCTGAACACCGAGATCCCCACCGGATTCCGGGCTAGCTCTCTGGAGGAGGCGGTCCGGGTTCTTGGTGGAAGCGTCCTGCTGATTGATGGGATGACCCCCCAACTGGTCCTTGTGGGCCCGGGCGGCGAATTCGCCGGCGGGAATCCCGATCAGGAGGTGGTACGAGTCGTCTACGATGATCCGCCAGGGCGGCAGCTTTGGCTCGATCAGCAGCGAATCGAGCAAGGACCCGAGGGCGGCGCTCAGGCCCTTAGAGCCACTTCCAAGCTGAACCTGCTTCCGGGGGATACCTTGGTGACCCCGGCGCCTGATGGCGCTTCCAGCCTCAACTGGGTCTCGCAAACCATGTTTCACCTTGGGCTTAGGGGATTTCTACCGACCGACTCCTTGCGCGCTTTGGCACGACGGGTGCGGTGACCGGATCCGGCCCCTACTTTGTAAGAAACTCAAGCTAGATTAGGGATCCAGCAGGTCCTGATTTTCGGAAGCATGGCGCACATAGACGAACGTACGCTCGAACAGCTCCTGAACCACAAGATGTCCCGGTTGGACATCGACGTGGTGCTGGCCCATGCTGCCGAGTGTCGTGGATGTGGGCATCGGCTTGAAGAATGGCGCGATCACTTCGAGGAGATCGCGATCCTCCTTCCTGAAGCGCAGTCGAGCCCCCAGCCTATGGCCCTACCCGCGGCCTTCGTGCTGGTTCCCGATAATCCCGCTCCCAAGCATCGCTTCGACCTCACGAACTTGCTGTGGATTGCGGCCGTCGCGCTGGCATTGATCGTCGGGTATTCCGCCAGCCGGCTGCAACGGAATTCGTCCGACGGCCTGGTGACGTCGCCGACGATCGGGGTAGATCCGATGGCCGAAACTCCCCAGAACCTCGCGACGTCGAGGGACAGCCTTGCCTCGCCCTCGATCGACTCGACTACGAAGGCGGTCGATTCGGCCCCGGCTGTTACGCCATCGGCTCGCCCGGTACAGCAGGACCCGCCACCCTCAACACCTCGCACCACGACTACCAAGGCTCCCGCTCCTGCCGCATCCATGGGTGCTTCTCCCAAGCCTGACGCATCGGTCACCATGCCGGGATTCCGGCGGGTTGCCCTGGGTGAGGCATCACGGCGTCTCGATGGTGGAATTCGCTTCCTGAGCAACCTGAGTCCCGATCACGTCGAGCTCGGCCCCGGCTCCGCGGTGCCCGGAGCCCAGGCGTCTCTCGATCTCGTCCGGGTCGTCTATAACACACCGGATGGCTCGCATATCCTACTGGATCAACAACGAATCCCCCTGGATGAATCTGGATTCCGACCGATCAACGATGCGGCGCTGGAGAATGGTGACACGCTCTTTGGCAGCTCGGCGCAGGGCGTGAGTGTCGCGACCTGGGTAGACGACGACGGGTACCGCATGTCTCTCGCGCTTCGGGCCCCGCCGGACTCGGTGCGCAAACTGATCCGGCGGGTTCGCTGACAGCTTCCCCTCAGTCGCTAATCCCCTCGTCGCTGCAA
>Ga0068864_100001350_pt1 | contig 20398 bp, 14 predicted proteins | sample KBSSwiS72_FD_66586 | JGI IMG/M metagenome (GOLD analysis project Ga0068864, IMG submission 66586) | Switchgrass rhizosphere microbial communities from Kellogg Biological Station, Michigan, USA - KBS Switchgrass S7-2 | ecosystem: Host-associated > Plants > Roots > Rhizosphere > Soil ... | reverse complement strand
GTCGCCGCGCGCGAGCTGCAGCCGGGCCAGCTCCATCTGCGCCGCGCCGGCGCGCGGGTTCAGCTTCAGCACCTCCTCGAACTCGGCAATCGCCTCGTCGACCTGAAGCCTGGACGCGTAGATCGATCCGAGGGTGTAATGCCCCGCGACCGACGAGGGATCCGCATCGACCGCCGCCTGCGCCCGTTTGAGCGCTTCGTCCGGCTGATGGTCGCGGATCAGAAACTCGGCCTTCGTCAGCAGCGCCCGCACGTGCGACGGGTCGTGGGCGAGTGCCGCGTCGATGATGGTGTGCGCCTCCGCATGCCGGCCAGCGGCGTACTCGAGAGTCGCGAGGCGGCTTCGCGCCTCGCTGTACCCGGTGGGCTGGCGGCTGACGCGCTGCAGAATCGGCATGGCCTCCGCCGGGCGCTTCATCGCGACGTAGAAGTCCGCGAGCGCGAGTTCGGCCTCGATACTCGGCGCCGCTGCGGCGATGGCTTTCAGGTGCGCCTCGGCGTCGGCGGCGCGATTGGCGCCAAGGTAGAACACCGCCAGCGCGCGATGAGCGCCAAGGTGCCCGGGATCGATCGCCACCGCACGCTGGAGAGATTGCTCCGCATCCGCGAATCGGCCCGCCGCCCAGTAATAACTGGCCAGCATCAGATGCGCCCTGGTCGAGCGCGGTTCGACCTCCACCGCGTGACGGAACGTCCGTTCGGCCTGCTCCGACGCGCCCGTCGCCAGCTGCAGCGCGCCGAGATTGCCATAAGGTCCGCTGTGTGTCGGGTCGAGCGCAATCGCCTGCTGGATCTCGCTGATGGCGGCATCGAAGCGCGTCAGCCCCGCCGTCGCGTTCGCATGCATCACGCGAGCGGCGACGTTGTTCGGATCCTTTTGCAGGAGGCGTTCGGTGCGTACCAGCACGTCCGCGAAATCCTGGCCGACGAGCACCATCGCCGCCGCCTTCAACTGCGTCTCGGCATCGTCAGGCAGCAGCTCCGCAGCGACGAGGTATTCCTGCGTGGCGCGCGCGAGATCGTTGAGGTGCATGTACGCGTCGGCCAGATGAAGGCGCGCTTTCGCGGAACGGGGATCGCGCGTGAGCGCGCGGCGGTACTCGACGATCGATTCGGGATACTGTTTCGCCGCGGCGTATTTGTCGCCGGCCGCCACATAGCTGTCGGCGCTGCCGCAGGCCACCGTCGTCAACCCGCCCAGCGTCGCGAGCAGCAGCACGGCGGAAGCCGAGAGACGACGCCTGTGCTCGTGGATGGCTTCCGGCATCGCATTCTCACACCGCCAGATGACGGCCCAGCAACTGGACCATCGCCTGCACGAAATTCGTGGCGGTCCGGTCGGCCGCTTCAGTCGCTGCGGGATCGCCGATCGGCACCATGACGCGGATGATCGCCGCGTCGGTCCGGTTCAATCTGAGCGCGTCGGCGACCAGGTAGAACTTGCCCCAGTACTCGCTGGCAATGACCCGTCCATGGCTCTGATACCAGTACAGGACGAGCAGCGTGTCGAGACCCTTCTGCACGACATACCGGTTGACCTCGATGGACGGTGCCGCAAGGCTCGCCGACGCATCGGCGGGGATCGGGATGATGGCGCGTCCGCTCGTGATCGGCTGCCAGCCGGATCCCGGCAGGCAATTCAGCGGCGAGTGGATGCTCTCGCCCTGACGCTGGCTCTTGTAATACCCGACGTACAGGCCGACCTGTGTCCGATCCTGCTCGCGGACGTAGACGCGATTCAAGTACTCGGTGACCCCGAGTATCGTGACGATCTTCGGGTCGAACTCGACCGAGCGGGTACTCTTCCACCCGTCGACCTCCGTCGGGAACGAGGCGAGCGGCGTCCGTAGCGCGACAGGCTCGGACTGACTGGCGTGGTCCAGAACCACCGCGGCGACGACCAGGCATCCGCACAGCGCGAGGGTTCGCGCGAAATCCGATCCGGTCATGAAGGCACCGCCCGCCATGACGATGCGGCGTGAATGCCCGCGACCAGCACGTAGCGGACGCCGAAGATCGCCACCAGCGCGACGACGAAGACCATCCAGCCCGAGAACGAGTGCAGGAATCCCTGCGCCGCCTGGGCTCCGTAGTACTGCGCGGCGACCCCCGTTCCGGCGACACGCAGCCCGTTGGCGGCGATGGCGACGGGAACCGTACTGAGAGCGATGGCCACCCGAACCGGGCCGCGCGGATCGATGAAGTAGCCGTAGACGATGCCGAGCGTCAGCAGCGATACGAGCGAGCGGATGCCGCTGCACGCTTCCGCGACCTCGAGCGTCGTATGGGCCAGCACGATGACATTGCCTTCGCGCAGGACCGGAATATGGAGAACGGAGAGCGCCATCTCACCGGCGCGCGACGCGAGGAGCTGCAGCGGGAACGCGACCTGATTGAAGATCAGCGCCGGCAGCGGGACCATCAGCAGCAGGAACGCCACGGGAAACGCGAGCGTCCTCAGGTGCTGCCAGCCATACAGGAACACGATGGCGCCGGCGAGCACGCCGATCATCGACACGCGCGCGAGGAACAGCTCCGCGCCCAGCGTGCCGGCGGCCAGCACGCCCACGCTCGCGAGCACGATCAGGAGCCCGCTCACACTCGGCCTCGGTGCGAGCCCGGCGAGGCCCTGACGCCGTTCCCAGGCGAGATACAAGGCCAGCGGGACGATCAGGAAGCCGTGCGAATAGTTGTCGTCGGTCGCCCAATCGTGAACGAGCTTGACGACGACATGTCTGTATAAGAAGGCGAAGCTGGCGAGCAGCGCGCCGCCCGCGAGCAGCTTGCGTTGCGTCGGACTCGTACCCACGGTTTTACATTGATCTTACAGGACTACCAGAGGCCGGGCGCGTCCGAGTCGGTGTTCCTGCTCTCACGATTGCACACTAAGTGAGGCGCGTCCGGCGAACGTTTGGGAGACGTCGAGCACCGGCCGGCGCGCGGGATGGTGTTACGGGCGTCCTTCCTGCTCGAAGGCCAGAAAGTTGTCCGGATTGGCTGCCACCGCGCGGATTTCTTCGCTCACCCTGTCGAAGTTGACCTGCGAGCTGCGCGCGATGTTGGTCGTGTCGACCTGAAAAGCCGTGAAGTAGGACGCGAGCGAAGAGTCAGCCTCAGCCGTGCGTGCAGGGCCATAGGTGATTGCCGCCGGACCTGGCGTGAACTTGAGACTGAACTCCGCGAATGCCGCCCGATAGATGCTGTGCGGCGCCAGATCGAACGGATTGTAGGACTCCAGCGCCGCGTCGAGTGGAGGATTGCGATCCGTCAGGTCAGCCGTCGCCGCGATCGTCGGGGCACGCGTGCGGCTGGCAGGCGTTAGCCCGCCGCGATACGTGCCCCCTGGGTACATTCTCGGCAAGGTCGATTCGACGTAATCGGCGTCGGTCAAGACTGATCGGAAGCTCGAGCTGGACGCGCCGAGGGAGGGAGCGAGGTAGATGTAGAGCGCAAACGCTCCGTCAGGCGATTTTTTCAGGGAGGAAATCGGACTCGGCAGCAGGTCGCGTGGACCAGACTGCCGAGTCGGATATGCAGAGGCGAAGCTGGCGATCGACAGAACAACTAGAGTCGCGAGAACCAAACGGGTCGCAGCGGACGCTACCACCGCATCAGCTGAGCGGTGTCAGCGTCTGCTTCGGGTTCTGCTTCAGGTTGCGGCGGCGAATGTAGGCGCCCAGCGCCGTCAAGCCCGAACCCAACAGGAGCAGCGATGCCGGCTCGGGGACCGGAACGTTATTGACGACGTCGGTGCTGAGCGCGAGATCCGAGAACGCGGTGCCGCCGCCGCCGAAGAACGGGAACCCGATGGTGAATCCGCCGAACGTGAAGCCGGTGCCGGCGGGCAGTCCGAAGAATGCCAGAAGATCCGCGTTCTTCGTATCGATACCGGCGAAGCTGACGAGGCCGATTCCATTGGGTGACGGTTGGCTGATGCTCACGCTGGTGAACGTTCCCGTCAGCAGGTTTGTGACCGAATTGATGCCGGCCGCCGTGACAGCGCCCGAGATGGTGAACGTGCCGCCCGCAGCGAACGTGTAGACCCCGTTCGAATAGGACTGATAGGCGCCGGTCGTGAAATCCAGCGATCCCCATCCGCCATTGGTGCCGGTCACCGTGTACCCGGTGCCGGAGTTCAGCGCCGTATTGGTGCCGGTCACCACGCCGATCCGGATGTTGGTGCCGACCAGCGGTGTGGAGCCGCCGGCATACGAGATTGTGCCACCGGCTCCGGCGTTGCCCGTGCCGAAGTCGATGATTTCCGTCGCCTGGGCCGGTGCCGCCGCCAGACCGAGGATGGCGAACAGAGCGAACACGAACGCGAAACGTGATTTGTGAGCCAATGTCGTGCACCCTTCGGAAGCGAGTTTATCGGTTGCGCCCATGCGGTTGCGGTCGCTCATGACCCTGCCATTCGCAATCCAACTGCCAAGTGATGAGGCGGGCGTGTCGTAGATTCTTCTAACGTTTTCAACGAATTGGACCCGAATTGCAATTCTGTTTCTTGAAAGAACACCCCACACGGCGACTTTCATCAAACGAAACGCACCTTTGAAGTACTCCGTCGCGGAAGCAACATTCGTGTAAGCTGACTCGAACAGACATTATAGTTCTATTTCGTCCGCAATGTACGGCCAATTTGGTCAGCTCAACAGGACTCGCGTCTGTCCAAACTGTGCAATAGTGCGCGCGTCCGAACTGTGCATTATACCGATCAGCTCAGCAGGCGCAAACCTGTCTCTTATGGACGGTCGCGCGGACGCATTTCCAGCACCGGTCCCGCCGGCACAAGGTCATAGGTTCCCGCCACCGCGGTCATGTCGTAGTCGTCAGCGTCCCATCGCGCCAGGTACGCCGCCCGGCGGCCCCGGTCGCCGGGCATCCACTGCACGATCACCTTTTGCGCGTAGCCGCCAGCCGAGCGGACCGTCACGTCGGGCCGCACATGTTCGACCAGCTGCAGATACCGCAGCACTTCGTACGGCGTCGAGTCGGCAAAGATGACGGCGTTGGGCGCCATCACCGCGAACGCTTCCGTCGCGTACCGCCGTGCGCCGTACTCGCCGCGCTTGTTCGGGTTCAGGAAGAACCGCTGGTTGTCCCGGTATGGCAGCCGGCTTCCATGCACGAGATCGACGCCAGCCTGGCTCGCGACCGCCGGTACGATCGCGTACACCACGGGCGTCAGGACCGCCACGGCGATCAGCATCGCCACGCCAAAGCCGCGCGGCGCGAACCCGAGGCGATCCCGAAGGCGGCGGAGCGCGGCGTCGGCGCCGGCCGCGCACAGGATGGCGAACACCACGTAGTCTCCGATGTAGAACACGAACTTTGTCGTGCCCTCGCTCGGGTAGCCCGTGTGGCGGATGAAGACGCCGGCATTGACGATGATGGTCAGCAGCAGCAGGGCAAGCACCGACGGCCGCGCGCGGAACAGCGCCAGGATGCCCAACAATCCCAGCGGCAGCGCAATCGACGGGAACTGATACAGGAAGAACAATCCGTAAAAGCGCGCCTCGCGCAGCGTCGGTCCGGGATCGATCTTGAGACTGAAGTATTCCCAGATGCTCGGCGGCCCGATCCACACGTGCCGGATGGCATTCCTGACTGGGGGGACGGCCACGACGATGGCGGCCAGCGTCACCGCCAGGCCGGCCAGCGTCAGCAGCGCTCGGCGCGTGAGCAGCGCGCGTGGATTCGAGACGACGACGAACACCAGCGCCGCCGGCAGCACCGCCAGCAGCACCAGATGGTTGGTGAGGCCGACGGCGAAGACAAGCGAGGCGGCGCCGAGATAGCGCCACTGTTGCTTCACGCCCCATTCGAGCAGAAAGCTCAGCGTCGCCGCGAGGAAGAACGCATTGGCGGAATAAACCTCGGTGATGACCGAATGCAGCCAGAACGCTTGCGACACGCCGAGCGCCGCCGCGCCGATGGCGGCCGCGATGCGCGACGTCCCCATTTGTCGCGCGCACCGGTACACCATCGCGACGGCCAGCGCGCCGAACAGCGCCGACTCGAGGTTGAGCAGCCAGGCAAGCTCGAACGGCAGCGGCCTGAGCAGCTGTCCGATAACGATGAACAGCGGGTGATCGGCGGCGGTGCCGAACTGCAGCGGGCCGACCAGCACTTCGCGGGCGTACGCCGCGCTGTCGCTCCAGATGACGGTCGGTGCGAGCGTGGCGCAGTAGAAGGCCAGCGCCGCGGCGAACACCAGGAGGAGGTCCCTCGCCGGCCGCATCAGCCCGTTCGGCTGGCCGACAGGATGACCTCGTGACGGTGGGCCTGATACTCGTCGACGGTCGGCGCGACCGGGCCGTCGCGAACGACGCTGCCCCGCTGGAGCCAGATCGCGCGGGTGCAGAACGCACGGATGGTTTCCGTGCTGTGCGACGCAATCAGCAGTGTCTTGCCGGCGCGCCGGAAGCCCTCCATCCGATCGAGGCACTTCTCCTGAAAGTGCGCGTCGCCAACGGCAAGCACTTCGTCGACGATGAGCACGGACGGATCGACGTGAATCGCCACGGAGAAAGCGAGCCGCATCCGCATGCCGGAGCTGTAGGTTCGCAGCGGCTGGTCGATGAAGTCACGCATCTCGGCGAACTCGACGATGTCGTCGAACTGCGCCCGGACTTCCCGTTGCCGGAGCCCGGCAACGATCGCGCTGACCTGCACGTTCTGGCGGCCGGAGAGATGCGGATGGAATCCGGCGCCGATTTCCAGCAGCGCGGCGACGCGGCCCCGCAACTGGATGTCCCCCTCGGTCGGCCTGCCAAGGCCGCACAGGAGACGCAGGAGCGTCGTCTTGCCCGCGCCATTTGCGCCGATGAGCCCCACTGACTCGCCGGAACCAATGTTGAACGACACGTCTTTCAACGCCCAGAACGGCGCCGAGCGGACGCCGCGCACCATCTCCACCAGGGTCTGCTGGAATGTGGAAGGAACGGTTTGTTGCAGCCAGTAGCGTTTTCCCAGGTTCTGAGCCGATACAACGATCGTTCGCCGATCAGCGAACCGATCCGTGTTGCGGATGTTTTCGCGGGGAATCGATTCGTTCATCACAGGGTTGCCGTTCATGGTCAGACCGATCTGCGAGGTCAGGGGTGCGCAGTAAGATTGTATACTGCGATTTGATGAGGTCCGCTGGGGGATCGCGCACGATCGCGGATCGACATCGGTCATTCTCGCCGCGCCCCGCGGCTGCGCGAATGTGCCCATGAGTGCAAAGGTGCCGCGTTCCCGGCAGCTCCAACGATCTGGATCGCGCAGGCCGGCGCGTCAACTATCGCGGCGCGTAGATGAGCCCTTTCACGTCATCGCACTGATTTCCTCTTTCAATGAAGGTGACGTGATCGCGCGCGTCATCGAGCATCTGGTCGACAACGGCGTCGACGTCTATCTGCTGGATAACTGGTCCACGGACGACACGGTGGAGCAGGCCAGCGCCTGGCTGGGCCGGGGCCTCCTCCACATCGAAACGTTTCCCGCGCCCGGCGACGAGCGATACGCCCGCGCCGCCGACCGCTACGACTGGACGGCGATCCTGCTCCGGAAAGAGGAACTGGCGCGGACGCTGAAAGCGGACTGGTTCCTCCATCACGACGCCGACGAGATCCGCGAGTCCCCATGGGAAGGCGTGACGCTCAAGGACGCCATCCAGTACGTCGACAGCCTCGAGTACAACTGCATCGACTTTCGCATCTTCGACTTCCCGCCGATCGACGACGGCTTTCGTCAGGGGATGGATCCGAAGGCGTATTTCACGCACTGGCAGGAGGCGAAGGATTACGACAAGGCCCAGCTCAAATGCTGGAAAGCCCGGACGGCCGTTTCGATCACGCACTGGGGCGGCCACGACGTCGAATTCGAAGGGAAGCGCGTCTTCCCGATCTCGTTTCTCCTCCGCCACTATCCCGTGCGAGGCCAGACACACGGTCTGCGCAAGGTCTTTCAGGAACGGAAGCAGCGTTTCTCTCCGGAGGAGCGCGCCAAGGGCTGGCACGTTCAATACGACGATGTCCGGGACGAGCACCACTCGTTTGTCGTCGATGCCGAACAGCTCAAGCCGTTCGATTTACGGCGCGTCCGGCTGGAGGTCATGCTCCATAACCGTCGCGCGATCGATCAGCAACGCGCCGATGCGGTGGCCCTGGCCGCGCTTCGGGCAAAACTCGACAGCGCCGAACAGCAGCTCGGGCTCGCGGCCAGCTCGAGCGCGCACCGGGAAATCGAGCGCGGAGATCATCTCCGGGAACGAGAAGAACAGGCGAGGGTCATCGGACGGCAACTTGAAGCGCTGACGAAATCTCTCGTCGCACGGGAAACCGAACACCAGTCGCGCATTCGCGAGATCGAAGCCAGGGCGGCCGAGATCGAGGCGCGCCGCGTCCTGCTCGCCGAGCAACTCGCGGACGCGACGTCGGCGTCGACACGGCGCGAAGTCGAGCACCGGGGCGAGCTGTTGCGGCTCGAACGAAACGTCGCAGACGCCGATCTGGCCAACGCCCGCGTCTCCGGCCTCGACGCAGCGCTCATGCGTACCCGCCAGGAGCTGGGAGTCGCCTACGCGTCGAAAGTTCACCTGTCTCGTCGAACCGTGGAGCTCGAAACCGAGTTGACGCGGTTACGCGGGAGCCAGGCAGACCTGGGTCGCCTGCGCGATGAGCTGGCAGCGGCCCAGGCGTTGCGCATGAACCTCGAGCAACGAGGCCGCGATCTCGCCGACCTGTCTCGTCGAACCCTGGAGCTCGAAACCGAGTTGACGCGGTTACGCGGGAGCCACGCAGACCTGGGTCGCCTGCGCGATGAGCTGGCCGCGGCCCAGCCGTTGCGCATGAACCTCGAGCAACGAGTCCGCGATCTCGAGGCCGACCTGAGCCGGGCGCGAGGCGAGTTGGCGACCGTGTATGCCTCGAGAACGTGGCGCTGGGGCGAGCCGGTCGGCAGGTTCCTGCAATCGTTCGGCATCGGGCGCAACCGTCGTGAACCTCCTCCGCCGTCGGCGGCAGGGAACAGCCCCGCCGCACCGGCCCAGGCCTCATCGGCACCGGCCGCGAGAGTCGATGCGTCGTCGTTCCGCATCCTCCTGGTGAGTCACTACTTCCCGTCGCGGGCGCATGCGGGCGGGCTCAGGATTCTCGATATCTACGCGCTGATCAAAGAGACGTGTCCCGGCGCGGTCATCGATCTGTACTCGCATCATCGTCCGTCGATCGACGGGTCGATCGCCGAGGCGTACGAGATCTTCGATCACATCTACATGTCGCCCGTTGAAGACCTGACGCCGGCCGGCCTGCCGGCGCTGGGATGCTCGGCGCATTACGACGTCGTCGACGTGCAGTTCCATCCGGCCGGCCGGCACATTCGCGCCTTCAAGGACGTAGGCACGAAAGTGATCTTCACGCCGATGGAATCGATGGTCCGGGTGTTCTTCATCACCCTGGGCTCGTTGTTCACACGGCCGAAGTCCTATAGCCTGCGCCGGCACCAGGACGCGTTGCGCGAGGCGCTGGAAGAGCGGGCGTACAGCCTGGACGCCGATCAGACGATCTGTGTGTCGCAGCCGGACAGCAGATACTTGCGTGCGGTGACCCTCTCGGGGCGCGTGAAGGCCGTCGAGACCGGCCTCTCGAAGTTCGAGTTCGCTGAAGCCCTCGAGGACGGCAGACACAGCGTTCCTCCCGAACGAAAGCCGCGGCGCATCGTCTACGTCGCGTACTTCGGGTCCCACACCAACGTCAACGCGCTGCTCTGGTATCTGGACCACGTGCACCCGGCCGTCAAGAGCGAGGTGCCGGACTATGTCCTGACGGTGGTGGGGCGCGGAGATCTCTCGCCGTTTGACGCGTACAGGGATACGTCGATCGAGTTCGTTGGCGAGGTGGCGGAAATCGGCCCACCCATCGACCAGGCGAAGGTCGGGATCGCCCCAGCCGTCAGCGGCTCAGGCTTCCGGGGCAAGATCAATCAGTACGCCGTCTTCGGCGTGCCGAGCGTCGTCTCGCCGATTGCCGCGCACGGCCTGGCCTACCGGAACAAGCGGGACATCTTCATTGCCTCGTCCCCACAGGAGTTTGCGAGGCGATGCGTGCAACTGCTGACCGACGACGCGCTGAATGCGCGAATCGGCCATGCCGCCAGAGACCTGTGCCTGGCGCGCTATACCTGGGCGTCTCGAACGGACGAGATCCGGGAGATCTACAACCTTCCCGCGGGCAAGGCGACGAAGTCCCCGAGGGTGACCGCGCTGGTGCCGTCCTTCAACCACGGGAAGTTCCTGCGGCAGCGCATCGAATCGATCGTCAACCAGACATACAAGAACGTCGAGCTGATCGTGATCGACGATCGATCGGAAGACCACTCCGACGAGGTCATCACCAGCCTCCTGGCCGAGCACGAATTCACCTACATTCGCAACGCGAGGAACTCGGGAACGCCGTTCGCCGCCTGGGGCAAGGTGTTGTCGATGGCCACCGGCGAGTACATCTGGGTGTGCGAAAGCGACGATTTCGCCGAACCGCACTTCCTCGAAACTGCTGTCGCGTCGCTGACCGCCACCGCGGGCGCGGTGCTCTTTTACTGCAACTCGCACGTGGTCGACGACACGGGCCAGCGTGTCGACAACACGCTGTCGTACTTTCACGACATCTGGAAGGAAACACGGTGGGACGCCGCTTTCGCGGCCGACGGCCCGCAGGAGCTGGTGCAGTTTCAGCTGCGCGGCCAGATCGTGCCGAACATGAGCTCGGCGGTGATCTCGACGGCGGCGTTTCGCAACGCCTATCGCCCGTTTCTGAAACGGCTCAAACTGACCGGAGACTGGCTGTTCGTCGGCGACGTCCTCGCGCAGGGCCGCGTCGTCTACAACCCTGACTTCCTGAGCAATTTCCGCCGGCACGAGGTGACGTCGCGGGTGCGTGTGAAGTCGGCCCGATCGCAGGCGGAGTTCATCCTGACGAAATATCTCCTGTTCCGCGACGCGAAGCGCCCCGTCAAGGAGTTTGTCCCCTTGATGGCCAACGACGCCATCAGGTTCCTGCACGAGCCGGCAAGCTTCAAGGACGTCTTGACGGCGCTGCTGCGTGTCTCGTGGCTGACGACGTTCAAGTGCGCCGCGCTGCTGGGGATGTCCGTGCTGCTGAACCGCGAGTATCCGACGAAGTTCTTCGAACGCTACGAGCGCGTCAAGGGCACGAGTTGAGGGACGCGGCGGCGACGATGGCGGGCTCGTCTCGTGTCCTCGTGACAGGCGGAACGGGCCTGGTGGGGCGGGCGCTGGCGGGCATTCTTGCGGACAGGGGATTCCGCAACGTCGTGGCGCTCGGCAGCCGCGACTGCGACCTGCGCGACGTCCAGGCGGTCGAGCGCATGATGCGCGACATCTCGCCGGAGTACGTCTTCCACCTGGCCGCCCGGGTCCATGGATTGGGCGGCAATGCGAAGTACAAGTCGGACATCCTCTACGACAACGTCCTGATCAACTCGCACGTGGTCGAGCACGCCCGTCGCGCCGGCGTGAAGAAGATCGTGGCGATGGGCTCGGGCTGCGTGTATCCGGAGCTCAAAGGCCACGAGGAGCTGTTCGAGCACCAGATCTGGACCGGTCCGCCGCACCCGTCCGAAGACTCCTACGCCCATTCGAAGCGCCTGATGCTGGCGCAGCTGCAGGCGGCGCGCGAGCAGTACGGCCTGGCGTACGCGTTTGCCATCAGCGGCAACCTGTATGGGCCGCACGACAACTTCAACACCGAAGACGGCCACGTCACGCCCTCGCTGGTCGCGAAATTCTACGAAGCGTCGAAAACGGGACAGCCGGTCCGCGTGTGGGGCAGCGGCGTCGCCATTCGTGATTTCTCGCATTGCGACGATGCCGCGCGAGCGTTGATCGAGATGATGGACAAGCTCGACGGCCCGATCAATCTGGGCAGCGGTTTCCGCCATCCCGTGCGCGACATTGTGGCGGCGCTGCAGGCGGTCTGCGGGGGATCGGTCGAGGTCGAATGGAACCCGAGCCAGCCTGATGGCCAGCTCGTTCGCTTTTATAATCTCGACAAGCTGGCGGCCACCGGCTTCAGGGCGGAGGTCACGCTGATCGATGGCGTTCGCCGCACCTACGAGTGGTATGCGGAGAATGCCGACGTGGCCAGGCGATAAGTCAGGTGGATTGTCCCGTCTAGAGGGATGTGATCTCTAGAACAATCTCGCGGGGTGCACATTTATGGAAACGGCCCTCTTCGGCTGGCAAGCTGATGCAGTGAACTATGTCAACCAGACCGCGGGGGTCTATGAACTTCTGGCGAGCGGTATCAAGGAGCATTGCGGCGGATTCGACGGGAAAACCGTCCTTGAAATCGGCGCCGCGTTTCAGCTGCCGCATGGCGGCCTCAACCTGGTGCTCGCGATCCGTGACGGCGCCCGACAGTGCTTCGGCATAGATATAACGCATCCGTGCATGGGCTGCTCCGCTCCCGACAAGGTTGCCTTCTGGAAAGCGGCGAAAGAGAGGCTCGGCGTCGAGTGCGACGGCATCGCCCAAAACCGCGTCTGTTTCTGGTCCACCGATGTCCTGCATTATGACGACTTCTTTTCGAAGATCGTCCAGCTGCAGATGAGCGCATCGAACATGTGGTTCAGGGACGGTATGTTCGACGTGGTGTTCTCGAACGCCGTGTTCGAGCACGTCAAGGACGCCAGGAACGTGTTGAGAGAGATGTACCGCGTCTTGAAGCCGGGCGGCTCTGCCTATCATCATTGGAACCCGGCGACCGGGCTCGTGATGGGCGGCCACGATGTCGGCATGCCTTATTACTATCCTTGGGCGCATCTGCGGCTGTCCGAGCCCGAACACGTGGAGAAGCTCGCCACCGTGCTTGCCGACCCGGCCCTTTACACGACGGCCTTTCCACCCGGCCATACGCTCACGCCGGAGCGCGCCGCGACTCTTGCGAAGGATCCCAAGACGTTCCGCCGCAACATGATGGAAGACCTGAACATGCTGCGCGTCGGCGACCTCCATGAATTCGCGAAATCCGCGGGGTTCGTCGTTCTCTATGAGAATTTCAACATCCACGAAGAAGACCGCGTGTACCTGACTCCCGAGATCCGCGAAGAGCTTCCCGGATACTCGGACGACGAGCTTCTGACGTTTTTCCATTCCTTCGCGCTTCACAAACCGTTGTCGGCGGCGCGCTGACACCATGGAGCATCGATGAGTGATCCTCCGAAAGTGGCGGCGCCTTCAATATGGGATGCCAGGTATCGAGACGGGAAGCTGGCGTGCGCGCAGGAGCGCGTCGAATCCGATCCGATCGACTACACGCAGCATCCATTTCTCTATCAGCACGCGATCGCCAAGCGGCTGACCGGTTCGCTCGACGGCAACCCTCTCGATCTGATCGCCCAGCGTTTCTTTCGGCCGCCGGCGAGGAAAATGCTGGCGCTTGGCTCCGGCATGGCCTTCGTCGAACAATGGTTTGTCGAGGGCGGCCACGTCGAGCACGTCCTGGCATTCGAGCAATCCGCCGTGGCCGTCGAGGCGGCGAAGCAGCGAATCGCCAAGGCGGGCCTGGCCGCGCGGATTGAGCTTCGAGCCGACGACGTGATGCACGCCGGGCTCGATCCGGGCCAGTACGACGTGGTGATGGTGCAGGCGTCGCTTCATCATTTCTTCAACATCGAGGAGATGTTTGCGCTGATGCACTCGGTGCTCAAGCCAGGTGGGCTGCTCGTCTACGATGAATACGTTGGACCCGATCATCATATGTACGAGCCGGAAGTGATGGCGTTGATGGACGAGGTCAATGCCTGTCTGGCGCCGGCGTATCGCTTCGACGTGCTGCGGCAGGAAACGCGGGAACAGATTCCCCGAGGCACGCTGGAGTGGATGAAGAACATGGATCCCTCGGAAGGCGTGCATGCGTCGATGATTCTGCCGCTGACCTACAAGTACTTCGACGTCGAGTACCGCGGCGATTTCGGCGGCGCCTTCATGCGGCCGTTCTTCGTGGGAATCCTGCCGAACTTCGACTTCGGTGATCCCAAGGATCAGACAGTCGCGCGCCTGATCGTGCTCGTCGAAGAGTTGCTGACGCGGTACGCGGTGATTCCCAACTACCATACGAGAGTCGTCGCGCGACGCCGGGACGTGCCCCGGACAGATGTCGCGCCCGCAGACCTGCAACGGATCAACTACGCGGACTGGCCGGGATTACCGAAATGAGTGGAAGACCCGCTGCACTGATTACCGGGATGACGGGCATGGTCGGCTCGCATCTGGTCGATTACCTGCTCGAGCACACCGACTGGGAGCTGTTCGGCCTGTGCCGCTGGCGCAGCCCGCTCGACAACATCTCGCACCTGTTGCCGCGGATCAACGCCAACGACCGGCTGCACGTGCTCTATGGAGACTTGCGCGACTACCTGTCGATCCACGAGGCGGTCAGGCGCGCGAAACCGGACTACGTGTTTCACCTGGCGGCCCAGAGCTATCCCAAGACCAGTTTCGACTCGCCGCTCGACACGCTGGAAACCAACGTGCAGGGCACCGCGAATGTGCTCGAGGCGCTGAGGAAGAACGACATTCAGGCCGTCACCCACGTCTGCGCGTCCTCGGAGGTCTTCGGCCGCGTGCCGAGACACAAGCTCCCGATCGACGAGGAGTGCACGTTTCATCCGGCCTCGCCGTATGCCATCTCGAAGGTCGGCACCGACCTGCTCGGCCGCTACTACGCCGAGGCCTACAACATGACCGTCATGACGACCCGGATGTTCACGCACACCGGGCCGCGCCGCGGCGACGTCTTTGCCGAGTCCACCTTCGCCAAGCAGATCGCCATGATCGAGGCGGGACAGATTCCGCCCGTGGTCAAGACCGGCAACCTCGAGTCGCTGCGCACGTTCGCCGACGTGCGCGATGCGGTTCGCGCCTACTACCTGCTCGTCACGGTGAACCCGACGCCGGCCGCCTACTACAACATCGGCGGTACCTTCACCTGCACCGTCGGCGAGATGCTGCAGACGCTGCTGGGGATGTCGACCACCCGCAACATCTGCGTCCAGACGGATCCGGAACGCCTGCGCCCGATCGACGCGGACCTGCAGGTGCCCAATACCGCCAAGTTCAGGGCGGTGACCGGCTGGGAGCCGGTCATCCCGTTCGAACAGACGATGCGCGATCTGCTGAACTACTGGCGCGACCGCATTCAGTCCGGGCATGCGTACTTGACGAGATAACCGCGACGTGATCATCAGAGCGCGCGCACCCTTGCGGCTCGGGCTGGCCGGCGGCGGTTCCGATGTCGCCCCGTATTGCGACGTCTACGGCGGTTACGTCCTGAACGCGACGATCGACCGCTATGCCTACACGGTGATCACGACACTCGACGAGCCGATCGTCCGGTTCGTCGCGACCGATCAGCAGGTCATGCAGGTCCAGCCTCTCGAGCAGGCGAGCGAGCGCAATGGCAAGCTGGATCTACACAAGGCCGTGTACGAGGAGATGATCCGGCAGTACAACGGCGGACGGCGCATCCCGATTGAAGTGAGCACCTTCTGTGACGCACCGGCGGGATCCGGCCTGGGATCCTCCTCGACGCTGGTGGTCGTGATGATCCGCGCCTTTGCCGAGCTGCTCAATCTCCCGCTCGACGACTACACGATCGCGCACCTGGCGTTCAAGGTGGAGCGCATCGACTGCGGGCTGCAGGGCGGCAGGCAGGATCAGTACTCGGCGACGTTCGGCGGCTTCAACTTCATGGAGTTCTACGCAGAGGAGCGCGCCGTCATCAATCCGCTGCGCATCAAGAACTGGATCATCTGCGAGCTGGAGGCGTCGCTGCTCCTGTTCTACACCGGCGTCTCGCGTCAGTCGGACAAGATCATCGCCGACCAGAGCAACAACGTGAAGTCCGGATCCGTGGTGGCCATGGAGGCGATGCACGGCATCAAACGCGAAGCGCTGGTGATGAAGGAATGCCTGCTCAGAGGCGACTTCGCCGGCATCGTCGAGTCGATGCGGCAGGGGTGGGAGAGCAAGAAGCGCTCGTCGACCGCGGTGTCGAACTCCCGGATCGACGAAATCTACGCGGCGGCGATCGACGCCGGCGCGCTGTCGGGAAAAGTGTCGGGCGCCGGCGGCGGCGGTTTCATCATGCTGTTCGTCCGCCCGGACAAACGGATGGACGTGGTCAGGACGCTCGATCAGTTTCGCGGGCAGGTGAGCAACTGCCACTTCACCAAGCACGGGACCCAGGCATGGCGCATCTGATGCGGGACTATATTTCGGGGCAAATCTCGGAGGCTCAAGGGGTCTTCGCGCGCATGCTGGCTGACGAGACGCTCCTCTCGACCGTCGAGGCGATCGTCGATCGATGCGTCACGTGCCTGCGCGGCGGGGGAAAGATTCTGCTGGCGGGCAACGGCGGGAGCGCGGCTGATGCCCAGCATATCGCCGCGGAACTGGTCAGCCGCTTTGCGGTCGAGCGGCAGGGGCTGGCGGCGATTGCGCTCACGACCGACACGTCGATCCTGACCGCCATCGGCAACGACTACGCTTTCGATCGGGTGTTCGCGCGCCAGGTGCAGGCGCTTGGCACCAAGGGGGACGTATTCGTCGGCTACTCGACGTCAGGGAAGTCGGCGAACGTGCTCCGCGCGTTCGAGGCGGCACGGGCCAAAGACATGATCTGCGTCGGCCTGACCGGCAACCGCGGCGGCGCGATGCGCGAGGCGTGCGATCACCTGCTCGAAGTGCCGTCGGACGCGACGCCCAAAATTCAGGAAGGCCATCTCGTGCTCGGTCACATCATCTGCGGCCTGATCGAACGAGGCATGCTCACCGCGGAAGGTTGACGCGGAACTCGCCGAGCGCCGGCATCGGATGATCGCGCGCATCGAACAGCCCGCTGTGGCCGAGGCTCTGATCGATGCCGGGATGGAAGTCGGGATAGAAGTAGAAAAACCCCGAAACGTTCGGCTGGTTGCTGACGAATTTCAGATACTCGCGGACCCAGCGCGCCTGGCCGGCCGGCGAAAAGGGCCAATCCTGCATCGGCTGGGCCTCCGTCGTCGCCGGATCGCTCGGGTACGACGCTTCGGAGAACACCACCGGCCGGCCGAGGCCGCCAATGTGGTCGGTCAGCTCCGCCACTCGCTGAAACCAGCACTCCGTCGAAACGCGATCGAGATCCCACGGAGCGTACGCGTAGGGCTGCGAGAGGCCCGCGTAATCGAAGTCGACGCCGTGCTCGACCATGGCGTCAAAGAATGCTTCAGGAAACGCGTTGCCGTCCCCGACCGCCAGGCCGGCGATGTGCAATCCGATGCGGGCATCCGGGCTGGCGTCCCGTACGCCAGTGATCGCCGCCCGGAGCAACGGGGCCTCGACATTCCAGACGTTGTCGCGCATCCACTGCAAATTTCGTGTGACGTCCATGCCCGGCGGAACCTGAATGCGTCCGGACGTCGAAAAATCGAGGATGCCGAAGTCGATCTCGTTGCCGATCTCGTAGGCCGCGATCTTCAGGCCCTTGTCGCGAAAATACTGGGCCGTCTCCCTGGTGTACTCGCGAAGGCGCGCGGCCGTGTCGGCTACGGAAAGGCCTTCCCATTCCGGTGGGCCTTTCTGCTTTCCCGCGAACGCGGCGTCCGCGCTCAGGAACAGGAACAACGTGCTCTGAATGCCGCGCTCTGCCGCCTCTCGAACGATCCGCTCGGCGTACTCGCGCGAGCTCCAGTATTCGTTCTTCCATGCGAGCGAGCCCCAATTCGCCGGCGCGGTCCGGCTCAGATCCGCGGCGCTGATCGTCGTCACGCCGACGCGGATCGAGGCGAAGCCGTTCTCCTTCAGCACATCCAGCAGATGCGCGCCCTTCCAGTGGTCGCCCCACACGCTGCGCGCCAGGTAGTCCGCCACGACACCGCCCACCGCGAGTGTCGAACGACGCTGAAAGCCGGTGCCATGGACGTACGGATGCGCCGGGCTCGCGCAGAGTGTCGGCTTCGGAACATCGACGGTGATCTCGCGTGAGGGACCGCTGGTGCCGCATCGACTGCGTGCGCGAAGCCGCACGTAGTAGGTGCCCGGCTCCGCAGATGCCGCCAGCGCCGTCGACGAGGAGCCGGTATTGCTCGCCGCCAGATTGCTGAGCCCCGGGGCCGAGCCTGTCTCGATGATGAAGTTGGTCGGCGTCCCGGATCCCGCGCTCCACGTCAAGAGCACCGTCGTTCCGAACACCGTGGCCGCCGGGCTGTCCGGCGGATCTGGCGCGCGGCAGGGGTCCGCGCCGACCGACACGTGCGTCTGGTTCGAGAAGGCGCCGGCACCGGCCGCGGTGTACGACCGCACACGAAGGTAGTACGAGCCGGTCCGCACATTCACGGCGGTGAACGTCGTCGTGTTCCCGACGGAAAAACTCGCGACGTCGCTCGACCCTGGCACCGACCCTGCGGAGATCATGTAGAACTCGGGCATGCAGCCGGCCGGAGGCGGCGACCACGTCAAGGTCACGGCGTCGCCGTTCACGACGCCCTGCAGGCTTGATGGCGCCAAGGCCTTCAGTCCGCCGCAGTCGCCCGTGTTGCCCACGACCACCCGCACTTCGTTGGAAGGTCCGCTCAGGCCGCGTCCGTTTCTGGATCGCACGCGCATGAACGTCGCGCCCGCCGGCATCTCCGTGGCGATCAGCGTAGTCACCGTAGAGGCCGTGTCGGCACTTGCGAGATCGATGCGGCCGCTCGACGATCCGGCCTCCAGCACATAGGAGCTTGGCGGATCGCCGTTTTCCGCCGCGACCCAGTTCAGGAACACCCGGCGTCCGACGACGGTTGCCGCCAGCGACGCGGGCGGGCGCGGTGCGGCCACTGCGGCCGCTGTTCCAGGCGCTGACGGCTGATCCAGCCGGATTGACGAAGCCGGAGCGACAGCGGATCGACAGAGAGCATCCAGCGTTGCGGACGCCGCGAACGGACCGGCCGCCATCACCGAGCTCGACCAGCAGGTCCACGATCGGGAGACGGTCTGCGCCTCCACCTGTCGCGCGGACCCTGTGAGGATGGCCGAGAGTCCGAACGCCACCCATAGCGCGCGCCTGTTCACGCGCATCACCGGACCAGCGTGTGGCGCTTCAGAAACGCTTCGATCTCGGTGGCGGCGATCCGATGTGCCTCCTCGTTGGGGCTCGGGTCGATGCGATGGACCTTGAGGTCGCCGGGCGTGTGATCCGTGAGCAGGGCAGGGCCGAGATCGAGGAACGGGATATCAGTCCCGTTCAGCTTCGCGGCAACGGCGGTGACGAGCGTGCTCCACGGCGGCGCGAGCGGCGACGTGCGAAACGCGACCACGGCGAGGCGGGCGCCACGCGCACGGCACGCCTCGGCGAGCTTGACGACATCATCGAGGCTGCTCGAGTAATCGACAGCGGGCGCGCGCCATTCATGCCGGGCCAGTTGAAAGAGGTGAGCGGTGAGCAGCAATTGCTCGTACTTGTTGATTTGGTGCACGTACCCGAGCCGCTCCCGGTCGCGCGCCGACATGTTGTCGCGCTCGGTCATCGTCAGGAGCACGACATTCGGCTCGTAGCGCGAGCCGATCAACTCGTAGAACTGACGCTCCTGCCGTGTGGCATAGCCTTTCACGCCACAGTTGATCACGTCGTAAGGCTCGCGCGCCGGGTCCTCTTGCGCCTGGTTCAGGGACCGTTCGAGTTGTGCGGCGAACGTCTGCCACACGGGCACGCCGGCGCCGAGCGTTTCGGCGCCGCCCAACGTGAGAATGCGCCGATGGTTGGCCGGACGCGGAATGGGATAGTCGTCTCCGCGACACCCGTACGCATTGAACTGCAGCGTCAACGAGTACTCGACCTGAGCCGCGGGCGGTGTCGCCGCCGGTTTCACGGCGATCCCGGATGGCATCTGACGCAGCACCGGATGCTCGACCTCGATAGAGGCCGGATTGCCGCCGACGCCGAAATACACGCGCGCGCTCGCGTCCTCGGAGGCCAGCGTGAACGTGTCGGAGAAATCCTGCCACTCGAGACCAATCGCGACCTGGCGCGAAAAGCCGAGCCCGGTCGAGGGCGTCTTCGCCGTGCCCAGTCCGTAGGTGATCTGCCGCGCGCCTTCCGCCCGGGCCCGGAACGACAAGGCATAGGGCTCGCCGGCCTTCACGCTGATTCCAGGTCCATTCAGCTGAATGCTCGAAGGCGCCGGCCCGTCGGCGCGGACAATCTGCACGCGGAGCACTCCGGGGCGATCCGGTGAGACATCGAGGACGGCTTCGCTGCCAGGATCGTTCACATCGACCGTCCACGGCGAAGGCCCGCTCTGATCGAACAATCCGCGGGGATTGTCGGGATATACCGCTCGCAGCACGCCGTACGGCGGATACACGTCGCCCAGGACCG